>JGI20214J51088_10000022_pt1 | contig 101779 bp, 94 predicted proteins | sample WetSurMetagenome_FD_51088 | JGI IMG/M metagenome (IMG submission 51088) | reverse complement strand
GGCAATACACTCACAACCTCTTAATGGCAATATGAAAGGATCTGCTGCCTGGTACCTCTGGGCAAGATTAGCCGGGTGGGAGGGCAACAAATAGTCTTATTACCTCAGCATAAAAACATAAGGGAGGTACAGACACTAATTCTTCTGTTTTGAGCTTATTTTTTCTGTAAAGAATACAGAAAAGTAATCTCTTCTGCCCATAATGTCTCATCAGGGGTCTCAAGAATAAGAGGAATACCATCAAACCTCTGATCATTCATAATAAGCTTAAACACATCTTCACCAAGAAGTCCCTGTTTTATATTATCGTGACGGTCAACTCTTGAGCTGAGAGCTTTCTTGGAACCATTTAAATGCATCCCTTTCAGGTAACTGAAACCGACTATACTGTCAAATTTCTCAAATACGTCCCTGAATCCCTCTTCATTTGAAAGATCGTAACCGGAAGTAAAGGCATGACATGTATCAATACAAACACCTACCCGGCTTTTGTCATCTACCAGATCAATAATAAACTTCAGATGTTCAAACCTATAGCCCAGGTTTGTTCCCTGTCCGGCCGTGTTTTCAATAACAGCAATAACTCCTTTTGTCTTATCAAGGGCCATATTAACTGACTCAGCAATAAGCCGGAGACTCTCTTCTTCACTTATCTTCCCGAGATGGCTGCCCGGATGAAAATTAAGTCTGTCGAGCCCAAGCTCTTCACAGCGCTTCATCTCATCAACAAAAGAATCCCTTGACTTTTGTAGTCCATCTGCTTCGGGGTGTCCGAGATTTATAAGATAGCTGTCGTGCGGAAGTATTTGTAACGGTTTAAAATCAGATTTCTCACAATTCAGTCTGAAAGTATCTATACTTTTAGCGGAGAGTCTGGGTGCGAGCCATTGCCTCTGGTTTTTAGTAAAAAGGGCAAATGCCTTTGCTCCTATTTCGCGAGCATTTAAGGGTGCGTTTTCAACCCCCCCGGATGCGCTTACATGTGCTCCTATATATTTCATACCACTTGATTTTTTATTTTATAATATATAAACAAAAATAGTCTATTACCTGTTCTTATAATTGGCATATTTCATCTGCAAAACAGAATTCCTTCATAATACCTTAATTATTATAAAGAATGCTGTTTGTTTTTTTCTGTTTTATTACCCTCCTTCCAGGTAAAAATAAAAGAAGGACGAAAAATGATGAGTAAGAAGAAGCCTAAATTACTCCATTACCGTACTGCAGCTGCAATTACAGGATTAATAATTGCAGTTTCCGGAATCATGGTTATTGTCGGATGGAGGTTTAATATTGAACAACTTAAAAATTTCGGTCTCGGAAGTGTCAACATGAAACCGTTTACAGGATTGTGCTTCGCTCTTACAGGCCTGTCTCTTTCACTGCTTTATTTTAAAAATAACCTGATAATATTACTGTCAAGAGTCTTCGCTTCTCTGATAATCATTGCCGGCTTGCTTTCAATATTTGAATTTGTCATACATATTAATTTCGGTATTGAGGATGTTATTTTCCGGAGTTACAACTCCCCTCGCCCATTTCCCGGGATGCTTTCCTTTAATACCTCAATCTGCATCTTGCTTGCCGGAATTTTCCTGTTGTTTTTATCAACCAGACCAAATAAATTTTCATATCCTGCTGCATTAATAATTGTTATAATATTCTCAATAGGCTTTATTGGATTTGCCGGCTCATTTATCGGCTTTTCAGATTACTCAGAACATACAGGTTTTCATAACATGTCAGTACTGACCAGCGTTCTTTTGATGCTTTTAAGCACCGGGTCACTGATGTTTTATCTGGCATATTGTGCACTGAGGATCACCATTGAACAAAAATTCTACGGTACAGCTGTTTTCATATTTACAATTATTGTTTTTATTACCATCCTTACAAGGATGGAGTTTCAGTCTCTGCGTGAAGCAAACTACGCTGTTGAAAAAAACAGGATCATTAAAACCAGACTTAACCAGACCGTCAGTCAGGTCCTCGAAATAGAATCGGCAGTAAGAGGATTCCTGCTGAGTGGCAATGATGATTACCTTCAGTTTATGGAGGGAGCAAAAGCCAATGAGGCAATAACCTTTAGTGACCTGAAAAAGCTGCTTGCAGATGAGCCCTCCCAAATGATACGTCTGGATACACTTAATGCTCTTGTTGAAAAAAGAATTGATCATGCCAGCTTGATACTGGCCACAACAAAGATTTATGGTATTGATGCAGGTATGGTCATCTTCAGGACGAATAGAGGGAAAATGCTTACCGACGATATACGGAATCTGGCTGAGGAGATGATGGCTTTGGAGAACACTAAAATAAAGGAAAGTAATAACGCTGCCGAAGAACGCTCATTAAAGACTCTCTCCTTTATTTTCATAAATCTGGCAGTTGAGGTTGTCCTTCTTTTAATGTTTTTTTTATTTCTGGCAAAAAATATAAGGAAAAGAAAGGAGGCTGTTGAGGAGATAATTCTTCTCAACCAGAAGCTTGATGAAATGGTAAGACAGCGTACCGCGGAGCTCACAGAATCAGAAGCCAAATACAGGGATATTGTCGAGTCTTCTCTTGTGGGTGTGTTTTCCAGGTCTCTGCAGGGTGTTATGTTGTACGCAAACGAAGCTTTTGCCAAAATACTTGAGTTTGATAATGTCAGGGAGCTTGTAGGTTCCGCCTCACATAACTTTTATGTTAATCTGGATGCCAGAAGGGCTTTCATTGATAAACTTCAGATGTATGGTTTTGTAAGGAGCTTCGAGTCAGATCTGATAACATCAAAAGGAAATTTAAAAACAGTTGAAGTGACTGCTAAACTCCGCGATAAGATCATCACAGGAATGATGTACGATATTACTGACAGAAAAAAAGCTGAGCTGGCCCTCGGGGAAAGCGAGGCAAAACTGCGCCTGATTATGGAAAACGCTGCCGATGCCATGTGCCTCATTAATCTTAAAGGAGAGTTTCTCTATGCCAATCCCGCTGCATTAAAAATGTTCGGTTATACAACTGACGAAATTAAAAACAAAACAGTTGCTGATGTTACAGCACCAAATCTTAAAGATGAAATTGAGCCGAAAATACTCAGGTTATTAAATGAGGGGAAGCTGTTTATGGAATGGACTGTTTTGAAAAAGGACAATAGTATTATCACTACAGAAATAAATGCTGTTGTCTTACCGGATGGATTAATTTATGGCAGCCTCCGTGATATAACCCAAAGAAAAAAAGAATATGAAGAGCTTATCAGGCACCGTAATCATCTTGAAGAGCTCATGAAGAAAGGACCAAAGAGGTAAATTTAATCTGTAATAAAAATAAAATAAATCGTCATGAATAAGCTGTTTTCTATGAATAAAGGTAATCAGATACGGCGGCTGCAAAATTCCTCCTGAACAATATTTATTCTTTTCTGCGTTATCCTATAGAAATAATTTTTAATGACATTACCTGTATAAGTGCTGGTTTACAGCGCTTTTACAAAATTTAGTCTTAATATTATTTTTTATTAAATTTGTGTTAAACAAAAAATTAATTACATGGAAAATCAGGAAAAATACCGTGCTGAACACATGGAGCATAAAAAAGGTGCACCGGTTGTAATGATATTTACAACAGTTGTTCTCACTCTTGGCTTAATAGGACTGGTTGCCCTCTACTATTCTCAGAAAAACAAAATGGTTGAGATGGAGCAGGTTCTTACAGAAGAAAAGGATTCGCTGGCCAATGAATTAAGAATGATGATGTACGGCTATGACACATTGAAAACCAGTAACGACACTCTCAATGCAAAGATAGATCGCCAGAAAGGTAAGATCAAAAGACTTCTTGATATCAATGCTTCCAATGCTGTTCTGATCCGTAAGTATAAAGCTGAGATCTCAACAATGCGTGAGATAATGAAGAGCTACATTGTTCAGATAGACTCACTTAACACGAGGAACAAGGCTCTCGTTGCTGAAAATATGGAGGTGCGGCAACAGATTGCCGACGTTCAGCAAACGAATGTCACGCTTTCACAGGCAAAGGATTCGCTGAGTAAGAAGGTTACGGTTGCCTCGGTAATACAGGCAAAAGACATTGTGGCAGTAGCACTTAATAAGAAACGCAAGGAAACGACAGAGGTAAAACGCCTTGACAAGGTACGCGTTTGCTTTACTCTCCGCGAAAATGCAATTGCAACTCCCGGAAATAAAATTGTATACCTCCGTGTTATCAGGCCTGACCAGTTGGTTATAACATCTTCACCTGATAATCTGTTTGAGGTTAAAGGCGAACAAATGATCTTCTCTGCTAACAGGGCAGTTGATTATGCCAATGCCGATATTGAAATGTGTATTTTCCTTGACAATACAGGAGACTTCATTCCGGGTGCATACTCTGTTGAGTTGTATCTTGACGGGGATCTTATCGGATCAAGCTCCTTTACTTTGAAAGGAAGGTAGCACTACTTCTCCATAAGGAGTTCAGAGATAATATTATCAGAAATCATTTTACCCTGGTCTGTAAGGACCAGGGTTTTTTTATCATTAATGATAAGTCCGTATTTTACAAACCTGTCAGACACACTTACCAGATAATCAGCCATTTCACGATCAAACTTCCTTTCAACAAAATCAAGGTCAATGCCCCACATCGTTCTAAGCGATGTCATTACATACTCGTTGAACATCGTTCTGTTATCAAGCTCCTCTGCTTCAAAGGGTACAAGTCCTTTGTTAATTGAACTGATATACTTCTTTACATTTGAAATATTCCATTGCCTTGAACGGCCATTGAAAGAGTGCGCCGATGGTCCAAGGCCAAGGTACAAAACCTGTTTCCAGTAAGCAGAGTTATGCCGGGAGAAAAAACCCTCGAGTGCGAAGTTAGATATTTCATAGTGAATAAACCATCTCTTCGCACATTCTGAGGTCAATATTGAAAACATAGAGATACTTGTCTCTTCATCTACCTCCTTGAGTTTGCCTTGTTCCTTCATTTTACCGAAACGAGTCCCCTCTTCAATGGTTAGATGATATGCTGACAGATGTTTTATCTGAAATGAGAAAATGGTCTCGAGATCGGTACGGAACTCCTCCAGGGTCTGGCCCGGGATACCATAAATAAGATCAGCAGAAATATTTGGAATTCCTTCTGCTGCAGCAAGTTCGAGCGCGGCTTTTGATTGTTTTGCATTATGCCTTCGCCCGAGAAGCCTGAGAGTCTTATCATTCAGTGACTGTACTCCAAGACTTACCCTGTTAATCCCAATGCCCGAAAGACCAGAGAAAAACCCGGGGTACACATCGTCAGGGTTGACTTCAATAGTTACCTCAGGCGTGGGTGATACTTTGAAAATCCTTTTTAAAGCTTTAAGTATGGCTCCCGTCTCTTCCAACAAAAGAAGTGACGGGGTGCCTCCGCCAAAGTAAATTGTCCCGATCTCTTCATCGCCCGGATAATTGGCCTGTAGTTCAGCTTCTTTTATGACAGCATTTACAAAATCCTCCCTCGAATCCTGTGCTGTAATGCTGTAAAAATCACAATAACCACAGAAGGTCTTACAATAAGGTATATGAATATAAATTCCAGCCATCTTAAAGATTATAGTTTAAATTTACAAAACATTTAATATTAGTTTGCTATTTTCACAACCTCAATAGATTTTAAATGTTCTGGTTTTTAAAAAAATATTACCTGAGTATTATTGCCTCACTGATTATAATTTGGCTGAGCCTGTCTGATTCAAATGCAATCAACCCGGCAAAATTTCTTCCATTTCCATTTTCAGACAAGGTTGCTCATCTTTTGGCGTACGGCGGTTTTACACTTGTGCTTCTGTTTGATTCATGTAACAGAAAAATAAGAGAAAAAATCAATTATTCTGTTTTGTTTATTCCGGTTGTGCTGGGACTATCGATGGAGATTCTGCAATATCTTCTCACAAAAACCCGCCAGGCCGATTTCTTTGATTTTCTTGCTGATCTGGCAGGAATAGCGTTGTGTCTGCTTTTTATTTACCTTTTGAAAGCAGTAATTCCGGTAAAAGATAATGTTTGATTTTCAGACTGCTTAAATAATAACATCCGAAGATTTTCTCAGTTGTCTTACAAGGCTGTCAATGGTTTTACCGCTGAAAAAGCGCGTAAGTCTAACCTTCTCCTTACGTAAATCGTTATGAAGCATGCATACTGATTTTCCGGTGTCATAATAACTGCATTTCTCTCCCGTAAGGAGGCAGCTGTCAAAAAACTCATCCCCGTCAATGGCTCTGACAATATCCATCAGTGTTATTTCTGATGCCGGTCTCATAAGTGAAAACCCCCCATGAGGACCTTTCGCCGAATTAAGGATTTTATTTCTTGAAAGTATCTGAAGTATCTTGGCCAGAAAAGGTTGTGGGATTTTAAGCTCAGTGGATATTGTCTTCAGTCCAACCATGCCATCGTTGGATGGTTTGCTGGCGATCAGAAGCACTGCCCTTACTCCGTATTTACATGAACTTGAAAGCATCTTAATAAAGTTTCAAAGGTATCTTGTCTATCCTCCTTTTATGGCGTCCGCCTTCAAAAGGAGTATTAAGAAAAGTCTTTACAATAACTATCGCCTCGGGTTCACTTATGAAACGGCCCGGCAAAGCACATATATTTGCATCATTATGCGCTCTGGCCAGACGGCTTATCTCTTCATTCCAGCATAATGCCGATCTTATTCCCTGGTGCTTGTTGGCAGCCATGTTAATACCGTTACCACTGCCGCATACTGTAATCCCATAATTGTAATCACCTGCCTCAACAGCATTGGCGACAACATGTGCATAGTCAGGATAATCAACACTTTCTTCTGAAAAACAACCGATATCTTTTACTTCATACCGGTTATTACTTAGCCATTTTAAAATTTTCTCCTTTAGACGAAAACCGGCATGATCCGAAGCAATAATGATTTTTTCCAACTTTATTCTATTTATATGCAAATATATAATCCCCCGTTAATTAAAGGTATGTTTTTTGGGTTTTTCATTTCATTTTTTGAATTTGACTCTGTTTTTGACCTATCCTCCTTTTCAGATAGTGTTAATAATGATAACTTCTTTGGTGGTCTTTTGTTTATTTCTTTTAATAAAAGGCAGCTTTTAACAAACTGTTTTAAAACTTAAAAGTCAAATTTTTCTTTTCACCTTTTTAAAAATCTTTTTTAACCAAAGTTCAACATATAATTCGGTTACCTTTGATACTTCACAGGTATTAACAAAAAGGTACTAACAGTTGTTAATTCAAAATATAAAATGCTGAAACTCAAAAAGGGTACATTTTTTGAGTTGTTAATAACATGTTTTTATTGATTTGAAATGCATTTTTACAACCTCAAAATAAAAAACATTTTAACCATATTAACAGCATATAATAACCATCATATCTATAAAAATATACCTGAAATTATAAAAAAAGAGATGTTAATAAAATTGATAAAATGTCAAAATCAGAAATTATTAATAAAAATGATCTGATAAATGAAATAAACATTTTGAGAAAACAGAAAAACGCTGTTATTCTTGCTCATTATTATCAGACTTCAGATATACAGGATATAGCCGATTTTGTTGGAGATAGTCTTGGCCTTTCTCAACAGGCTGCAAGAACCACTGCTGACATAATTGTTTTTGCCGGTGTTTATTTTATGGCAGAAACTGCAAAAATCTTATCTCCTTTAAAAAAGGTAATTATTCCTGATAAAAATGCAGGTTGTTCTCTTGCTGATTCATGCAAAAAAGAGGACTTTGAGAAGTTTATTTCAATGTATCCGGGTGCAACTGTAATAACTTATGTGAATACAACTGCAGAGATAAAGGCTCTTAGTGATATATCATGCACATCTTCCAATGCAAAACAGATAGTTGAATCTTTGCCTTTGAATGAAAAAATAATATTTGGACCTGACCGAAACCTGGGCAATTATATAAATAGCATTACAGGCAGAAACATGATTGTGTGGAATGGATCATGTCATGTTCATGAGCAATTTTCTCTTGAATCAATTTTAAAACTGAAGGCTGAACATGCCGGAAGCAAATTAATTGCTCATCCTGAATGCGAAACACCCGTAAGAATAGCAGCTGATTTTATTGGATCAACTTCAGATTTACTGAGATTTATTAAAGAAGATAAAAGTTTATCATATATTGTTGCAACTGAACCTGGCATATTACATAAAATGAAAATTGCCGAGCCGGATAAATTATTTATTCCTGCTCCTCCAAAAGATTCTACATGCGGATGCAGTGAATGTAACTTTATGAAATTAATAACACTTGAAAAGATTCGTAATTCTCTTAAATTTGAGAGTCCGGAAGTTAATATAGATCCGGAAATAATTAAAAAGGCAGAAATTCCAATCAGAAGAATGCTTGATATTTCTGAGAAACTAGGTCTATAAATGAAGATTAAATTATTAGTACTGCTGTTTTTCATAAGTGTTTCATTATGTGCCCAACAGGATGAAATACTTAAGGATGGTTTTCATCAGTTCAAATACCCGAATGGCGCAGTATCAAGTGAGGGAATGATACGCAATGGTAAACCGGATGGATACTGGAAAAGCTATTATATTACTGGCGTTCTAAAATCAGAAGGTAAAAGAACAAGCTATCTTCTTGACAGCATCTGGCTGTTTTTTAATCAAAGAGGAGATACATTGGAAAAGATAAATTACATTCTTGGCAAGAAAAACGGATACTACTTAAAATATCAGGAAGATCCAATAAAAGGAATGTATATAGCTTCAAAAGAACTTTATGCAGGCGACCTTAGAGAAGGAAATGCAGTATTCTATTATCCTGAAGGCCAGGTCAGACAAACTGTTCCTTTTTATCATGGCAAGAAAGACGGATTATCAAAGGAATATGACCGTGACGGTAAGATTGTAACATTGATGGAATACAATAATGATTTTCTTGTCAGCCGTGAGAAGATAAATAAAGTTGATGATAAAGGGCTAAAACAAGGAAAGTGGCTTGACTTTTATCAGAATGGCGTAATTAAAACAGAGAAAAATTTCAAAGACGACCTTTTACACGGATATTATAAAGAATATAATGAAAAGGGAAAACTTATACTTACACTCCTTTATGATAACGGTAAGGTAACTGGCAACGATCTGAGCAGTGTTCCTGAAATAGAAGTAGTTAAGAAATATAATGATGCGGGAAGAATGATATATAGCGGCCCGTACAAAGATGGCGTACCAGTTGGTATTCACAGGGAGTATAATGAGGATGGTACTGTAAAAAATGCAAAAATATATGGGGAAAACGGAGTAGTTCTTGCTGAAGGAATTGTAGATGAAGATGGTAATAAAAACGGACAATGGAAAGATTATTCTGTTTCAGGAAATATTATTGCAGAGGGACAATATTCAGATAATAAAAGAACGGGTATATGGAAGTTTTATGGAGAAAATAAGAAAGTTGAGCAGGTAGGTTCATATAGTAACGGAAAAATTAATGGAACCTGGAGATGGTATTATCCTGATGGTGAGTTGCTAAGAGAAGAGGAATATTTTCAGGGAAAGAGAGACGGAAATTATACTGAATATACAAAGGATGGAAATGTTATAACACAGGGTGTTTTTGCTGACGGAGAGAGAAATGGAGAATGGACTTATGTGAATGGAGATAATACTGAAAAAGGAAATTATATTGTTGGCCTTAAGGATGGATTATGGAAAGCATTTTACCCTGATGGCAAACTAAGATTTAAAGGTGAGTTTGTCCAGGGTAATCCAAACGGAAAGCATACTTTCTTTTATGAAAACGGAAAGGTAATGGAAGAAAGATATTATAAGAACGGGATCAGAACAAAAACCTGGAGAAAGTTTAACGAAACAGGTGAAGTAATTTTGAATATTACTTACCGTGATGATGTTGAAGATTACGTAAATGGAGTAAAGGTGAATTTGCCGGAATCAAGTGTAAAAACCATTAAATAAGCCTGTGACAGAAAATTTTAATATAAGAAAAGAGATTATTACAAACAGTGATTCTGAGCTTGAAAAGCAGCTGAGACCTCTCTCATTTGGCGATTTTAAGGGACAGAAGAGAATAACAGATAATCTTAGTGTTTTTGTTACTGCTGCCGGACAGAGGGGAGAAGCACTTGACCATGTTTTACTTCATGGCCCTCCGGGTCTTGGAAAAACCACACTGGCTGCTATTATTGCAAATGAACTGAAGGTTAAGCTCAGAATAACTTCTGGTCCGGTGCTTGATAAACCTGGTGATCTGGCCGGTCTTCTTACAACACTTGAAACAGGTGATGTTTTGTTTATTGATGAGATTCACAGACTGAGCCCTGTAGTTGAAGAATATCTCTACTCAGCAATGGAGGATTATCAGATTGATATAATGATTGATAAGGGTCCGGCTGCCAGATCTGTTCAGCTAAAGTTAAATCCATTTACTCTTATTGGTGCAACAACCCGGTCCGGATTGCTTACAAGCCCATTGCGTGCACGCTTTGGAATAAAATTCCATTTAGAATATTATGATGCACCTGTGCTTAAAGGAATTGTAAAAAGATCTGCCTCAATTTTAAATGTCGAAATTGATGATGATGCTGCAAATGAAATTGCATTAAGAAGCAGAGGCACGCCAAGAATAGCAAATTCACTTTTACGAAGAATCCGTGATTTCGCTCAGGTAAAAGGAACGGGTAAGGTTGATATTAAGATTACCCGTTTTGGACTTGAGGCATTGAATATTGATAAGCATGGCCTCGATGAAATGGACAACAGGATTCTAAAGACAATTATTGAAAAATTTAAAGGAGGACCAGTCGGACTTACAAATATTGCCACTGCCATTGGAGAAGACACTGGCACCGTTGAAGATGTTTATGAGCCGTTCCTTATAAAGGAGGGTTACATAAAACGTACTCCCCGTGGAAGAGAAGCAACAGAAATTTCATACAAGCATCTTGGCATTATACCTGAAAAAGGCAGCCTTTTATTTTAAAGATCAGATAATTACATTACTTATCTTTTCAAGGCTCTTAACATCAAGAACTTTAATTCTTCGGCCGTTCAGCTCAATTATTTTGTCTGTCTTAAACTCTGAGAGAAGCCTTATTACGGACTCAGTTGCGGTTCCTACTATATTTGCAAGCTCTTCACGTGTGAGAGAGATACGCAGATATTTCTGATCATCAATACCAAAATCATTTACCAGCTGAAGGAGAACCTCGGCAAGACGTTCTCGTACTGTCTTCTGAGCAATATCAGTAATGTATGAATTTGCCTCTGCAAGCTCATGACAGGTTAGTTTTACTATCTCAAATGAAAATGAAGGATTGGTTTTAACAAACTGAATAAGAAGTTCTGAAGGGATAAAGCATACATGACAGTCTTCAACCACTTTTGCTGAAGTGCAGGCAGGCTCATTACTAAGCACTGAACGATAAGCTATTATCTCACCTTTACGGGCAAACCTTATAATTTGCTCTTTGCCGTCTATTCCTGTTTTAAAGACCTTAATTATCCCTGAATGAATGCAATAGAATCCGCTTATTCTATTGCCTTCATTATAAAGGATATCCCCACGTTTGTACATGCGGAAATCCTTTTCATAATTGAGGCGTTCTATCTCATCCCTGGTCAGAAAACGAAACACTGATCCTGTGTCGAAGGCGCATTTGTCGCAAAATGATATAGGGAACTCATGCTGTTTCATGTCATACTCAGTTTGGTTGTACAAAGATTGTAAATAGAGTTGATATTATTAAGCAAATATTCAGAAAAGTGATATTTAACATGTTTTTGTGAATGATATGATTTCTTAACTACTTAAACGTCAAAGCAATCAAAAATGTTTAAAATATTAAGAAAAATAAGAAAGCCTGAAAAAGTGATTTTTCACATATTCAGGCTTTAAATCCTTTAATGAGTTGCTTATTTAAATGATCTCTGTTCTGAACTGATTAAGGAATCTGATATCATTTTCAAAATATAATCTAAGGTCATTAACGCCATATTTTAGCATTGCGCTCCTCTCTATACCCATTCCAAAGGCGAAGCCTGTATATATTTTTGAGTCAATGCCACAGGCTTCAAGAACATTTGGATCAACCATACCGCAGCCAAGAACTTCGAGCCAACCGGTGCCTTTGCACACATTGCAGCCTTTACCACCGCAAAGACTGCAGCTTACATCCATTTCTGCCGATGGCTCTGTGAATGGAAAGAATGACGGTCTGAGCCTTATTTCTGCATTTTTGCCAAAGAATTCTCTGGCAAAAAACAAAAGTGTCTGACGAAGATCAAGAAAAGAGACATTTTCAGCAATGTAAAGACCTTCAATCTGGTGAAATATACAGTGTGCACGGGCTGAGATAGCTTCATTTCTGAAAACCCTCCCGGGAGCAAGTATGCGTATAGGAGGTTTCTGTGTCTGCATCACCCTTACCTGTACAGATGAGGTATGGGTACGAAGTAAAACATCTTCAGGATTGCATTCATCAGATGATTTACGGCTTACATAGAAAGTATCCTGCATATCACGTGCTGGATGCTCGGGAGCAAAATTAAGTTTGGAAAATACATGATCATCATCTTCTATTTCAGGACCGTATGCAACGGTAAAGCCGATCCTGGAAAAGATGTCGATAATTTCATTTCTTACAAGTGAGATCGGATGCCTGGAGCCATAAGTATAAGGGACGGGAGGCATTGAGAGATCCGTAGAATCATGAGCTGTATCTACAAAAGATAATGATTCTTTATATGCATTGAATTTATCTGTAGCAAGCTGTTTCAGTACATTTAACAACCTGCCGGTCTCCTTTTTCTTTTCTACAGGAACATTACGGAATCCTTCAAAGAGTAATGAAATCTCTCCCTTTTTACTCAAATAATTCAATCTGAATTGCTCGAGTGAATCCTGGCTGTCAATAATAAAATTTTCAATTTCTGTTGTTAGCTGTGAAATCTTATTCTCCATAATGTTTTCTATTTCAGAATCCTGATCTTAATAATTTTAATGTCTTTAACCGGTTTATCATTTGAATCAGTTGTAGCAGAAGCAATAGCATCAACCACATCCATTCCTGAAATGACTTCCCCAAAAACAGTATAGCTGCCATCAAGAAATGGTGTGCCTCCTATAGTTTTATAAAGATCTTTTCTTGGTTTGGATAATTTGTAGGTGCCCTCCTTTTCAACAAGGTCATAATATTTGGTCATCGCGTCCTGCTGAATAGTCTCATCTGACACTGAGTCACCTGCCTGTTTGTGTTTAGCCCGTTCAGCCTCAAGAAGCTTATAGTACTCGTATTGTTTACGGCTGTTGTCAATCCTCTGTTCCATTTTGGGAAAATCATCATCAGTATATTTTTTACCCTGAACAATATAAAACTGTGTTCCTGATGAGTTTCTTGAAGGGTTAACATCATCACCTTCACGTGCTGCTGCCACTACTCCTCTCTTATGAAAAAGGGAATCATTAATTTCTGCAGGTATAGAATATTCGTATTTACTTTTTTCTGATGGCGGGATAGAAGCATTGGTGTTACCGTCACCTGTCTGTATCATGAAATCTCTTATTACTCTGTGAAAGGAGACGCCATTATAAAAACCGGATTGTGCAAGCTTAATAAAATTATCACGATGGCCGGGAGTCTGATCGTAAAGAACAATTGTAATGGTTCCGGCAGTAGTCTTGATCTCTGCACGTGTCCCTTTAGGTGTATTACTTTTACAGGAAAAGAAAAGTAAAATTAAGACCAAAGAAATAAAAATATTTTGCTTCATAACTGTATATTATTACTGATGACAAAGATATTTATTATCTCTGAACATTGGTAAAGCTCGAAAAAACGCAAAGAATAGGTTAATAACTTTTAACATAGGTAGAAAGACTTTAAATTTTTATTATCAATGGGCTCATACTCTATTTTTATATTTGCGTAGAATTAGTTTGTAATGAATGACGTCAAAAAGCTGGCAGGGCAGACTCTTGTTTATGGTTTAGGAACGATTGTTCCGAGATTTTTAAATTATATAGTCTTAACTCCTTTTTACACAAGGGTCTTTAAAGATACTGCCGAGTACGGCATAGTCACCGAACTGTACGCCTGGATGGTTATTGCAATGATATTGCTTACCTATGGGATGGAAACAGCATACTTTAGATTTGCAAACAAAGAGCCAGATCCGAAGAAAGTTTATAGCACTTCAATAATTACACTTTTTACAACCTCTCTCTCTTTTGCGGTTCTGGTTTTTATTTTTATCGGTCCGGTTTCTTCTTTTTTTAATTATCACAGCCATCCGGAATATATTAAAATGTTTGGTTTGATAGTTGCAATAGATGCTTTTTCAGCAATCCCATTTGCTTATCTGAGATCGAAAAAGCGGCCATTAATTTTTAGCAGTATTAAAGTTTTAAATGTTGTTGTTTCTTTAGGTCTTGCCTATTTCTTTTTAAAATTTGCACCGGCTATTTTAAAGAACGGAGGAACATGGGTATTGAAGGTTTATAATCCTCAATTCAAAGTAGGATACGTTTTTCTTTCAAACCTTATAGGATCGGCATTTACTCTGTTATTACTAATTCCATTTATATTGCAGATTAAGCCTGTATTTGATAAGGAACTTTTAAAAAGAATGCTTGTTTACAGCTGGCCTTTATTGGTTGGCGGTCTTGCAGGTTGCCTAAATGATGTCCTGGATAAAATCCTTCTGAGAAGAATGCTTGGTAATGACGGACTTTCTACTGTTGGAATATATGGTGCGGGATATAAGGTTGCTATATTAATGTCTCTTTTTATTCAGATGTACAGATTTGCGGCAGAACCTTTTTTCTTTGAAAGGGCGGGTCGGAAAGACAAAAAGGATACTTATGTCTTAACAATGAAGTACTTTGTAATTGCTATGGTGATACTCTATCTGGGAATAAATCTCTACATGGATTTTGTTCAGGTGCTAATTGGCAGAGTCTATAGAGAATCTTTAGTAATTGTTCCTATTGTCAGCATGGCATATCTGATGTTTGGCATATTTGTAAATCAAAGCATCTGGTACAAGATTGAAGACAAAACAATTATAGGAGTGTATCTCACAATTCTGGGAGCAGCGGTTACTGTAATTCTGAATGTATTGTTTATACCTAAATATGGATATATGGCTTCAGCCTGGGCCACTTTTGCATCTTATTTTTCAATGGTTATTGCTTCCTTCTGGATAGGACAGAGGCACTATCCGGTTAATTATGATATTAAAGGAATGATTTTATATATAGGAACTGCGGTTATAATGGTTTTGATTGAAAAGATTTTACATACAGATTCAATATTGTTTAATACTGTTATTGCAACGACCTTAATGCTTATTTTTACTTTTATTGCAAACAAACGTGATAAATTTATTAGTGTATATCTTGGAAAAAGCATATGAAAATTAAAATTGTAAATATTTCAGAAAATAAATTACCTGAGTATAGCACGGAACACTCTGCCGGTATGGATATCAGAGCATACCTCGCAGAATCAGTGACAGTTATGCCTTTAAAACGAATGCTGATCAGAACTGGTTTATTTATTCAATTACCTGAAGGATATGAAGCCCAGATTCGACCAAGAAGCGGGCTGGCTTTGAAAAACGGAATTACAGTTTTAAATACGCCGGGAACTATCGATGCCGATTATCGTGGAGAAATAGGTATAATTATTGTTAATCTTTCTGATGAGCCATTTGTTGTAAATAATGGAGACAGAATTGCTCAGATGATTATTTCTAAATATGAGAGAGCTGAAATGATACAGGTAGAGCAACTTGATTCTACAGAAAGAGGCGAAGGTGGTTTTGGACATACAGGAAAAGGTTAAAATGAAAGAGAAAATATTAATATTGTTGGCTATACTTATAAGTATAAGCGGATGCACTAAGTATGTTGCACCCGGCAAGGGATTAGTGGAAGCTGGTCAGGGCAATGAGGCTCAATATAATTACATGTTATCTGAAGCTTTCAGACAAAAATACCTCGGTTCAATGGCTGATGCCATTAAATTATTTGAAGAATGCAAAAAGAATAGCCCTGAAAAGGCAGTACCATATTTTGAACTGGCACAGATTTATTCCTTTCAGGGAAATAAAAACGATGCAAAAATTAATGCATTAAACGCAGCAAGACTTGAGAAGGATAACTACTGGTATAAAATGTTTTGCGGAGGATTGTACAGCGCTGCAGGCAATATTGATTCAGCTATTGTTTTCCTGGACGAGGCTTTAAAGCTTAAACCCGATGATAATGACATTAAATCTGCACTTGGACAGGCTTACCTTCAGGCTGGTGATATAGTTAAAGCGGAAAAGATATTGCGACAGCTTACAGACAAAGGTGAGTATAATGAGAATGATATTTACAATATAATTAATAGCCTGATAGATGCTAAGCATTATAAGGAAGCGGAAGAATGGACTAAAGGACTCATAAAAGAGAACAGTGAAGAAGTTAAATACCAGGCTGTATTGGGAGAGATTTATAGATTCCAGGGAAAGAATGCCCTTGCTGACAGCTGCTACAATTCTATTATAGCAAAGAATCCGGAAGACGGTGAATCACAGATGCTGGTAATGAATTATCTTATTGAGAAGGATGATTATGATAATGCATCTTCGTTTCTGGGATCTGTTCTTTCAAACGGAAATATCAAGAGGGAAAGAAAAGTAGATTTTCTAAGATATTTGTTGAATGATACTGCTTTTGTAAGAGCAAAGAGCAATGTACTTGTGAATAATCTGATTGAAGTAGAGAAACAATATCCCAATGATGAGGAAGTCTCTTCTTTGAGAGCACAGGTATATGAAATGCTGGGGTTAAAAGACAAAGCCATCGAGAGGTATTATGAAATCAAGAAGGAAAACAGCAGTACCTTTTATTCAGATCAGAAGTTGATTATACTTTTAGCTGATGAAAAGCGTTTCGAAGAGCTTTATAATATTGCAAAAGTATTTGCTACCAACTACAATAAAAGTATTCTGGGGAAGGTTTACTATGGTATTGCAGCAATGGAGCTAAAGAAATACGACGTTGCTGAGGATGAGTTTGATAAAGCAATGATACTTGCCGGTAATGATAACAAAATGCAATTTTCAGTCTTATCGGCACAGGCTGATCTGGAATACAGACAAAGGAATTTTGAAAAGGCATTTTCTATACTTGAGCAGGCATTAAAACTTGAACCAGACGACGCAGGGACACTTAATAACTATGCATATTATCTGGCAGAGGACAATGTCAACCTTAAACAAGCCTATCAGATGGCAAGCAAGGCAATAAAGAAAGAGCCGCTGAACGGAACATATATTGATACTTACGGTTGGGTATTATATAAAATGGGCAAATACAAACCTGCTTTGAAGGAAATAAAAAGAGCTCTTGAACTCTCAAAGGATCGCGATCCTGAATTGTTGGAACATATGGGATATATATTGAAGTCGCTTAAAAAATGTGATGAAGCTTGTATATACTGGAATGAAGCCGTTAAGAAGGATTCCTCCAAAACCTATTTAAATGAGGAGATAAGCAAATGCAAGGAAAAGTAACTATCGGAGTTTCAGTTTTAGCAGCATTATTGGTTTTTTCATGTTCTGCTTCCAGAAAGGGAAAGACTGTTAGTATTTCAGACAATTTAAATGTGAATGAATACCGCATTCTTGATTTATCAAAAAAAAATAACCTGCTTGAAAAGGGGTTTGTTTTAAAAAATGCCAGACTTAATATTACAAGCGCTAATTATAGCGGAAACCTAAGTCTGATTGCTAAGGTAAATGACCGGGGAGATTTTATGGCTATTGGCAAAGGCCCTGTAGGCATTGAAGTTTTCAGAATATATGGCGTAGGCGATTCAATATGGGTTATTGACAGGCTTAACAGAAAGATATATGAAGGCAGGGCAAACAAGGTTTATGAAAAATATGGCCTTCCTTCAGACTTTTGGAGAATGATTATAGGTGATATCCCGGCATCAACGGTCTTAAATACAGAAACCAATTATGTCAAAAACAGTGACATCGACGCAAATAGCAATGATGATGTCTATGACAGGGATTTAATTATTGACAAAGATGCCTTAAAAGCAAGGGAGCTTAATATATACTCTCATGAGTTAGGTGTGGATATAACTTTTAAATACAATGATTTTAAAACGGAAAATGGAAACGTTTATCCTGGTAATGTAATTGTTGATTCTAAAAGTCCGGTGTTCCACGTGGAAATGAATATAGATAATATTACCTGCCAGGTTCAGGACAGTATAAAGAAAAAATTGCCTGATTACAGAACTGTAGGTTTATGAGAAAATTATTGGTCCTGGTAATTCTTGTTGTTTTATGCACCCGTTTGTCGGCTCAGACAAGAAAAGAGCTGGACGAAAAGAAGAAAAACACACTTGAAGAAATAGAGTATGTCGACAAACTTCTTAAAAAGACAACAAAGGAAAAATCGGACAATCTTAATGAGATCAGAGTAATTGGAAACAAACTCAGTCTTCGTGAAAAGGTAATTAATGAATATGGAGATGAAATCAGTCTTCTTGAGTACAGGATGTCATTGAATAAACTGGCCTGTGAAATGATGGAAGATGATCTTAAGACACTTGGTGAAGAATATAAAAAATCTATTATTAATGCATATAAAGCAACAAAGGGCAACCCGGCTATCGCATATGTGCTTGCATCACGAGATATAAATCAGGGCTATAAAAGACTGAAATACATTCAGCAAATTGCCCGATACAGAAGGAATGAAGCAGAAATCATTACTGACATATACAAGCAACTGCAAAATACAAGAGATAAGCTTAAGGTAGATATTAATACTGTTACGGACCTGAAGGATAAGGAAGAAAAGCAGAAGGAAATATTGAATAAAGAACAACAGAATAAAGAAAAGCTTGTAAAAGCACTTACAAATAAAGAAAAAGAGCTGAAAAAGCAACTTGAAGAAAAAAAGAAAATTGCAAAGGAAATTGAGGCGGAAATTTCTAAAATAATTGAGGAGGAGAAAAAAAAGGTGGTTACGGCACCTGTAACAAAGGAGATGAAAATAAACGGCGATTCATTTGAAAGCAATAAAGGAAAGCTGCCATGGCCGGTCGAAAAAGGTATAATTACAAGTCATTTTGGGGTCCAACCTCACCCTGTTCTTGCATATGTTACAGAGGATAACATCGGGATTGAAATTACGACTGATGATAATGCGAAGGCCAGGGCGGTTTTCAAAGGACAGGTTGTCAGAGTGTTTGCCATTTCCGGAGCCAATATGGCTGTGATTATAAGGCATGGTAAGTTCCTGACGGTATATCAGAATCTTGTTAATGTAAAGGTTAAGGCGGGAGAAAATGTCGATACGGGAAAAGAGATTGGAGATGTGTTTCTTGATTCGTCAGATGGCGATAAATCTATTCTCAAATTTATGGTTTATGAAGAAAAAAACCGACTTGACCCGGAGCTGTGGTTAAGTAAAAAAAGCAGGTAAAATGAAACAAAATGTAATTTATTAAGTATAAGTGAGGGAAAGAGTAAAATTTACCAATGAACGAGGAACTTAAAATACAATCAAATATTGATAATTTAAATAAGGTTGAGAATCTTATAGATAATTTATCAAAACGACTTGGTGTATCTGATGAGGTTTACGGTAAAGTACTTGTATCCACCATCGAGGCTGTTAATAATGCAATTATTCATGGTAATAAAAACATTGAAGCCAAGGCGGTTTACCTGGCATGCAGCAGCAATGGCTCCTCATTAACAATAATTGTGAAGGACGAAGGTGAAGGATATAACTTCAATAATCTTCCTGACCCGACTACCGGAGAAAATATTGAAAAGCTGAATGGGAGAGGGGTTTTTATTATGAAAAAACTTGCCGATGATATTGAATTCAATGAACTCGGGAATGAAGTTAAAATGACATTCAAATACTAAGAATGGATATCGTCTTTAATTACGATATAGAAAGTTTCAGGATCAGGCAAACGGGCATAATTAAATCTGTAATCAGAAGAATTGTCAGCGACAAGGGGAAAAAGACAGGTAACCTGAACTTTATTTTTACTACTGATGAAAAGATGCTCGGCATAAACCGTGAGTTCTTAAATCATAATTACTATACTGATATTATAACATTTGATTATTCTACTGAAAAGCTTGTTTCAGGAGAGATATATATCAGTGTTCCTACTGTTAAAGAAAATGCCATTGCATATGGCAAAACATTCAGAGACGAAATTAGCAGGGTTATTTTTCACGGAGTATTGCATTTATGTGGTTTTGATGATCAGAATGATGACGACATGAAAGAAATGCGGTCGATGGAAGAAAAGTATCTTGTATTTTTGTCGTTATGAATTTCACATATGATATTATTGTTGTAGGAGGAGGGCATGCCGGGTGTGAAGCTGCACACATAGCTGCAAAAATGGGTCTGAAAACGCTCCTTATTACCATGGATATGACAAAACTGGCCCAGATGTCATGTAATCCGGCCATGGGAGGCATAGCCAAAGGACAAATAATCAGGGAAATAGATGCTATGGGAGGTGCATCCGGGGTAGTTACTGACCGTACAATGGTGCAGTTCAGGATGCTAAACAGAAGCAAAGGACCGGCAATGTGGTCTCCAAGAGCTCAGTGTGACAGGGTTTTGTTCTCAAGGGAATGGAGAAACATTCTGGAATCAACAGACAACCTTTATATTTGGCAGGACCTTGCAACAAAACTGATTATTGAAGATGGGAGAACAAAGGGTATTGTTACGGCTTTTGGCACCTCTTTTTACTCCAGGGCGGTAATTCTTACTAACGGCACATTTTTAAATGGAATGATGCATGTTGGATTTAACACACAATCAGGAGGAAGATCAGGGGAAGCCTCTTCAAAGGGTTTAAGTGAGCAACTGAAGGAGCTGGGTTTTTCAGTTGAGAGAATGAAGACCGGAACAAGCGCCAGGATAGATGGGAGAAGCATAAATTTCAATGCCATGACCGAGCAAAAGGGAGATATGGAGGGAAGATGCTTTTCTTATATGAATGATAAGATTAATATACGGAATGAGCAGAGCTGCTATATCACTTATACAAATTCTGAAGTACACGAAATACTAAGACAGGGACTTGAATTTTCTCCGTTATACACGGGAAGGATTAAGGGTGTGGGACCGAGATATTGCCCCAGCATTGAGACAAAGATTGTAACATTTGAAGGGAAGGAACTGCATCAGTTATTCATCGAACCGGAAGGATGGGATACAAATGAATTTTATATAAACGGTTTCTCAAGCAGCCTACCGCTGAATGTGCAGCTTGACGCTTTAAAAAAAGTACCGGGACTGGAAGATGTTGTAATATACAGACCCGGATATGCAATAGAATATGATTTCTTTCAACCGACTCAGCTTAAGAATACTCTTGAAACAAAAAGAATAGACTCATTGTATTTTGCCGGACAGATAAACGGCACTACTGGTTATGAGGAGGCAGCTGCGCAAGGATTAGTGGCAGGAGCAAATGCTGCTTTAAAGATCAGGGGTGAAGATCCGGTTATTCTCGGAAGAGATCAGGCATATATCGGGGTACTGATTGATGACCTTGTCACAAAAGGAGTAGATGAACCTTACAGGATGTTTACCTCAAGAGCAGAATACAGAATTCTGCTAAGACAGGATAATGCAGACGAAAGACTAACACGATTAGCCTGCGAAAAGGGAATGATTGAAAAGTCAGCCATAGACAGGCTTGAGGAGAAAGAGGAATTAGTCAATGAGATTATTGATTACCTTGATGAAAGAAGTGTCTCTCCTGAAGAGATTAACGGCTTTCTTTTATTAAACGAAACCGCTGAAATAAATCAAAAAGTAAAAGGAAGAGCAATTGCAACGAGACCGCAGATTGAACTGAGAAAAATGCTTATGATTCTTGACGCCGGGAAAACATTGAAGTGCTTTAGCTCGCCAAGGGAAAGAGAGATTATTGAATCGGCTGAGATCAGAATAAAATATTCAGGTTATATAAACAGGGAAAGGGGTGTTGCTGAAAAAATTAAAAGACTGGAAAAGCTTAAAATTTCAGATGACATTAATTATTCAGAGCTTACATCTATTTCAACTGAGGGAAGACAGAAGCTTGAAAGAATTAAGCCGGCAACAATAGGACAAGCAACTAGGATTAGCGGAGTCTCCTCTTCTGACATTAGTATATTGATTATGTACCTCGGAAAGTAAATTTGTTCCACGTGGAACAAATTATAAAAAATAATTTATGAAAGTCGAAGGATATATTGTCGATCTCCATGAAAGGTCCGTTTTCGGCGGGGTAGTTGTGATTGAAAAAGGAATTATTAAATCAATTGTGAAAACAGGTGGTGTTCATGACAGGTATATTGTACCTGGCTTTGTTGACGCACACGTACATATTGAGAGTTCAATGGTTACACCTTCACGGTTTGCACAGACAGCCGTAAGGCATGGAACAGTTGCCGTAGTCTCAGATCCGCATGAGATTGCAAATGTACTTGGGTTGAAAGGGGTACATTTCATGATATCTGACGCAAAAAGTGTTCCTGTGAAATTTCTTTTCGGAGCACCTTCATGCGTACCGGCAACTTCTTTTGAGACTTCAGGGGCTGTGATTAATGCCGATGATATTGAAAAATTACTGAATGAGAAAAGCATAGGCTATCTCGGTGAGATGATGAACTTTCCGGGAGTATTGTCTAATGATCATGAAGTAATGAAAAAGATAAAAGCCGCACAGAATGCAGGAAAGAAAATTGACGGGCACGCACCGGGATTAACAGGTGAAAACCTGAAGAAATATGTCAATGCAGGGATCTCAACTGACCATGAGTGCTCAACCCTGGCAGAGGCGAGGGAAAAGATTTCACTGGGGATGAAAATCCTGATAAGGGAAGGCAGCGCAGCAAGAAACCTCGAAGCTCTGAAACCGCTTATTGATGAATCACCTGATATGGTTATGCTGTGCAGCGATGACCTTCATCCTGAAATGCTTGAAAAAGGACATATAAACCTGCTTGTGGCCCGGCTCATTAACCAGGGTTATGACATGTTTAATGTGCTCAGGGCAGCAACAGTAAATCCGGTAAACCATTACGGACTTAATACCGGACTTCTTCAGGAAGGAGATAGCGCAGATTTTATAGTGGTTGATGATATGAAAACAATGCATGTTTCACAGACCTGGATTAGCGGAAATTGCGTTTATTTCAACTGTAATGTTGAATTTTCTGCTGCTGACTCAAAACCTGAAAACAGATTTAATGCCTCAAAGGTAAAAGGGAAAGAGATTAAGGTTAAAAGCACGGGAAAACCAATAAAGGTGATAAGGGCTTTTAATGGTGAGTTGTTTACTGCGATGCAGGAATATATGCCTCCAAGTGGTGAATATATTGAAACTAATACAGGAAGTGACATTTTGAAAATTGTTGTCAAAGACCGGTATAAGGATTCTGACCCGGCTGTAGGCTACATAACCGGCTTCGGCCTTAATAAGGGAGCTTTTGCAACCTCAGTTGCTCATGACAGTCACAACATTATTGCAATAGGAGTGAACGACAATGACATTGTAGAAGCAATAAATACAATTGTCTCATATAAGGGCGGAATGTCAGTTGTAAACGGAAATTCAAAAATGATCCTGCCACTCCCGGTTGCAGGTATAATGTCTGACAAACCGGTTAAGGAGGTAGCAGATATATATACAAAACTGTCTGACGCGGTGAAACAGCTGGGTTGCACAATGGATGCACCTTTCATGTCCCTTTCATTCATGGCTCTTCTGGTTATCCCTGAACTTAAAATGAGCGATAAGGGACTTTTTGACGGAAAGAAATTCTGCCTGACAACACTTTATAACGATTAGATTTCACGTATGCCGATGCAGGTGTTACCGGTTTACTGTTTTTAAATAGTTGTTCCTATCTTCACACCTTTGAAAATTATATTCATTAAAGACAGTGAATAAGATTGAATCATTGAAGTCTTTTGTCTCCTCCATGCCCGATAAACCAGGTGTTTATCAGTTTATCGACGCATCGGGAACAATATTATATGTAGGTAAAGCAAGGAGCCTTAAAAAGAGAGTGGGTTCATATTTTGCCAAGAACCAGTCGGGAAAGACATCAGTAATGCTTGGTAAAGCAGTTGAGATAAGACACACTATTGTTGATACCGAATCAGATGCCCTTTTACTTGAGAACAATCTCATAAAAAAGCATCAGCCCAGATATAATATACTTTTAAAGGACGATAAGACTTATCCCTGGATATGTATAAAAAAGGAAAATTTCCCGAGGGTATTCCTGACCCGGAAAGTCATTGCCGACGGCTCTTCTTATCATGGCCCTTATACTTCACTTCCTGCTGTAAGGACTCTGATTGAGCTTGTACGCCACCTTTTTCAGATTCGCACATGTTCACTCCCGCTTAACAGGAAATCAATTGAGGAAGGGAAATTTAAGGTTTGCCTTGAGTACCATATTGGAAACTGCAAAGGTCCCTGCGTGGGATTAATAGGGGAGGATGAGTACAATGAATATATAGCCAGGATCAGGGAGATAATAAAGGGTGACATAAGCACTGTAAACAAACATCTTGAAGAGCTTATGCACAGGTATGCAGCAGACCTGAGATTTGAAGAGGCGCAGAAGATAAAGGAAAAGCTTGGGCTGATTGCTAAATACAGAAGCAAGTCTATAGTGGTAAACACGTCTGTAAAGAATGTTGATGTATTTGGATGTTCAATGGATGAGTCGGCTATGTTTATCTGCTATATGAAAGTGGTTGACGGAGCAGTCGTCCAGACCTACTCAACAGAGCTGAAGTCACGCATTGAGGAGGAAAAGGAATCGGTGCTTGCTACAGCAGTATCTGAGATACGAAACCGCGTTTCAAGCGACTCAAAGGAGGTTATAGTTCCCTTTATGCCTGATATTCAGATAAATGACATAAAATACTCTGTTCCACAGCGTGGTGACAGGTTCAAACTTCTTGAACTTGCAAACAGAAATGCATCGTTCTTTAAACTTGAGCGTCAAAAGAAGGCCGCTGAGCAATCAAAGGAGAACCGGACGGCCAGGAACCTCGCTGTAATGATGAAAGACCTTAATATGGCTCAATTGCCGCTTCATATTGAATGTTTTGACAACTCCAACATCCAGGGACAATCGCCGGTAGCTTCATGTGTCGTTTTCAGGAACGGAAAGCCCAGTAACAAAGAGTACAGGCATTTTAACATTAAGACGGTAAGCGGGCCAAACGATTTTGCCTCGATGGAAGAGATTGTCTATCGCCGGTACAAACGTATGCTCGCAGAGAATAGTCAGCTGCCCCACCTGATCGTTATTGATGGCGGTAAAGGACAGCTCTCATCGGCAATGAAGAGCCTGAATTTACTTGGCATCGCAGAAAGAGTAACTGTAATAGGCATTGCCAAACGCCTGGAAGAGATTTATTTCCCTGGTGATTCCGTGCCGCTTTACCTTGATAAAAACAGTATCTCACTTAAAATAATCCAGCATATCCGTGATGAGGCGCACCGTTTTGGAATTTCATTTCACCGTTCAAAACGGAGCCAGGCAATGAATGTTTCAGCACTGGATGAAATTAAAGGGATTGGAGAAAAGACGAAAGAAGTTTTGTTAAAAAAGTACGGCTCTGTAAATGAAATTCTCTCTGCTGAATTTTCAGAGGTAGAAAAGCTTGTAGGAAAGAAAAAGGCAGAAATTGTTATTTCTTCACTTAAGAAGTAGCTTTTTCACGTGGAACATTCAAAATGAGTGAAGCTCACAGGAATGCCGTAACTGATAAAAAGTCAAGGCTTTAATCAATGTTGCAAAAAGGCTGAAGCCTGCCAGAATTGAATATTTGAAATCATTCGGGAAGACCACTGAAGATTTTCTTCAGAAAACGATGAAAACTGTGCATGCCTGACGGTTTCCAAAACATGAGAATACAAGATTTTGTTATAAGGTTGATATCTTCCTTTTCAAGCTCGGAGATTATGTTTTTTGATTCTGCTCCGGGCTGAATCCATATTTGTTTAATGCCTCTGTTTATTGCTTCACGGGCAACATAAATTGTCTGCTCAGGCTGAGTGACAATTATTATTGCTTTTACATCATCCGGGAGTTCAGAAACACTTTTAAATACTTCCTGCCCGTCAATGACGAGAGGATTGGGGTTTATCGCGACAACGTCCATGTTTTTCTTCCGGAGAGTTGTATAAACAACATGTCCGAATTTTTTTGGATCCCTTGAAACTCCTGCAACGGCATACTTGCCTGCATTAAGAAATTCACTGATGCTTTTCATTTTTCTCTTTCAGTTGTATATAAGACAAACCTGGTGATTGATTCCTTTACATCTGAGTCGGGGTAAACCGACAGCAGCTCAAGTGCCTTGCTTCTGTAACATGCCATTGCCTGTTCAGCATATTCGAGGCCTTTGTATTTTTTAACAAAGTCTATTACCGATCTGATATCTTCGCGGCTCTTGTTTTTCTTTCTTATTGTGCGGATAATCTTTCTTTTTTCTATGATAGTTGCCTTTTCGAGCGCATAAATAAGAGGAAGAGTAATCTTCTTTTCCTTGATGTCATTACCCTCTTTCTTTCCGGTAAGGCCATTGCTGTCATAGTCAAGAAGGTCGTCCTTAATCTGGAACGCGATTCCTACCGATGCACCGAACTCCTTCATTCTTGCAATTACGTTTTCATCATCTGTTGCAGATATGGCACCACAGGTTGTACAGGCAGAAATCAGGGCAGCGGTCTTTTTTCTTATTACCTTAAAGTAATCTTCTTCCTTAATATTCAGGCTTCTTGTCTTCTGCATCTGAATAAGCTCGCCGCTGATCATCTCCTGAACAGCCCCTGATGTTGTGGCCAACATCCTGTAAGTTTTGTTGTTAACACTTATCAGGAGTCCCTGCGCAAGCAAAAAGTCACCAATCAGAACTGCAATTTTTGAATTCCATATAGCATTGATGGTCGGTATGCCTCGTCTCTCCCTGGCATCGTCAACAACATCGTCATGTACAAGGGTTGCCGTATGAAGTAACTCTATCAACGATGCTGCAACATATGTTGAATCGTTTATAGTACCGTTAAGCTTTGCTGAAAGAAAAACAAGCAGTGGCCTCATCTGCTTTCCCTTTTTTCTCAGAATATGGTTAAGCAACAGTCGCACAAATGGCACTTCGCTTTGCATTACCTTATTAAAGAAAACCTCAAATTCAGCCATTTCTGACTTAACAGGTTTTTTAATATCCGATAGTGTTGTCATATTTCAGGCTAATTCATTCAAAAATAAGTTAAAAAGTAACAAATAATGATATCATAAAGATTTATTAGAGACACAAATTTTTATTTCATCGTCACTTAACATATAGAATTATATATGTTGCTTTATAATAATTAATTAAGAAGATCATATTGTCAGATTTATTTATATTTGCGGTCAAAGAGCTGAATAATGACAAAAATTGACCTTAGTGCTGAAGAACTTGAAAAAGCTGCATCGATACTTAAAGCAATTTCTCATCCTATACGTATTTCCATTTTAAATGCACTTGAAGGCGGAGAGCGACTGACAGTTACAGAGCTGCATAAAATTCTATGCATTGAACAGTCAACTGCTTCACATCATCTTGGAATTATGAAAGACAAAGGGGTTCTTGTTTCCCACAGGGAAGGGAAGAACATTTACTATTCACTTCGTGACGATAAAATCAGGGCACTGCTAAACTGCGTAGGCAGCTGCAACAAATGACTAGATATTTTCGCTAAGGAACTTTTTATGAAATATCAGTATTAGTGTCACTCCCAGGAATATGGAGGAGTCTGCTATATTGAATACGGGCCTGAAAAAGACCAGTTCCTCACCCGCATGCACCGGAGACCACGACGGCCAGGATGTGTTGATAACCGGAAAATAAAGCATATCAACTACTCTGCCATGCAGAAAAGAAGAATAACCGCCTCCAACCGGGAATAGAGTTGCTGCTGAGTGCCAGCTTTCACTGAAGATCATCCCGTAAAAGGCACTGTCAATAAGGTTCCCTATTGCCCCCGCAACGATGGCACTTACACAAAGAATAAGCCCGGTGGTGGCTTTTGTTTTAAAAAGTTTTAGCAGATACCAGATGATTGCTCCAATTGCAAGTATCCTGAAAAGACTGAGCAATGTTTTTCCCGTCTGACCCCCCATCTCCATACCGAAGGCCATGCCGTTGTTTTCTAAAAAGTGAATTCTGAACCAGCCTCCGATTACAAAGACCTCCTGCCCGATAACCATATTGGTTTTAACAATGAATTTGGATGTTTGATCCACAATAAGAATCAGGAGAATGAGGAGTATAGATTTTGTTTTATCTGACATCTTTTTGAAATTTGGTGCAAAGTAGTGAAAAATAAGTCAACGCACCAAATAGGAATCATTAGGTGTAACATACGGATTGACAAGACTAAAGAAAGCAGAAAAGCGGTTTCACAGAAACCGCTTTATTTTTATATTAACTTTTTATTCGTTGAGGTGGACCTGTATGATAATCAGCCTGAAATCTCCGGAGAGATAACCGGAATCGCTAGTAATATAGGAATCTTTTAATCTTCAGTGTGGCTGTTTTCTGGAATGGTACCGGCTGATAAACAACTACCTGTATCTGACTGAATTTATTCACCTTTGAATTAACATAACACCTTATTTCTTCAAGGTATTCATCAATCATCTCTTCAGCTTTTTCAGAATACTCTTTCTTCAGCTGGTTATATTTTGCTTCGAGCTCATCAAGGTTAAGGTGAACCATGGCAACAAGCTTGCCTTTTTTCTGAACCACGAGAGATTCAATTACAGGAGGCAGATCATTGATAACAGACTCAATCTCTTCAGGGTAAATGTTTTCCCCGCTTGAGCCAACTATCATATTTTTCAGTCTTCCTTTAATATGCAGGTATCCTTCTTTTGTTATCATCCCAAGGTCACCAGTACGAAACCAGCCATCAGGAGTGATCACTTCTGCAGTCATCTGTGGTTCCTTGAAATAACCTTTCATCAGATTGTCTCCTTTTGCCCATATCTCTCCTTCTCCTGTAGCAGGGTTTGCGGCGTTTATTTTTAGAGTGACACCAGACATAGCCGGGCCGGTTGAGCCAAGCGATGTTTTACCCACAACCGTACCAGCAAGCAGAGGTGCTGTTTCAGTGAGGCCATAACCTATAGCATATGGGAAACGAGCCTCGATGAGAAACTTCTCAACAACAGGATTTACCTTTGCTCCGCCAATCCCGAAAAACTTGAGCCTGCCACCAAACGTTTTATAAAGCTTTTTACCGGCGGCTCTGTTAAGCATCTTTCTTATCGGGGCAATTCCGTAAAGAAGGGTAATTACCTTACTGCTCTGAAATGTCGGGACAATTTTCCCGAAATAGATCTTTTCCATTATCAGAGGCACTGTAAGCATGATAGTTGGCCTGATCTCCTGCAGAGCAGGGAGCAGGACGGAAGGAGTTGGTGCTTTACGCAGATAATATGTTGTGGCTCCGTTCAATGTACCTAATAAAAGTCCGAGTGACTGTTCGTATGTGTGGGAAAGCGGAAGGATAGAAAGAAAAACATCTCCCCGGAAAACGTTCTGTATTTTCCATGATCCTTCAACCATAAAACAGAGGTTTTTATGAGTCAGCATAACACCCTTTGATTTGCCGGTGGTACCTGACGTATAGATGATAGCTGCAATATCGTCTTCCTTTACCTCATAGCTCATCTCCGGAGTTGAAGGGGAGTTAAAAGTGACACCTTCCTTCCCTTTAACAACTGAAAAGTCATCAGTCGTAATTATCAGTTTTAAATTTTCACTGCTGAAACCAGAAATCTTTGACATCAGCGAATTTGAGACAAATATCCCGGCTGCCTCAGAGTGTTCAAGAACATTTGCAATTTCTTCAACAGTAAAATCAGGCAGAATTGGAACAACGACAGCACCCATTGAGGTAATAGCAAAATATGAGATCCCCCAGTTGGGCATGTTGTTGCTAAGAAGAGCAATTTTATCTCCCGGTCTGATGTTGTTTTTCTCAAGCAGAGCTATAAGAGATTCAATAGAACTGCCCATCTCACGGTACGTTATTGGCGTCTCCCCCACGAAACCTAATGACAATGCATCTCCGTTTTCTTTAATGCTGTGATTAAGAAAAGATGGAATTGTCAGCGACTTGTTTGCCATGATAACTTATTTTTCTTAGAGCGCAAAGGTATTTATTTTATTTTTATCAACACTTAAATAAGTGGTTATTATACGTCATGTCACACTTTTTAACATTTCTTGGTTTTAATGGTTAATTTTGTTAAACCAAATTCGGTAATATGGCAATTATAAGAGTTACGAAAGAATTCAGATTTGAAATGGCGCATGTACTGCAGAACTATGATGGCCCATGCCGGAACGTTCACGGGCACTCCTATGTGCTTTATGTTACCTTATCAGGGAAACCGGTTGACGACACTGACAGGGGAAACAACGGGATGGTCATTGACTTTGGGGAGTTAAAGAAGATAGTTGAGCAGGAGATAACTGAAAAATTCGACCACTCAATCGTTGTTGCGGGGTATATGCCGGCAGAAAAGCTTGCAGAGTATAAAAAACTGTTTGAGAATATTATTATAACACCGTATCAACCTACCTGTGAGAATCTTGTAGCTGGTTTTGCAGATGTGCTGCTTGATAAATTCCCTGAGGGAGTGACATTGCACAGCCTTAAGCTATATGAGACCGCAACGGCTTTTGCAGAATGGTATGCATCAGATAATCACAGATAAAACATGGATGACGATAAGAGACTGTTCCTGCTCGATGCATATGCTCTGATATTCAGATCATACTATGCATTCATTAAAAATCCGCGGGTTACCTCCAAAGGATTGAATACTTCGGCAATATTTGGGTTTCTGCTTACGCTTGAAGATGTTCTTACTAAACAGAACCCCACTCATATTGCAGTAGCCTTTGATCCTCCGGGGGGCAATTTCAGAAGTGAGATCTACCCTGATTACAAGGCGCACCGCGATGCTACTCCAGAAGACATTAAAAAGGCAGTTCCATACATTAAACGACTTCTTGATGCGTTTGACATTCCGGTTATTGAAGTTGCTGGTTTTGAAGCTGATGATGTAATCGGGACCCTTGCTGTAAAAGCAGCAAAAGAGGGCTATACAACCTACATGATGACTCCTGACAAGGATTACGCTCAGCTTGTGACTGACAAAATTTTGATGTATAAACCAGCCAGGAGCGGTGGTGATGCGGAGACCTGGGGCCCTGATGAGATTGTCCGTGAATATGGTGTCAGGCCATCATCAATAGTTGATTTGTTAGGGCTTATGGGTGATTCGTCAGATAATATTCCCGGAGCTCCCGGAATAGGCCCTAAAACTGCCCGCAAACTAATTGAAGAGTTCGGAGATATAGAAAACCTTCTCCTAAACACAGAAAAGCTTCAGGGAAAGCAAAAAGAGGCCATAGAGCAAAACAGGGAACAGGTATTACTTTCAAAAAAACTTGCCACAATAGAAATCAACGTTCCGGTTGAGTTCAACGAAGAGTCTTTTCACAGAACAAAGCCTGATATTGAAAAACTTCGTTCTCTGTATGAGGAGCTGGAATTCAGAAATATGGCCGCAAAGCTGGGAACATCTGCTTCATCTTTCAGCAGAGGCACAACTAAAACAAGTGAGGAAAGCGGAGCTCTTTTTGCCTCTCCCGCAGATGGATCGACTCAGGGGACGTTGTTTGACTCTCCTGTAATTACCCCGGCTGCCAATACGAGGTCAATTGATCAGGTTGAACACAAGTACACCATGATAACTGAAATGCATGATATCAGTAATCTTGTTGAAGAAATGTTGCGCCTGAGCGAATTTAGTTTTGACACTGAGACCACCTCACTTGATCCGCTCACTGCGGAACTCGTTGCTGTTTCATTTTGCTGGAAAAAGGGGGAAGGGAAAATGATTTATTTCCCTGCAGGCAGACCGGAGGCAACTGCAATAATTGATTTACTTAAGCCGTTGTTCGCCAATAATAAGATAAAAAAGGTGGGACAGAACCTTAAGTTTGATATTCAGGTTCTTGCCGGTTATGGCGTTAATGTGGAGGGAGAACTGTTTGACACAATGATTGCCCATTATCTTCTTGAGCCTGACCAGCGCCATAATATGGATACACTTGCCATTAATTATCTTGGTTACAGACCTGTTCCTATTGAGGATCTTATTGGTGAGCGGGGTCCCCGTCAGAAAAACATGAGGGATGTGCCTGCAGATAAGATAACAGAATATGCTGTTGAGGATGCCGATATAACCTGGCAGCTCAGGGAGGTTTTTGAACCGATGCTTGAGAAAGCAAACCTGTCTGACCTGGCCAGGAACATTGAAATGCCGCTGATTCCTGTTCTTGCACGGATGGAGCGCTGCGGTATTTCAATTAATGAGCCTGTGCTTAACAATTATGCACGGGAACTGAGAATTAAAATAATTGAGCTTGAGAAGGAGATTTACAACCTTGCCGGAAGCGAGTTTAATATATCATCACCCAAACAACTTGGCGACATTCTTTTCATCAGGCTTAAACTTGATGATAATGCACGTCTTACAAAGACAAAACAGTTCCGGACAGATGAAGAGGTGCTGCAAAGACTTACCGGGAAACATGAAATTATAGGCAAGGTTCTTGAATATCGTGGCTTGAAGAAGCTTCTGTCAACTTATGTTGAATCTCTTCCTTTGCTGGTGTCGCCGGTAACCAAACGAATACACACAACATACAATCAGGCAGTGGCTGCCACAGGAAGACTCAGCTCCACAAATCCAAACCTGCAGAACATTCCGGTGCGCGATGAGGAGGGAAAAGAGATCAGGAGAGCATTCGTTCCGGCAAACGGGAAGCTGTTTTTAAGTGCCGACTATTCCCAGATAGAACTCAGGCTGATGGCTTGCCTGAGTAAAGATGAGAGCATGCTATCTGACTTTATGTCAGGGCAGGATATTCATGCTGCCACCGCCTCCAAGATCTTCAAAGTTCCGATCAGCGAGGTTACGAGGGAAATGCGCTCAAGGGCAAAGACCGCTAACTTTGGAATAATTTACGGCATCAGTGCCTTTGGCCTCTCCGAGCGTCTTACCATTGGAAGAAAAGAGGCGAAAGAGCTTATTGACGGTTATTTTGCAACTTATCCAGGTGTAAAGAATTACATGGATGAGAGCATTGCCAAAGCCAGGGAAAGCGGATTTGTTACAACAATGTTTGGCCGGCGCCGTTACCTGCCTGATATACACTCACGCAATCAGGTTGTGAGAGGAAATGCAGAACGAAATGCAATTAACGCACCTCTGCAGGGCAGTGCTGCCGATATCATTAAGATAGCAATGATACGCATAGACAGCCGGCTCAGGAAGGAGATGCCTGATGCTGAAATGATACTACAGGTACATGACGAATTGATTTTTGAAGTCAATCCGGATGCAGTTGAACAGCTGAAATCAATTGTGGTGAATGAGATGAAAAATGCAGCATCACTTGTCATCCCTCTTGAAGTTGACACAGGAACAGGTTCAAACTGGCTTGAAGCACATTAAAGAGCTTTTCAGCACATCCATACCGCGTGGATGAATACTATTTGGAAGGTACAGCCGGTTTAAGGGTGCCTGAATAAAGCTCTTTATCTTCAATTATACTTATCGCTTTCTTGATCTGTATGTCAGATGCAATATTGTATTCAATTGCTCCGAAATCATAAAAATATCTTCCTGCCAGTTCTGCCCCAATCAACTCTCTAACCTCCTCCTGATTGGTCTTAAGATCATTGTCCAGCTTATGGTCAAGTGACTTTTCTATTTTATCAATAGACTCCTTGTCTGCATCGTAAATGCCTGATTTCTTTGCCTCGTCAACAAAAGCTGAAAGGGCAGCCTCAGTTGATGACTTATAGCTGAAGTTTTTATCCTTCAGAAATTTACCGAAAGCAGCATAATCATTATCTGTTATTTTTATACCTGACACTGAAGCAGGAGTGGGGTGACTCCAGTAGTAATCTGTCGTGTAATCGAAGATCATGTTCTGAACATAGGCCTCAGAAGCAAACTGGCTGAGAACATCAGGCTGAAGATTTACGTCAGGGATTATTCCTCCGCCATCCTTAACAGGACGGCCGTTCTTTGTATAGAAAGTTTTTATAAGTGAATCAGGAACAAGACCTACGCTGCCATCTTCATTACGATGAGAGAAATCTACTGCCTGAATACACCTGCCACTCGGGATATAATATTTTGCAGTGGTAAGCTTTACTTCAGTCTTGTAACTGAGCGGGCGTGCAATCTGAACGAGTCCTTTGCCATAAGACCGCTCTCCGATAATAACTCCACGGTCAAGATCCTGGATTGCTCCGGCGACTATTTCAGAAGCGGATGCCGAACCCCTGTTGATCAGAACAACAAGAGGCATGTCGGCAGCAACAGCTGCTTTTGTCGTCTTAAAGTCAGAGTCGTACTGTTTTACCCTTCCCCGGGTGCTCACAACCTCCTGCCCTTCATCAACAAAAAGATTTACAATTTCCACGGCCTCGTTGATAAGGCCTCCGGGATTGTTTCTTAGGTCAAGTACAATGTTTTTTGCACCTTTATTGTCTTTAAGATCAACAAGTGCATTTTTTACCTCATCAATACAGTTTTGAGTAAAGCCGGTAAAACGGATATATCCTGTGGTGGCATCAAGCATGCCATAATATGGTACGGCAGGTACGTATATTTTCTCGCGTTTAATTTTTTCAGTAAACTCCTTGCCGTTGCGAAGAAAAGTAATTGTAACCTCTGAGCCCGGATCTCCTTTTAACATTGAAGAAACTTTATCAGATGAAAAACCTTTTATTGACTTCCCATCAATATTTATCATCAGGTCACCCGGTTTAACGCCATGCTGGTCGGCCGGAAAGCCCTTGTAAATGTCTGTTACAACAATGTAATCGCCTGATTTTCTTATAAGAGATCCCATGCCTCCGTACTTGCCTGTAGTCATAAAATCAAGATCACCTGTATTGGATTCCGGATAATAGACAGTATACGGATCGAGCGAGGCAAGCATGCTGTTGATACCGGTATTGATGAGCTTTTCCGGATCAATCTCATCAACATAAAATGTATTTAACTCCCTTACAAGAGAATAAAAAATGTCAAGGTTTTTTGACAGCTTGAAATCGTGGCTCTCCTTGTCCTGAATTACAAATCCAAAGGTTGCCACGCTGCTTACCGCAATAAGGCCAATAACTATATATCTGGCAATTTTCTTCTTTTTCATGGTTTAATCTTTTGACAAATTTAATATTGCTTAATCAGTATTAATTAATTGCAGGTTTATTTAAATAAATTTTAACGCTATTGCAACAATTATTCAGAAAGTCTTTTTATTATTTCGCATACCAGGAGTGAAGTGTCTGAAAAACTGCAGATGTTTTTAGCTGTCCATATAATGGCTATATCGGCTCTTAAATTTCTCTTAATCAGCGACTCATACAACGGATCTTTGCTTCTGCGGTATGCTTCCCTTATTCTCCTCTTTATAAGGTTCCTGTCAACGGCTTTTTTGAAATTTCGTTTAGGTACAGAAATCAATAACCGTGCCGGAGCAAGCAGTTTGTTTTCTTCAGAAAAGATGTAAACGACCCGGACTCCCTGCAGGTTAAATGACCGGCCGGTGTCAAACAGGCTTCCGATTGTCTTAACGCTGCAGAGCCGCTCTTCTTTTTTAAAGGTTTCGGAATGGGTTCTCATATAAAAACAAAAGTATCATAAAGTTATTATGATACTTTTATAAATGCCTTTAAAGAAACAAACGCTTACTTGTTACCCTTGTTAAAGTCTCTCAGAAAACAGTCCAGCGCCATAGTCATTGAGGGAGCATTGGGATTTGGAGCCTGGATGTCAAGGCGGAAACCTTCATTGGTAACAGCCTCGGCAGTTGTCGGACCAAATGCCGCAATTTTAATTTCTCCCTGTTTGAATGATGGGTAATTCTCTTTCAGTGATTTTATCCCTGAGGGGCTGAAGAAAACAAGCAGGTCATAATCAAGTTCAGTAGAGTTAAATTCTCTGCTGATAGTTCGGTACATCGTACCTATTGAAAACTTCAGACCTGATTTTTCCAACATATCAGGTATGTCTGCCTTGTGAGGCTCTGAAAGAGGAACAAAGAAATTTTCATCTTTGTGCTTTAACATTATTTCAAGCAGATCCTCAAATTTAGATATGCCATGGAAAATCTTCCTTTTGCGATAAACAATATACTTCTGCAGGTAGAAAGCGACATTTTCGCTAATGCAGAAATACTTCATCGTATCAGGAACCGTGACTCTCATCTCTTCGCATATCCTGAAATAATGATCTATAGCCGTCTTAGAAGTAAAAATAACCGCTCCAAAATCCAGCAGGTTAATCTTCTGTTGACGGAAGTCCTTTGCAGAAATACCTTCTACCTGAATAAATTGTTTAAAGTCGATTTTCAGATTGTATTTCTTTGCGAGCTCGAAATATGGTGATTTCGGATTCTGTGGCTCAGGTTGCGACACTAATACCTTCCTTATCTTCAATGCCGTATGAGTTTAATTGAACCAATTACACTGACTCCCTGCTTTAAAAAACTCCTGCTATTTTAAGAAGAATCAAAACAGGTAGTACTTCAAGGGCACAAAGGTATAAAAGGAAATAGAAAATTGTAACACTTCTCCTTATAAAAATGATCAACAATCTGATTATTCGATAGAAGTAAAGTAGAGCAAAGACCGATACAGCCGCCAAAAGAAACATTTCAGAATGTCCTGTTTGAGTGAAAAGAATCAGGGAAGAAACACTGAAAAATGTTATTCCGGAGATAAACCATGTGGCAGTTATCACAGTTATGTACTCTTTGAAAACATCTTTTTGCCCGCTCACGGAACCAATGAGGAGGCATGAGAGATGCCTCAGCAACATGGCAGAAGCAAGCCCTGCAAAGATAAGTGCTACAAATTTAACAGTCTCAAATCCGGGTAACGGACCAAACATATTCATTGTAACAGCGCCGGCAACAACAAAAAGGCTTGTGTTTATGATTGAAAACAGGTTAACAAAGAATGACACCCATGAAAACACGCCGATCCCGCTTTGTTGTTTAAAGATGAATGGCCGTTTAATGCTTAAGGAGGAAAAAATATTAAGCAACTGTTTTCTGCCGGCCATAAACACTAAGGCCAGTATCATAAGAGAAGCAGAGAGCACGCCGAATGCGAAGTCAGTGTTAAACGAGGCTTCTGCTTTGGGATTTCCTTTGATTCTTGAATAGGAAGTATAAACTTTTGCCAGCGAACCATCAGAGGAAGCTATGGTGTCGGGAAACGACCTGCCTGTACTGTCAATAGGTATGACGGTACCAAGATGGTAGACTCTGATGCCGGGATCTGTCTGAACAGTATCTGAAGAATGAATTGATGCAGTATCTGTAACTGAAATTTGCATAACAGTCAGAAACACTAGAAATATAATGGTTTATCAGGGTAAAGCTCTTTCAGCAGATTATTGGCCAGACGGCTTGCACCTATTCTGAAACGTTCACTGCAGAGCCATTTTTCTCCAAGGACATTGCTTACGATATTATAGTAAACCAGAGCTTCATCAGGAGTGGAAATACCGCCGGCAGGTTTAAAACCAACCATTATTCCTGTTTCGTTGTAATAATCCCTTATTGCCCTGCACATAATCCATGCTGCTTCAGGTGTGGCTGATACAGAGGTCTTGCCCGTTGATGTTTTAATAAAATCGGCACCTGAATCCATGGCAATTACCGATGCCTTATATATAAGATCGGGGCTGCCCAATACACCGGTCTCAAGGATAACCTTAAGGGTTGCATCTCCGGCAACCTGACGAAGGGTTGTTATTTCCTCTATTACAGTGTCATACTCTTTGTTAAGGAAAATTCCGGCCGACATTACAATATCAACCTCATCAGCTCCGTTTCTCACAGCAATTTCAGTTTCCGCAGTTTTAACTTCAAGGAATGTCTGTGATGTGGGAAAACATCCCGATACAACAGCAAGCCTTATGCTGCTTTTCTTCAGACCATCACGCGCTGCCTGAACAAAGTTTGGAAAAACGCAGACTGCCGCAACACTCTTCATATCAGGAAAGTGCTTTTTAAAGTCAGCCGCTTTGCCTGTGAATTTTCTTATCTGTTCAGGATAATCCGTAGAGTTGAGACTTGTAAGGTCTAAAAACGAAAAAACCGATTTCAGCGCGTCCGTCCTGTTAAAATTCTCCGGGGGTAGTGAGTCCGTGGCAACACCATTTTTTATCTCCTCTGCTGAGAGATTCATTTTTGACAGTTTTTGATATAATTTGGTCATAATAAGAAAGATAACAGTTAATCCTTAATGCCTGACAGCATAATATTTCACGGCTCAATATAACAGTTTTTAAATTCAGAAAGTCAAAACGGAGGAAAATGTTAATTTTTATTAAGCTGCTGGTTATTTGTATGACGCTCTGAATCCCTGTCTGTCTTTTTGACAATGTTTCTTTCAAGTGCTTCTGTAAGATCTACGCCGGTTTGGTTGGCAATACAGATAAGGACCCAGAGGACATCGGCAAGTTCATCTGCCAGATCCAGTTCTTTTTCATTTTCCTTACATGATTGTTCTCCGAATTTTCTTGCTATCACCCTTGCCAGTTCTCCCACCTCCTCTGTCAGCACGGCCATGTTTGTGAGTTCATTAAAATATCTTACGCCGTATTTCTGAATCCAGGAGTCTACTGCCTTTTGTGCTTCTTTTATTGTCATCGCTGAAGGTTTTTATTTCGTTGCAGGGAGGCAAAAACACCAATGATGCATAGTGCCGAGAAAACAATAAAACCTGTTTTCATTGCCGTGAGAAACTGGAGATGATTTTCAGGGGTCACCTTTGCTTTTCCCATATACAAAGCAAGTAACATAGCAGCAATACCCATACTCAGGGTTTGCCCCACCATTCTCACTGTCCCGGTCATACCTGAGGCATTACCAAGCTGTTTCTTTTCAACTGAGCTCATGATCGCATTTGTATTTGGCGATGAAAAGAGCCCGAACCCCACACCCATCAGCACCAGCATTAAAACGAGGCTGGGTATTCCGGTGTGTTCTGTTACAGTACAGAGAAGAAGTAATCCCATGGATGTCAGTGCCATACCGGCTGAGGCCAGGCGGCCCGGGTTGTGTCTGTCGGAAAGCTTTCCTGCCACCGGCGACATGAGAGCCATCAGCACAGGCCACGACATAAGGATTAGCCCTGAATATTGTTCTTCCATACCCCTGATATATTTGAGGTAGAGGCTGAGGAAAAAGCCAACCGCACTGGTTGCTGCATAGTGGATCAATGCTGCGAGGCTTGAGAAAGCAAACACTTTGTTTTTGTGTAACAGGGAAACATCAAAAACGGGAGAGTCCGATTTGTTCGCGATATAAAAGAAAAGAGGAACAAGCACAACACCAATGAAAGTAACCACCCATCCAGTCGTGGTCGGTAGCTTTGAAAAGCCGTACATTATTGCAGCAAGAGAGAGACCGCAGGTTATCGCACCGCTCCAGTCAAAATTCTCTCCGTGCGAGTCGCGCCACTCTTCTTTGATCTTCGTTTTAATCAGTATCAGGCTTAATATTCCCAGGGGAACCAAAAAAGCAAAGATGCTTCTCCAGCCAAGATACCGCGTAAGCAAGCCGCCAAGAGAGGGACCGGAGGCAAGGCCTATATATACAAAGGTCACATTGATACCCATCGCCTTGCCGCGTTCACCCGCAGGAAAGACTGATGTCAGTATTGCCATGTTTGTCCCGAAAACCATTGCGCTTGCCAGGCCCTGAAAGACACGGACGATCAGCATGTACTTTATTCCCTGAGTAAATGTGAGGAGGAGCGTGGTGACAGTAAAGAGAAAGATACCGGCGGTGAAAACTTTTTTCCGGCCCAGTATATCGCCTGCTCTTCCGGCAGGCAACAGAAACATTGCAGTGGAAAGCATATAGCTGAGCGTTATCCAGCTTAATGTTATGGCGTTTGCACCAAGCTCGTTTCCGATAGCCGGAAGGGCTAGATTCACGGACGACCCCATAAAAGGAGTCAGGAAAGAAGCAAATGTTGTGACGGCCAGCACCGTTCTTTTAAACTCTTTGTCTGTCATTCCCTGTTTTTACTATCAATGAAAATTGTTACAGGCCCGTCGTTGATCAGCGCTACATCCATCATTGCACCAAAAACACCTTTTGATACCTTCCCCGGAGCCAGTTTTTCAACTTCACAAATAAATGCCTCATACAACGGAATTGCTTTTTCGGGCCGGGCTGCACGTATATAAGATGGCCTGTTTCCCTTCTTTACAAGAGCATGAAGTGTAAACTGGCTGACAATGAGGACCTCCATGCCGGTATCCAGAGCTGACAGATTCATCACCCCTGCCCGATCATCAAAGATGCGCAAATTCATCATTTTGGTGGCAAGCCATATTACATCTTCCTGGGTATCGGCCTCCTCAATGCCTGCAAGAACAAGCATCCCGGCACCAATGGATGAATTTAACTCCCCGCTGATAGTGACAGAAGCCCTTCGTACTCTTTGAATTATTAGTCTCATTTTAATTATTCGGATGGTAAAATTAGTAATTAATCCATATTTTTGCGACTCACTTGATTTCAATGGACTACATTACATTATTGGGTATTGCCCTGGGATTATCATTCGACACTTTTGCTGTTTCACTCTCCTGCGGGGTTGTGAAATCAAGGATCATCTTCAGGGATGCAATGAGGATTGCTTTTACAATGGCTCTCTTTCAGGGCGGACTTCCGGTAATAGGTTATTTCCTTGGTACAACAGTGAGCAGTTATGTCTCGGCATATGATCACTGGGTTGCATTCGGGCTTCTTATGATCCTTGGAACAGGAATGATTATCGGCGGGCTGAAAAAAGAGGATGAAAGGCGTGAATACGATTTTAAAAAAATCTCTGTTCTGATAACAATGGCCGCCGGAACAAGTATTGATGCTTTTGCAGTAGGAGTGAGCTTTGCTTTCCTTAGCATGAATATCTGGATAGCGGGGATAATTTTTGGTGTGGTTACTTTTCTTGCTTCAATGACGGCTATACGTATTGGAAAATCTGCCGGAAGTCACCTGGGCTCAAAAGTTGAAATAATAGGAGGAATAATATTGGCAGCCATCGGTGTCAAAATATTAATTGAACACCTGATGACTGCCTGATATCAGATTTGTTATTCTCTTACAGTTCTCAGGCTGAAGAGAGGTCCGGCCATATTACCTTTATGTGCTTCAATTTTAACTGTCACCATCCTTTTTCCTTTTGTCAGTTCCGGCGCAACAGGATATTCACAAAAAATGAATTCACCATCTTTTTTATTGCTTATGTTTTCTGTTGCAATAATTTTACCACCAACAGAAATGTCGAAAGTTTTTGCACCGGGAAATCCTCCCCAGTATTCTGCAACTATTTTATTTACGGCTGATGGATCGACTTTCATATCAACTGAAAACCAACCACTCCTTGTGTCGCGGTAGGGGCGCTCTTTAAACCGACCCAGTTCAAGCCTCTCACCGTTGAACTTGTGATCCCTTTCGGGCTGCATTTCCCCGGGCTGAAAGAAATCGACTGTTGCTTTGTCAAGTTTCTTTTTGAACACCAGCATTGCAACATAGTTTGCCTGTTTCTGCATCCAGTCTTTTTCTGAAAACATATCCCAGTAAACAGTATAGCGTTCGTTATATACCTTGTAAAAAGGTTTCAAAGTAACATTCCTGGGCCTGCCTGTAGTAAGAGTAAAGATGTTCGGCAGGTCCTTAACAGGAGTTAGCCAATCGGCCGGGTTCCTGTCAGAAGTCATGAGAACAGGTACAAACAGAGGACTGAGAGAAGCTGTATCTTCAACAGAACCAAGCTCACCAGCCAGTACCAGCGGACCGTACATCACCGCCACTCTTGAAGAGTCATCAGGCATAGATTCGAGCCTCAGGCTGAACGGGAAAGAGACTTCAACCTTATCTCCGCTCTTCCATGTACGGGTTATTGCAATGAAACTACCGGGTTTTTCAGCATGATTCCTTTTCTGCCCGTTAACAAGTATTTCAATACCGTTCTGTGCCCAGTACGGATACCTGATATTAAGTGTCAGCTTAACTGGTGTGCCGCAGGTAAACTCAAGTGAAGTGCCCTGTTGTTCAGGAAATGAAGTCGTCTGCCTTACTGTAAGACCCTTGTCTTTCCATGTCAGCTCGGATGCAATGTACTGGTAAACAAAAAGCTCATCGTTATTATGAAAATAAATTGAACTGCCATATTTTGAATGCGATTCCATTGCGGTGCCAATGCAGCATGTGAAGTCACCAGGATCCTGGAATGCCTTGTACCCTCCCATATCAAGTGATAGATTATAAACAACCTCACCGTTTTCAGGATTCTGAGATGAGAGGATATGGTTGAAAAGAGCCCGCTCATAAAAATCGGCAACTGCCGGAGAGGCCTTCCATTCAAAGAGATGATTTGAAAGCTTGAGCATATTGTACACGTTGCATGTCTCAGTTGTCCCTTCCCCCAGTCTGTTTTTCAACTTGTCAGCCGGACCAAAATACTCGTCGTTTCCGTTACCACCTGTAACATATGAGTGATGTTTGGTAACTGTATTCCAGAAAAATACTGCAGCTCTTCTGTCAAGAGTATCTCCTTTAAGTTCATAAAGCCGTGCCAGTGCAATAAGCTTAGGTATATTTGTATTACAGTGTGTCCCTGGCAGTATATCCTTTTCTGCCTTTAAGGAATCCAGAACAACTTTCTGATAAAAGATGTGCGTCAGATCCAGATATTTTTCATTTTTTGTATCGGCATAAAGATCTTCAAATGTTTCGCTGATGCCTCCATATTCGCACCTGAGCATCTCCTGCACCTGCTGCTCAGTCATTACTGAAACAACAGAATATATCCAACCGGCAAATTTTTCTTCCACTTCAAGGGCAGTTTTGTCTCCACACAGATGATACGCATCCCTTAACCCGGCAAGTATTTTATGCTGGGTATAAAAAGGAGACCAAATGCCATTAAGGTCAAAGCCATGTGACCTGATATTACCTTTGGCAACCTCTTCAAGCAGTATTTTCTTTTCTCCGGGCACGGCACCCAGAAAGCCGTCTCCTTCTGCATCCTGGCATTCTTTTAACTCATTTACAATATAATTGACCCTTTTAAGAAATTCGGGATTGCCTGTTGTCTGGTACATGAGTGAGAGTCCACTCAGGTAATGGCCAAGACTGTGTCCGGCAAGCGTCTCATTTTCCCAGCCCATGTAGTGCTCTGCTTTTGGTTTTAACCCGGCTTCGGTCCTGAAATTTGCCAGAAGCCTGTCAGGGTCATAGTTTAACAACGTTTTAACGTTCAGATCAGTGGCATGTTTGAATGGGCCATCAAGCAGTTTTACATCTGTAAGATTAAAAGGCACAACCCGGAAGTCAATTATTTCCGGACCGCCGGTCTTAACAGTTTCCGGTACTTTGCCTTTGCAGGCTGACAGTGCCAGCAATGTTATGAGGAAAAGATAATGTAAGCGTTTCATATTCAGGCTTGTTTTGTTAAGTGTAAAAAATACACGAAATGATAATTGCCAAATATACAACAAAGATGAAAATCTACTAATAAATTTTTTTAAAAAGGAATCTGATAGCAATCGCGGTTAATGAAAGCTGACATTTCAGAAAAGCCGTTAATCCTGAGCAGTTCATATGCCTCGTCAAAAAACTGTCCCACCCTTGCAGGGTTATGAGCGTCAGAGTTGACACATACCCGTGCTCCATGGTTTGCAAATATCCGAAGGTATTGTCTGTCGGGATAAAAATCACCCAGAGGTTTATTACGTCCGTTTGTATTCAGCTCGAATGCCACATCGTGACGCGCAAGAGAATCAGCCACCATTTCATACAGATGTGAAATGTCTGTTGAAGGTTTAAACCTGTGAATACGCACCAGATCGACATGTCCTATGATGTCAAAAAGCCCGGATGATATTGCTTCGCAGACCAGGTTAAAATAGTTTTCAAAAACAACATTTATATCTTTACCTATGTAAAATTCAGGTCCAAGATCTACTGTTTGTTCTCCCATATAATGAACTGATCCAATAATATAATCAAATGGGAATGCCTCACAGATATCGGCCAGTTCTCTGGTTTTTCCCGGGAAGTAATCAAGTTCAAGTCCTGTCCTTATGACAATATCTGTATGCATCTTTTTAAGTGATGCAATGCGTGAGATATATTCAGGAAGCCTTGTCTGATCCATGCTCCACTTTTGCCTTTCAGGAGTGAGAGTCAAATGCTCGGAGAAACCTATTTCATTGAGCCCTGCTTTTATTGCTGCTTCAATATATTCTTCAGGATCGGCTTTGCCATCACTGAATGTTGTATGGATATGATAATCTGTACGATACATCAGTATGAAGTGAATTATATTTCAGGCGCAGGTTTTATATTAAGATGCAAAATTAGCTAATCATGTGAAAGAGAATAAAAAACTCCCGGAAACTTTCCGGGAGTTTTTTTCTGTACCTTAAGTTTGCCTTACTTTCAGAACTATATTGTTATGTCAAGGCCAACGGCAATTACATAACCTTTGTCTGTAATTTTAACCGGTATTTCAGAGGGGTAAGTTGCGATGGAGTTAATTGTCTTATCGTTCCAGAAAGTACGTCCTGCGCCGAGATCAACCTGAAAACGATCATTTATTTTGTATGAGCCTCCGATGCCAACGTTGAGGTTGTTATATTTTACAACTTCATAAAGGCCCAATTTTGTATAATACAGTTTCTGATCGTCATAAAGGAAAGCAGTGTATTTGGTGCCCAGGTTAAGTTGTAGTTTTGGTGTGACATCATATGCAAACCCCAGTCCTGCTGTATAGCAGTTGCCGGCAACAGAAGAAGCTTCATAATACTGTCCGTCTCTGGGACTTTGGATTTTACCCCAGTTGGCATCTGACTGGAAGAAATAGTTAAAGTCAGCAGCAACGGTTAATTTGTTTGTTGCCTTATAGGAAGCTCCCGTACAGAGTGTTGCTGGCAGGTCACGTCTTTTTTTTGTGCCGTCAGCAGCGAGCTGCATTGTGCCTTTGTTGTCTTTTGTTTCAAAGTCAAGCTTTACTCCGGTTTCATAATGAACGCTTAAGGAAAGCTTCTCATTAGGCTGGTATAAAACGCCAAGAACGCCTCCAAAGCCTGTGGCATCTTCATTATATTTTACCGTAGCTGTATAATCAGGAGCGCTGACAGCGGAGTTGCCAAGAGTAATTCCTGCTTCAGTTTTGTTCAGCCCTTTAATGAAACGTCCGCCTGCGGCTACAGAGAGCTTGTCACTGATTGAATATGAGAAAACCAGCGGGACTGTAAGATAAAATGAAGAGGCTTTAAGGTATGAATCAGGGATTGATGTATAGTAAGCCGGTGCTTTTCCAAGGTATGAGGCACCAAGCAAAGTTGTATTGAATGACCCATCAGGATAGTTTGCTGTTGCCCCCCCTCCGCTGATATAAACGCCGCTGGCAAGAGCCCAGTTATTATGTTTATAGGCTGCATAGAACATTGGCAGGAATTTATCAATGCCATTCTGCCCGAATTTGTAGTCTTTACCCAGAAATGTAAATGAATGTTCCGGTTTGCGGATCATTGTCTGGTTACTCAGATTGATGTGAAACCCATCAACCAGGCGAACCAGTCCGGCAGGGTTGTAATTGACAATATCTGCTTCGTCAGTGGCTGCATTACGGGTATTGGAGCAAACCCATTTTGCACTCATGTTTGACAAATTGTCCATCTGGGCAAAAGATGCTGTGGTCCCAACGAGGAGGAGCGAGATTGCTGTAAGTAGTATCTTTTTCATAATTAATTGATTTAAAAAAAATTTGTGGAATGACCATTTTTAAAAATTTCACATTGCGTTTGAAATTGTGAAAAAATGGGCGTTTCCGATTGTTTTTTAATTAAAATGAAACAAGATTAGCAATAAATATGGCAATCTGAAATGAAATAATCCGCCTGGCCGGATTATAGGTATAAAATTTATTAAAATAGGTATAAATACCGCTTTGACTCTTATGTCATGCAGGAACATTATGGATATCTTTTTTGTAAACTGTTAACCTTTTTGAATTGAAAACGAAAATTTTTATATTTAAGGCCTGCAAAAATGCAATTTAAAAGCTAACTAAAATGGTAAACCAGAAAAAAACAAAAGGAGTAATTGGAATTCTCACCGGAGGCGGCGATGTTCCGGGCCTTAACCCGGCAATCAGAGCGGTGACAATCAGAGCAAACAGGGAAGGATACAAAGTGATTGGTCTACGCAGGGGCTGGGCAGGAATCACAGAAATAATCAGAGATCCCAAGGCTGATAACAGCAGCTGTTTTCAGATATTGACTGATGAGATAGTAAACAAGGCGGGCCGTACCGGAGGCACTTTTCTTCACACCTCACGCACGCGTCCAAGTCACATGAAAAAGGAAGACGTGCCGGAGCATCTGAAAGACACTTACAAGGAAGATATAAATGACCTCACACCGGAAATTATAAAGAACCTTGAGTGGCTTGGGATAGACTATCTGATTCCAATAGGCGGTGATGATACTCTCAGCTATGGCGTTCACCTTTATAAAAACGGGGTTAAGGTCATAGCAATTCCTAAAACGATGGATAATGACGTGCCCGGAACAGATTATTGCATTGGTTTCAGCACATGTGTTACCCGTACAATCATGATGACAAACAGCCTCCGTACATCAGCCGGATCTCATGAACGTCTGATGGTGCTTGAGGTTTTCGGACGTTATGCCGGCTTTACTGCTATGCTTCCGACAATGGCTGGCGCAGCAAACAGGTGCGTTATTCCGGAATACGAATTTGACATTGATCAGCTTACCCAGCTTCTTGTTGAAGACCGGAATGCCAACCCGAGCAAATATTCAATTGTCCTTGTTTCAGAGGGTGCTATGTTTGGCGGAGGCGAAATGATTTTCGCAAACGAGGAGAGGGATGCATACGGACATGCAAAACTGGGTGGCATTGGCGACCTTGTTTCTGCTGAACTGAAAGACAGATCTGCCAAATTCAATAAGGGAAAAACTATCAACGTAATTAACCAGAAACTCGGATATATGGTTCGGGGTGGAGATCCTGACGCTATTGACTCAATTGTGCCGATGGCTTATGGTAACCTGGCGCTTGACCTTATTCTTAAAGGTATCCATGGAAGGCTTGTGGTTCTTAAAAACGGCCGCTATGATAACGTACCTATAGAAGTTGTTACTTCTTCAAAGAAAGTAGTAAAGGTTTCAGAGTATTATAACATTGAACGATTGAGGCCATACTACCACAGCTTTGAGATGAAGCCATTCTTCCTGATGGCTTCAGAATACTAGCAGAGGGTTTTCTTATATATTAGCGTAGAGCCGTTGCATGCAGCGGCTCTGCGTTTTATATATCATATCAAAACAAATCTTAATTTTGCTCAAAATGGTTCAGAATTGAAGTCAGGGGTAGTAATTAAATCAACAGGCAGCCACTACAGGATACTTTGCGATGATGGTTCAGTTTATGAATGCGTTATCAGAGGCAATTTCAGGGTGAAAGGAATAAGAACAACCAATCCGGTTGCTGTTGGCGACAATGTCCACATTGATCAGTCAAAAATGTTAATTACTAGCCTTGTACCCCGGAAGAATTACATGATAAGACGTGCTTCAAATCTGTCAAAGGAATCACAGATAATTGCTGCCAATATTGATCAGGTCATACTGATGATGTCAATGACAATGCCGGAGACGCCTGTTGAATTTATTGATCGCTTTCTGGCAACAGCCGAGGCTTATCGTATCCCCGCCATTCTGCTCATTAATAAGTCTGACCTGGTTGGTCCGGAGTTGGAAGAGAGCACCGGGAAACTGATGAGGGCCTATGAAAAGATAGGTTATAAGACACTCCTGGTTTCAGTGAAGGAGAAGGAAGGACTTGAAGACCTGAATGCACTTCTTGCAAATAAAACTACGCTGGTGGCTGGTAATTCAGGCGTGGGGAAAAGCTCACTGCTAAACTTTTTAAATCCCTTGCTAAAACTGAGAACCGATGATATCTCTGCATATCATGAGCAGGGGAAACATATTACCACTTTCCCGGAGATGCATATTATGCCATCAGGTGCCAGAGTTATTGACACTCCGGGTATAAGAGGCTTTGGAGTAATAGATTTCGACAGGAAGGAGATATATCATTTCTTCCCGGAAATATTCAGGACTTCTTCAAAATGCAGATTTCATAACTGCCTTCATCTGTCAGAGCCAGGCTGTGCTGTCAGAGAAGCAGTAGAATGCGGGGAAATTGAATTATGGCGATTCAGAAGCTACCTGAGCATGTTAATGGAGGATGATCTTAAATACAGATAATTGAGTATTTTTATCTTTTAAATAAAGCTCTTTATGAGGAGAATAACAGTAATTGCATATATAGCCGCTTTTCTTATTCTGGCGGTTAACGCATTATTCTACAGAAGCCTGTATAATCACCAGATTGAGTACATTTCAAAGATGCTCGACAGACAGGCAAGAATTGTTGGCACCGAGATGGAACAAACAAGCCAGATGCTTATTCCGGACCTTGCTGAAATGAATTTTGGCGATAATATTTCAGAGTTCTTCTCAGCCAGCGAGGTAAATGACAGGGCACTTGAGAAAATAGAGCTTTATTATTCAAAATATGAGGATCTGATTGTCAGCCTTAAGCTAAACGATAACAAAGGCAATGTTTTTACACTCCTCAAAGACCAGGAGAAAAACACCTGGATAAACGGAAGATATAAAGCCCAAATTCAACCCGCCATTTTTGACAAGGAAAAAGTTGAACCGGTAAGAGAAAACTTTGAATACTATTTCCCCGTTATGAAGGGAGGAGAACTACTCGGTAATTTTGTCGTTACAATCAATTTTGATCAATATTTTACCCGCATATTTTCAAAATACAGCATTGAGGATTACCAGTGGCAATGGGTTATAAACAGTGATGGGAACATAATTTATGACACACATAAAGGTAAACCCGGATACAGTGAAACAAAAAGGCTTACAAAAGAGGTAAATGATGGTGTCTCCGGGAGGTTGTTTCATACAATAGATTCCGACGGAAAAAGCAAAAAGATATTATCTTCTTTTTTCCCTGTGAACATTATAGGAAAGAGTTTTGGAATAGTATTTTCGGCCCCGACCGACTTCTTTCAGAAGTACATTGTACGCAACTCAACAATAATAGTCCTTATCACCCTGCTTATTGTTCTGGCTATAATTCATATTTACAGGATAATCTTCAAAAGACAGAATAAAAAAATGATTGAAACCCGGAATTCCGAGGCTACTCTTATCAAAATGATAGAAGAGATGCCGGTTGGAATAGTGGTTTATAATCAGAACAGGGAAATACTGAAGGCAAATCGCATTGCTGCACAGCTTTTCTCACGCGACAGCGAGACAGAAATGCTTGGTATGCTGATCCCCGACCTTTCACGAAACGAATATGTGAGTGACCTGTCAGGGCAGTTTGGCCAGGGAAAGATAATCAAGATAAATGCCATTCATGGCGACAGGATCGTCTTCAGGGGTTCAATACCCATTGATTTTAAAGGCGAAGACGCAACTCTTGAATCATATATAGATATTACGGCTCTTGAGGCAGCACGTAAGCACGAAGCAGAGGCAAATATTGCCAAATCAGAGTTGCTTGCACGAATGAGTTTTGAGATACGTACTCCACTTAACGGGATAATCGGTATGACCGAGATGCTTTGCAGATCAAACCTCCCGCCTGAATCAAAAGAGGTTTCCGGGCTTCTCAGGCGATCAACAGATCTGTTACTGAACATCATAACTGATATTTTCGATGTCTCAAAGGTTGAAACAGGAAAGATGTTCCTCGATCAGATACCTTTTAAAGTAAGAGATGAGATAACATATTGCATAAATATGATAATGAGAGATAATCCTGATACAAGAGTTGAACTTATTCAGGATGTTGCTCCCACAGTACCCGATAATGTAATAGGTGACCCTTACAGATTGCGGCAGATTTTATCCAACCTGTTGTTTAACTCGTTAAGCACTAATCTTGAGGGCGAAATTAAATTAAGCTGCAGGTTAAAATCAGCTATTAATAATGTCATTACCCTTGAATTTACAATTGCAGACACCGGTCGCGTTTATACCAAGACAGAAATTAAAAAGCTGTTCGGGGACTATATAACAAATAAGGGCATGCGCTCTGAATGGAGCGAAGAGCTCAGACTCGGCCCTATCCTTGCCCGCCAGCTTGTTGAACTTATGGGTGGAGAACTTAATGCTGTCAGTCCTGCTTTTGTTGACAGCAGCAGGCAGGACCGCGGACTGAAAATCACATTCAACATCCAGGTTCATCTGAATGAAAAGATAGTAAAAGAGATAGATGTTTCCGGATATAAAGAGCTGAAGGAGATTAAGACCCTTGTTATTGCCGGAGGACAATCGCGTGATGATGACTTCCTTTCAATACTGCATAAAATGGAAATACCGGTTTCTGTGACAAGTTACCAGAAACATACCATTTCACAGATTCTGACTGACAGGCAAAAGACGAAAGACAGGTACATTTTACTTATATTATTTGATGATAACGATTCAGACGGATTTATTGCTGCCGAAGCGTTACAAAAGGCCGGCCTGACTAATGAATATATTGTGCTGATGTTCACCTCCAGGGACCCGAAGGGGCACTACGCCCGATGTGTTGATCTCGGCATTGACCATCTTCTTGTTAAACCTTTCAGCGTTGATGAGCTTACAGCAACAATTTCACAATTCTTCCCTGGCATTGCGGCGTCTGCCAAAGCTGAGATAAAAAAATCTGTAAAGAAGGTTCCGGAGGTTCTGGTTGTTGATGATAACCAATTGAATCGCAAAGTTGTGGGATCTTTACTTAAAGTTCTTGGAATTATGCCTGATTTTGCTGAGAGTGGAGAAGAGGCCATTGAGAAGGTAAGGAACAAGACATACGACATAATTTTCATGGACCTTATTATGCCGGTTATCGATGGATTTGAAGCATCAAGGACAATATTAGGTTTCGATAAGAAGATGACCATAATTGCACTTTCTGCCGACAATATGCCTGAGACCCGCACAAAGGCCGAAATGTCAGGCATGAAAGAGCTTCTCTCCAAGCCTGTTTCAGTAAAGGATCTGAGGGCAGTGATTGACAGGTATGTGACAAACGACTAACGCAATGCCAGATAAAATAAGGAGAGTAGGGGCTGATGAATTTCTAAGACTCGCTGAAAGCATTCCGGTTATAGATGTAAGATCACCGGGAGAGTACGATCAGGGGAAAATACCGGGCGCAATAAATATTCCATTGTTCAACGACAGGCAGAGGGCAATGGTAGGCGCTATATATACACACCAGGGTAAGGCAGAGGCAGCAACAGCCGGAATAGGCATGATAGCTCCCCTGCTTTCTGACAAAATGAAACTGGCACTGACAACTGCCTGTGACCGAGAAATCCTTGTTTATTGCTGGAGAGGAGGTATGAGGTCGGAATCCATGGCCTGGCTGTTTTCCGTGGCAGACCTGAGACCAATAGTTCTTGAAGGAGGGTATAAGGCTTACAGGAACCTTGTTCTCTCTGACCTTTCAAAAAACAGAAAACTTCTAATCCTCGGGGGCCTTACAGGCAGCGGAAAGACAACTATTTTACAGGAGCTAGAGATGCTGGGCGAACAAGTGACAGACCTGGAAGGAATTGCCTGTCATAAAGGCTCTGCCTTCGGTGCACTGGGTCAAAAAGAACAACATTCATCTGAACACTTTTCAAATCTTCTTTACTCGGATCTTAAGGGTAAGGATCCGGAAAAACGCACCTGGCTTGAAGACGAAAGCAAGAATATCGGTACCGTATTTATGCCTGACATGTTTTTTATGAACATGCGTGAAGCTCCGATAATTGCTTTGATGATGCCTGTAGATGTTCGCCTTCCAAGACTGGTTGAGGAGTATGCCAAATTCCCCGCCGGAGAATTACTCAGATCAATTGAAAAAATATCCAGACGCCTGGGTGGTGACAGGGCCCACGCTGCAGCCGAAGCTGTAATGTGCAGGGATTTTGAATCAGCAATAAGAATAGTTCTTGAATACTATGACAACGCATACCGCTACGGACTATCTAAAAGAGACAAGAAAAAAGTCATTGTAATAGAGACAAATACGGAAGACATCAAAACAAATACTTCAAAAATTCTTGATGCTGCTGCAAATCTATTGCTGTAAACTCTTTTTTATTTTTTCGGCATCCACCCATTTGAAAACCTTATCAGATCTTCTTAAAACACTGGCCGAAGGGATTGAACAGAGTGTTCCTTTAAGAACTTTTTTTGAGGGATTTTCATTCTCATCACGTAGCTCTGAAATAATTGTTTCGACAACACCTGTTGTGGGTCCCGTTATAAGTATTGTCTCTCCGCATTCAAGATCGGCTGTCTCAAGCTTTATTTCAGCAACACCGAGTTTCCTGAAATAGTTTGTGATCTTGCCAAGGTATATTTTCCTTTTTGTTGCTGAGGAGCCGTAACTTGTGCTCCATTCCCCAAGTTTTTGTCCAAGGTAATAGCCGTTCCAGAAGCCTCGGTTAAACACAGTTGAGAGCCTGTTGGTCCATTCTGATACCTTTGCTTCAGAGAAAGTACCGTCGGCAACAGCATCTGCCGCCTCACGGTAACAGGCACAAACGGTCTTAACATATTCAGGACCGCGGGCTCTTCCTTCGATTTTCAAAACCCGTGCTCCGGCATTAATGATCTGATCCAGAAAACCTATTGTACACAGATCTTTTGGAGACATTATGTATTCGTTTTCAATATCTAATTGATTACCTGACTCTTTTTCTGTGACAGTGTAACCTTTTCTGCAGGTCTGGTAACAGTTGCCCCTGTTTGCCGATGCATTATTTTCGTGAAGGCTCAGGTAACATTTTCCTGAAATAGACATGCATAGAGCTCCGTGAACGAACATCTCAAGCCTGACAGGCTCTCCTGACGGGCCCGTAATATTCTTTGAAATAACAGAATCATGTATTTTTTTTACCTGCTCAAGATTAAGCTCACGGGCAAGCACAGCTACGTCGGCCCAGGCTGAATAAAACTCAAGCGACGAGGAGTTGGAAATGTTAAGCTGAGTTGAAAGGTGCACTACCATGCCCGCTCTCCTGGCGTAGAGAATTGCTGACTGATCGGTTGCAATTATTGCTGATATACCGCTACTGGCTGCTTTATCAACAATCTTTTGCATAAGTTCAATTTCATCGTCATAAACAACCACATTGAGAGTAAGATAACTTTTCAGGTTGTTTTCCCTGCACACAGCAGCTATTTTCGGCAGGTCATCAATAGCAAAATTGCCTGATGATCTTGCTCTCATGTTAAGCTGCCCCACACCAAAATATACCGAATCGGCTCCGCCCTGTATTGCTGCATGCAGAGACTCCCACGAACCTGCCGGTGCCATAATTTCAATATCTGTCTTTTTCATCAGGATGCAAAGATAAGCAAGCGCATCTATTTTTTCAGGATCACCCTCATACAGGTTCCTTTACCGGGTTCTGAATATTCAACAAAAATCTTCCCTTTATGATACTCTTCAATAATTCTTTTAGATAGCGATAGGCCCAGCCCCCAGCCTCTCTCCCTTGTTGAGAAGCCCGGTTTGAATATATTTTTAAAATCTTTTTTCAATATACCTTTACCGTTATCTTCAATATCTATTATTAATGATTTGGTCTCATCCCTTAACCTCAGAACAATTATTCCCTCTCCTTTCATCGCATCAATTGCATTTTTAATCACGTTTTCAAACACCCAGCTTAATAGAAGATCATTTGCCGGAGCATAATATGATGAGTTATTGTCGGATGCTATCCTGAATATTACAGATGAAGAGGTTCTTTTTTCGAGATAGGCAATTACATTAATTAGCAAGCCTTTAATGTCTGTTTCATGAAGTTTTGGTTTAGACCCAATCAATGAAAATCTTTCGGTAACTCTTGCAAGCCTGTCAACATCGGCAGAGAGATCTTTTACCTCTTCATTGCCGGGATATCTCGATTCAAACAGATCAGCCCAGGCAGATAACGATGTGACAGGAGTGCCCAACTGATGTGCAGTCTCTTTTGTGAGCCCCACCCAAACCTGGTTTTGTTCTGCCTCCCTGGAAGTACTGAATGCAATATAAGCTATGGTTATAAAAAGAAGAATAACACCCAGCTGTATGTAGGGATAAACAGCCAGCTTTCTGAGAATAATGCTCTCTCGGTAATAAATATAGTTATGTGAATTGTTTCCAATGTCAATGATGATGGGGCTGTTTTCCATCTTCATCTTCTTCAGTTCTCTGTGAATAAGTAAGCTATCCAAGGTTATCTTATCAGGAAGATTACGGGTGGAAATGATTTTGTCGTGATCGTCGGTCAGAATTACAGGAACGGTTTTGTTGTTTTCAATGACTGAAAAAAGAAATCCGAAATCCTCTGAATTAACAGATACATTTACCAGTCTCCATTGAGCTTCTGCCCATAGTTCAATCCTTTCTTTTTCGTCGTTTCTCAGGATATTTATCAGCGATTGTGTATAAAAAAGGGAAGACAATCCGATTGCAACAGCAAAAAAGAGCAGAAGGTATTTCCAGATGACCTTTTTCCGGTAGATATTCATAATTTATTTTTTCTTCCTGAATATGTTTCGCAATGAGGTACTGTCGGCGGTGTCGCTTTTTTCCTGAACCTGCTCTTTCCCCTCTTCCCATTCGATCTTGAATTTGGGCTTTGTTACCTGTTCTTTATGCTTTGCTGTGCTGTCGCTTTTATACCAGCCATATTCTTCATTGAGAATACCCTTCAGATTCTTCTTCTCCTCAACGACGTTCTCTTTAACAATCTGCCTTGACTGCCCGAAGTCATAAGCACTGGTGAATCTGCCATTTTTGCTCTCAATTTTAAGAGGAATGGTTATTTTATTCCCCTCATCTTCTGCCACGCGGCCAAATTCAGAGTTGTCACTGTTTTGTTTTTTTGCCTTTTTACTTAATATTTCAGACAACAAAACCCTGATGTGGTATGTGTAGTCACCTGAGAAATAGTGGTTTCCATACAATGAAAACCATCCGACAGATGAGGTTATCTCCATTTTGGGAATTGTCAGTGTACTGTTGCGGACAAACAGATCGTTTTCCATTTTCGAGAAGCCTATATTTTTCAGTTCCTCCAGTTCAATGAACTTCGAGAGCTCCTCGACAGGCTTAAAATCAATAAGTTTTCCGTTAACAACCTCTGCATGTGCTTCACCTATCAGCGAGTGGTAGTTAATGTTAAAGTTCTTATCCATTTGATACAGTACTGAAACATTTCCGGAGATACTTCCTGCAAGATTTTTACCTACAATAAATTTCTGTCCGAAGTTGTGAAATGAATCAAACGATTTCTGAATGTTTATTGAGTTGAGATTAAATGCTCCTTTTGTCAGATAGGTGCCATCGCTTCTGAGTCCGACAAGCATATCACCGCTTATTGATCCGTCAAGACATTCGGCAGTAAGATTGTTAAATGAAACAATGAATGGTTTGTATGAGAGAGTTGCATTGAAATTCCTGGCATGAAAATCTTTATTTATAAGACTGTCGGCATGGAAATTAATATATGCTTTAACGTCTGACGGGAAAATGCTTACTGATTTGTTTTCAGAGTTATTTTCAGTGTTTTTCTTTTGAGTTGCAGCAAATGCTGAAGGGATGAAAATATCTGCTGATACGTCTCCTGTTACATCAAGCATGGCACCTCCCCCGGTAATCCAGCTTGTAAAGTTGCCCAGAACGCAATTAAAACAATATTTCTGCCCGAGTATGGTCATACAAAGGTCTTCGACCCGTAACTCGTCAGTGAGCCTTATTTTACCGCTGACGTTGTTAAATGATAATCCAAGATCCGGAAAATCGGCAGCAAAATCAGCAAGCTGCAAGTTAGCGTTTGGATTCAGTTGCGTTATATCAGCAAAAGAGAACTTTTTGCCTGATGGAAGGAATCCTTTCATTTTCAGGTTTCCGCTGATGGCCCCTTCACGACTGTCAAAAGACTTTGTTTTTAAATATTTTCTGAGGTCGTTGAATACAAGGTCCCCATTTAGCGAAACTCTGACAAAAGGATTATCGGCATTTTCCAGACTGAAACTGCCATTAAAGTAGGCTGCGCCCAGGGCTGCGCTAAGTGTATCTATTGAAAGAGCAAAGGTTTTACGGCTGTTTTTAACACCGTTGGTTATTCTTCCTCTCAGAGTAAGATTGTTCACGTCAATGCCCGACTGATCATGAATGAGTCTTCCCTTTTTCAGGTCGTAACTGATATCGAAATGAGGAGTCCCTTTTGATCCATAAGGTCCTTTTATTAAGCACGACACTGCTATTTTCCCGCCGGGCTTTATTCCGGCCAGATATGCAGCATATTGAGGGGGAAGAGAAGAAGATATGTCAGATATGTCTATATCCTGCCCCTTCATTGTCAGATCAAGCCATTTATTTTTATAGTCGGTTGATCCCGTAATGCTGAAAATCAGATCCCCCATTTTCAGGGAGCCTTCCCGGAAATTGACAGAGGTGTTGGTTTTAAAAAGAGTAATTCTGGCATAGGCCTGTGCTTTAGGCAGCGAGAACCCGTAGATTGCTGACTTATCCAGTAAAGCAGATACGTCAGCAGTGAGTTCAATGCCGCTTCCCAAAATTTCTCCGTCAAGAGAGGAGTTGTCAACAGATCCTTTTATGTCGACATCAGACTGGCGATCAGAGTATCGTACTTTCATACCCCTCGCTGATATATTGGATAGCTTTACGTTTGAGCCCGATGCCTTCTCATTATCTTCACTGAACACAGTGAAATTTGTGTTTCCATGGCTGTCGGTAAGCAGGTTGGCAACCCCGTTCCTGGCTGAGATTCCCTTAATAACCGTTTTCCCGGTAAGCAGTGAAAACATATCGACAGAAACCGAGAGGTGGGAGGCAAACAGCAGGGTATCGCTGTCTTCTTTGATGAACTCTTTTTTTGCGTATCCTGCAGATGGCCTGATGAGAATATTGTTAAATGTTGCAGAGACATCAGGAAATGCGCTCCACAGGTTGATTCTAAGCGACGAATAGGAGATTTTTGTGTTTATGTAATTATTTAGCTTATCAAGAACAACTGTGGCAATCTGATCTTTTTTCAGTGATGTAAATACTCCTGCTGCACAGACTAAAACAACAAAAACAATTACCGTTCCTAATATTATTCTCTTTAAGGTCTTCACGGCGATACAATCTGAATGTGATTTTTAAGGATTATTTCTTAAGTAAAAAGGTGAGGTTATCATCAGGCTCCTTTTCAACGGCGTCTGATCCCTTTAAAAATATTCTTGCCTTCTGTTTTCCTATCAGGCTAATATTGTCATCTTCAATGAGCAGCATTGTTCCCTCGCGCAGTCCGACAACATAAATGCCGGGATTGGCCTCAATGTACTCAAGTATTCTTTGTTCTCTGGTTTCACCTGCATGACCAACCGGATTTACGTCAAGATAATGCGGGTTGATCTGGAAAGGAATGAGATTAAGCGCCTTAAAACCGAGAGGCTCAGTGACAGGCATATCGTTGGTTGTCATTATTGTCGGACAGGCTACATTTGAGCCTGCACTCCATCCAATGTAAGGCAGTCCTGACCGCACCCTTTCGCCTATCACCGGCAGGAGCCCGTTTTTTTGAAGACATTTAAGGAGCATCCAGGTATTACCACCGCCGATTACTATTGCCGCGGCTTCTTTAACAGCTTTTACCGGATCTTCAAAGTGATGAATTGAAACAATGTCATGCCCTATCTCCCTGAAACGGGTTTTAACCTTTGTTTCGTAGTCATTATATGAAAAAGTGACTGCAGCATATGGAATGAACAGGGCTTTTATTGATTCTGTTCCCAGGAAACGGCGGATATTATTTTTAGGATATTCCAGGTATGCTTCGCCCGCGTTTGCCGAGTTGCTGATCAGAAGTAATTTCATGGTTGTTTCCAATTATAGGATTAACGTAAAGTTAAGGGCAAAAGTACAAGAGTCAAAGATAAAAAAAGAAGGCTGCACTATTAAGCACAGCCCTCATCAAAAAAGCGGTAAACAATACTAGTCTTTAAATGTGAATGCTATACCTACCTCATAAGGATAGAGCTGTGGTCCTTTTCCTGTCTCAAAAAGCGGAGAAACGTAATAGGTGCCGTAAAGCTGAACCATCTTATATCCTGCACGTGCTGTGAAGCCATAACGAAGAAGACTCAGGTTAAAGTCATCGTGAACCTTGTCTTTCTGGCGTCCGTTATCTTCATAGACAACTTTTGTGTGTGACCCGAGTTTTATTCCTCCTATAACACCCGCTCCAAGATTTATGCAATTACCGTTCGTAACAGGTATCTGTGCTTCAAATATCAAAGGAATTGTTGCATAGACCGTAGCAAGTTTGCTTTTTGATGTACCGGCAGGCGAAGGCGCCCATTCGGTAACACCGGCATTATTCACAATGGTGTACTGGTTGTCAAACCTGTAATTGTTGAAATTGAAACCGAGGGCTGTCACAAACCCGACTCTCCTTGACAACCCTATCTCCAGGGCGGGAAAATACATGTTGAAACTGGTCGATTTTGCTGTGTTAAGATCGCATTCCGGATATTTGTCATTAGAGGTACTGAATTTACTCGACGAGTATCCGTTAAATGCCAGTTCTATTCCACCAAGGTGTCCTTTAAAACTCCTTGCGCCACCAACGTTTTCCCAGTTAGATGAATCTTCATCATCAGACGCTTCCTCGTCCTGATCCATTTCATCCTTAATAATTATTTCTTTATTTCCGAGCTTAAAACTGGTTTCATCGGTAGCATCGGATTTAACTGCGACAGAGTCCTGCTGTGCTGCAGTAGTGTCAGGAGCGGCTGTCTCCGTTTCAAGAGTCTCAAGCTGCTCTATTTTTTGTTCCGTTTCCTGTCCAAAAGCAATTACCGAAACAAAAGAGGCAATGGTTAAAAGTGAAAGAAATTTTTTCATGACTTTAATCTGTTAATGTGATTTTAATAGGTTTATATAATATTAATCTATTGTTTTTTCTTTATTGGTTTTGAAAAGCCAACAAGGTCTGACCTGAACTTTATTACCTCGGCCTCACCGTTGGCCGCGGCCACCTTTTCAAGCCGCATGTTCCACCCGAGAAGTTTGTTTATCCCTTTTATACCCTGATCAGCAATGTCAAACGGGTTGTCATTTTTCCTCAGGTTAGATATTTTGGCTACCGCACCAGTTATACCCTTTATTAACCAGTTTTCTTCAGTTACCGGAACGGGTTTAATATCTCTTGTTATGACATTTGCGTAAACAGCAACCGGACGGACATCTTCTGTCAAGGCAAGACTTGGTAATGAAGTCTGTTTTTCGGGAATGTCAATTGTGGTAAGGGTTTCAGTTTTTGAAGCAGCTGATTCTGTTTGAGCAACACTCTCTCTGATTGCCGGCCGGGTGAATACATTTCTTGTGATTTTGTCTGAAACAGAGACTTTTATCTCATTTTTGTTTACCGGCTTCCCTGTTATCACCGGCTTTCCGGTGACAGTACCGGCAATGAAAGTGGCCGGGTTTATGTCATTTACAGCTTTTTTCGACAGTGGTGCCGTTAAAACAAATAAAGCGATAACTGCCGCAGCTGAGAGTGCATAAAACACGTTCCGTCTGATAACTATGCTCTTCGGGCTGGTCTTAAGAAGTCTGTTTTTATACCTGAAACCCTCATCAAACGGGCTGAGTTTAAGTTTCTTATAGTCAGAAACAGATATTTTCCCTGATGAAACCGAGTTAAATGATTCATTAAGTCCGGAGAGGTCTTCTGTTGACAGGTCTCCTTCTGCAGCTGCGGCTGCAAGAAGCATCATCTGTTCCTCACTAAGGTCTGAAAATGACTTGTAGAGGATTTCTTCAAGGAAATATTCCTTCTCCTGTGGTTTAAGGCTGAGATTCCATTTATCCACAAATGATTCCATGTATCCGGGATGTAACAACAGAAAGTCCTCTGCTATCTTCACTTCAGATTTTGCGGTTGCACCCTCAAAATACTTCTTCAGTATCTCATCAATATTTATCCTGCCGTTATCCATCAGCTTACTGTTATGCCTGCTCTCACAAGGTGTTTTCTAAGACTTATCCTTCCACGGTATATATATACTTTTACCTGTGACTCTGAAAGGTTTGTAATGGATGAAATCTCCTGGTAACTGTAACCTTCATAATCACGAAGAAGTATTACTGCTCTCTGTATTGCCGGAAGTTGTTCAAGGGCTTTATGGAGCACTTCATTAAGATCTCCCGAAGAATCTTCAGTAATGAGGGAGCTGTCGTCATAGCATTCAATCATTGAGAGACGCGATTCTTTCCTGATGATGTCTATCGTCCGGTTATATGCCGTTCTGTACAACCATGATTTGACTGCAACGAAATCAATCTCTGCAACAATTATCCAGAGCTTCTCAAAAGTGTCCTGTACAATATCGTTTGCCCGATCCCTGTCTTTTATACTTCGGTAAATAAACCTGAAGATAGGATCAGCAAATTCCTTTACGGTTGTATTGTACTCTTTAACTGTCATTTTATGCTTTTCACACTATAAAGACGGATAAGGAGAAGCATTTGTTACAGGTACATTAAAAAAAAACGTAGAGCCGATGCATCATGCAACGGCTCTACCATATTTTTGAACGATTATCAGTTCCTGAATTTATATGCCCTGACCCAGTCTATTTCCATTAATGACGGCTCATTCAGCGGCCTGTCTGCTCCGCCGGCAATTGAGATATAAAGTGGTTCGTCCGGAATGTTTGATGTCTGTTTCATAACCTCCACCCCGTTAATTTTCCAGACCATGCTCTGTGCAGTCCACTCAAGTCTGAAAATATAGAAGTCTGACAGGTATCTCGATCTGAGTGATTTCAATCTTTTTTCTTTCGGAGAGGAGAACTGTTCAAACCAGACCTTGTTGCTGCCCGACCGGCAAACATTAACATGAGGTGTGATCTTGTCTCCCTTAAGCCAGAATGCATTTCTCGCTCCTGCGCCGGAAAGTTTGATTTTGGCTTCAAAGATCCCGTATTTCTGTCTGAACGATTCAGCTGTATTAATCATACCGGAAGAGTGAGAAAACTCCTTGTTTGTAAAACCGTTTTCGGGGTGCCATATTTTCCCGCTGACTTTCTGAGACTTTGTTGAAATCCGTAAAACGCTGTGCTGAACATTGAAGTTCTCAGACTCAGTATAGGCATGAAGATCACTTTCAATACTGTACCGGCCTTTAAGAAGCTTTTCTCCCCAGTAGTAGTTGGTGAGCCATTTGCCTGTATCAACATTGTTACCATCAAATTCTTCAGCAAAGGTCTTTTCACGTGCCTTTAAAAAATCAAACTTGTCAGAATCCTTAATGTTAAAGTACCAGTTTATATTATCTGATTTCTTAAGAATATTGTATTCTGTGAACTCTTTAAACATTTCAGTTTTTTCAAACCTTTTTTTATCGGTGAGAAACTCTTTCTTAGTAATGAATTCACCTGATTTAAGATAAGCCTCAAGTTCAAAATAATGCTTCAGCCGTGATGAGTCTTTTAAATTCTGGCAGTTGGCGTATTCTTTTGACTTTTCAAACTTAAAGTATGACTTAATCTCTTCGTTTTCAGCAAGCTGGTTGAACTCAAGAAGCTTTTTATATTCGGGAGTATCTTTAAATGTGAGCGGCTTCATCGATTTCTTTTTGAGAAACTCAGATGAGTTCACAAAAGCTTTAAGCTCTTCAAAAAGCTTAACTTTAGATTCATCCCTTTTCTTTTTAACATCCCGGTCAGATTTTAGTTTTTTATACTCTCTGAACTTTTCATACTCCGGAGTATCTTTGAATGTAACTGGCTTCATCTTTTGCTTTTCCTTAAATTCAGGAGAGTAGACGAGCTTTTCAAGATCGAAATAATCTGCAAGTTTTTTTGACCCAGCTGTTTCTTCAAACTTCTTCAGGGCGCTACCTGAAATGGTATTGAAATACTGTCTTATGTCTTTTGATTTCCTGAGTTTTGAAAACTCGGATTCCCTTGCATACTCTTCTGAGCTTTTGTATTTAAGAGATTCAATCTCTTTCCTCTTTTGTTTGAAAGCGCTTGAATTTACTTTTTCATAAAGCTCATAAAACCTGGCTAATTCCTGGGAGTCAGTATAGTTGACCAGCCTCTCATATTCAGCAATAAGTGCCTTTTCTTCCTTTTCCAGTTTTGAAGTTGCAGGAATTAATCCCAGCATCAACTTTAAGCTCGACATTGCTATTATCGTTTTTATATAACCTGTTAAAGATAAAAATCTTTCATTACATAACGGGCACCATCAGACATTATTTTGTTCCCCGGACATATATTGCGAAAGTGCTTTGGCTATTTCAAAATGTTATTAATCAAATAAATATTATAAAGTGAAAAGATATATATCATTGTTCCTAAATGAGGCGTGGCTTACTCAGAAAAGCGGGGCAATAAGGGTAAGTGATCATTTTAATAGCGGGTATTTGATTACTTGCTTCTTATAAAGTATGTGAAATTTTCATACTTTTGCTCAATGTTTAGTACTAACCGGGGGGTTAACATATCTTTCTCCCACTAATACGTGTTCTCTATGGCAATGGTTCATGAGCTTGAAAAATCCGGCACCTGGTTGTTCAGAAGAAGAAGCTGGCTGCCTATAACAGTAATAGCACTTGCGATTGGCTATATTTTTATCGCAAACCGCAGCGCAATCTTTTTCAATAGTGTATATGAGATAATTTTTGTTGCAGTAAGTGTTTTAGGTGAGATTATAAGATCTTATACTGTCGGGTATGTTCCAAAAAACACCTCAGGCAGAAATGTAATGGACCAGCTTGCTGATGAGCTGAACACAACAGGAGTATATTCAATTGTCAGGAATCCACTCTATATAGGAAACTTTTTTATGTGGCTCGGCCCAGTGCTTTTCCTGAGGTCAGTATGGTGCCTGATCATTTTTGTTCTTGCATACTGGTTATACTATGAGCGTATAATATTTGCCGAGGAGCAGTTCCTGCGCCGCAAGTTCGGGGAGGTTTACGACAGCTGGACATACAAGGTAAATGCCATTTTCCCGACATTCAAAAACTACACTAAGTCAGAACTTGAGTTTTCATTCCGTAATGTTCTGAAACGTGAATACAACAGCATAACAAATATGTTTCTGGTATTTACAGTTCTTGATATGACAAGAAATCTTGCCATTACAGGCAAGATTTATGTTGAACCGCTTTATATCAGCATGGCTGTTACGGCTGCTATTTTCTGGGGTGTTATGAGATACCTCGTAAAGAGAACAAATTTCCTTTATGTGGAAGGGAGGTAGCAGATTACCTGCTACGCGCCCCAAGAAAAAGCATTATATAATAAATAAGGGTTGCAAGAGAACCTAATGCTGCAATTACATAAGTATATGCTGCAGATCTTAATGCATCCTCAGCTTTCTCCTGTGTTCCGGGAACTGTTATTCCTGCATCTTTCAGCCATACAAGAGCCCTTTTTGAAGCATTGATTTCAACAGGGAGAGTAATGAAACTGAAAATTGTTGTAATGGAGAACAGGATTATTCCTATAAAGAGAATCTCAGGTCTTCTTGAAAGCAGAATTACGCCCAAAAGCAACACCCACTGTATCCAGTTGGAAGCAAAACTTACTACAGGAACAAGTTTGGATCTCAGGGTGAGCCAGGTATAAGCAACCTCATGCTGAACTGCATGGCCCGTTTCGTGTGCTGCCACGGCTGCTGCTGCAACACTGTTACCATTGTAAACCTCACTGCTCAGGTTGATTGTTCTGTCAACAGGATTGTAATGATCTGTAAGAATTCCCTGAACACTCTGAACCTTTACACCGAGGATATTATTGTCGCGAAGCATCTTCTCAGCCACTTCCCGGCCGGTCATGCCGTTTGCAATTGGTATTTTTGAGTACTTTTTGAACTTTGACTTCATTCTTGCGCTTATTATCCAGCTGAGGAGCAAAACGCCAATAAAAAGCGCCCAGTACCAACCATTCATCATAATCATTCCGTTCATCATAGTTGTAAAATTTTAAAATATTGGGATCAAAATGCGGACCAAAACTGCTGAAACAAAATACTGTGTCAAATTGTCATTATAACAGAAACAATAGTAACAGAAATTTTCAATCCGCTAAATTTGCTACATGAGCAAATCAATTGCAAAGATATTATCTTTTCTTCTTTTAATCCCGGTTTATTTTTACCGTTGGTTCATTTCACCGCTTACCCGTCCCTCTTGCAGGCATGTTCCTACATGTTCTGAGTATGCAATAATTGCTGTCAAAAATCATGGTCCGTTCAGAGGTTTTTTAATGTCAACCGAAAGGATCTTACGTTGCAGACCGGGAGGCACACACGGTTATGATCCGGTGCCAAAGTTCGTTTTCAGGCGTTACCGTACACTTTCATTTAAACGTTATTTACGCTGCAACCGGCTGAAAGATCACGATTAAAAACTGAGCTTTTCTCGAAGTGTTTTATAGCCTGTGCGGCTTACCGGTATCTTCTCTCCGGTATTAAGCACAGCAACATAATTGTCCTTGCTGTATGGCTCCAGACGGGTGATTTTTTCAAGATTCACAATATAAGAACGATGAACCCTTAAGAACGATGATGAAGGGAGATTATCCTCATAATATTTCATTGTCTGCTGTTTAAGGGCTTTCCCTTCATTATAGTAAATCATAACGTAATCATCCTCAGCCCCTATATAGGAAATATTTGCAAGCTGGATTATTTTAATCCCTGAACCTTTCCTGATAACAATTCGTGTGATCGGCCCTTCCTCTTCTGGTTTGTGCGCAATAAGCAAATCAATTGGATTTGCCCTGGTCTCTTTTTTACTGATTCTTTCAATTGCCTTATTCAGGGCCTCATCAAGCCTGTTTTTTGAAAAAGGTTTGAGCAGGTAATCAATTGCGTTAAGCTCAAATGCTTTAATTGCATACTGATCAAATGCAGTGGTAAATATTACCTGAGGCCTCTCGTCAAGGACCTCAATAAGTTCGAACCCTGTGAGTTTGGGCATCTGGATGTCGAGGAAAATAAGGTCGGGTTTATTTTCCTTTATCTCCTTCAACCCGCAGAATCCGTCAGAACATTCGCAGATAATATCTATTTCAGCACGGTCTTTCAGCATGTGCCTCAGAAGTTCACGTGCCGGGGCTTCATCCTCAATTATAATTGTTTTAATCTTTTCCATGATTATATTTATAGAGAACTATTTATTATCCTCCCGTTTATAAGGAAAAGTAAGGGTCACTGTAAAGCTGTCTTCCGTTTGTCTGGCCCTCAGGTAGGATTCATTTCCATAATAGAGCTCCATTCTCTTTGCAACGTTTGAAAGCCCGGTACCGGTTCCTTTTTTACCAGATATAACTCCTGAATCCATGGTGTTGAATACAGTAAGAATTACATTACCTGACTCATATACAGCGGTCGTTTTTATTATGATCTGACCTGTAGATTCGTATACTCCGTGTTTAATTGCATTTTCAAAAAGAGGCTGAAGCAACATTGCCGGTAGCATTGCATTCATGCAGCGTTCTGATATTTCTTCGCTGAAGACAAGACGTTCACTGAACCTGATTTTTTCTATATCGAGATAGAGCCTGGCATTTTCAAGTTCCTGTTTCAGGATAACCGGCTGCTCATTCTTTCGGGACAAAGAATAACGCATAAACTCTGAAAGCTTGACTATCATCTCTCTTGCTTTTGGCGGATCACTGACTGTGAGCGAACTGATAGAATTCAGACTGTTAAATAAAAAATGGGGGTTAAGCTGTGTCCTCAGCAGTTTGAGTTCGCTTTCCTTTACCATAGCCTCGAGCTGTGCCTGGCGTGACGCTTTTTCAGCAAGCCTGACACCACTCAGAAGAAGGGAATATGTCAATATTACCACTCCATAAAGCAGAACTCCTGCTGCAATACGGTAAGTTATTGTATTACTCCACAAGTCACCGTAGTCATTTTTGTCAGTGAAAAAGGCTCCAACAGCTAACCTGGTTGCAGTTATCCATATATAAACAATAAGTACACCTATAACGAAAAAATTGACTATTACAGCAATATCCACCTTTCCCGGCGATCTCAGAGCGGTAAGAGGGAACCATATGAAAATGCCAATTATTCCCATAATGGTCATGGATACAAACCCATCTGCCAGGGCAAGCACCAGAGGAATGTTATAAACGAAATAAAAGAGAAGTGACTGGCCAACGGCAAGAACTGCCCAGGCCAGCCACCATATTGTAATTCGGGAAGCTTTCGAAATAATAGGATGTTTCATCTGCTATTTAAAGCATTTAATTTCACCACCCCCAAAGATAACAATACCTTTAATAACAAGTCGTTTTGACGGATCTCTCTGGACGTCTCCCCTGAATTTGCGAGAATCGGAGAAGCCGCCAAGAACAGGAGTAATCTCAAGGGTCACGTCCCACTCCTCAGGTAAAATGAATGTAACTCCGCCGAAAACACAGGTTACTTCAATACAACTGACTCCCGGTGCCAGATGACACTTTGTCAGATCAACCTCCCCGCCGCCAAATACTGCTGTAAATTTTCCGCCTGAAAAATTGTCACTGATGAGCTGGCGTTCTGCGCCGCTGAATACATTTACATAATCAATCATATCTGCATTTTCTGATGAGGTGTATGAGGTAAATGCCTCCCTTTTTTTGTACGAGCCAATAATCATCAGCACCCCTATTATTATAAACAGGGCCGGCCAGAAGAAATTAAACGGAGAGAAGAAATCGTTAAACAGCTCAAGCAGTAAAAAGAAACCGCCAACGGACATCATTACAATACCGGGGGTTTTGTTTGATGATCCGGTAAGTATAATCAGCCCAATAGCAATGAGCAGCATCTGCCAGCTGAAAACGATATCGCTTATAAAATGATCCAGTCCGGGAGGGAGCATGGCCGTTTTCTTCACTATTAAAATTCCTCCTGCCACTATAAGTAGAAGGCCAATCATTAACCTGTTTGAATTCTCGGTATGACTGTGCTTCATTTCGTTATTCGAATCCATGATATTCTTTATTTAGTTATTTCTGAAATGCCTTCTGCAACGAAGTGGTCGCAGGATTAGATCAATGCCTGCCAGTACAAGAATGGAAGGCCAGAATATTGTTTTGACAATTGCCGGAATCTCAACAGACATATCCGGCAGTAGGAAATAAAATCCAATTGCAAACAATATGAGAGAAAAGACCAGCTTAAGGTCCATAAGTGCCATCAACCCTCCGAAGAGTAATATCATCTGCCACTTGTAGTATTCATGAGGTTCTCCAAGGCCGAGAATGTCCAGTCTGACGGCAAGTAGAACCACTCCAATTGCAATAAAAAATTTTCCAAGTCCAATCAAACCATTTGTTTCATTGTTTTTCATAGCTGCCTGTTTTATGCGTCAAAAATATTACATGAAAGAAAATGACGGGGAGTGTTATCCGGCGGGTTGCGGAATTATATCGGTGAATGTCGGATGATGACGGTGTTGTTACTTTTTTGTTTATAATTTTTTTTATTAGAACACTATTTATAATTTTGCAGCTCGAAAAAAAGGATGATGTCCGGGTTGTATTCCATACCGCTCGCGGGCCTGAGGGAAGGCAGATATACCTACGATTTTAATCTGGGGGATGACTTTTTTGAGGCTTTTGAAGAATCTGAAATAAAGAAAGGAGCTCTCAGGGCAGAGGTTACGCTTGACAAGAGAGGGACTCTTCTGGAACTGAAGATTTTAATTAACGGAGTGGCAGAGGTGATGTGTGACAGGTGTCTTGAGTTTTTTCCGCTGACGATATCTTCCTTCAACAGGCTTATTATAAAGCAGGGTGAAGAGTGGGATGATTCAGATCCGGAGATGATTACGATGCCTACCGATGAGTATCACATAGACCTCGGTCAGTATTTTTATGAATATATCCATCTGGCGCTGCCTATACAGAGGATACATCCTGCAGATGAAAATGGAAGAAGCACATGTGACCCTGAGATGCTAAAGAAGATACAGGAGCATGTCATTGATGATAAGAAATCAACAGATCCCCGATGGGATGGGTTGAAGAAACTTAAATGAAAGTGTAAAAAATTTAATAATTACTAAAATGCCAAATCCGAAACACAAACACTCAAGTACCAGAAGGGACAAGCGCAGAACACATGACAAAGCTGTTGCTCCCACCGTTACTACTTGTCAGAACTGCGGTTCGGCACACCTCTATCACAGGGTATGTCCGGAGTGTGGTTACTACAGAGGAAAGCTGGCCATCGAAAAGAAGGTCAACGCTTAAATTCCTTTGGTGACTAATAAGTCATAAATGAGAATAGGCCTTGATGCAATGGGGGGCGATTATGCTCCTGATGCTGTCATTGAAGGTGCCGTAGATGCACTTAATCAGTTACCTGCCGGTGACAGGCTTGTACTGATTGGCGACAATGATGCAATTAAGAGAAAGCTCTCTTCACTGGGGGTTGATCACTCTTCATTTGACATTATACCTACTACTCAGGTAATCGGGATGGCTGACCACCCGGCAAAAGCATATTCGCAGAAACGTGATTCGAGCATAGCTGTCGGATACAGCATGCTTAAAGACGGTGATATCGATGGCTTTGCCAGCGCAGGTAATACAGGCGCAATGCTTGTAGGGGCCAGCTACACAGTGAACGTGATTCCCGGAGTATTCAGACCTGCTCTTGCCGCCCTGATACCATGCACAGACGGCAGATCAGCAGTATTATTGGATGTGGGTATTAACCCTGACTGCAAGCCCGACGTGCTTCTGCAGTATGCTATACTTGGAACAGTATATGCAAAAAATGTGCTTGGTGTCGACAACCCAACAGTTGGCCTCCTTAACATAGGCGAAGAAGAATCAAAAGGTTCCGCTGCCGTTAAAGCAGCGTATGAACTGTTGAAAGAGTGCTCCGATGTTAACTTCGTTGGTAACATCGAGGGACATGGATTATTTACTCCTGAAATGACTGATGTGATAGTCTGTGACGGTTTTGTGGGGAACGTCATTATTAAAATGGCTGAGAAATTTCATGTCATTTCAAAAATTCAGGGAATAGATAATCCGTTCTTCAACCGGTTAAACTTTGAAAATGTAGGCGGTACTCCTGTCATAGGAATCAACGAGAACGTTGTAATAGGACATGGAATATCACGTCGTAAAGCCATTATGAACATGATACTCCAGACCAGGGCAGTGGTTAAAGCTGATCTGGCCAGGAAGATCAAGGAAGCAATCTGAACATGACAAAAACACACGCTGCAATCACCGGTATCAACGGGTATATACCTGAATACCGTCTTACCAACCAGGAATTATCCACTATGGTAGATACCACAGATGAGTGGATAATGCAAAGGGTAGGTATCAAAGAAAGAAGAATTCTTAAAGGTGAAGGTTTGGGCTCATCATTTATGGGCGGAGAAGCTGTAAAAGGCCTTCTTGAAAAAACCGGCACAGACCCCGGGGAGGTTGACCTCCTCATTTGCGCAACGGTAACCCCCGACATGGCGTTCCCGGCTACTGCAAACATTATCTCAGACCTTGCAGGCATAAAAAATGCTTTCAGCTTCGACCTGAATGCAGCCTGTTCCGGCTTTTTGTTTGCCCTTCAGACAGGTACCGCATATGTTGAAACGGGACAGTATAAAAAAGTTATTGTGGTTGGAACAGATAAAATGTCCTCCATTACTGATTATACTGATCGTAAATCATGCCCTCTTTTCGGCGATGCCGCAGGAGCAGTATTGCTCGAGCCCGTCAATGAAGAGCTTGGAGTGATGGATCATATTTTCCGCACCGACGGCTCAGGGAAGAAATACCTTCATATGAAAGCCGGAGGATCCGTAAAGCCTGCATCACACGAAACAGTTGATGCAAAAGAGCATTATATATACCAGGAAGGACAGACAGTTTTCAAGTTCGCGGTTTCAAATATGGCTGATGTTGCAGCTGAAATAATGGAGAAGAATAATCTCAGGCCGGAGGACATTGCATACCTTGTTCCTCACCAGGCAAATCTTAGAATTATTGATGCAACAGGCAGAAGAATGGGATTATCACCTGATAAGGTAATGATTAACATTCAGAATTATGGAAATACAACCACCGCCACTATACCTCTCTGTATGTGGGAATTCGAGAAAAAATTACACAAAGGCGATAATCTGGTTCTTGCAGCCTTCGGAGGAGGCTTTACCTGGGGAAGTATCTGGCTTAAATGGGCCTACGATCCAAAATAATATAACGCACTGNTGAAATGGACATCTAAAATGATGTCCATTTTTTATAATGCATACAATAAGTTTTTATATTTGTGGGTTATTAATTGGGGTTTAATAAATTTTCATGCTATGGCAAAGCTTAACGAAGCAGACAACACCACAACAATCAACCTGATAAGTCTTGGTACAGACATTATCGGCGACATCCGTTCCGCTGGCGACATCCGCATCGACGGAACACTGAAAGGCAATCTTATTACCAAAGGTAAAGTGGTAATAGGCCCTACCGGAAAAATAAACGGCGAGGTAGAGTGCAAAAACTCTGAAATTTCAGGCATTATCGAAGGAAAGATAACAGTAAACCAGCTTCTTAACCTTAAGGCGTCTTCAAAAATCATAGGAGACATTATTACTGCCAAACTTTCTATTGAACCGGGAGCTCTCTTCACCGGTCATTGCTCAATGAAAGATGGTGAAAGCCCGAATGCAGGAATACCGGAAAAACCAAAAGAAGCAGAAAAGCACTAACGATAACGGCCTGAGTGATTACGCCCGTTACAGCGGCCTTGCTTTTGAAATGATCGCCATTATCGGCGGAGCATCATATGGGGGTGTTAAGCTTGACGAACACTTTGGAACACATCCTGTTTTTACAGTGATACTGTCGCTCCTGGGAGTGGGCTCCTCGCTTTTTATCGTACTGAGAAGCATCCTGAACAAACTAGACAAATAGTGAAAGGCACCCTTAAGAACTTTCTGTTGCTTATTCTTCTGGCACTCGCATTTTTATCTGCCGGCCTGATAACAGGATATTTTTACACATCACTGGTAAACCTGACGACATTATGTATTGTGGTGCCGGTTTTTTTCTTTATATCTGCGCTTTCACTGGCAATTTTTTTCAATGCACACAAAAGAAATCCGGACGGGAAAATTGTCTCGACATTTGTCGCGTTAAGCCTGAAAACCTTATTATGCCTTGTCTTTGCCCTGATAATTTTTTTGGTTTTTAAAAAGAAAGATTCAGGTACGGTGATATTATTTTTTATCATATATTTGGGATTCACTTTATTTGTTGTGTTTTCAATGTTAAACACGCTGAAAAAGAGTCATTAAAAAAATGAGAGATTTGAAAGGCAGGCTGTTATATGTGACTATTTTGATGCTGTCATTTCTTGCTATAGGCCGCCAGGCCAGAGCACAGGAGCATCAGGATATCAAGACTGAATCAAAAGTAAAATTCAATGCCACCGAGTACATCATGGACCATGTGCTCGATTCACATGAATGGCATCTATGGACGAATCCAAAGACAGGACATGCGGTTGCAGTCTACCTGCCTGTAATTATCTATGACAGGGAATCAGGTTTGCACACCTTCTCATCAAAGCACATTTCACACAACCAGAGCTATGAAGGTTATGAAATAGCTGCTGAAGGAAAATATCAGGGTCGCATTGTAAAGGTGAATGATGCAGGTGTGATAAATGAAGAGTATCTGCCTCTTGACCTGTCAATAACAAAATCTATTGCAGGTTTAATGGTTGCCGCCGTGATACTTTTATGGCTCTTTCTCTCGCTTGCCCATTCTTATAAAAAGAGCGGCATCAGCGCACCAAAAGGAATGCAGAGCCTGCTGGAACCAATTATTCTCTTTGTAAGAGATGATGTTATAAAACCCAACATCGGCCCTAAGTACGAAAAATTTCTTCCTTATCTTCTTACAGTCTTTTTCTTTGTGCTTATAAATAACCTGCTGGGCTTAATCCCGATCTTCCCGTTTGGAGCAAATGTTACGGGAAACATTGCTGTTACCCTTGTACTTGCTTTGGGAACATTTGTTGTAACCCAAATCAATGGAACAAAAACCTACTGGAAACATATTGTTGCTTCTCCGGGAGTTCCATTCTGGCTTTTACCAATCATGTTTGTTGTTGAAGTTATAGGAATCTTTTCAAAGCCATTTGCTCTTATGATTCGTCTGTTTGCGAATATAACAGCCGGACACATTATAGTTCTCAGCCTCATCGGACTGATATTTATTTTTGGAACGGCATGGGCATCTGTCGTATCCGTTCCCTTTGTTCTTTTCATGGATTGCCTTGAACTTTTTGTTGCATTTCTGCAGGCGTACGTATTTACCCTGCTTTCATCACTTTTCATTGGATTGGCATTACAGGAGGGACATCACTAATACAGGAACTTCTTTATAAACTAAAAATAAATAGTTATGACTGGAACATTAGCAGCAGTAGGAGCAGGTCTCGCAGTAATCGGAGTAGGTATCGGCATCGGCCAGATTGGTGGCAGGGCAATGGAAGCCATTGCACGTCAGCCGGAAGCTTATTCAAAAATTCAGACCGCCATGCTTATTGCAGCAGCACTTGTTGAAGGGGTAGGCCTCTTCGCAGTTGTTGTGGCTCTTATTGCATAAACAGGAGATGAAACCTGCAACGGTTGGTTGCAGGCTTTCTTTAAAAAACAATTTAAAGGATTAAAAGATATGTTACTTACAAGCAGTCTTGCAACACCGGCTGTCGGGACAATAATCTGGTCAATTTTCATTTTTATATTATTTGTCCTTTTGCTTGCCAAGTTTGCATGGGGACCAATAATGAATGCCATTAAGGCACGTGAAGATATGATTCGTGGTTCTCTTGATGCTGCTGCAAAAGCACGTGAAGAGATGCTCGTCCTTCAGGCTGATAACGAAACTATTCTGAAAGCAGCCCGTGAAGAAAGAGATAAGATCCTTCGTGATGCACGTATAGCCTATGATAAAATGATGGCCGATGCCCGCGATAAGGGCATTCAGGAAGCCGAAGCTCTTGTTGTAAGAGCTAAGGAATCAATTGAACGTGAAAAAAACGCAGCTCTCACCGAAGTGAAAAACGAAGTTGCCAATCTTGCAATTGAAATTGCTTCAAAGGTTATCGGAGAGAAGCTTAAAAATGATGATGAGCAGCAAAGGCTTATCCAGAGATACCTTAAAGAGGTGGAGACAAATAAAAACTAATAGTAACTGATCAGATGAATGATAGCAAAATACCGGTCAGGTACTCAAAGTCGGTTTTCGAACTAGCCCGGGAAAAAGGCTGCCTCGACAGAGTTTATGAAGATATGGGATTTCTCCGTTCTCTCTGTTCAATGCATGAAGTAAGGGAAGTGCTCGATAATCCTGTTATCACCTCAACAAAGAGAAGGGAGATCATCGGTGCCCTGGTAGACAAGAACTTTGACTCACTGACACTGAAGTTTCTTGATCTTGTCTTTTCTGAAGGACGGGAGAAATACCTGCCTGACATGGCTCGTGATTTTATTGACCTGACACGCAAATACAGAGGCATTTCTGAAGTGACAATTACAACAACATCTCCAATGAGCGAAGATAACCGGAATGCAGTTGTTAAGCTTATCGGAGATAAAATGAAATCACAGGTCGAACTGATAGAGAAATGCGATACCGAAATACTCGGAGGATTCATTTTGCAGGTTGACGACACATATATTGATGCAAGCGTAAAAAGCCGGATAAACAGATTCAGAAAAGAGTTCGGCTCATCATATTGAAAAAAATATTACTCAAAGGAAATTAAGATAACAGAAATGGAGAGCATTAAACCATCAGAAGTATCGAAGATCTTAAAACAACAGCTGGAAGGAGTTAAATCCGCTGTCGATGTTGAGGAGGTAGGGACCGTTTTGCAGGATGGCGACGGTATTGCCCATATATACGGCCTCACCAATGTCAGATCGAACGAGCTTATTGAATTTGTTAAGACAGGTATTCAGGGTATAGTACTGAATCTTGAGGAAGATAACGTCGGTGCAGTAATACTTGGCGCCTCAGAGAAGATTAAAGAAGGTGACATTGCCAAACGTACCGGCCGTATCTCTTCTATTATGGTTGGCGAGGGATTGCTGGGAAGAGTTATTAATACAACCGGAGAACCGATTGACGGCAAAGGCAGTATTTCAGGCCAGCTTTATGAGATGCCTTTTGAAAGAAAAGCGCCGGGCGTAATTTTCAGACATCCGGTAAAACAGCCTCTGCAGACAGGTCTCAAGGCTATCGACGCCATGATCCCCATAGGTCGCGGTCAGCGCGAACTTATAATCGGCGACAGGCAGACTGGCAAAACAGCTATTGCTCTTGATACAATTATAAACCAGAAAAGTGAGTTCGATAAAGGCAAACCGGTTTATTGTATTTATGTTGCCATAGGACAGAAGGGCTCAACAGTTGCAAATATTGCTGCAACACTTGAGACCTATGGAGCAATGCAGTATACTGTTATCGTAAGTGCAACAGCTGCTGAGTCAGCTGCGGCACAGTTCTATGCTCCTTTTGCCGGTGCAGCAATAGGTGAGTTTTTCCGTGACACCGGGCGCGATGCCCTGATCATTTATGACGACCTGTCAAAACAGGCAGTATCGTACAGGGAAGTTTCCCTTCTTCTTCGTCGTCCGCCCGGGCGCGAAGCATATCCAGGCGACGTGTTCTACCTGCACTCACGTCTCCTCGAAAGAGCCGCCAAGGTCATCGAGTCTGACGAAGTAGCAAGACAGATGAACGACCTGCCGGAATCAATAAGACACCTCGTCAAAGGAGGAGGATCGCTCACAGCACTGCCTATTATTGAGACACAGGCAGGTGACGTTTCAGCATATATTCCTACAAACGTTATATCTATTACCGACGGACAGATTTTCCTTGAGTCAAACCTCTTCAATGCAGGTATAAGACCGGCTATCAACGTTGGTATATCTGTATCGAGGGTTGGTGGTAATGCCCAGATAAAGGCAATGAAAAAAGTTGCCGGCACACTTAAGGTTGACCAGGCCCAGTACAGAGAGCTTGAAGCATTCTCAAAGTTTGGCTCCGACCTTGATGCATCAACACTTTCAGTACTTGATAAAGGTGCTAAAAACGTGGAGATCCTGAAACAGGGCCAGTTCTCTCCGGCTCCTGTTGAAGAGCAGGTTGCAATAATTTACTGCGGAACAAAGGGCCTTTTGAAGGATGTTCCTGTAAATAAAGTAAGAGACTTTGAAAGAGACTATTTAGAATTATTAAGAACCCAGCACTCAGACGTACTTACAACTATCAAGTCAGGTGTCATCAACGATGATGTTACAACGATACTTGAAAAAGCGGCTTCTGATGTTGCAGGAAGGTACAGTAACAGATAGCATTAACAGCAGGAGATCCAATGGCAAATCTCAAAGCGATACGTAACAGGATCAGTTCTGTAAAGTCAACACGGCAGATAACTTCTGCCATGAAGATGGTTGCTGCTGCCAAGTTGCGTAAAGCACAGGACAAAATAGTGCAGCTGCGGCCTTATGCCGACACGCTGCACGGGATTCTCATGGGGGTTAGTAAAAGCCTCCAGGGATCTGACAATGAAAATGTCTACGGCAAGCACAAAAGCGGAAACGGAAAGGTGCTGATCATTGTCATCACCTCAAACAAGGGCCTTTGCGGGGCATTTAATTCAAACGTGATAAAGGAAACAAGGCGTATTATGACCGAAAAATATCCCGATGAACTTCGCAGTGGCAAACTGTCATTCATCGCTATTGGAAAAAAGGGCCATGACGCACTCAGAAGGATGAACTGCCGGATTCTGGAAGAACATAACGATATTTTCAACCACCTCGACTTTGATAACACAGCTGTTATTGCTTCGGGATTGATTAAGCGTTATGTCTCAGGCGAATTTGACCGTATTGAATTTGTATACAACCAGTTTAAAAATGCCGCTGTTCAGAGACTGACAAACGAAGTATTCCTTCCGGTTCAGGAAGTAACAGATGAAAAGGGAGACGGAAAAGTAACCGATTATATTTACGAGCCGGATGTTGTCAGTATTATTGAAGAGCTGATACCCAAATCACTGAAGATACAGTTATATAAGGCTATTCTTGATTCTTACGTTGCACAGCAGGGCGCCCAGATGACTGCAATGCATCAGGCAACGGAGAACGCAACCGACCTTATAAGAGAGTTAACACTTCAGTACAATAAGGCACGCCAGGCTTCAATCACCAATCAGTTGCTTGAAGTGGTGAGCGGTGCCGAAGCTCTTAAAGGATAAATTTAAACAAAGCAGCAGTTCTAAAAGAAGAGATTTTTAAGTCGATAAGATGTTTTCGAGCGATTACCTGAGAGATATTTCAGACAGGGCCATCTCAAGTCTCAATTATAGCACTGAGACAGAAAGATTATACGACCCTGTAAAGTACACACTTTCCCAGGGAGGTAAAAGAATCAGGCCGGTTCTGTGCCTCATGGCGTGTAACCTCTTTTCTGATAAGATTGATGAGGCTATTATGCCGGCAGCCGGAATAGAGGTGTTTCATAATTTCACTCTCGTTCATGATGACATTATTGATAAGGCTGAAATACGCAGGAACGTTCCTACCGTTCAGTCAAAACTGGGCATAAACCAGGCGATACTTTCCGGAGATGTAATGGCGTTTATTGCTTCAGAATGCATCTCCCAGGCTCCTGAACGTGTGCTTGTAAAGACGCTGAAGCTATTTAACAAAACAGCAAGGCAGGTTTGCGAAGGACAACAGCTCGATATCGATTTTGAAAACAAAGGCATTGTCTCCGGTGAAGAATACCAGAGGATGATTGAACTTAAAACAGCTGTACTGATTGCTGCAGCCCTTAAGATGGGCGCAATAATTGGCAATGCTCCTGAGAACGATCAGAACCTGCTTTACGAGTTTGGACGCTGTCTTGGACTGGCATTCCAGATCCAGGACGACCTGCTTGATACCTACGGCGAAACAAAGGTTTTTGGGAAGAAAACAGGAGGGGATATAATTGCAAACAAGAAAACATGGCTCCTTGTCAAAGCCCTCGAGCAGTCTGACGGTGAGCAGTTAAGTAAGCTGCGAAACCTTGTTTCAATGAAGGAATTCAACCCGGAGGAGAAGGTAAAAGCTGTTGTGGAGATTTATGACTCTTTGAACATAAGACTTCAGGCTGAAAACCTTTCGTATGAGTTCATAAATAAGGCTTTTGAGTCGCTTGAGGCCGTTAAGATCAAAGAAAGCCGCAAGACAGATATTAAACAGATGACAACAAGCTTAATTGGAAGAGAAAGATAATTAGTAATAAAAAATAGATTTTATAGCAGGCAGAGAGTATTCAGATTCACCGGGTTAAAAACCGTAATAGCTTTTTACCTGTTACCAATTTGTTTAAATTTGTAGTTTATAATAAAGCATTTAATAACACATCGGCATGTCGCAAAAAATTGGAGTGATTAGTCAGGTTATCGGACCTGTGGTTGACGTAGTATTTGAAAGAGCAGGAGAAGAGATGCCAAACATTCTTGATGCTCTTGAAATCAAACGTGATGATGGTTCAGTACTTATCGTTGAGTGTCAGCAGCACATTGGTGAAGACACAGTCAGAACCATTGCAATGGACTCAACAGACGGCCTGCGCCGGGGTATGGATGTTGTTGCAACCGGACAACCTATCATTATGCCTGTAGGCGAACAGATCAAAGGACGTCTTATGAATGTAACCGGCGATGCAATTGACGGCCTCGGCTACCTTGATAAAAAAGGAGGCTACCCGATACACCGCAAACCGCCCAAGTTTGAAGAACTGTCAACTGAAAAGGAAGTTCTTTACACAGGGATCAAGGTTATTGACCTTATTGAACCATATTCAAAGGGTGGAAAAATCGGACTCTTCGGGGGTGCCGGTGTGGGAAAAACCGTTGTTATTCTTGAGCTTATAAACAATATTGCAAAAGCATATTCCGGCCTTTCAGTATTTGCCGGTGTTGGCGAACGTACCCGTGAAGGAAATGACCTTCTCAGAGAAATGCTTGAAGCAAATGTTATTTCATATGGCAAAGCTTTCATGGAAGATATGGAGAAGGGTGGATGGAACCTTGATCTTGTTGACAGAAAAAACCTTAAAGAGTCAAAACTCGCACTGGTCTTCGGCCAGATGAACGAACCTCCGGGGGCACGCGCACGCGTAGCCCTTTCCGGTCTTTCTGTTGCTGAATATTTCCGTGATGGTGAAGGCGAAGGAGCCGGACGTGATATCCTCTTCTTCATGGATAATGTATTCCGTTTCACACAGGCAGGCTCAGAGGTATCTGCGCTTCTCGGACGTATGCCTTCAGCTGTGGGTTATCAACCAACCCTTGCAACAGAGATGGGTGTTATGCAGGAAAGGATCACCTCCACAAGAAACGGCTCTATCACTTCGGTTCAGGCTGTTTATGTGCCTGCTGATGACCTTACAGACCCGGCCCCTGCAACAACCTTTGCTCACCTCGATGCAACCACAGTCCTTAGCCGTAAGATCTCAGAACTCGGAATTTACCCGGCCGTTGACCCGCTCGACTCAACATCAAGGATACTTACACCTGATATTGTTGGCGAAGAACATTACAGATGCGCCCAGAGAGTAAAAGAGATACTCCAGCGTTATAACGAACTTCAGGATATTATTGCAATTCTTGGAATGGACGAACTTTCTGAAGAAGACAAGCTGGTGGTTAACAGGGCCAGAAGGGTTCAGCGATTCCTGTCACAGCCTTTCCATGTGGCTGAACAGTTCACCAATATACCCGGTAAACTCGTTTCAATTGAAGATACTATCAGAGGTTTCAACATGATTATTGATGGCGCCGTTGACCAGTATCCCGAGGCAGCATTCATGCTTGTCGGCACAATTGAAGACGCGATAGAAAAAGGCGAGAAACTGCTTGCTCAGAATAAATAATTAGTCATAGATCAATTGTGAAACTTGATATAATTACTCCGGATAAAAAGATCTATTCAGGATCAGTGCGCTCGGTAAGAGTGCCGGGACAAAAAGGATCTTTTCAGGTGCTGAAAGATCATGCTCCTATAGTTTCAACCCTCGACAAAGGCATTGTGGTTGTTGTGGCAGATGATGACTCTGTGACTGAATTTAATATTTCAGGCGGCGTGGTGGAGGTAAAACAGGATAAGATCATTCTTCTTGCCGATTCTCTGCTTAAGGAGTAAATAATGAATACGGATGATTTTAAGAAAAACGGGCATGAAATTGTAGAATGGATTGCCCGTTATTTTCAAAATATTGAGGACTTCCCTGTAAAATCAACTGTAAAACCCGGAAGTATTAAGGCTCAGCTTCCTGATAAACCCCCACTGAAGCCGGAATCATTTGAAGCTTTTCTTAATGATTTTGATAATATTATTTTGCCTGGCATAACCCATTGGCAGAATCCAAATTTCTTTGCCTATTTCCCGGCAAATAACAGTTACCCCTCCATTCTCGGTGAGATGCTGACTGCCGCCCTCGGGGCACAGTGCATGATATGGGAAACTTCACCGGCTGCTGCTGAACTTGAGGAGCAGGTAATGATCTGGCTCAGACAAATGATTGGTCTGCCAGGAGGCTTCGAAGGAGTTATTCAGGATAGCGCTTCGGGGGCTACCCTTGCCGCTTTAATTACAGCAAGAGAAAAAGTTACGGGATTTACCTCAAACGATGATGGATTATCCGGATCAAGGCGGTTACGCGTTTATTGTACATCACAAACTCATTCGTCAGTTGAAAAAGGGGCTGGTATTGCCGGCATAGGAAGAAAAAATATAGTACGCGTAAAGACGAAAGAGGATTACTCCATGGACCCCGAATCACTGGAAGAACTGATACAACTTGACATTAAAATGGGCTACAAGCCATGTTGCGTGGTGGCAACACTCGGGACAACCGGGGCAACAGCTATTGATCCCCTGAGAAAAATAGGGGAGATATGCAGCTGGCACGATGTCTGGCTTCATGTAGATGCTGCTCTTGGCGGAACAGCCCTCCTGCTGCCGGAGATGAGATGGATGTCTGACGGTATTGATTATGCCGATAGTTTTGTGTTTAACCCTCACAAATGGATGTTCACTAACTTCGATTGCACTGCCTATTTTGTTAAAGATGCCAATGCCCTGATAAGGACATTCGAAATACTACCTGAATATCTTAAAACCAGATCAAGAGGATCGGTCAATGATTACCGCGACTGGGGTATACCCCTTGGCCGGCGATTCAGAGCCCTGAAACTGTGGGCAGTGATACGCGATTTTGGAGTGGAAGGATTACAGGAAAGGGTACGAGAACATATCAGAATTGCAAAATCACTTGGCGATTGGATTAATGCCGACCCTGCCTTTGAACTTCTTGCACCTGTGACAATCAATACAGTCTGTTTCAGATATAAACCGGAAGGTATCACGGAAGAGAGACTGAATATGCTGAACGAAAAACTCAATCATAGGCTGAACGATGGAGGCAAAATATACCTTACACACACAACACTTGACTCTAAATACACACTCAGAATGGTTACCGCCCAGACAAATGTGACGGAGGCTCACGTAAAAAGAGCATGGGAACTTATTCAAAAGGAGGCCCTATCTCTTCTTCAGGCCGAGGGTTGAACCATAAATGTTTATTGACAGAATAAACTCAGTAAACTGTACTCCTGATTCTATTTTGTATCCATACCTTACTCCACTGCTTATCTCATATGGTATACGCAACAGATAAAAATCGGCAAGAAGTTCTCCTCCTGCTGAGGTAAATGTATCGACACGATCATAATAACGACCGATTTTTTGTTCATAGGTCCCGTTACTTAAAAGCCAGTCATAAAAGAGATTCCCTCTGACCCGCTTAAGATAAAGAAAACGACCTGCGGACAGATCNGGATAAAGAACAGGGAAAGTGTAATCAACCGTTGCTTTTTCCATCTCAGTTGACACCAGACCTGTATAACCACGCGAGAAAGAATTCAGGTTATTGTAAATGTACTTTTTTAAAGGACGCTGGGTCTCGTACCCTGCCGTTATCATTGTACTGTTATTTTTCATGATTCCAGGGAAAAAGAATATGCCTGTGAACCCTGCTAAATCGCCGTATTTATCATTATTACCTATAACCCACGATTTTTGTATACTGAATACCTGCCCCCATTTAGGATAGATGTCCCTCGGCGCAAGCTGAAACAGGTTATACATATAAATCCTTCCGGTTGCACTGGTGTAATTATTATAATTCAGCTTATTGTCATAGGATGTATAGTTATCATCCAAATGATTAATGCCTGAAGAAACGCTTAGCAGCCGGCGGAACTTTTCATACCTGTAGTAAACCGGGATGGTAATATCAACATAATATGATCTGCTGTGAACCGGCTGAACATTATCAAAAAGATAAGGTAAATAACTGTTACCATATCTTACACCGGCAGTTATGATTGGGTACAACCCCTGAAACGTTACTGAAGTATGAAAAAGATCAATGTCTTTCTGATGTTCGTAACCAACAGATGATATAACAGTACTTAAATCATTTTGAGATAATAATGTAAACCCTGGAGCTGCACTTATATTTCCTGCAAGAACGTTGTCAGCATTATAATATAGAGGAGCCCAGCTGTGAATCTTAAAAGGATGACTTATTCGGCTGTAGCGCTTAATTTCATACCTGATGCTGTCATCAGGAACAGACTTTGCCGGACTTGTTATATTTCTAAATAAAGACTTTTCAGATAATATATTACCATCATTATATAAAGAATCAATTGAGATTGAAGAAATATTAAAGCCATCCTTTGAATAGTCAGAAATGACCATACGGTTACCGGCAAATGAGAAAGAAGAAACGCCGAGCCTTGAAAAAGAGACCTGGTGAAATGAACCGTCCGATGATCTTGCATAGACATTGTCTGAGTGCACATCCTGAATAAGAAAATAGAGAGTGCCATTATATAATCCGGCTTTTTCAATATCAGTATGTGACGGCTGTACAAGATATGACCACTCATTCTTGCTGATGTCATAGCTTAAAATACCTTCGCCTTCGGCTGAAAGGGAAATGACAGTAACAAAGCGGTCATCAGACGACCATTCTGGTCTTTGGAGATATACATTATCAGGAGCATTGATTTCTTCTTTAACCTCGCCTGAAACAGGATTTATAAATACCAGAGAGGTAGAAAGATCAAGTGATGTATTTACAGCAGCAATCAAGGTTGTGTCATGTGAAAGAGCAGGAGCTGCATATCTTTTGTCGGGAGCAATTTCCCTTATTTGTCCGGTTTTTTCATTCATTATTTTTATGACTGAGAAATCGCGGTTATACCATCGTTTGTCAGGCATTATCTGAGACCAGACAATTTTACCACCGGAATAGGAGAAGAAAGAAGGATATACATAGCCTAAAGTGCCTATGTTTTTCTCATTCTTTTTCAGGGTGTCGATCAGCACGAAATGCATGGGATCTGAAAGAGATGTTTTCATTGCAATGATTGAACCGTTTTCAATCATGTATGGGCTCAGATAGTTTGAAAAGCCGTGCCTCCTTTCAGGGATAGAAGACTTATAGTCTATTATCCTGTAATTATCCTTTTCTTTAAGCCACGATGACTTTACGGAGTCAACTGCAAGATGGTAAAGGTCGTTTTTGTTTATATGCAGTTTCTTTTTAAGCATCAGATTGGTGGGGAGGATAAGAAGAGAGTTTCTTCCTGTAAAATCAACGTTTTTTTCCCAGAAACCCGGATACTTTGTCCGGAGGTAGTTCATCATAATGTAGCCGTATACATACTGATCAGGTGTAACGTTTTGGTATGAGCCCAAAAGCATCTTGCTATAACTGTATATCTTATCCTGGTCAAGGCAAATCGACTTTTCAGCCTGAAGAAAAGAATGACTTCTTCCCCTGCCTGAGTTGCTGAACAGTGTTTCAGAATAGACTGCATCTCCTTCAAGGGCCCATTCAGGCAGCAGCGAGGATGCAAACCCAATCGCCTGTTCACCAAACAGGAATGACAACATCCTGGTGTCGCCTTTTTTAAGCGAGGAGATCTCTCCAACGTGAGTAACCTCATGCATTATCAGTTGCTGTGATGGGTCATCTGGAAGATTTGACTGTCCGGGCAAAGGATAAAGTTCAATTCTTTTCGGAGCCCATGCAACATACCCGTTAGAGACCATGGAATAGTTGTGTATTATCACAGGTAACTTCCCGCTTATATTGGGATATAGCTGATGTGCATTTGAGAATGACTTCTCAAGCAGATTGGCATAAGTATTTGCCTTGCCTGTAAACGACTCAGGAAAAATCAGTTTGAAGTGAGGAGTTTCAATTTGTTTCCATGAAATTGAAGCAGGATCCTGGCCGGTAACATAGAACTGAGAAAGCAGGGGAAGGGAAACAAAAATCAGGGCAACGACAAGAAAAGAGACTTTCTTCATGTAAACGGCATTTGTCCAAAATTACCAAAATCATTGATTTGTGAATGTTACTGATTAAAAACTTATTAATTTCGTCGGAAATTCTAATATGTTCAAGGCAATAAAAAATTATGGTGAAAAAGTTCAGGTTTTACAATAACGTTATCGGATGGGTTGTCTTTGCTATTGCAGCATTCACCTATCTTATGACTATTGAGCCAACAGCCAGCCTCTGGGACTGCGGTGAGTTTATTGCAACTTCATTTAAACTTGAAGTAGGGCATCCTCCCGGGGCGCCGTTCTTTATGATTCTTGCCCGTTTCTTTGCAAACTTTGCCGGTGGAGACACCTCAAGAGTTGCAATGATGGTGAATGCCATGTCGGCACTGGCCAGTGCCTTTACAATATTGTTCCTTTTCTGGTCGGTCACTCACCTGGCACGGAGGATATCATTAAAAAATGAATCAGATTACAGCGCCGGAAAGATAATTACTGTTCTTGGAGCAGGTGCTGTGGGAGCCCTCGCATACACCTTTTCAGATACCTTCTGGTTTTCGGCTGTTGAGGGAGAGGTTTATGCAACCTCGTCACTGTTCACTGCCCTGGTCTTCTGGATCATTCTGAAATGGGAAGAGAATGCCGATGAACCGCATTCAAACAGATGGATAATTCTTATTGCGTTCCTTATGGGACTATCCATTGGAGTTCACCTTTTGAACCTTCTGGTTATTCCGGCAATAGTTTTTGTCTATTATTTTCGTAAACACGAATTCTCCTGGAAAGGAACCTTCATCTCACTTATCGCCTCTCTGGCTATTCTTGTGTTGCTTATGTATGGTGTAATTCCGGGTATATTCCGGGTTACGGCAAGCCTTGAGCTATTCTTCGTAAACACAATCGGTCTTCCATTCAACACAGGCCTCTGGGTCCATATGCTCGTACTGGTTGCGGCTGTGGTTTATGCAGTATGGTACAGCTATAATAATGACAACAGCGTAAAAAACTTCATCTTTTCTGCTGCCGTTGTCCTCCTGTCAGGCATTTGGGTTATGACAAAATCCGGATTTGCCAATTTCCTGTTTCTTGTTATACTTATCTGGGCCGCGTGGTGGATCTCTAAAAAGGACCATGTTTTGCTTAACACCGTGCTTACTGCTTTGCTTGCGATATTGATTGGATACTCATCATTTGCGATTATTATTATCAGATCATCAGTAGACACACCCATAAATGAAAACAAGCCTTCAAACCCGTTTGCACTCCTGTACTACCTTAACAGGGAACAGTATGGTGAACGTCCGCTATTCTATGGAGCATATTATAATGCGCCCGTTACCGGATACAAGGAGGGAAAGGCAGTGTACAATCAGTCGGGAGGCAAATATATAGTTACAAACCACGAGCTTGAAAAAGAGTATGATCCGAGGTTCATGACTGTTTTCCCCAGGATGTGGAGCGATCAGGATGAGCATGTTGAAGTTTATGAGCAGTATGTCGGCAAGGGAGGAAAAGCAATAATGGTTAATGATCCTGAGTCTCATGAAAGCAAAAAGATATTATGCCCCACCTTTGGACAGAACCTGAAATTCATGTTTCAATACCAGATAGGCTATATGTACCTGCGTTATTTCATGTGGAATTTCAGCGGAAAGCAAAATGACACCCAGACATATGGAGGCACTGCAAACGGAAACTGGATAACAGGTATTGGTTTTATCGACAATGTACTTGTAGGCTCACCAAAGAATCTGCCTGCCGGGCTGAAAGACGACCCGTCGCGGAATGTATTTTATCTTCTCCCCCTTATTCTTGGCTTAATCGGATTCTTCTGGCACTTTAACCGCGATACCCGGAACTGGTGGGTTGTTTTCCTTGTCTTTATTATGACCGGACTGGCAATTGTTATTTACCTGAACCAGTATCCGAATCAGCCGCGTGAACGTGACTATGCCTATGCCGGGTCATTTTATGCATTTACAATCTGGATTGGGCTTGGCGTGCTGGCACTTTTTGAGGCGCTTCAGAAACCTGTCGGAGAGACCCCTGCTGCCACAATTGCAGTTGTTCTTTCACTAATTGCCGTCCCGGCAATAATGGCTAAACAAGACTGGCATGATCATGACAGGTCAGGAAGATACCTTACTCGTGATGTCGCTGCAAATTACCTTAACTCCTGCGAACCAAACGCAATACTATTCACCAACGGAGACAATGATACCTTCCCTCTATGGTATGACCAGGAAGTTGAAGGAATAAGAACCGATGTGAGAGTTTGTAACCTTATGCTTCTTAATACCGACTGGTACATTAACCAGATGAAGATGAAAGCCTACAAATCCGAACCACTTCCTGTTTCTCTGCCTGTCAATCTTTATTATGATGGCATAAACAATCAGGTTGCCATTTATGAACGTACAAAGGAACCGGCAACGGCAAAACAGGTTATTGACTTTATGACCAGCGGAAGTGAGGAGGCAAAGCTTAAATACTATGACCAGGAGCTATATTATATTCCCACACGTACAATCCGCATTCCTGTTGATAAACAGGCCGTACTGGCAAACGGAACTGTCAGCCCTGAAGATGCTGACAAAATAGTACCTTATATCGACATAAAGCTAAAAGGATCATGGCTTTTGAAAAGCCAGCTTATGATAATTGACATGCTGGCGCATAACGACTGGAAGCGTCCCATCTACTTCGTCACAGGATACAATAACGATGCAATGGGCCTTGAGGAATACTTCCAGTGCGAAGGCCTTGCTTACCGCCTTGTTCCTGTAAAGGGAGAGAACAAGGGATGGTTTGACTACGGAACCATTAACAGCGGCAGAATGTATGAAAACATGGTTCATAAATTCAAATGGGGCGGGGCAAACGATCCAAAGGTCGATATTGATTATTTTCACAGACGTACTCTGACTGTAATAAGGGCAAGATTACAATATTCAAAGCTTGCAAAGCAGCTTGCTGCCGAGGGAGATAAACAGCGGGCAAATGAAGTGCTTGACTACTGCATGAAAGCGTTACCGGCAAAAGTCAGTGGATATGATTTCTACCTTCCGTATATAGTGGAGGCATACTTTGCTGCAGGCAACAAGGAAGCAGCAAAAGCTATCACCCAGGATCTCTCTGACTACTATATGGGAATTGTGGATTATTATCTCAGTCAGCCAAGACTGATAGCTCTTGGAGCTGAGACCGAGATAACACAGGGAATTCAGATTGTATCTCAGGCTACCCAGGCCTGCTTTGACTCAGGCGAGACTGAGATTGCTGAAAAGATAAACAAAAGACTATCTGAGTCATATGCAAAATACACTGCAATGCGGCAGATAAAGAGATAGACAAAAAAAAAGAGAGATGATTTTATAAAACCGGCCTACTCAATAAAACGATAGGTCGGTTTTTTTTCAAGATATTTTTCAAGAATGAAATAGATCTTCTCAGGAAAAATAGGCTTAAGGGTGAACTCTGTACACCCTGCAATGTAAGCTTCATTTTTTGTCTGCTCCGAAAAATATGCGGTCACAACAATTACAGGAGCGGTCTTATTTACTTTACGAAATGCCCTTGTACAATCTATGCCGTTAATGAGCGGCACAAGAAAATCCATAAAGACCAGGTCAAAACTATTTGTGTTAATGGAGTCAACAAATTCTTTCCCGTTACGGTATATGGTGACAATAGCCCCTGTCTCCCTGAGAAGTGTTTCATAATATCTGAGGGATGCAAGATCATCTTCAACAATCGCAATTCGCTTTCCGGTAATGTCAATCATAGGTATACTCGGGCTATGGGGATAATTTGCCATGCCTGCCCTAAAGGTAGGCCAGTTGACATACAAGAATAGGCAAAATAAAATCAAATATCAACAACAAGGGGGGATTTATTAACAACATCTTATAAACAACGTGCAGCAGAAAAAACCTGACGCCAGGTTTATTCAGGCGAAATCAGGTCAATAGCACTGTACACTTGTTGTAACACCGTTTTGTGTAACAGGTTTTGTGGCTTTCATTGCAGCAAGTTCTGTTCCGCAATACTCAACCTCATCAGTATAAGTGGTTGCTCCTGAACCGGAATCATATGATGCGTATCTGCATACCTGACAGTCACCACCAATAATATCGCACGCTGTAAACGTACAGGCAATGATAATCAATGATATAATGTAAAAAACCTTTCTTTTCATGTTTTGATTTTTTAAGGAAGCCAGTAAATGGTATATTTATTTCCTTCTATATCTTATATGTTTATTAACTTTAATTATTGCAAAGTTATTAAACTGCATCCATTACATATGCAGCATTTCTTAAAAATTTAAGTCATTGGTTTGTAAAATGAATTAACAATTATCACTATGGAAGAAAACAGAATGAAAAAGCATGTTACAGCAGTAGCAATTCTGCAGATAGTATTTGGCGCTTTCAGCATCATCGGCGCAATAGTTTTAATATTTGCATTCGGCATTGCAAAGCATTTTGCAGATGATCAGACAGCAAGCTTTGTTCTGAACATAATCAGCGTTCCATTGACAATCGGGTTGGTTCTCCTTGGTGCCCTTGATATTATTGGAGCAGTCGGACTCTTCTACAGTAAAAACTGGGCCAGAATAATGACTCTGGTAATGGGCGGACTTGGATTGTTGAACATCCCGATAGGAACACTGAAGGGTGTTTATGTAATCTGGACACTTGTTCAGCCTGAGACTGTTACGCTCTTCGAAGAAAAAAAACCTGACGTTTTGCAGCAATAAAATCCTGCTGCTTTTTCAGGTTAATTTTCAACGCCATTCAAAATGATTATTTTTGTCGTCACAAAGTAGTAAAATTATGAGTGACGACAGGAAGATCATTTTTTCTATGTACCGGGTCAGCAAGTCTTACCCTCCGCACAAACAGGTACTGAAAGATATTTCACTTTCATTTTTTCTTGGTGCCAAGATTGGTATTATTGGTTTGAATGGCTCCGGTAAATCGACACTTCTTAAAATAATTGCCGGCATTGAAAAGGAGTATCAGGGCGAGGTGGTCTTCAGCCCTGGCTTCTCTGTAGGCTATCTGCCACAGGATCCTCTTATGGATGAAACACGCACTGTACGTGAGATAGTGGAAGAGGGTGCTGCTTCAGTCGTTACAGTACTGAGGGAGTTTGAAGAGATCAATCTTCATTTCGGCGAACCAGCGGTATATGAAAATCCGGATCTGATGGAAAAACTTATGGCCCGTCAGGCTGAGCTGCAGGAGAAGATTGATGCTCTCGATGGATGGAATCTTGATCATAAGCTTGAGCGTGCAATGGACGCCCTGCGTTGCCCTGACGCTTCCACCCCCGTAAATGTGCTGTCAGGAGGTGAACGCCGCCGCGTTGCCCTCTGCCGCCTGCTGCTGCTGGAGCCGGACGTATTGCTTCTCGATGAGCCAACAAACCATCTTGACGCTGAGAGTATTCAGTGGCTGGAGACACACCTTAAACAATATAAGGGAACTGTAATCTGCATCACTCACGACCGTTATTTCCTCGATAATGTTGCAGGATGGATCCTTGAGCTCGACAGGGGAGAAGGAATCCCCTGGAAAGGAAACTACTCTTCATGGCTTGAACAAAAAACCAAACGGCTTGAGCTTGAGGAAAAAGGAAATGTAAAAAGACGCAAAACCCTTGAGCATGAGCTTGAATGGGTACGTATGTCACCTAAAGCACGTCATGCAAAGGCTAAAGCCCGTCTCAGCGCATATGAAAACCTCCTGAATCAGGATGTAAAACAAAAAGAAGATAAACTTGAGATATTTATTCCTGACGGTCCTCGTCTTGGTGATAAGGTTATTAAAGCTGTCAATGTTTCGAAATCTTTCGGTGACCGGATACTATTTGAAAACCTCGAGTTTAATCTCCCCCCTAACGGAATAGTAGGCGTTATAGGGCCTAACGGCGCCGGAAAAACAACGCTGTTTCGCATGATAATGCAGCAGGAGACGGTAGACAGCGGGACATTTGAGGTTGGCTCAACCGTGACTCTTGGTTATGTTGACCAATCACACCAGGAAATTGACCCGGCAAAAACCGTTTATGAGGTCATTTCCGGGGGCATGGATGAGGTTATGGTTGGTAACAGACCTGTAAATGCAAGAGCCTATTCGGCACGGTTCAACTTCACCGGAGCTGATCAGGAAAAAAAGTGCGGAGTCCTTTCAGGTGGCGAAAGAAACAGACTTCACCTGGCACTTACCCTGAAGAGCGGTGCTAATGTGCTTCTTCTTGACGAACCTACAAACGATATTGATGTCAACACCCTTCGTGCCCTTGAAGAGGGTCTTGAAAGCTTTGCGGGCTGTGCTGTGATTATTTCACATGACAGATGGTTCCTTGACCGCGTTGCAACCCACATAATAGCCTTTGAAGGAAATTCAAAAGTGGTCTGGTTTGAAGGTGACTATTCTGAGTATGAGGAAAATTATCGCAAACGCACGGGTAATGCCGGCCCGGTAAGAATAAAATACAAAAAGCTGACCAGATAGCAATTCCCGGCATTGAATATATTTGAAACCCCATTGACTGCGTCTCGGTTTTTTTTTCTAACTTTTTGGGGCAGAGCTTAATCTTATTACGCTCAATTGTTTTTTTAGAAAAAGTTGTACATTCGCATATCGACAAACTAATATATATAGATATTTATATATTTGTGGAATGTTCCGATAAACAGCAATATAGATGGCAACTAGAAGACAGTTTATTAAAATTTCAGCAATAGGAGCAGGCGTTGTTGCCGTCAGTAGCGGCGGGTACAAACTTCTTGCCTCTGATAAAAAGGGAGGACTAAACGCTGCAAAAACAGTTAAGGCATCGCGCACCCCGACCTATTGTGAGATTTGTTTCTGGAAATGTGCCGGGTGGGTATATACTGATGATAAAGGCAGGATAAAAAAGATCACCGGCAACAGCGAGGATCAGCATTCCAATGGCCGGCTTTGCCCGCGAGGCACAGGGGGTGTTGGAATGTATTACGATGATGCCAGGCTTAAAAAGCCTTTGATACGAGTCAGTGACCGTGGCAGGGACTCTTTCCGTGAGGCATCATGGGAGGAAGCGCTTGATTTAATCGCCGGAAAGATTAAAGCCATAACTGAAAAATACGGACCTGAAAGTATGGCGCTCTTTAATCATGGTTCAGGTGAAAAGTATTTTGCAGACCTGTTCAAGGCTATGGGTTCCCCTAACATTGCAGCGCCATCCTTTGCGCAGTGCCGTGGCCCGAGAGATGTTGCCTTTGTGGGTACTTTTGGCGATCAACCGGGGTCACCTGAAAACACAGACATAAGGGATACCCGCTGCCTGGTGCTTATCGGCTCTCACATCGGAGAAAACATGCATAACGGTCAGATACAGGAGATGTCCGACGCAATAGACAAAGGGGCCACTATTATCACAGTTGACCCCCGTTTCTCAACTGCAGCAGGCAAGTCAAAGTTCTGGCTTCCGATAAAGCCTGCAACTGACATTGCGCTTCTGCTTGCCTGGATTCATGAGATAATCTATAACAATTACTATGACAGGGCTTACGTTGAAAAGTACTGTTACGGATTTGATGAGTTAAAGGAACATGTTAAAAATTTAACTCCTGAGTGGGCTTACGGGATCACTACAATTGATCCTGCTCTTATAAAAGAGACAGCCAGGGAGATGGCTAAAAATTCGCCTTCGGTAATTGTTCACCCCGGACGGCATGTTACGTGGTATGGTGATGACACCCAGAGATTACGTGCTGTAGCTATTTTGAACGCCCTGCTTGGTTCATGGGGCCGCAGAGGTGGATTTTTCAGCCTTGAAGGCAAAGAAATACCGGTCTATCCGCATCCTCCTCTTCCGGCACCAAAGAAGAGCTGGCGCGACTGGTATCCGGGGAAATATAATCTTGCATATAATCCTGTTTCAAATATTCTAGTAGATGCCTCGGTTCCGACGCCGGAAAAGGATGCGATGATTAAGGGATGGTTTGTTTCCGGCACCAATCTGCCTCTTACCATTCCCAACACGAAGCATACTGAGGAGGCCATACAGCACCTTGAGCTTATTGTTGTTGTTGACACCATGCCAATGGAGATTACCGGCTGGGCTGACGTTGTACTTCCTGAATGTACCTACCTTGAGCGTTATGACTCATTACGTGAGAGCCCTCACAGAAAGCCTGCGGTAGCTCTCAGGATGCCTGCAGCAGAGCCGCTTGGAGACTCAAAACCGGCTTACTGGATTGCACGTCAGCTGGCACTCAGATTAGGCAAAGGTGACTATTTTCATTTTGAAAACATTGAAGATTTGCTTGACTGGCAGCTTCACCAGATGGGAAGCTCTCTTGATGAACTTAAGAAAACAGGTGTCAAAACATGGGAACGTGAGTCAGGTGATCTCTACTTTGCAAACGGAGAAGATTTTCAGTTTAACACCAATACGGGGAAGATTGAGCTCTATGCCACTTCTTTTGAAGCCGAAGGTTTGCTCCCGCTTCCTGTATATACTCCTCACCCGGAGCCCCCGCAGGGCTTCTACAGGCTTATATATGGCCGGGCTCCAATGCATACATTCAGCCGTACATCAAACAATCCCAACCTTTTCAGCCTGATGAGTGAGAATTCTATCTGGATAAACCCCAGGGTTGCCAAAGAGTGGTCACTGACAACAGGCCAGAAAATTTATATTAAAAACCAGGATGGTATTGTAAGTGATTTCCCGATAAAAGTGAGGGTCACGGAACGGATACGCTGGGATTCGGTTTACATGGTACATGGCTTCGGGCATAAAGACAAGAGACTTACCCGCGCAAACGGACGCGGAGCAAACGATACGCAGATGATAACAAATGTTATGGTTGACACGGTAATGGGAGGTACCGGTATGAGAGGCAACTTTGTGACATTTGTTACTGATCTGAAAAGCAAGGAGGTGGCATCATGAGATATGCTATGGCTGTTGACACAAGAAAATGTGTTGGCTGCAGCGACTGTGTCGTTGCATGTCAGACTGAAAACGATGTACCCTTAGGCTATTGCCGCGACTGGATAGTGGAGACAAATGATGGCACTTATCCGCAGCTCTTTACCGAGATTCGCTCGGAACGATGCAATCACTGTGATAATGCCCCTTGTGTAAGATGTTGCCCCACGGGCGCAAGTCATATCGCTGAAGGAGGCATTGTACTGGTTAAACATAACAAGTGTATTGGCTGTGGTGCATGCATTGCATCATGCCCTTACAATGCTCGTTACCCTCATCCTGACGGGTACGTGGATAAGTGCACCTTCTGCGAGCACAGGGTAAAAGATGGAATGAAACCTTCCTGTGTTGCCGTGTGCCCGACAAAATGCCTCACTTTCGGAGATCTTGATGATCCCAACAGCGAGGTAAGCAATATACTTAAGAGGCGTAAATATAAGACGCTCATTCCTGAGGCGGGAACAAAACCACAGTTGTATTTTTTAATCTGACGAAGAGATGAATGAAGAACTGATAGTAAGCGGCAGAAACAACCTGATGGTTGACCCGCAACTAAATATATGGCACTGGCCTATCGCTCTTTATCTTTTCCTGGGAGGTCTCGCCGCCGGAATACTTTTCTTTGCAGCATTATACTATATCCTGGGGAAGGAAAAAGAATATTCAACAGCAGTGCGAAAAGCTCCTTTTATTGCTCCCTTTGCTCTGGTTATTGGTCTTGCAGCTCTGTTTTTTGATCTGAGACATAAAGCCTTCTTCTGGCAACTTTACACAACAATACGACTTCAATCACCGATGTCGTGGGGAGCATGGACCCTGCTTGTCATCACAACAGCCTCTTTCATCTGGTGTGCCCTTCATATCAGGGACCTGTTCCCGGAGTTCGACTGGAAGTACAAATTTTTAAAAGACCGGGAGACATTCTTTAACAAACACAAGAAGGCTCTTGCCTGGGTGATGCTAGTCTTTGCGGTCATTACAGGTATTTATACAGGTATCCTGCTCTCTGCTTTCAATGCCAGACCATTATGGAATACATCTGTACTGGGACCTCTGTTCCTTGCTTCAGGTGTATCAGCCGGTGCAGCTGCCATTGTACTGATGTCAAAACAACAGACTGAAAGGCTCTTATTCACAAAACTTGATCTTATTGTACTGGGCATTGAACTCTTTCTTATAATTCACATGTTTATGGGATATCTCGCCGGACCGCAGTCGCAGATTGAAGCTGCCGGCCTCTTCCTTGGCGGACAGTATACTGCAGTGTTCTGGATCTTTGTGATAACCATCGGTATTATTCTCCCGGCAATGCTTGACGTAATGGAATTGCGTGGCTTTCATATACCCGCTGTTGCGCCTGGAGTACTTGTGCTTTTTGGAAGCCTGATGTTCAGGTTTGTGTTTGTATTTGCCGGGCAGGTTAGCCATTGGCTCTATTGAATAAAGTAATTGAAAATGATATGGCGGAATTAACCAAAAAAGAAAAAAGTAAAAGGTATCTCAACCCTTATCTGGGAGGGGTATTACTTGGACTGGTATTGCTCTCGTGCAACTTTATCTCGGGTCGTGGGCTTGGTGCCAGCGGTGCAGTAAAGAGCGTGGTGGGAGCATCAATACAGGCAGTAGATAAAAAGGCTGCTGATCATTCGCTCTTCATGGCCGAGTTCAAGGAAGGGCATGGCGACAAGCCACTGAAAAACTGGCTGGTTATTGAGGTCCTGGGCGTCATTGTAGGTGCATTTATCTCTGGCGCTGTATGGGGAAGACTAAAATTCAGGGTTGAGCATTCACCAAAGATAACCTCACAGAAAAGACTACTCTTTGCCCTGATAGGCGGAGCATTATTTGGTTTTGGCGCACAGCTGGCCAGAGGATGTACCAGCGGGGCCGCGCTAAGCGGAATGGCAGTGCTCTCTCTGGCAGGGTTCGTTACCATGATGGCAATATTTGGTACTGCCTTCGCACTTGCATATTTTTTCAGAAAACTGTGGATTTAAATAGGAGATATCATGGGACCATTAGTAGCAAACGGAATAATTTCGGAGAATACAAATCTTCTACTTGCATTCTTCATTGGTATTGGCTTTGGCTTTGTGCTTGAGAGCAGTGGCTTCTCATCCAGCCGTAAGCTGGCAGGTGTCTTCTACGGATATGACATGGTAGTGCTTAAGGTATTCTTTACGGCGGCCATCACTGCAATGCTTGGACTACTCTTCATGAGCCTCTTCGGCTGGGTAGACCTCGACCAGGTTTATGTCAATCCTCTCTTTCTCAGGTCAGCTATTGTTGGCGGTGTAGTAATGGGTGCCGGATTTATCATGGGTGGTTTCTGCCCCGGTACAGGCATTTGTGGGGCATCAATAGGGAAAATAGATGCAATATTATTCAGCGTGGGACTCTTTGTGGGTGTCTACTTCTTCGCCTTTACCTATTCGTGGTGGGAGAAGTTATACAAGGCAACCCCGCTCGGAGGAAAGAAAGTGAGTGATGCCCTTGGCATGTCTGACGGACTCTTTGCCCTGGTGCTTATACTGGTGGCGATGGGTATGTTTTACGCAGCCGAGTGGGCTGAGAAAAAATTCCCAAGGGAAGAATATTAGGCAATTAGCAATTAACAATTAACAATAAAAAAGATGAATCCAAGAGTTATTCTTGCAGTGGCGCTGATACCACTGGGGCTGATAATAGCCGCTGTGCCGGCAAACAAAACAAAACAGTTCAGGCTTACTGCCCCGGAGCTGCTTCAGGAGACTGCCACGGGAAGTCAGTTTATGCAACCTGATGCTGTGGCAGATATGCTTGTAAAAAATGACCCTTCACTGCAGCTGATTGATGTGCGTACTCCCGAGGAGTTTGCTGCTTTCAGTCTGCCAAGGGCAATAAATATTCCGCTTGCAAACATTCTTTCAGATGAATATACTGATATCCTGAACCAGGATGCAAAGACCAATGTCTTCTATTCAAACGGAACAGTACAGGCAAGCGAGGCATGGATGCTTACCAGGCAGCTTGGTTATACAAACAACTATGTTCTTGAGGGAGGTCTTAATTACTGGTTTGCAAATATACTGGGGGCAAAAGAACCGTCATCGGTAAACCCGAGTGAGGAGTTTGCAAAATATGATTTCAGAAAGAGCGCATCGGCTGCCCTGGGAGGAGGATCTGTTGTTGCTTCTGATAACAACACCGCTCCGGCAGCAGCAACAAAGCCTCCTGTTGCCAACAAGGCAAAGAAGAAGGTAACCGGTGGCTGTTGACATTTTGCAGTAAAGCAAAAAAATCATACATTTGCGGCTGCAAAAGCGGTCCTATAGTTCAATGGATAGAACGAAGGTTTCCTAAACCTTAGATTCAGGTTCGATTCCTGGTGGGACTACAAAAAAGCCCTCTGTTACAGGAGGGCTTTTCCGTTAAAATCTATATCTGACTAAAATAGGAAGCGATAATATTTAAGCGATATTGCTATTCAAACCTCTTCCTTATAGAGTACTGCGGTTTTTTGTTCTGTGACAGGAACATGCGGCCCAGATATTCGCCTAACATGCCGATGGCCATAAGCTGAATACCTGAAAAAACCGAGATGGCAACCATTAATGCTGAATAACCAACGGGAATGCCCGGATTATTTATTCTTTCGATTATGGTATATACCCCCAGGGCTACACCAAAAACGGCAAAGACGAATCCAATGATGATGGCAATACGCAAAGGCAGGATGGAAAAGTTTGTAAACATATTCATCCACAACCTGAAAAGTTTTGTAAGAGTATAGTTGGAACGCCCGGTAGCTCTTTTATCATGAGCCACCTGTATCTTACCTATATTACTTGTAGTCCTTAGTATCAAACCATCAATATACGGATATGGCAGATCATACTTTATTATCTCATTAACCAGGAAACGATTAATTAATTTAAAGCTTGACAGGTAGAGATCCTTTGGTTTTTTGAGCATTACATTGGCCACACGGTTGTTAAATGAGCTTCCCATGTTACGGAACAGTGAATGTTGTTTTTTTTCGTACCAGGTATAAACGACATCATATTCTTTATCCTGTGCATAGGTTATGAGCTTAATTACTTCGCTCACAGGATTTTGAAAATCATCATCCATAATCACAGCATAATCGCCTGTCATCTGGTTCAGACCTGCCATCACAGCGTTGTGCTCACCAACATTCTGGGCCAGCTGATAGTATTTAACAATATTCCTGTTCTGCTCATAAAGTTCACGGCAGACTTTATCAGACTGGTCCTTCGAATTGTCGTTAACCAGTATGATCTCTGTTTCAAAAAGGGGTGTCAGCTCTCTGACCAGCTTGCCAACGAGGGGTCCGATTGTGGTCTCACTGTTATATACGGGAATAACGATTGATACGTGTGTTTTATCGTTTGAATTCATGCAGTGCCGAGATTATTGTTTTGACTTCTTCATCGTAAAGTTCGGGATAAATGGGGATACTCAGAACAGTTGAAGAAAGTTTTTCAGTACCGGGGAATGCCTCCTCCTTTTGACGCAGGAATGCTTTCTGGCGGTTAACAGGAACAGGATAATGGATCAATGCACTTATACTTCGTTTCTGCAGGAAGCTGATCAGAGAATCTCTTTCATCGCACCTGATCACAAATAAATGATAGCATGATTCGCCATAACTGTTCTCACGGATTATATCATAATCGATCAGGTTTTTAGTATATACTGATGCTATCTCTCTCCGCCGGGCATTCCACTTATCCAGAAGCTGCAGTTTTGCACGAAGAATGGCAGCCTGAATCTCATCCATACGGCTGTTAATGCCTTCGTAATCATGATAATATCTGACCGTTTGCCCGTAGTTCCTCAGGCTTTTAAGTTTTTCGTAAATGTTTTTGTCGCCTGTGGTAACTGCCCCTGCATCACCAACAGCGCCAAGGTTTTTTGTAGGGTAAAATGAAAAGGCTGAGCATATGCCAAATGATCCTGTTTTTTCCCCGTTATAGGTGGCTCCAACCGACTGGGCACAATCTTCAACCAGAAATAAACCATTTGAGTCAGCAATCTTCACCAGCTCTGTCATTTCACAGCTCTGTCCATAAAGATGAACAGGCATTATGGCTTTAGTCTTTTTTGTAATTTTTTGTTCTATTTTTCCTGTATCAATCAGGCCGTCTTCACGATTGACATCAACCAGTACCGGTGTTGCGCCTGCCTGCATTATACCTGTTATTGTCGGAAATGCAGTAAAGCATGTTGTTATCACCTCATCTCCTTCACCAATTCCAAGAGCCATCAGCGCGAGGGCAATAGCCTCAGTGCCTGAAGCTACTCCAACACAATAAGGAACACCAAGATAGCCGGCAAATTCTTTCTCAAATGATTCAAGCTCGCTGCCCATTACATACCAGCCGCTCTCCAGAACCCTGGAGACTGCAGAATCGATCTGCTCTTTTGTTTCAGCATATTGTCTTTTAAAATCGTTGAGAAGGATCATATTATTTTGAATTAATAAACTTTAGAAATTGATCATAATCGCGTATGTAGTCAGATTCATAATAATAATCTGACGCCATGACAAGCAGCACGCAGTCTTTTGAAAAATTTGTCATCGTATGCCACAACCCTGTGCCAAGGTAGACACCTTTATTGGGTTTGTCAATAAACAGTTCTTCTTTATTGTGACCGTCGTCAAGCCCGATAGTATAGCTGCCATTCACACAGAAGATAGCCTGTTCAAGTTTTTTATGTGCATGTTTGCCCCTTATAGCATCCGGTTTTTCGAGGTCATAGATATAATAGACCCGTTTAATTTCAAAAGGGATGGTCCGTAAACCCTCGGCAAAGGTGAGTTTACCGTCATCGCCATCCGGGAACACAGGTAGTGTTATTATATGGCAGTTTTTTACGTTCATTTGATTTTGTATAAGTAATAATCAGTGTTTTGAAAAACAGGAGTCAGCCGTTCGTTTTGAGGCAGCAGGTGATTGCTAAGCAGATAATCAAGTTTGTAGTTTTTCAGCAGTTGATTGATATATCCCATGTCTTTAACAAGTTTATCCCTCTCACCAACGCGATGGTACCATTCATATATCTTTTCTCCCCCGCCGGGATCGCATTTGAATATTACAAAAACTTCCCTTCGGGTTATGCGACTTAGGGAAAGATTATAGTCATCGAGCGGAATAATTACATCTTCAGGGTTTGTGTGTTTTGAGATAAACCCGGTCAGCTCTTTATACGATGGCTTTTCTGAGTGTGGGTTGAGTCCCTTTGCGTTTTTTAATGTAGCAGCAGTTATAAGATAGACACCCGCTAATATTGCTATCAGCTGAAGCACAACAGGAAAATTCCATTTCGCCTCAAGATATTTAAAGACATAAAGGTACATGAACAATTCACCCAGGGCAGCAAGCCTGAATGGGTAGTACTTAAGAAATACAGCTTTATGATCTATCAGTGAAATGCCCAGGGAAACAAACAGTATAGTCAGAATAATTACATTCAGCATATAGAGTTCATCAAAGACCGGACCTTTCTTTTTATTAAAGACAAACAGTGTCAGCGCAAATGCCACAGCGGTTACCGCAACCTGGATCAATGTCCGAAAGAGATGTTGTTTAACTGAAAGGGGGGCCGTATGATGGGGGTTACGAAAGAAAACGTATACCTGGTCTATGTTGACTCCATTGACCACTGATCCGCTTCCAAAAATTTCCTTTGCCAGGTAAAAAACATAAGGAGAGATAAGAACAACAAAAATTACTCCCTGTTTAATCAGTAAAGAGATTTTTTTAGTTGAAAAGAAGGTGAAAATGGTTACAAGGACAAAAAACCAGCCCCCGACCAGAATATGGAAATATGCAGCAGGAACCGCCCATACCGAGGCCTGCAGGTATTTGCGATCAAGCAGACAATTCAAACCTGCAAATACCATTATATAGGCAAAACTCTTTGGTTCAAAGTCACCAAAAATGAACTCACCGGCAAAAAATGTCTGGCGTACGAGGTAGATCTGCAGCAGAATGATGGCTGCAAGGTTACCGATTTTAATTCTTTTAATAAATCCCCCGGCCGGGATTGCTATTACAGCAAAAACCAGCAAACGGCCAAAGAACGCGACCTGTTCAAAGGTCATGAATTTCAGAGCCCACCCTGCAATGAGCTGAAAGAAGACCCTGTTACCCGGCCATTCAGTGAAGGTGAATGAGTTTTTAATCCACTCGGGATCAAGAAACTGTTTGGCCAGTGGCAGGTATGCTTCTTCATTGCTGCTTAATTTAAATGAGAGAAAATTCAGACAGAGCAGGACAAAAACCAATAGCCTTATATCGGCTTTTTCAAAAAGATCAGCAACTAAATTTATTGTTCTTTTCATGAGCAGCAATCAGTTTAAGATTTCATTTTTTAAGAATGAAAACCAGTTTTGATGATCCAAATCAAGGTAAAGTAACCTGCGCGGGAACAAAAATAAATAATATCAGACATATTTACAGGAAAAAAAATATTGGGGAATAGGAGAAAAGGGTCGTTATGATATACTTTTGTGCCTGTTTTAATCTGAATATTTTATGAATATGAAAATCAAAAACATCGTATTTGATTTTGGCGGCGTGTTGATTGACTGGAACCCGCGTTACCTCTACAGGAATGTTTTCAGTGATGAAGAGTCTATGGAGCGTTTCCTGAAAGAGATCTGCAGCGGGGAATGGAATGAAAAGCAGGATGGAGGAAGACCTTTCAATGAAGGAATAGAAGAACTTATAAAAAGGCATCCGGAAGAAGCTGAAATGATAGCTCTTTATTTTGACCGGTGGGAGGAGATGGTTGCAGGGGAAATAAAAGGGACGCCTGAAGTGTTATATGAGCTTAAATCGCTTGGTTTTGCCCTCTATGGGTTAACAAACTGGTCAGGTGAAACCTTCCCGAAGGTTAAGCACCGATTCCCGTTTCTAAGTGAGTTTGATGGCATTGTTGTCTCAGGAGATGAAAAGCTGCTTAAACCGGATCCCACAATTTTTAAGTTGCTTGTAGACAGATATAATATTGTTCCGGCTGAATCGCTATATATAGATGACAACCCTGTTAATACAGATGCTGCAAAAAGGCTTGGTTTTGAGGCTATAAGGTTTGAGTCAGCCGAACAGTTAAGAAAGAGTCTGAAAGAGCAAAGAGTACTCTGATCCTTTTTTTATTTACTTACCAATAAAAACCTGACACAAAAGGGAGATTCAACTGTCACCGGTTCACCGACAGGTGTGAGATGTCCGTTTCTTTTATCAACCTTAAAAACCACAGCATTATTACTGAGGTGATTGGTTACAATGAGCCATTTGCCTGTCGGATCAAAAGTAAAGTTACGTGGTGAATGCCCCAGGGTGGGAACATTTTCAACAAGCGATATTTTCCCTGTTCTCCTGTTCACTGAAAAAACTGCAATGCTTTCGTAGCCGCGGTTTGAAGCGTAAAGAAATTTGCCATCGTGACTGACCTCAATTTCTGCACAGGCATTTTTACCTTTATAGTCTGCGGGGAGGGTGGATGAAGTCTGCAGTTCTGTTAGCCTCCCCGATGATGGATCCCATCTATAAGTTATTACATTGCTTGCCATCTCATTTACCAGATAAAGAAATTTCCCGTCAGGATGAAAAGCAGTATGCCGGGGACCTGATCCGGGAGTAACTGACACAAACGGCGGATCACCAGGTGCAAGCGATCCGGTCAGGGCATCAAACCTGTACACAAACAGTTTGTCGACTCTAAGATCAGCAGCAAGGGTAAAACGGTTTGAGGGATCAGGCCTGACTGAGTGTGCATAAGGCTGCGTTTGCCTGAGAGAGTCAACACTCCGGCCTGAATGAAAAATGTTGGAAGTAATTTTACCCAGTGAGCAATCGGGGTTAATTTCAATTACCGCAATACTGCCTCCTTTA
>JGI20214J51088_10000021_pt1 | contig 103042 bp, 87 predicted proteins | sample WetSurMetagenome_FD_51088 | JGI IMG/M metagenome (IMG submission 51088) | reverse complement strand
AAGAACATAAAGACCGTTATCCTTCTGGGCCCGCCGCACCACGTACCGGTGCGCGGCCTTGCCGCGCCGGGCGCCGACTGGTTCCAGACGCCGCCCGGCCGGGTTGCGGTGGACACGGCGCGCGTGAACAAGCTGCTCGCCGAACGACTCGCCTACGAGGATCCTGCGGCGCACGCGCCCGAGCACAGCATCGAGGTGCAGGTGCCGTTTTTGCAGGTGGCGCTTGGATCGTTTAAAATCGTACCCCTGCTCGTGCACGACATAGACCCGCAGAATGCGGCCGACGCGATTTTTCCGCTCATCGACGAGCGGACCGTGGTGATCGCCTCGTCCGACCTGTCCCATTACCACACCAGCGCGGAGGCGAAGGCCATAGACAGGCGCACCATCGGCGCCATTCTCGCCGGGGACATCCAGGGTGATCTCGACGCCTGCGGAGAGATGCCGATACGGGTGGTGATGGCGCTCGCAAAGAGGATGGGCCTTTCGCCCGTACTACTTGACGCCCGCAACTCCTTCGAGACCGCTCCGCAATACGGCTCGGAAGGCCGGGTGGTGGGATACGCGTCGATTGCCTATATAAAGAAGCCCGCCGGGAAGAAGTGACGGACCGTTCATGGTTCGACGGGCTCGCCGCAAACGGTACCGCTGTTTTTAAATGCGGATCGCTCGTCCAAGGGCGAGTCGCAATGGCGATGGACGGTTCATCATGAAACATCATCCGGTCAATGTTACAATTTTAATTCTGGGAGTTTTTTTCATGACAAGCGTAAATTGCGATGCGGCCTCCGGCAAGGCCGAGGCGAAGAAGGCCGCGGAGGGTGCGGCGGAAAGTGCGGGTCCGGCGGCAGCAAAGGACCGGGACGATCTTTCCCCTGACGTCAAGACCTTCCTCCTCACGCTCGCGCGCCAAAACCTCGACGCGTCGGTGAAAGGCCTGTCGCCGGTGGTGCCCGACAATCCGCCCGCAAGTACCCGGGAAAACCGCGGCTGTTTCGTGACGCTCACCAAGCACGGAGCGCTTCGCGGCTGCATCGGTTACATCGAGGGGATAAAACCGCTCTTTGAGGCCGTCATCGACAACGCAAAAAACGCGGCGCTTTCGGACCCACGTTTCCCGCCCGTGGCGCCCGACGAGTTGTCGTCCATCGAGGTCGAGGTGTCGGTGCTCACCAAGCCCGAGCCGCTGCCGTATTCGAGCCCCCAGGACCTTCTTGACAAACTCGTTCCGGGCCGGGACGGCGTCATCCTGTCGAAGGGGTACCACCAGTCAACGTTCCTTCCGCAGGTGTGGGACCAACTCCCCGACAAGGTGGACTTTCTCGAACACCTTTCAATGAAGGGCGGCATGCCCAGAGACGGATGGAAGACCGCAGATGTCAAGCTCTACCGCGCCGTCCACTTCCACGAATAACCTTTCGTTCGTTTTGCTTATCTTCTGCGCCGGTCTGTTCTCCGTCGCGCTCCAGACGGTTTTCCTGCGCGAATTTCTCTCGGTGTTTTCCGGCAACGAGCTTTCCATAGGGTTGATTTTGTGCGTGTGGCTCCTCGCCGTCGGCGCCGGAACGGCGATTTCGTCGCGCGCGACCGGTTCAAATTTCGGGGTCTGGTTCACACGGCGGGGCGCGGTGCTCGCGCTCGTCTTGTGCGCAGCGGTCGGGATCGTCGCAATCCGCGCGAGCCGCTTGGTGTTCCTGCCCGGCGCCGCCGTGGGACCGCTGCAGATGCTGGCCGTGATCGCGGCGGGCGAACTTCCCTTTGCCTTTGCGAACGGATTGCTTCTGGGTGCCCTTCTATCCCGCGCGGCCCGGCCGCAATCGCTGTACGGTTGGGAAAACGCGGGCGCGGCCGCCGGCGCGCTGGCCGTGTTCGGCTGCGTGCTCGCGGGCGCGTCCAACGGCCTCATCACGGTGGTTTCGGCGATCCCCCTCGCGCTGATGACGCTTCGGAGACCGTGGATCGTCTGCGCCTGCGGAGCGGTGCTGGCGCTTGTCGCGGCCACGGACGGCCCCACGGTGCGGTGGAAATACGCGGTCCCGTTGAAAAGGATTATCTACGGCAGGGAAGGCGAAATCGTTTCCGTTGTCTCCGGAAGCGACACCACGTTTCTGTTGAACGGAGCCCTATACAAGTCGACCCTGCAGAAACCGTCACTCGAGCAGGCCGTCCACATCCCCATGTGCCAGCGTTCCGACGCACAACGCGTTCTGGTGGTGTTCGACCGCGGCCAGAAGCGGGAACTTGAAAAATATTCCGGCTGTTCGGTTGATATTGTGGAAACGGAACCGGCGTTCGCGGCAAAGGGCGCCCGCGTCGCCGCGGTCGAAGCCTTGCACCCTGCGCCGCCGTACGACATGGTGTTTCTGGGCACTGGAATTCCCCTGACCGCGGCCGAAAACCGTTTCTACACGACGTCGTTTTTCGCACGCGTCAAAGCGCTCCTTGCCGACTCCGGGATCGTCACGTTCACGCTGCCGTTTTCCGAAAACTATTTCTCCCCCGCCGAGAAAAAACTGTACGGATCGCTTCGGGCCACGCTCGGCTCGGTGTTCCCGCACGTCCTGGTTTTTCCCGGCGAAGGATACACGTTCATGGCGTCGTCGGGGCCGCTTTCCACGCACTGGAATATCCGGGTCGGCACGGAGTACCTGGCGCAGTCGATTATTCCCGCGACCTCGGATGAGCGGATTGCGGAGGCGAACCGAACGCCGGTGTCGGGCCTCGTCAACAGCATCGCGAAGCCGGTTGCGCTTTTCCTCGGCTTGCAGGGTTGGCTCGAACAATTCGGCGGCCAATTCAGGGTTCTGGCCTCGCTGCTGTGCCTCTGTCTTCTCGCGGCGCTGTGGTTTTCCCCGCACGGCCGCGCCGCGCTTTCGGTGGGGACGAGCGGGCTCGTGCTCGGCGCGTACTCGGCGTGCGTTCTTCTGTTGTATCAGGCGACCTACGGGGCGCTCTACTCGCGCGTTTCGCTCCTGCTCGTGGCGCTTACGCTGGGGTTGGCGGCGGGCGCGCTTGTAAAAAAGCTGCCGCTGTCGGATTTTCTCCTGGGCCTGTATTGCGGCGGAACGCTTCTTTTGCTGTCCGCCGCTCCGCCGACGCCTTTGTTTTTCTACCTGTTCCATGCCGGCGCGGGCGCCCTGGCCGGAGCCCAGATGGTGACGAGGAAGCACGAGGCGCTCGGCGGGCTGTATGCGGCCGACGTGTTCGGCGGGGCAATAGGGATGGCGGTGAGTTCGACGCTGCTGGTGCCGCTGGTCGGAATCGTTCCGGTGGCGGCGGGGATGGTGGGGATAAAGGCTGTTGTTGAGATTGTCAATTTAAAAAGAAAATAATCAAGAAAAGGAGACGGGGGAGAGGTATCTCCCCCGGCCTCGGCCTCCTCGCCGCTAACGCGTCTGTGGGGTCCTCGGCACTCCTCTCTCAGGCGTGGCCCCCTTGATGGTGCGGCGGCAAGCCAGGAACATTGCTGCGGGGGCACGCACAAACGGCGGCTGGAAGTAAAGCGGAGTGTTCGAGCGTTGGGGTGTTAAGGCGTAGACACGTTAAAACAAATGGAACCAAGGTCGACTCCCCCCTTCCTGTGGGAGAGGGGGTAGGGGGTGAGGTCAAATGCATCGGCGCAAAATAGAAATTGACGGAATAGATTTCCTTTGCTGCCGCGCGTTAGGTGGACTGTAGGGTGCGCCGGAGCGCATTGTCGGCCGACCCCTTTGTAGAGGCGTCACGATGTGGCGCCTCTACAAAGGGGGAGCGCCCAGATCTTTTTATATTATTATTTCTCCACCTTCTCCGCCAAACTGTCCGTTATCGCCTTGAACCTGTAGTATTTCCTCAGTACTTTGTGGTAATAGCTTATCGACAACGGCTGCTGGGCGGCGAGCTGCTCGTGGATGGCGCCGGGCCCCTGGTTGTAGGCGAGCAGGCCCAGCTTGAAGCTGCGGAACCGCGCGATGAGTTGCATGAGGTAGGCGGCGCCTATAACCACGTTGACGTCGGGACGCAGCAGGTCGGATTCGCCGCCGATGGAAAGGCCCAGGCTTTTGCCGATATCCCGCGCGGTCTCGGGCTTGATCTGCATTAGCCCGAACGCGCCGCTTGAGTCCCCGCTTCTATACTTTCCCCCTGCGTGGGGGACGAACCGGCTTTCCACATCTATCACGGCGAGCAACAGGAGCGGGTCGTAGCCGTAGGTCGTGCTGTTGCGCAGCACCAGTCCGGAAAGCTGCCAGTAGGTCTGGGCGGAGTAGCGGTCGCCGAGGACGGCTCGCATTGCGTCAATGATTCTCTCCTTTGACCCGAGATCGGCCAGTTGCCTTTCTCCGGCCTGCTTGTCCGCCTGGAGGGCGAGGACGCGGCCGTCGTTTCCGCGTATGCGCGCCTCGTTGAGCAGAATGGTGAACGTGAGGGTAAAAAATGAAAGGAGAAGGCCCGCGATGAGGACTATGCTCGCGAACTCCGAAATCCAGATTTTGTTTCCGTGGAGAATCACGCCGAGACGGAGCAGCGGCGAGGCGCGGCCCGGCTTCACGGCGATTTCCTCGATGCCGAGTCCTTGAGGATGCCGAGCTGTTCGAGCGGCCGTATCCGGTCGCGGAGTTCCTTTATTTCGGCTGCTGCTGCGCGGTTCCCTTGGGTGAGCGATTGGAGATCGGCCTCCTGCGTACGGATGCGCCGGTTCTGGAGGTTAATGATGAACATGAGCGTGAGAATCCAGCCGCCGAGCGTTATGAGGAGCGTGAGCGCCACCGGCCGCGACAGCCTGATGCCCGTCTTGCGCGAAAGCAGACGTCCCCGGCGCCGCAGGTTGCCGAAAAGGCCGCCCGCGGGCAGCGACTGCGCGTCGGGAAACACGGGGAAGATGTTCCGGTAGGGCGAGAAGGCCTTCGACACGGGCTCGTTGCGGAAAATGAACCAGATGTCCCCGCCCTTGCCGCGCATGAGGTTGAGCAGCGACAAAAACATCTGCGTGGCGGAGTCGTCTATAGCATGAACATTTTCCAGGTCGAGCACGAGCCTGCGGTTGCCGTCGTCGATGAGGCTCGCGATTTTTTCGCGCATGCTCGGCACTTGTTCGCCGTGGAACGGGCCCGACAGGAAAAGCCACACGGCTTCGCCCCTGGTTTCGAGGGTGATGTCGAGCGCCTCAGATCTCATCGGTCTGCCTTTGCGCGGCCGCCACGCGTCGGAATCGCAGTTTGCCCACGAGCGACCACATGCCGCTGCCCTCGAGGGTTATAGGCGCGGTGAGCACGAGGGTGACCGCCTCGGCCTGCCCGGGATCCACGCCGGGCGGAACCGCAGGAAAACACCACACGTCGAGCGGCTTTTGCAGCGTGCACGCCAGTATCACTCCGCAGGACGGATCGGCGAGGAACCATTGGTTCACCTGGGAAAGCTCGACCGGGCCCGCGCCGAGGCCGCGGTGTTTTTCCTTCTTGTTGATGAGGTGGGCGGAGCCCTCGGCGATGCCGGGCAGGGACACGGTGAGTTCCACGGCGAGCCGGAAGGAATAGGGCGTGAGAGAGTTGTTCGTTATCTGGTAGGCAAAGGAAAGGGCGGGCCGATCCTTTTCCAGCCCCAGAACCTTTTCCATCGCCAGCGGGCAGTTCTTGCCGCCCTGCAAGAGGGAGCCGATGCGGTGGAGCGAGGCCTTGATGCCGTCGCCCGTCTTCTTGATCTTGTATTCGTAGGCGCCGCAGAAAAAATCCCCGAGTTCTGGCGCGGCTTTCGTCCGGTAGTCCGGCGGCCGCGTCGCGGGATCGACCATGCGGTCCACGAACATGGTGTACGAAAGTCCGGGTTCGATGACCATGGGCAGGGCGTGGCGCGAGGGGTTGTACCCCGCGCACACGTTCACGCGCCTGCGCCGGAAGTCGGCCTCGAACACGCCGCCGCCGTTTACGTGGTCGACGTACACCGAGAGGCTTTTGTTGGTCATGATGATGCTCTTGCCGCCGTTGCGAAGAAAATCGGCCACGCGAATCCGGCCGCCGCTCACCCCGTCGCGCTCGCGCAGATCCTGTTCCACGCCGATGAGCTTCTCATAGCACCACATGCGGTCGTGCAGCCGCGTAAAGCCGCTTGATTTTGAGGGAATGTACCGGTTGATGTCGGAAACGAAGAACAGGGTCTTCTTGTGGGGCTCGGCGAACCTCGCGTCACGGCGGTTGCCCACGGCGTCGGCCACGTCCATCAGCTTGCGCTGGATGATTCCCACCTGGTCGAACGAGTGGAGGTAGTTGACGAAATGCGGATCGGTGTCCGGATCGTCGCGCCGGAGCGCCAGGCTTTGCGGCAGGTACATGAGTCCCAGCGGCGGGTTGGACGACAGAAACTCGGTGAAGCGGATGGGCTGATAGGTGAGCAGCAGCCGGTCGAACACTGCCGCGGCCCCGAACAGCGCCTGTCGGGATGCCGCCATGTTCTCCGACAGGAGGGGGCAGAGGAAGTCGATGCACAACAGTTTGACGGGGTCGGCGCTTTTCGCGTCGCCCGCGAACACGTCCTGTATCCACGCCCCCATGTCGCTCGTCACCGTTGATGGATAGATGGAGTACGCGGGGAACAACACGGTGGAGTTCCCCGCGAACTCGGTGACCCAGTATCCGAGCCTGGAGCGGAACAGGCCCGCGAGGAGCGAACGAGATACCACGTTGTATTGTATGCCGGCGCCGTTGAGCACGTCTATGTACGAAGGCTCCCAGTTGGAGAACGGCGGCGCGAAGCCGACGGGCCTGATTCCGGCGTATTCCTGGAAAGTCGCCATGCCGTGGCGGAGGTTCTCGTTGAGCAGCCATTGCGGGCAAAAGCTCAGAAACGGTTCGGTATACCCGGTGGTGAGCCATTCGATGGCGCCGTTCTTCTGCATTTCGCGGAACTGCAGCAGGAGCATGGGATCGACGGTCTCAAGAAAATAGCCCGGCATCACCAGGTTGAACCGTATGTTCCGGTACGAATTGCCGATGTCGAGTACCGTTTTCGCGAAATCGTTCACCGCCTCCCGCACGGTTTGACGCGGGGCCAGGGAGTTCTTGTACGGGTGGATGAGAAAGGCGATACAATGACGTTTCATGGCTATACGATAAGATATAATGAGCGGGGGAGGGAGACAATGGGGAAGAGGGGAAGATTATTTAAATACAAACACGACTAACAGATACAAGGCCACGACGAACATCAAAAATCCGAACGTCAGGGCAAAAGGGTTGCGGTACCAATCCGCGGGAAGGTCCTGTATCCAGGGAATAAGGGACGGCTTTTTTTTCTTGCGGAAAATTTCGTCAAGGCTGAGCGAAGGCGGCTCCTCGTCTTCGATTGACGCGAGGCCGTTTTTGAGCCTTTGGACGTCGGACGCCAGTTTCTCACACTCGGGGCATCCGGAAACGCCCGGAAGCGGCGCGTCCGGGCGGGCCGAGAGCGCGCTTTCTATGAGCGATTCTTCGTCGTGCACGTGAACCCGGGCGTTAGTCATGATCTCCGCTCCTCGAAAGTACGCTTCGAAGCCGTTTTATCGCCCTGCATACCTTTACGCGCACGTTGTTTTCCGAGAGCTCGACGATCCGGCCTATTTCCGCATAAGAGTAGCCGGCCTTGAGGTGCAGGTACAAAATACATCGCTCGGTTTCGGACAGCTCCGAAAGCATGTCCCAGAAAAAACCGTCATGCGGGTCGGCGTCTATCCGCACAAATTCCGCGGTGTAATGCGAGCGCAGCCGCGAAAACCTTGCGTGCGACCGGAAAGTGTCGTAGCAGGCGTTTTTCGCGGCCGTAAACAGCCAGCGCCTTACGTCGTCCCCATCCCGCGGAGCGTTTTCGCTTTTCCAGAGACGGATGAACACGGTCTGGAGGATGTCCTTGCTCGCCTCGGTATTTCTCGTCATCCATAAAATGTAGTTGTACAGGCTTTTCGCGTGCGCGGCGTATAAAGTTGTAAGGGTTTCGTTGTCCATGGAACAGTCAAAATATATTCTGTAAAGACGATATAAGAGTTGGGCGTTTCCCTCTCCCTCCGGGCTCGGGTCGGCCGTCCTTCCGGTCTCGGCCGCGGGCCCGCAGTCGCGCAAGCGGCGAGGAGGCCGAGGCCGGGGGACATACCTCTCCCCCGGCAGGTTCTTTAAAAACATGTTTTACATCGAAAACGCCAGCGGATACACCGCCTCGGTGATGTCCCCCGGCTTGTCTATTTTCCCGAACCGCCATGTTTTGACTATCGTCATAACCTGATCCGCGAGTTCCGCGTCCTTCAAGGTGCCATTGAGTACCTCGCAGAAAACCACGTTTCCGAATTCGTCGATGGCGAACTTCACGGTGATTTTTCCCGCCGTGCCCGGGTGCGTTCGCAGCCACCGGTTGTAGGCATACCGCAGGGCGGGCAGGTTTTCCGTCACCGTCCGCAGGATGCTCGACTTGCTCCTGCCGTTGAGCGCCATCCGCGCCGACGAAAGCGAGAGCCCCGCCGTGGTCAGGTTGTCAAGCGATTTTGAATGCCGCGTATGCTGAAGCGTTACGGGTGTTCCGTCGGACGCAAACAGGCCTTCGAGCGGATCGCCGAGACCGTCCCCGGGGCCGCCGTCAAAGCCGCTTATTCCGTGCCCGTTCGCGGTGCCGATGCCGGGGGCAGTCAATCTTCCCGAGCCCGCGCCGCCGCCCCTGACGAGCGAGTTGAGGCCGAGAAGGATTGCGTTCATGCCTCTGTCGACCCCGGCGACGGCCGTCCCGCCGTCTACCCCCGGGATGGCGCTCCCCGAAAGCCTGTCGGAAAGCATGGTGAATGCCCTATCGCGGGCAATCCGGGCCGTAGAACTTCCGACCCCGCCCGGAAAATGATTGCTCCCGAGCCTGGGCGCTGGGACGGGTTTGAGCGTGAGCTTTTCCGGAGCATCCGGTTTTTGAATCACTTTTGTATAGCTATTCGCATTTACCTCGATTGCCCCGGTCGACAGACTCACTGTTCCGGGAAGCGTTTCAATGCGCGTGGAAACCGGAATGATGGAAGCCGGCCGGGCGATTTCCACGGTTCCCACGGCGATGCCCGTTGCCACGGCAAGGATCATGCACGCCGCTTCCACCTTGGAAAGCCGCGAATCCGTGTCTATGGAGAAGATATCTGCGCGGGCCTTCACCCTTTCTATGAACTGGCCCAGCGGAACGATTCTGCCGTATTCCTGTTCCTCGTCGTCGGAAACCCCGACGCCCTGCTGGTTCGTTGCGCCGCACGGTAGTGCTTCCATGTGGCCCTCCTTTGTGTGGTGTTCAGTGATTACAACGAGAAAAAGAGCGGAAACGTTACTGGAAGAAACAGATTTCTTTGAAGGGGGGGGTGTCCCCCTGGCCCCCGGCTTCCGCCGCACTTTAAATATTCCGGTTCAATATCAGCCGGGTGCGGCGGCGATCCGTGGGCACACCCCCTCGCGGGTAGCCCCCAAGCGAGTCCGGTTGTCAACCGGAAACGGCGGTTGCGGGGGCACCACGAGAGATTTGTTGTAAGGATAAGGTACTTTTTTGTGACAAAGGTGGATGGCGGAAATAAATGCGAAAATCGAACTTGAGGCGATTTTTTCCTGGAGTTGAAAGCATGCGGCAGACACCTCTGCCGCGCGTTAGGCCGGACTGGAGGGCCGACCCTGGCCTTTGTGTTTGCAAGGCCAGGGGAACGCCCATCTTTTTTAATTAGTATTTTGCGTCGGCAAACTCCACCCATCCGCCGGCTTCGATCAGCGCAGCGTCGAACGGGTTAAGCGCGAATTTCACCGATCCGCTCTTTCCATTGCTCCAGGAGAAAACAAGGGTCTTCTCCACCAGGTCGACGTCGCACACCGTGCTCTGCCTGTCGCATGAGTCAAACAGCCCTTCGAGGTCGGCCTTTGGAAGCTCTATCGCCATCATGCCGCAGTTGAACATGTTCTGCCGGAAAATGCGCGCGAAGCTTTCGGCGATAACCACCGTGATGCCGTTCACCTCCAGCGCCCACGGCGCGTGCTCACGCGAGGAACCGCACCCGAAATTCGCGCGTGTCACTATAACGCGGCATTTCTTCATCGCCGCGCCGTTGGGATCAAAGCCGGGGAGCTTCAGGTCTTCGAGTAGATGCGGTCCAAGCGCCTCCTTCGCGACCTCATTCAGGTACTTGGCAGGGATGATTTCGTCGGTATTGATGTCCGAACGGTCAAGAAAAACCGCCGGGCCTCCGAAAGTTTTCATGATTAATTCCTTTCCTTCAGATAATTCCTCGGATCGGTCATCGTGCCCGTGATCCCGCTTGCCGCCGCGGTGGCCGGGCTGGCAAGGTGAACCATGCCGCCCTTGCCCATGCGGCCGTAGAAGTTCCTGTTGGTGGTCGAAACGCACACCTCGCCCTCGGCGAGCACGCCGTTGCTCATGCCCAGGCACGCTCCGCACGTGGGGTTGGTGACGCAGTAGCCCGCGTCCATGAACGTCTGGATGATTCCCTCCTTCATTGCGTCGGCGAACACCTTGGGCGTGGCCGGGCTCACGATGCCTCGCACGCCTTTCGCGAGCCGGGTACCCTTGACGATTGACGCGGCGATGCGCAGGTCCGACAGCCGTCCGTTGGTGCACGAACCTATGTACACCTGGTCTATCTTTACGTCCGAGAGTTCGCGCACCTTCTTCACCCGGTCGGGCTTGTAGCCGATTGTTGCGACCGGTTCGAGGGTGCTCGCATCGACGCCAATCCTGTTCTCGTACGCTGCGTCCGGATCGGAATGCCATTTTTTGAAGTCAGCGAGCGCCGCGGCCCTGTCGTTTTTATACTGCGCGGAAATAAACGGCCAGAGGTATTCGACGGTCTGCGCGTCCGGCATGCACAGGCCGCTCGTGGCGCCCGCCTCCACGGCCATGTTGCACAGCGTCATGCGCTCCTCCATTGTCATCGCGTCGACGACCGGGCCGCAAAATTCGATCACACTGTCGGTGGCGCCGCTCACCGTAAGCGTGCGGATAACCTCCAGTACAACGTCCTTGGCGTACACGCCTTTTTGCAGCGCGCCGTTGATGTCGATGCGGATGGTCTTTGGCGGCCTAAACGCGCATACCCCCTTCAGGATTCCCACCTCGAGATCCGTGGTGCCCACGCCGGCGGCGAACGCGCCGAACGCGCCGTGGGTGCAGGTGTGGCTGTCGCCCATTATCACCGTGTACCCCGGACGGATGTATCCCTTTTCCGGGAAGAGCGCGTGGCACACTCCGTTGAGGCCGATGTCGAAAAAGTCGGGGATGTCGTGCCGCGCGGCCCAGTCGCGCAGCATTTTTGCCTGCGTGGCGCTCTTGCTGTCCTTGGGCGGCGTCACGTGGTCTATCACGGCCTTGATTTTGGATACGTCGAACACGCGATCCTTCCCGCGCGCCATAAGGTCGGCTATCGCGATGGGCGTGGTGATCTCGTGGCACATCACGACATCCACGGCAAGGACCTTTGTGCCAGGGAAGGGTTCGTCCTTGATGTGGCTTTCAAAAATTTTCTGGGTGATCGTTTTGCTCATGATGTTTCCTTTCTTTGTAATCAATTAAAGGGGCACCGCCTTGCGGCGTTTCCCCCTGGCCTCAGCCTCCTCGCCTGCCTTCAGCAGGCTGCGGGGTCTTCGGCGCACCCCCTCCTGCGAAGGGCCGCGCGACTTCGCTCGGCTGACGCTCGCGAAGCGTCGACCCTTCGCAACGCAACCGCTGTGGTATGCCGCTTCGCGGCCATGGAAATTCTCGACGTCAATTACCTTCTCAACTCCTCAACTTCATTCCAACTCTTCAACTGTCCAACTTTTTTTCAATATTATTTCTCCTCCAGATAATCCTTATGCGGCGGCAAGGCGTTCCAAACGGCCCTGAACGCCGTTTTTCCCTTGTTGACAAGTTTGTGGGGCAGGTGCGAATCATAGGACACGCTGTCCCCTTCGGCAACGGTAAACTCCTCCCCGTTGACGACAAGGACCGCGTTTCCCGAAAGCACGTACCCCATCTCCACCCCTTCGTGGCCGTTGCCGGACATGCCGGCCTCTTTTCCCGGCGCGAGTTCCAGCAGAAGCATTTCGGCCGGGTGGCCGGCGTCGGTGATCGACGCGAGCTGCTCGAACCGCACGCCCCTGGTTTGCGTGAAAAGACGTTTCCCCGCGTGATTCACCCGGACCGGGGTGCCGGGAGAAATCCGGCGGAACAGGTCGGCCGCGTCCATTTCGAGCGCGGCGCACACGGCCATGAGCGTGTCTATCGAGGGTGCCACGGCGCCCCGCTCTATTTGCGAGAGCATGCTGGTGGAAATCCCGGCCGTTTTCGCCACATGGCCCTGGTTCTTCTTGAGCTTTTCGCGGAAAAGCCTCAGGATTCTGCCGATTTCAGGAACCGACGATTTAAGCGATACTGTATTCATTACAGTAATAATAAAACATTCTCCCGGAAAAAGCAAGCGGTTTTTAGAAAGCTGGATTGAGTCTGAACCAAAAACGCGATTTTAGCGACTATCAAATTCGTAGAACCGCGAACAGGGAGGTCGTTCATGATGAAGGCGCTGTTTATTTTATCACTTGTATGTGGATTTTACTTTCAGGAATGCCGTGCCGACTGTATGCCGATGACGATTTCCCTCGATACGCTGGCGCCCGGGGTCGTCAAAATAACCTCATGCCGAGATTTTCCTCCGACCTGTACCGTCGACACCGCGTCGGCATACAAATTGATGAAAGCATTGACTGACACGTTTTCACGCAGTTCACACGTCGCGGTCGCCCACATAGAGTCTACGTTCGTCACCCCCGTTGCCGGGCCGTGGGGAAGCGGCGAAAGCCTTTACGTCGCCATAGACTTCGTCCTCAAAGGGGCGGCTTTAGGATCGGCATTGCGTTGTGTCCATGAATTCTGGGAAGACTCGAAGAGTTTCGGTTCCATGAAAAACAAAAAATTCATCGCGTTTTTCGATGAAATCAAACCTACCGGCGTACCGGGCCTTGGAGAACCGTCGGTATGTTATGATTCCTTGCAGGGAAGTCGGGGATATTTTATCGATGCCGGAAGGATTGCCAATACGGGCCCGAACGCGTTGCTCGGCGTGTCGGTGGACTATACAGACTGGCTCGCCGCCGTCTCGCGGGTTTACCGGATAGGAGCAACGACCGAGTGCACGGACGGGATACCGCCGGAATGTGTTTCCTTTATCGGCGGCGTGGTCGACACCTTATTGAAATCCGTCCACCCGGTGGCCGCGGTGATCGACACGTTTGGTGGAACCCTGACCGTAGATAGTTCCATCGTCACCAATGGTACCCCCGTGCGCGGCTTTTTCCTTTCCGACACGTTTTTTATAACCCAAATTCTCGGGCCGTCAACGGCGACGCGTGAAAGTTCTCATTCGCCATCGCGAGACTTGTCCTCGCGGCGGGCGGGAAAACCCGGCACGATTGTTTCGATGCGGGGTTTTTCAAAACACGCCGGTATTCCCGGCGCGGGAACGAACCGGGCTTTGGTTGATTTTCGCGGAAGGGCCGTTCCAAACGCGTCATACGATGGCAACGCGGGGCGTTCACCTTCTTCCGGGATTTATCTAAAAAAGGCGGAAACGCGCTGAGGGCTCTTCCCGTCGAAGTCGGTCGTTCATTTCTTGCCTTTTGACGCCCGAACCTCATATTTTCCTTCCCAAGCAAGGCAGTACCCTCAATAGGCGGAGCGAGAGGCTTTTCGCTTCGCCGGTCAATCACAAGGAAGGTGTATGGACAATCCGGAAACCGCAGGGGCCCCCGAACATGTTCCGGGCGCTTCTTTCAACATAGACGATATCGATAATCTCAAGAAGCTCACCGATCTGCGCTGGATCGAGATAGCCAGCGGCGACGTGGAACGGCATATCCAGGACGACGAAAGCGCGCTGGACACCATCGGAAAGAAACCCGGAACCTATTATCGCGATATCATTTTCGCGCTTATCCAGATCCGGCTTCCCGAGGAGGAGGCGCAGCGCGACTGGAAAGAGATACTCAAGCACAAGTTTCTCATCAGCGAGAAGCTCAAACGCAACGTGGGCATCCACGTGGCGACGCTCGATTATTACACCAACATCAAACGCAAGATCGTGAGCCCCACCATAGTCGACGCGCGCGAATACGTCGACACGGCGAGCCGGGCGCTCATCGACGACCTGACCAAGGCCTACAACCGCCATTTCTTCGACGAGGAATACAAGCGGCTGTTCGCCGAGGCGAGGACAAAAGGCACGGTATTTTCGCTCATCATGCTCGATCTCGATCATTTCAAGGTATACAACGACCTCAACGGCCACATCCAGGGCGACCTCGCGCTCATCGAGACCGTGAGGATACTGCACGCCGTGTGCAGCCCCGACGACACCGTGGCGCGGTACGGCGGGGAGGAATTCGCGATTCTCCTGCCGTCGCAGCCCCTCAATCTCGCGCTCAAGACGGCCGAACACGTGCGCGCGGCGATTTTCGATTACCGTTTTGTCAACGAGCAGCAGCTCCCCAACAAACGGCTCACCGTGTCGCTCGGCGTCACCGCGTACCACCCCGACCTCGCCTCCACCGTCGCCATGACGCAGGAGGCCGACACGGCCCTGTACCAGGCGAAGAACGCGGGCCGCAACCAGGTAAAGGCCTATCTCACGAGCGCGGCCGGGCAGCAGGTATGAGGGACCAGTCAATCACGGGGCGCACCCGCCTGGTCGGGCTTCTGGGGTCTCCGGTGGCGCATTCCCTGTCCCCCGCCATCCATAACCACGTGTATGCGACCTTGGGGCTGCCGCTCGCATTCGTGCCGCTCGCCGTCTCGTCCGAGAACCTTCACGTCGCCGTGCGGGCGCTTCGCGCGTGCGGGTTCGCGGGCGCGAACGCCACGATTCCCCACAAGCGGGCCGTGCTCCCTTTGTGCGACGTTGTGTCGCCGTTGTCGGCGGTCACAAAGACCGTGAACACGCTTTACTTCAGGGACAATCTCCTCCACGGAACAACGACCGATTTTTCGGGCCTCCTCGCCGCCCTCGGCGGGATGGGGCACAACCCCAAAGGCGGCCGCATCGTAATCCTCGGCAACGGCGGCACGGCCCGAACCTTTGCCTTCGCGTTCGCGCGGGAAAAGATTCCCGCCCGCCTTTCGCTGGTGGGGAGGGACGAGGCCAGGGTGCGCGCGCTTGCGGAAGAGGCGTCCGCCGCCACCGGCTTTCCAGTCTCCTTCGAGCTTTTTTCGTCACAAGGGCTCGCGGACGTCATGCGGGAATGCACGCTGTGCATCAACTGCACGCCCGTGGGAATGCACCCAAACACGGCCGCATCCCCGCTTGATCGCGCATTCCTCCACAAGGACATCACCGTGTTCGATACGGTATACAATCCCCGGCAAACAATGTTGTGCAGGGACGCCGAACGAGCGGGCTGCGCGTGGTCGGGCGGGCTGCACATGCTCGTTCACCAGGCGCTCGCCTCGATGAAATTCTGGACCGGCCGCGAGATCGATCCGTCGATAATAAACATGGACGAGCTTGCCGGCCTTGCGGAAACCGCTGCCGGATGAATGGAGACGGCGTATGAAGTGGCTGGTGAGAAAATCGTCGCTGTCGGGGACGATTGCGGTTCCCGCCTCCAAATCCCACACCATAAGGGCGCTTGCGGTCGTCACCCTTGCGTCGGGTGTTTCGCGTGTGTCCAACGCGCTCACCACCGGTGACGGCGCATCCGCGATTTCCGCGGCAAAATCCATGGGCGCACGGGTGCGCGCCGAGGGAGGCGGGCTTGCGATCACGGGCATCGGCGGGGATTTCGACCGCGGTTCCGACGACTTTGCAATGGAGAATTCCGGCACCAGCACCAACCTGTTCGCCTCCATCGCGGCGCTGGGAGGAAGGCGCAGGCGGTTCGACGGCGACGCTTCGCTGCGCACCAGGCCCTTCCGGCCCGTGCTTACGGCGCTCGGCGCGCTCGGCGCCTCATACGGGTTCGAGCGGGACAAGGGCGATCTTCCGTTCTGGGTGCAGGGGCCCATTCGCGGCGGGAAAACGAAGGTGAACGGGTTTTCGTCCCAGTTCGTTTCGAGCCTGCTTCTTGCCTGCCCGTGCGCGCCCGGAGACACCGAAATTTTAGTGGAAAATCTGCACGAGCGTCCCTACGTCGAAATGACCCTGTCGTGGCTCGACCGGCTGGGCATACGGTACGAAGCATCGGCCGACCTTTCTTTTTTCCACGTCCCGGGCGGGCAGGCGTACCGTCCCATAGATATTGCCGTCCCCGGCGACTTTTCGTCGGCCACGTTCGCCGCCGTCGCGGCACCGCTCACGGGTTCGCGGATCACCCTGTCCGGCCTTGACTTCGGCGACACCCAGGGCGACAAAGCAGTGTTCGACGTGATATCCCGGATGGGCTGCCTCGTGGAAAAAAGCAAAACGGGTGCGGTGGTCGACGGCCAAGGGAAGATGCGGGGAATGGAAATCGACCTCAACGCGATGCCCGACGCTCTTCCCGCGCTGAGCGTTTTGGGGTGCGCCGCAGAAGGCGTCACGTCCATCGTCAATGTGGCCCAGGCCCGCATCAAGGAGACCGACCGTATCCGCGTTATGGCGGAAGAATTGGCGAAAATGGGCGGAAGCGTTGCCGAAAAAAAGGACGGCCTTGTGGTCCGCCACGGCCGGCTCAGGGGCGCACCGGTGGACGGTCGCGGCGATCACCGCGTAGTGATGGCCCTCGCGCTCGCGGGAATGATCGCGGAAGGCGAGACCGTTATCGACACGGCGGAAGCAGCAGCCGTGACGTATCCGGGATTCGTGGAGGATTTTAGGCGTTTAGGGGCGGATATAAGCATAGTTGATTAATCACGGCCGCGAAGCGGTGTTTGGGTAAAAAAATCAAATTCAGGAAAAGATCATGCAGATCAACGTAAACCTCGGTCCGAGATCCTACCCCATCGTGCTGAACCGCCACGCGTTTGGTTCTTTCCCGCAACAGCTTAAAAAACGATTCCCAAGTTCAAAATTTGCATTGGTCACCAACACGACAATTGCCCGGTTGTACGGCAAGGTCATTTCGTCTTGGGGAAAAAAACTGTCGTGCGAGGTCTTTGCAATTCCCGATGGTGAAAAATACAAGACCGTTAAAACGTGGCTATCGGTACTCGATTTCCTTCTAAAATCAGGCTTTGACAGAAAATCGGTTGTTATAGCGTTGGGAGGTGGGGTTGTCGGCGACATCGCTGGATTTGCCGCCGCATCGTTTCTCCGCGGAGTTTCCTATGTACAGGTTCCCACCACGCTCCTTGCGATGGTCGACTCGAGCGTCGGCGGAAAAACCGGCGTCAATCACAAGCTTGGAAAGAACCTTATCGGCGCGTTTTACCAACCCTCGCTGGTGTGGCTGGACACGGCCTTTTTGGACACGCTTCCGAGGCGCGAGTTTGTCGCCGGGTATGCGGAACTTTTCAAGTATGCCTTTATCGGCGGCAGGGCGATGTTCGAGTTCATTCACGACAACAATCGCGACCTCCTCGCGGGAAAGCCGCCGGTGGTCGTAGAGGGAATACGGCGGTCGGTACAAATAAAGGCGTCGGTGGTTGAAAACGACGAGAAGGAAACGTCCGGCCTGCGGGAACTGCTCAATTTCGGACACACGTTCGGCCATGCCGTTGAGCGGGTGGCCCGGTACCGGGGCATTCTTCACGGGGAGGCCGTGATGCTGGGCATCAAATGCGCGATTGATCTCGGCGTGCGCACGGGGACCGTCCCCGCGTCCGGCGTCAAGCGGTACGAATCCCTGGTTCAATCCCTGCCCGCGGTGCGGCTGCCATTTGCGCCCCGCGCGGAGGAACTCTACGAGGCTATGTTTACAGATAAGAAAGTCCGCTCGGGAAAACCGGCCTTCGTGCTGCCGGGAAAACCCGGCTCATCGTTCGTTGCGCGGGACGTGGCGAAGGAAGCGGTGATTGCCACGCTGCGCCGCGTGCTTTCGCGCCCCTGATTCTTTGCGGAACGCCTTTTTCCCCGCGCGTCCGTTACCCGGGGTAATGCGACAGCTCCTTGAGCACGTCTTCCACGGTCTTGCAGGTATTGAGCAGGATTTCAACGTTGAGCAGGTCGTCGCGGTCTATTACCCTTTCCCGCTTCGGCCTCCCCGCTAAATATGGAATGCGATGAGTCCGGTGCGAAGCGGCCCGCTCTTTCTCGCGGCTCGATGCTTTTCGATTTTCCATATGCCGTCCTTTCATCCCGTTCCTCTCGCTTAGTAGTGGAGTCGCCCGTTTTGGCGCATCGGTTCATCAAGAAACCGGGAAAACCCGCTTCGCGGGTTCCTTAGGCATACGTTTAACCGGACGTAAAATTTTACGCCGCGATCCCAAACTCCATGCGCGCGAAATTTTTGATTAAACACATGATACCATATATTTTGACTCAACCAAACGGTTTACGGCTTGCGTTTACCGCCCTTCAACCATACGTTTTTTCCGGCAAGGAATCGTCATGGTACACTACAAGGTTCATCCCAAAAATCCGCAGACAAGGATTCTGGACAAGGCCGCCGCCGCCCTGCGGGGCGACGGTATCTGCGTGTATCCCACCGACACCGTGTACGGCATGGGCGCCTGCGCCGCCAGCCCGAAGGCGCTCGACAAAATCTGTTCGATAATCGAAAGGGAAAAGTCGCGGCTGTTCTCTTTCATATTTTCCGATTTCTCTCAGATGAGCCGGTACGTGCTTATCGACAATTCGCATTACAAGCTCATGAAGCATTATCTTCCCGGCCCCTATACTTTCATTCTTCCGGCCACGAACTATGTGCCCAAGAAGGTGAGCCCAAAGCGCCGGACCGTGGGTGTGCGCATTCCCGACAACAATGTCTGCCTGGAACTCGTGCGCCTGCTGGGGGAGCCGCTCGCCAACGCCTCGCTCAAGCTTCCGGGCGAGCAAAGAGCCGACCCCGAGCTTATAGCGCAGACAATCCGCCACGAGGTTGACGTGTTCCTCGACATGGGGCCGCTTGACAATCCGACAAGCTCGACGATAGTTGATTTAACGGAACGCGAACCGGTGGTGGTGAGGATGGGGAAAGGTGAGTGGAGAGGATAAATAAATCATTTTTCAAGGGGGGAGGTATCCCCCTCGCTGTGGCCCGATTGCGGCTTTTGGTTATTCATCAAGAAATGCAAAAAGAGTCGGGGGAGAAGTATCTCCCCCGGCCTCGGCCCTCTCGCCGCGCCTTGCGCGGCTGCGGGGTCCTCGGCACACCCCTCTCTTGGGTAGCCCCCTTGATAAGTCGGTGGCAAGCTCGGAATATTGTTGCGGGGGCACCACGAGAGATTGCCGGAAGGCCCGAAGACACAGTTGAACGGTTGAAGAGCTGAAAAGCCAACGTATGAAATTGATAAATTGCGAATGCCGACGGCGCAAAGATAGTCCGTGGCAAGAAGATTCCCCATTTCCGCGCGTTAGGGGCGACGGAAGGTGCGCCGGAGCGCATTGCCGGCCGACCCGGCCGCGTACCCGCGGCATAGGGCGGTCCGGCAACGAGGCGAATAGCCGAGCCTGGAGGAGAACCGACCCCGCGAAGCGGGGGAACGCCCGAGTTTTTATTTTAAGAGGAAGGAAATAAATTGATTATGGGAAAAGAACTCGACCGATTCGTTGAAATCGTCGCCAAACTCCGCGGGCCGGGCGGCTGCCCGTGGGACCGGGAGCAGAACAACAAAAGTATCCTCTCATGCCTGCTCGACGAGGCGTACGAATTTTTCGAGGCGGTCGACCAGAACGACAACGAAAAGATGACCGAGGAGCTGGGCGACCTCCTGCTGCAGGTGGTGCTGCACGCGCAGATCGCCCGGGACGAGGGGCGGTTCAACCTTGAAGACGTGGCGCGCGACATCGCCGACAAGCTCGTCCGCCGCCACCCGCACGTGTTCGGAGACGTGAGCGTGGGCTCGTCCACCGAGGTGATACACAACTGGGAGCGTATCAAGAAGGAAGAAAAAGAAGACCGCAAGTATCTCGTGGACGACATCCCCGACGCACTGCCCGCCCTGTTCAAGGCCGAAAAGATCCAGCGTCGCGTGGCAAAGGTGGGGTTCGACTGGAAGGATTTGACGCCCGTGCTCGACAAAGTGGAAGAGGAATTCCGCGAGTTCCGAGAGGCCCTTTTGAAAGGCGACCGCGCCAACGCCGAGGAGGAACTGGGCGATATCCTGTTCGCGCTCGTGAACGTTGGCCGCCACAACCGCATCTCCGCCGAAGACGCGCTGCGCGTGACCGTCAACAAGTTCGCCAGGCGCTTCCGCTACATCGAAGACCGGTACAAGGAACTGGGCAAGGACATCCACAACGCGCCGCTTAGCGAGATGGACGGGTTCTGGGAGGAGAGCAAAGAAGTAGTCGGGTGAGGGGGCAGGCAGTGTCTTTTATCACCGTTTCGCACGTCTGGTTTACCATTGCGGCCGGAATCCTTTCCTGCGCGCTCGGCATCGCCTATTGCGCAAAAAGCCGCGCCGTGGCGCGGGACTTCAAGCTCGTGCTTTCCGATCACAAAAGACTGCTCACGATGGCGCTCATCAACCAGGGGCTCGGCTTGTGCTTTATTGGGGCCGTGGTGATTCTCGCCGCGGTCTTCGGCAGGGAAAGCCTTGCCGGCAGGGTTATCGAATGGGCGAGCGCGGCCATGCTTTTCGTGCTCGGTTTCGTCACCGCCGCGACCGGCGGCAGGGGGGAATACGTGATTTTCCGTTTTGGCCAGCTTGGACTCCTCGTGGCGGCGATACTGATAGCGGTGGGGATGGCGCCAAAATAGTGTTTAGTTTTTCAATTTTCTACTTTGTCGCCACCAGGACTTTAAACCAATCAAACTCCTTTACCGGACTGATTTCAACTTTTCTAAATCCTGTCCGCATGCATAAATTTTTCCATTGTCCGAACCCGACACAATATTCGCCGTTATTGAGAATATGCTTTTTTCCGTTGTCGTACATCCTGCTGAAAGCCGTTACGCCTCCTTCTTTCATCACAAGCCTGAATTCGTCTTTGAGATAATTCATGATTCTAACCAGCCGTGCGGGATCGTCTGGTCTTCCGGATGTGTCCAGGTCGATTTCTCCCAAGGCGAATCGTCCCCCGGGTTTCAGGCAATGAAAAATCTTTTTAATAACCGGCCCCTTTGATTTTACATGATGCAGCGCAACGGTCGCGGCGATGACATCAAACCGGTTGCGGGCAAAACTCATTTTTTCGGCTGATGAGAGATCGCAAACAATTTCTTTTACAAGGCTCAGCTTTTTGATTTTATTTTGGAATATTTCCAGCATTTCGGGTGAGCTGTCGATTGCGACTATTGTGCAGTCCGTTTTTTCGAGGAATTTCAACGACAGCAGGCCCGTGCCGCAGCCAATGTCGAGAACATGATCGTTCTTCTTGATTTTCGAGAGATTGACGACCAAATCGAGTAGTTTGTGGTGCCTTTTCACTTTCCCGAGTGTGTTGTCGTACTCGTTTGCCCAATCTTGAAACCAGTCGTTTCCTTTGTTAATGGCCTGTCGCATGGATTCTCCCTTGTCTTCGGTATTGGAAAAAATAAAAATTCTACCTCATCCTCCACCCGAACATCATCTTCCCGTTATTCACCACGTACATCGCCGGATCGCTCGTCCACGCGGCCGACCACGGCCATGTCTCCTCCTTGGGATATCCATCGAGCAATGTTCGCCGCGTGACGAACCACGGGTTCTTCGGATCGATGGAAAGCAGCTCGAAGCCGTACTCGTCCTGCGCCGTCATGGAATTGTACACGTGGGTCCAGAAGGCGACGAATCTTCCGTCCTTTGAAAACTCGAAATGGTCGCAGACCGTGTCTGCGTCAAACGGAAGCACCGGCATCATGGCGGGTTTTTCACCGCCCCATGCAGCGACCCAGAGCGTCTGGCCTTCCCCGTGTTTCGACGACTTTTCCACGAGAAGGGCGAACGGCAGCGTCGGATGAATGTAGAGCTGATCCAGGTCGAGGAACAATTTACGAGTATCCTTAAACACTTTTGAAAAAGGATGTTCGACCTCCTTGCCTTTGGTATCGAATACCTTGATCAGCGCGGTTGTTCTGTCGTACACGAGGAAACGTCCGGCCAGAAATCCCCACAGAAGCTCGGATGGGTCGGAGATTTTGTAAATGGTGTCGATCGTCTTTGGATATTCCTTGCCGGAGCAGTCGCAGGTGTAAAGCCACCTGATGGTCTGGTCGACGGTGTCGCCGGTCTCGATGCCCATGAGTTTTTCCTGCTCGAAGGCGAAGATGTTCTTTGCAGGATCGACGGCGACGCCGCGCGTGGCGGTGCAGTCGAGGTCTCCGGTCATGAGGAAATCGCTGGTGGCGGTGCGCTTTTGCATGTCGAACAGCGCGAAACGCCTCGTCTGCGTGTAGGCGACGATCCTGTCGGAAAACGACGGGAGAAAGGAAACCTGTCCGCCGGAAACCTGCTGGAAATAATTGGCGCGAATTTCCTTCGCTTCGATGGTGTCGTACGTGAAGATAACGGCGGTGGCCGCGTTGTTTATATCGAGCGTGAGCACCGCGGCGGGCATGGGAACGGGGTGGATGAACAAAATTTGTTCCCCATACGAGAGGGGAGGTATGACGAAGGGGATTGTCCGTATCGGCGGTTCCTTTGGGAGCAAAAACGAAATTTGCTTGTTCATTGCGTTGTCTCCTTGAAACGCCGCCTTTGGTTTGTGCGGCGGCGACGCGTGCGCCAGCGCCGCCGCCAGGGCGGCGCCGGCAATGATTCGGACGAAAAAACGCAGGCTGTACATGGCGATTCCGCGCTTTTCAGGCGCTTTTTTTGAGGGCGTCTATTTTCCGCTTCATCCTGGCGGTCATGGCGTATCCGTTGGTCAGTTTGGAGTCGGTTTCCCGCCGGCCCCACGACAGCATCACCTTCTTGATCTCGTCCCGCAAACCGTGGAAATCGTAGAACTCGAACGGGTTTATCATGGCAAACCACTGCCACAGCGTGGGGCCGCCCTGTTTGAGATGTCCTTTTTTCCGGAGCGCCCTGTCGAGCCTGTCGATGTGCTCCATGTTCGCCTCGTAAAACGATCGGTAGTTCTTTCCGTCGATTTCGGTGACGTACCAGTCGGTGCCCAGCATGATCCTGTTGAGAAGATGGATGCCTTTTTCCCGGCTTGCGCCGAACACCTCGTCGATGGTCGACAGGAAAAGATCGTAGTGGTCGGCAATCGGGAAATAGGCGATGTCGGTGTACAGGTTCGGATACTTTCCGCAGGTTATCATGTCGACGACGGTCTCGCGCCAGTTGTACGCGCGCGCGTCGGACTGCTTGCGGTCGGCGTTTTTCAGCGTCGCGCCCGGATGCCAGCCCGCGTAGAGTATATCGTGCGGCGTTGAGCCGCCGCCCGCGAAATGGGCAAGGCACAGCTTGAGCTCGCCGCATCCGGGAAGATCGAGCACCCTTTTCCAGCACGACGGCGCGGCGATGTTTTCCACGAAGAACTGCGCTTGGGGCGTAACGCCGCCGATGGCCGATTTGTAAAGCTCGTACGACTTGCTTTCGGGCGTTTTCGACGGAGAGGCGGCGCGGTAATACCCGAGGTAGTTCTCCCATTCGTGGGTGTGGTATCCGCCCGGGCTGCAGTGGGCGAGAATGGGGATGCTTTTGCCGGCGCACTCGGCGTAAAAATCCTTGAGGCGGGGCAGGTGGCCGTCGAGAGGATGGTAGCCGAGGGCGGGGTACATTTTGAAGCCGACGAACGCGCGGTGCGAATACGCGGGCTCGGGATCGGAACTTTTCGTCTGGAGCAGCCGGGAAAACGGAAACTTCCACGATGTGATCCAACGCCGGGGATCGTAGTGGTACATGGGGAACAGTTTCCAGGGATTTCTCATTGCCGCGGCCGCCGAATACGCCATCTGCTTCGGGTAGGTTTCGAACAAACGGCTTTCTTCCTGGTACATCCACACCGCCGGGCCTCTCACGCCCGCCGCGTCCCTGTCGTAGCGGTAATAGCGAAAGGACTCGAGCCGTTCGGATTTGACGTTTGTCAGGGCGTCGCGGCCGGGCTCGTAGTCCGGGGGAAGGTCGGCATTGTACTGCACCTCTATACCCTCGGAGGTGACGAAGGACGACGGGACGAAGTACCGCTTTGTTGCTTTCCGGTACACGGGGCTGCCCTTGTAGCCGTCGAGGTGAGCGTATTCCATGTCCATGAGCTGGCAGATAAGCGGCGCGAAGGCGGCGCCGCGCGAAGGGTTGTTGGCGCAGGCCAGGCTGCCGATGCCGTCGGTTTGCATCCTTTGAATCTTGATGAACCGGAGCAGGGCCGCGCCGCCGTCGAACGCCGCCGCGAATTTCGACGCGGTCTCGCACACGGTCGCCGCGGCGCCCACCACCGAGGCGATATCCTGGGTTGTGCTTTTGACGAGATTCAGAAAAAACTGCGATCCCGCGTTGAACGCCGCCCTCACGGCCCGCTCCACGAACGATTCCGCGACGTTCGCTATCGGGGCCACGAGCTTTTTGAGTTTGTCTAGGCAGCCCCCTGCGGCCTTTGACACGATCTGCGCCGCCTTTGCCGCGCCGCCGCAGGCGTCCGCCACGGCGTGGACGATGCCCTCCGCGACGTCGGCCGCGAGCTCCAGCGTGGCGAGCGCGGCGGTTATCTGCGGGGACGTGAGCCGGTATGCCTCCGAATCCCGGCTTCGCGCGGTCTCTATTTTTTGGCACACCTCCCGCACCGCGCCGTCGATATCCGACGCGATGCCGGCGCCCGACGAAAGCGTTTCCTTGATGAGCCGGAACACGTCGTAGGTGGTGCTCGGGCCGTCGCGCCCGTCGTGGGGGGCGGCCTTCAGCTGGGACTGCACCAGGTTTTGCGCGATGTTCACGAGCAACACCGCAAGGCCGTTTACGTCGGCGTTGACGGCGCCCACCGTTTTCCTCAAAAGTCCTCCGATCCGAGCGGCGAGGTCGGATATTTTTTTAATCTGGTCGTGCACCACCGCGCGGTCGACGAGCTTCGCCGGCGGCGTATCGGGCAGGGCGTTGATGGCCGAGCGGGGAAGCGCCTTTAGAAACGGAACCGCGGCGTCGGGCATCTGCGCCCAGGCCACTGGCAAGGGCGAGCAGTTGCCGCTCATGATGTGCATGTGCGCGTCGATGATTCCGCAGCAGGGGATCACGAATTTCTGCGCCGCGCCGGTACGGGCTTTGAGTTGTATGCCCCGCGATGAAGAATCGTCCCGGTCAAGGAACTCGAGCCCGCACGGTCCGGGCGGAACATCGTCCGCAAGGCAGCGGCCGTCTTTGTCGAGCGTGACCGATTGCGTCGAGCCGTCGGCGAACGCGAGGTTTACCGTGTAATCGGCGTACGGCGCGCCGTACTCGTCGGTGAAGCTGAATTCCGCCGTGTCCCTGAACGCCAGCAGGCCGGACTCCCGGTTCGCGCCTATTCTTATTCCGTCAAGTACCACCACAAAGTAATATTGCGGGGCGATATAGTGCTTCCCGGCCTTGGAAAGCGCGGCTTCGGTGGGAATTCCGTCGGTTGAGGGCGGGTAGTCGAAGCGCCATGAAATTTCTATTGTGCCGCCGGAGATTACGGCGGGAAGCGAGGCGAACGGCCGGTCGACCGCGTTGGGATCGTGCTGCCGCACGAGCACGACGGCCCCGTCGCCGTCGGCAACGCCGCCGTCGAATTCGCAGGTGAGCGTGACCTCGTCGCCGCGGTGCACGGCGCTCCTGTCCCATGCCATGCTCCGCACGCTCGGCCGCGGCTTCACGGGAATCCGGTTCGACTCCTCCTTGAGGCCGTGCTTGGGCAGCTTGGCTTCGAAGTAGATTGCATCGCCCGGCTCGACCTTGTCAGGAATGTCAATCTCTCCCGCGTATTCGTTGCGCCGGATTTTTCCGCTCGCCTTGCCGAGCCTTGTGCCGTTTTCGCTTTTCCCGGTTATCTCCACGGCGGCGCCGTCACCCACCAGCGAGGTGGTCACCTTGAACCCCGCCGTGCCGCCCGCGCGTCCCGCGCCCGACAGCCACAGGGCCGAGACGAGCTTCCCCTTGAGGGAGATTTTATGCTTGGCGTTGGTGGATTTCGTGTAGGTGGCGGTCATGGCGACGCGGCCGGAGGGCTATTCGGATTCCGGAAGGGCGAGGCTTTCCACCATCCCGTCGACGTCGACGCCGACGGTCGCCAGCGAGGAGGCCGAGAAGGTCGACGTAAAGACGTATCCCGCGCCGTGTTCGACGAGAAAGTATTGCTTCTGGTAATACGTTACCGTATCGGCGGGCGTGTATTTGTACACCGCCGTGTATACGGCGCGGCCCGATTGCCCCGTATGCGTGCCTTCGGAAAGCATCTCAAAGGCGGGAAGCGCCGCCGCCGAAAGCGAAAGCTGGCCGCGGGCGAAATCGGCGAGAGAAGTTTTTTTGTCGATGTCCGGCAGGATGGAGAGCACTAGGTTGTGCTGCACGCCGCCGTCGAGCGGCCCTTCAAAGGTGTAGACCGTGGTTTCCTTCCATCCGTTTGGGAGTGACAATTTGAATTGGGAGTTGGTGGGCATCAAGAAGAATTTCTCCCCGGAAAAGAATGCGGCGATCATTTTCAAAATACCAATCGCAAGGAAAAGGAACAACAGTAAAATGAGCCGCCGGGTGACGAAGCGAATCGCGGAATCCCGGATTTGTCCGAAAAGAAGAGGGGGCGGTTTTCCGGCGGGGAATTCCGCTATGCGCCGGATGGCCGCGGGGAATCGAGCCTGCCCCGGTGGTCGCGCAGGATGGTAAGATGTTTTTTTTCCTCGTCGGCGATCCGCGCAAGCGCCGCCGAATCCATGCCCGCGGCCGCCCGCGCCTCGCCCGAATAGAAAGCCGCGGCTTGCGCCTCCATGTCTATCGCCATGTCGAGCACCTTGCCTATGTCTGCGCCTATCACCGCGTCGCGCACCGCGGCCGCGCCGGGCATGATTTTAACCCGCAGCGCCGCGGCGGCGTCGAAAAGTTCCGTCTCCGTCAAGGCAGGGCCTCGTTGCGCGTCCGGCAGGGCGTCGAGCATGCGGGAGAAAACCTCGACGTGGTTCTTTTCGTCCCGCGCGAGTTGCCTCGCGAGCGCGGCGATGCCCGGGTCGCCGCAGCCCTGGGCAAGCGACTCGTAGAACGTGCGGCCGAGCTTTTCCATCTCGACGGCAATCTGCATTGTGCGGTCCGCGGCGTGGGTCATGGCGCAACCTCCCCGTGAAAGGAATAAACGAAATCCGAACAGACTGGATTTATCGCTATCGCTCAATCTGTTTGGGCAGTTTCCGTTCTTCGGACTTCAGCCTTCTTTCAACCTCTTTAACATCCTCGGCAGGAGGCGGTTTTTATCAGACCTTTCCGTGCTTTACCGGGATATGACGACCGGGCGTGTCTTGGAGGGGGGGCAACCTTACCCCAGTGAATAAAATACAAAACAGACTCTGTTGCGATTCTTAAAAAACCAAGCCTGCATTTAGCATACGTTATTGACAGAACAAGATGGCCAAGGATGGCTGCGGCGCATGGAGAGCGTTTTTGTTTTCAAGCATAGAGGCATACCAGGGACTCAATCGGCTCGTTTTTTATATTGTTCGATTTCTTCGTCGCTCAAATCTTTTGGGTCAACGAGCCGATAGTGCTTTTCGGCGATAATTGAAACACCCTTGTCTGTAAGTTCAAACGAGAAAAGAGCAATGGAATCGTTGAGGATGAATTGTGCGGCAATTGGAATGCAAATGAGATTTTTAAACTTAATTTGGCACATGGCAAAATCTTGCTCGATTTGGACGATACCAAGCTGATCGGTGCCCCCTTTGGCTTGAACCGGGAATATGTAATGAACGCCCTTTTTGTCAAGCCCGACATACAATTCATCAGTTTCAATTTGGCCCATTTCCGGAACAGTTGTCCGCAGATGATTTTGTAATGAATAGCACGTTATGCCGGTAAAGATATCGACAAGACGGTTGTAGCGCAGCTTTGCCAGCAAACCCTGCTCGTCGTTCAAGGCATATTTATTGATTATTCCCGGGGTTGCATCAGGAATTTTTGTTTCCGCAAACATTTTTGAAGGGATAATCCTGGGCATTGAGGACAAAGAAAACATATACTTTGCCTGTCCGACAGGGCGAATGACCCATTCCAAGCCGGATGGCGCGGTTTTCACAATGGAACTTGGAAGATTTGAACGATACCGGAAGCTGTAAAGGATGTCGCCAAGATTTTTTGGTAAGGCAATTTTCATTTTCCTGGCGGTCGAAATCAGATCTTCGCGTTCGAAACGCACCTCTTTCATGCCTTTCCGAAAATGAGCCGAGAAAATCGTTTCGATAAGCCTGGCGTACCTGTTCAAATCCGCGCTCATGTATTAACCCCTCCATTTTAACAGCACTACTTCTTCACGCATATCTTTTTTTGTTGCGCTGGCAAACCTGGTTCGAAACAAATCAATACCAATTATCTCATAACCCATGTCCTTAGCGATACTTGCAACGATTTTCCCGGTTGGAATGTATACCTGTAAATAAGATGCCTGGTCTCCAACCACATACCCCAATAAAGCGCCGTTCTTTAGATACGGCTTAAGGCTTTCCAGATGCCGTGCGATACCGCCAAAATAGAGCTTTGTTACCTTATGGTACAGCCTTTCAAAACCGGAGGTTTTGTTAAGGCTTATCCTGCGGTTCTCAATTTCATTTGCAATTCTCATGATTTCCGGATGGTGCAGAATGTACTTGTCGTCGTCATCCCCTTTGTACACGTTTCTTGAATTTGAACGAAGAAGATTCTTTTTCAAACATTTCAGGCCGTCTCTATTGGTAATGAACCCTAACAAGACGGATTCCAACCGAGTGGTTCTTGTGTAATCTTTCTCGTTTGGATATGGGGGCGAAGTAAAAACCGCGTCAATAGAATTACGTTCCAAACATTTTCCCACGTCTCTCGAATCGGCATTGAAGATATGACTGGATAAGTATTTGTTTTCCTTTATCTTCTTTAAATCCCAAGCCATTTGTTTCACGATTTCGAGCCACGTATTGATAACATCGGCGTCGCTTTTCTTTTTTCTCGAAACTCCTACTTCGGGACCAAAATGCAGATTGCTCGAATGCTTGACAGTTGAGGTTGCAAGCGCCAAAAGTTGATTGTCAATGCAAATAGAATGAGAATCCCTGATTACTTCCAATAAAACCAAGGTTTTGTGAAGCGGAACAGGGCTGATTGATTCGGAAAGTAATAGAGATTCTTGATTTTCCGGCAGCTTTTTTAATTCGCCGGATGGAAGATTGGCAAGAATTAGTGAAGCAGTTTTAGCGGCTCTCATGGAATTATGCAATAAGACATCCTCGTTTACGTCAAAGTTTGTCTTGACTTTTGACGCAAAAAAAGCCATTGGATTTGCTTCAATGCCGATACCTGTAAGGCCGTTCAATTTGGATTCAAGAACCGTTGTCCCGGTCCCGCAGAAAGGATCTAAGACCGTTGCACCTTTGCTTAGATTGAATTTGTGCAGGTATTCCCTGACGACGTGCGGTGGAAAAGAGAGGACAAACCTGTACCAATTGTGAATAAACCTGTCCTCTTCATCAACTTTATTAACCACGCCGTTGGAATATTTCTTAATTCCAATTTCCGGGAAAAGGGTCAATTGAACGGCCAAAAGCAACCTCGTTTTTTCGTATCGATGGAATAATGTTTCTTCATTAAAAATAGCCTTCGCGCCTATCCCGAAACGTTTTTCTTGCCCAAACATTGCACCAGCTTGTCTCTTGTTTTTGTCCTGCGCCGCCCTCCGGTGTCTCCCCTCCTCCGCTCCTCACCTCGCCACCCGTTCCCCGAACTCCCTAAAAATTTCCTCGAACTTCCTGTGCTTCTTCCTGAACGCGTCGAGAATCTGCGGATCAAAGTGTTCCGGCATGGTGCGGCCGTCGCCGGTGGTGATGATCTCCGTCGCCTTGGCGTGGTCGAACGCCGGCTTGTACGGGCGTTTGCTTCTGAGCGCGTCGTAGACGTCGCAGATGTTCATGAGTCGCGCCGACAGCGGTATCGCCGCGCCCGCGAGTCCGGCCGGGTAGCCTCCGCCGTCCCAGCGCTCGTGATGGGCGATGGCGATTTCCGCGCCCATGATGAGGTACGGCGACTTGCTGTTGCCCAGGATTTTTCCGCCCAGCGCGGCGTGGCTTTTCATTATTTCCCATTCCTGCGGCGTAAGGGCGCCGGGTTTGAGCAGGATGTGATCCGGTATGCCTATCTTGCCGATGTCGTGCATGGGGCTGGCGAAGAAAATCCTGTCGGTGAAGTAGGCGTCGCAGCCGAGTATGACGGCGAGCTCCTTGCAGAAAAAGCTTATGCGCTCCAGATGGTCGCCGGTGTCCTTGTCCTTGTACTCGGCGGCGCGGGTCATGGCCACGATGGTCTCCAGGTAGGTCTGCTTGAGGTCGGCGGTGCGCTCCACCACTTTTTGCTCCAGCACCTCGTTGTAGGCCTGTAGCTGTTTGTGCAGAAGCCGGACTTCGAGCATGTTATACACCCGCATCTGCAATTCGGCGGGTTCGAAGGGCTTTGAGAGGAAGTCCTTTGCGCCGGATTGGAGCGCCTTGATCTTCTTGTCCAATTCGCCGGTTATGACCACCACGGGGAGGTAGCCCGAGGTCTCGACGGCTCGGAGCTTCGCCATGACGCCGAAGCCGTCCATGTCGGGCATCATGAGGTCGAGCAGGATGAGGTCGTAGTCGTTCTCGGCGTAGAGCGAGGCCACGACCTGCGGGGTCGAGGTCGAATCGACCGTTTGGTAGCCGGCATCGGCGAGGATGCGCTTTATGAGCCCGACCTCCATTTCCTCGTCGTCAACCACCAGTATCTTGCTTTTGAGGATGTCCGATTTTCCCATCATGGTTCGTCCCTTTCTTTGCGTACGGTTCCGACCCCGGTTTCCGACGGCCGGAACGCTCCGCTTCTCAATGTGTTTTCTCGTGCAGCGTTTCCCGCACCGCGCCCAGAAGTTCCGGAATCGAATACGGCTTTCTCAGGAAACGGAAATTTTTGCTTTTTATGTAATCCCAGTTCGCCTTTTCGTCGGTGTAGCCGCTGGCGAACAGCACCCTGGGAGCGCCGCGCGTGAGCAATTCCTCGACGAGCAGAACGCCGCTTTTGTCGGGCAGGACGACGTCGCTGAACACCAGGTCGAATGCCCCGTTTTCCTTCTCGAACAGGCTCGTCGCCTCCCGCGCCGAGGCCGCCGCGAACACGCGGTAACCGTTCGTCGACAGGATTTCCTCGGCGAGGAAGCGCACTTCCTCGTGGTCTTCCACGAGCAGCACGCGCTCGCCGTTTCCCCGCAACGTCGACGTCGGTACGGTCGCGGCGTCCTTCCGTTCCACCTCGAAGGACGAGCGGGGCAGGTACACCATAAACGAGCTGCCCTTGCCCGGCTCGCTTTTCACTTCTATCCAGCCTTTGTGCTGCTGCACGATTCCGAACACCACCGACAGGCCGAGCCCCGTGCCTTTGCCGGCCTCCTTGGTGGTGAAGAAGGGTTCGAAGATGTGCGCGATGGTCTCCTTGTCCATGCCCGTGCCGGCGTCGGTCACCGACATGCACACGAAGTCTCCCGGCCTTCCCGCCTTGACGGCCGCGCAATACGCGTCGTCGACGACGGCGTTTCCGGTTCGTATCGCCAGCGTGCCTCCCTCGGGCATGGCGTCCCTGGCGTTTACCGCGAGGTTCATGAGCACCTGTTCGATGTTGCCTTCGTCTCCATTGATGGGCCACAGGTCGTCGGCCGCCTCGATTTCTATGCGCACGTCCTCGCCGATGAGCCGCTCGATCATCTTGACAAGGGAACGAACGGTGCCGTTGAGGTCGATGGGCACCGGCTCCATGGGCTGCTTCCTGCTGAACAGGAGAAGCTGGCGCACCACGCCCGCGGCCCGGGCCGCGGCGTTGCTCACCTGCTTGAGGTCCCGGTACAGGGGATCGGTTTCTTCGATTTTCATCATAGCGAGGCTTGTATAACCCGAAATCGCCGCAAGGAGGTTGTTGAAATCGTGCGCCACGCCGCCGGCCAGCCTCCCTATCGCCTCCATTTTCTGCGCCTGCAGGAGCTGGTCTTCGAGCCGAGATTTTTCCTCTTCGGCGCGCTTTCGCTCGGTGATGTCCGACATCACGTGAACGGCGCCGACAAGGGAGTCGTGCCCGTCCACGATGGGGTCGGCGGTGATGCTGAAGGAACGGTCTCCCATGAGCAATTCGCCGTATTCCCGTGCGCGCGAGCGCTTGAGGGACGTCACCGGGCAGGCGGGGACGGGCGTTTTCGCGCCGTGCAGGAGCCCGCAACAATGCCGTCCGATGATGTCGGACGCGGGTTTGCCGAGCAGCTTGAGCGCGGCGGCGTTGCAATGGGTTATTCGTTGCTCGATGTCGAGGATGAGTATCGCGTCGGAGATTGAGTCGAAGGTCTTCTGCCACTCCTCCGCGGCCTGGCGGACGGCCTGCTCCGCGGCGACCAGCCGTTTTTTCGCGGAAATTTCCCGACACGCGTGGACTACCTTGACCGGAAGGAGCTCGTGGAATTCGAACGTTTTTACCACGTAGTCGAGCGCGCCGAGCTTCATCATCTCCACGGCGAGCTCCTCGTCGCCGTGGCCGGTGACGATGATGAACGGTATGTCGAGGCGGCGTTGCCGCAACGCCTCGATCACGTGCCGGGCGGTCATGTCCGGCAGGGAATAATCGAGCAGAAGCAGGATGTCCTTGCGACCGGCGAGATCGAGGGCGAGGAGTTCGGAGCCGCTTGCGTATCCTTCGGTGGCGAGTCCTTCGCGGTTAAGAAGTTTGCGCACCGATTTGTTGAGCCCCTCGTCGTCCTCCACGACCAGCACCGTCGTCGAAGGCATTTCGCGGCTTTCCATGCTTACCTCCGCTCGTCTTTACGCGCTCTTCCCGTTTATGGCGGGCACTTCCACCACCAGCAGAAACAGCCCCAGCTTCATCACCACGTCGACGAACTTGTCGTAGTCTATGGGCTTGGTCACGTAGTTGCTGCACCCGAGCTGATGGCACGTCGCCACCTCGCGCGGATCGTCGGTCGTGGTGATCATGATGACCGGCATCTTTTTGAGTTCCTCGTCGGCCTTTACCTGCCGGAGGACTTCGACGCCGTCGATGCCGGGCATGCGGATGTCGAGCAGCAGCAGGTACCCTTCCCCGGGTTTTCTTCGCGGGCCGGCGCCCTTGCGCTGCAGGAAATCAAGCGTGTCCCCGCCGTTTTTAAAGCGCATGATGTCGTTGACTATTCCGGCCCGTTTAAGGTTGCGTTCGATAAGCAGCGCGTGGCCGTCGTCGTCCTCGGCGATAAGAATGGTCACTTCTCTCTTCATGCAAAACCTCCCTAAGAAAAACGCTATGACGGCAGGGACACGTAAAACCTGCTGCCTTTGCCCGCCTCGGATTCGACCCGCACGGTTCCGTTGAGCCTGCCCAGCGAGCGCCGGACTATGGTAAGGCCGAGGCCGTCGCCCTGCGTGGCCGACGGAGTGAGCCGATAGAAAATGTCGAAAATCTTTTCGTGGTGTTCGGGCGCGATGCCGATGCCGTTGTCCTCCACGCAGTATTCCGAACGGTCGTCCGACGCCGTCCCCGTGACCGAAATTTTTCCTCCTCCGCCCGGATTCATGAACTTTATCGCGTTGTCGAGCAGGTTCGAAAATATCTGGTTCACCTGGACGCGGTCTCCCCGGCACGGCGGAAGATTGCCTGCGGTCGCCTCGATGCCCGACTCCTTTATGCGGTACTCAAAGGTTTTTAAAGCCGAACCGATGAGTTCGTTCATGTCGAGCTGCTCGATGGTAAGGGCCGCGCGTCCGAGCCGCGACAGCTTGAGAAGCCCCGCGAGCAGGCCGTCCATCTTCGCCACGCTGGCGAGGATGTATTCCTGCGCCTCGGGAATGTCGTGTTCCAGTATGCGGGCCGCTTTCGTCCGTTCGTCGCCGGAGAGTTCCTGCTTTTTAAGGATTGCGTTCAAATCGGCGAGCGATATCCCGAGTTCGCGGGAAAATCCCTGGACATTGACAAGCGGTGAGCGGAGATCGTGGGAGGTGACGTAGACGAGCTGCTCGAGTTCGGCGTTTTTCTGCACCAGGTCGCCGTTGAGGGCCACTATTTTCTCCTCGTCCTGCTTGCGCGACAGGGCGATGCCGAAGCTGGCGCTTATTTTCTCGAAATAGCCGATGGCCTCCGGAGTAAAGCGGTCCGGCCTCCGGTCGATGAGGTGCAGCACGCCCACGATTTCCTTGTTCGCCTTGATGGGTATGAGCGCGACGGAGCGGTATCCGTCGTGGATGCAGCGGTTGCGCGGGTTGAACCGCTGGTCCTGTTCGGGCGGGACGTCGAGAAAAGGAAGGGTGTTGTTGGTCCACGCGCTGCCGAACGCGGTGAAAAGCGGGTTTGCGGGGTCGGTGCGGCCGGTAACCACCAGGCCGCAGGTGCATTCGAGGCGTATCCTGCCGTTTTCGTCGAGGCAGAAGTCTCCCTTTTCGTTCCGGGCGATAAGTGAGTTTTCGGCCAGCAGAAAGTCCTTTGAAAAGCCTTCCGTCACGGCATACGGAAAATCATCGCCGCGGCGCATGCGGATGCCCACGCCGTCGAGCCCGGTTTCCTTCTTGATAACCGCCAGGATGCGTTCGGCGCTCCGGCTGATGGACATATTTTCGTTGAGGATGCTCAATACTTCCGCCGCAAGGGCCTTGTGGCGCTCGGCCAGCTTGCGCTCCGTTATGTCAACCGACAGGATGAACACTCCTTCCGGCACCGGCTGTATCCTCAAATCGAACCACCGCGCCGCGCCGCTGGGGAAAACGAACTCGTTCTCCATGGTGACGGCGGCATGCCGTTCCATGCAATTTCGAATCGCCTTGAACACTTCCGTTTCCTCTATTCCGGGCCACATGTCCATGTACCGCCGGCCCAGCAACTCGCTTTTCGGACGCCGGTTGTGGCGCTCCGCCGCGTCGTTTATGTAGAGGTAGCGCCAGTCGTGGCCGAGAATCTGGCACCCTTCCATCATCGCGTCGAGGACGCCGTGGAACCGCGCCTCGCTCGCGCGAAGCGACGCCTCCGACGTCTTACGCTGCGTAATGTTCTCGAATACCGCGACAAAGCGGCCTTTCTCGGGACTGTAGGCCGAAACCGAGAACCAGATTTTAAGCGCTCTCACGAAGCTTTCGAAATGTTCCGGGTTGCCCGTCGAAGCAACCTTGTCGTATATCTCAACCATCTGGGGGTCCGACGTGTGAATGCCGGGAATCATTTCCGAAGCGAGTTTTCCCGCGACTCCGGACAGCCCGGTGATCTTTTCAAACGACCTGTTCACTTCGATAAATCTGAAATCGGTAGGCCGTCCGTCGGGCCCGTATACCATTTCGCAATATTCAAACCCGTTCAGCATGTTTTCAAACAGGGATCGGTACCTGCCTTCGCTGAGACTCAGCGCGCTTTCCGCGCGCCGCCGCTCCTCGGCCTCCCGGATTTGCGCCGAACGCATTTTCCGGTCGTATTCCCTCCACCATGCCACGATGAGCATCAACGACACCGCCGCGAGAAGGAGCGCGATGAGGAAAACAAGCCTCCCCGTGGCGGCGAGCGGCGCCAGGACTTCGTCCTTGTCAATTTTCGAGACGAGGTACCACGGCGTCTCCGGGAGATGCTTGGCCACGGCGAACACGCGCGCGCCCCGGTAATCCGCTCCCTCCATGAATCCCTCTTCGCCGCGCGCCACGCGGGCGGCGGGAAGCAAGGGGGACGACAGCGGCGCTTTAAGAAGGAGCGCCGTGCCCTTGCGATGCCGCAGCTCGTTGAGGAAGACCACGCTGTCGCCCTCGCGGCGCAGTATGAGTGTCTCCGCGGTTTTGGCGGGCGTAGGCCAGCGTTGGATAAGGGGATAGAGGAATTTCTCCGGATCGCTTCTAAAAACGAGCACGACCGGCGGATGCCTTGAATCCGCGGCAGTGAGCCCAAGGGGCGCGACAATGTCCATGTGGATACAATCGCACGCGGAACACCGGTAGAAATCGACCACGAGCGGTTTTTTCTCGCGGACGGCGCGCCGTATGGATGCCGTATCCACGTACAACGGCTCTCCCTCGGGCGCTTCGGTACCGGTAATCAGCCGTCCGCCGACGTCGGTGACGAAAACGGCGCTGTAGCCGAAGTTGTCCCGGAGCACCGACAGCATATCGCGAATCCGGGAGAGGCCGTCGTCGGCGTACTTTGGAAAACGCGGCCCGTTGCGCACGAAGTCAAGAACGTGGCTGCTCGCCACGAGGTTCGCGTCGGCGAGCCGCTGCTTTCTCCAGGAAACGAGCTGCTCCGCCTTGAGATTGGCGACGGCGAGAAGTTCGTCCTTCACCCCTTCTTTAAACCGGTTCACCTGGTGCCGGTAGTACAACCACGCGCCTAAGGAGATTGCGGCCGTGAGACCCGCAAACACGATAGCGGTGAAGAGGGGAAAGCCCGGGTGGACGCGTTTTTCCTTCATACGGGAAAACCCTTTGGCCGGACGACGGGATTCCGGCATAAACGGCGCGACGGTTCCACGAATAGACAGGCGGGAAATTCGGAGGATGGCAGCCGACACACGGGAGCGCTTCCGGCCCTCTTATTCATGATTATGCATTTGAAAATCGCGCATGACAAGTATTGTCCGGTTTTTGGACGTTTCAAGGCGTCGCCGGTGGTTAGGTTCCCCGCCTTCCCCGGTCACGTGTCGGCCGTTTCGGTTTTCCTTCCGGCCAGCTCGTCCCGCGCCGCGGCAAGCAGATCGGGAATCGAATACGGCTTCCGCAGAAAACGGAAATTCTTGTTTTTTATATAATCCCAGTTCGCTTTCTCGTCGGTGTAGCCGCTCGAAAATATCACCCGCAGGGGCCCGCGCCCGAGCAATTCGTCGACGAGCCTGACGCCGCTTGCGTCGGGCAGACCAACGTCGCTGAACACCAAGTCGAATTTTCCGTTTTCCCGTTCGAACAACGCCCGCGCCTCTTTCGCGGACGACGCGGGGAACACGGCGTACCCGTTCGTCGAAAGGATTTCCACGGCGAGAAGGCGGACCTCCTCGTGATCCTCCACGACGAGGATACGCTCGCCGTGGCCGGAGACCGCCCGACGCGGAGCGGCCGGCGTTTCCCTCGTTTCCGTCTTGAAGAACATGGAGGGGAAGTACACGGTGAACGTGGTGCCCTTGCCCGGTTCGCTTTGCACCTCTATCCAGCCCTTGTGCTCCTGCACGATGCCGAGCACGACGGACAATCCCAGCCCCGTGCCTTTGCCGGGCCCCTTTGTGGTGAAGAACGGCTCGAAGATGCGCGAAACGGTTTTTTTATCCATGCCCGTTCCGGTATCGGCCATCGACATGCGCACGAAATGCCCGGGACGGGCCTGCGGAACGGCGTTGCAATGCGTCTCGTCGACGACGACGTTTTCGGTTTTTATGACGAGTCTTCCGCCGCCGGGCATCGCGTCCCTGGCGTTGACGGCCAGGTTCATGATCACCTGCTCGATGTTGCCTTCGTCGCCCGCTATCGTCCACAGATCGCTGGCGGCGTTTATCTCTATGCACACGTTCTCGCCGATGAGCCGGGAGAGCATTTTGACGAGCGAGGTCACGGTCGCGTTGAGCTTGAGGGGCGCCGGCTCCATGGGCTGCTTTCTGCTGAACAGGAGGAGCTGGCGTACGAGGTTCGCCGCCTTCGACGCCGCGTTGCTCACCTGCTTGAGATCCCTGTGGAGCGGGTCCGATTCATCCACCTTCATCATCGCGAGGCTGGTGTAGCCGGATATGGCCGAGAGGAGGTTGTTGAAATCGTGGGCCACGCCGCCAGCGAGCTGGCCCACCGCTTCCATTTTCTGCGCCTGCAGGAACTGCGCCTGGATTTTTTCCTTCTCTTTTTCCGCCAGCTTGCTTTTGGTAAGGTCGACCAGGAAATTCAAGGTCGCGGGCCTACTTTCCCAGTCGACGGCCACCGACGAGAGGTAGACCCACGTCTCCGCGTTGTCGATTCCCACTACCCTGAACTCATAGCCGTCGGGCGTTTTCTCGCCGCGCAACCGCTGCCGGTACCGCTCGACGACCATCGCCCGGTCGTCGGGATGAATGAAATCGGTGAAAGGCCTGCCTATGACGTTCTCGGGCCGTGCCTTGAGAATCTGTAACGCCTGAGGGTTGGCATAGGCGAGTTTTCCTTCCTGGGCGATGATGATGGCTTCGTTGGCGTTTTCGACCACCATGCGGTATTTTCTTTCGCTCTCCAGCAGTGATTCCTGCGCCCGCTTCCGTTCGGTGATGTCGCGAAAGATGCCGAGAAGGTACTTCCGCCCGTTCATCTCGACGTATCCTACCCTGGTTTCCACCGGAATTTCCTCGCCGCTCTTCGACAGGAGAACATCCTCGTGTATCCTTTCCCCCGAGATATTTCGCGATTGTTGAAAGCCGGCGGTCATGCCGCCGGCAAGCGGCCGGGGCGGATGGAGATCGGATTGCAGTTTTCCCACAATGTCCGATTTATCCCGCCGTACCAGATTGCACATGGCCTGGTTGCAGTCGACAATCCGGCCGGTTTCCGCGTCGGCGAGCGCAATGCCGTCTTTCGCATGGTCGAATACCATGCGGTAGCGCATCTCGTTTTCGCTCAGCGCGGTCTCGGCCCTTCTCTTCGCTATCGCCATCGCGGCCTGCGCGGCGAGCGTCTCGATTGACGACAAGTTTGGTATGGCGCTTTCGCCGCGGAGGAGGATTGCGAGACCGCCCAGTATCTTTCCTTCCTTGACAAAACCTACAACGTATATTCCCGTGATGCCGAGCAGTTTTTGAACCGCGTTTCCCGCGCTTTCGGGGATAACCCCGAAAAAGTCGCGCAGCCCCGTCTCTACCCGCCTCAGTTTGCCGTTCATAATCGCCTTGCGGGCCTCGGGGCCGAAGTCGCCGGAAAGCTTCATCGGATCCACGCCGAGAATTTTCTTGATTGCAACCGCCGTTTTCTCGATTCCCGTAATGCACTTGGGACGAAAGACGCCGGCCGTTTGGTCGAATTCACTCACCGCCAGAATGGCGTTAAACGGCGCCGCCTGTTCTATCTGTTCGCAGATGAGCCGGTAGATGTCCTTTTCGGGCGGCAATTCCACCAGTTCCATGGCCGAATGGGAGATGAAAAGCAGATCGCGGACAAGCTGCTGAAGCGTCGCTTCCGACTGCTTGCGCTCGGAAACGTCCCGCACCACTATCAGATCGGCCGGCTTCCCTTGGAAATTGGTGAGGCCGGCATTGAGTTCGCAGGGAATCGCCGAGCCGTCGCTTCGTTTCAGGACGGCTTCGTAAATTGAAGGCGGCGTTTCCCCCTTCATGCGCCGGACGTAATAATCCATGACGCGGCCGATGTCGGGGCCGTTGATATGGGCGGCCAGCGGGCTTCCGAGGAGCTTTTCGACGCTGCCGCCGTCGATGTCGGCCATCCGGGCGTTCGCGAATTTTATGATCCCGTCCTGCGCGATGATGATGCCGTCGTTCGCGCGTTCGACAAGGCTGCGGTATTTTTCCTCGCTTTCCTTAAGGGCTTGTTCGGCCGCCATGCGCTCCGTGACGTCTTTTGCCATGGTGATTACCGCGCGTCGGCCGTCCGGAAGTTTGCCCAGCGACGAGGATTTAAAGTCCCACGTTCGCCGCGTGCCGTCTTTGCGCGTGATGGAGAATTCGCCCTCGTCCTTGCCCAAAGGCGCCTTGTAAATCGCCTTGATTCTCGCTCTCAACGAATCTTTGTGAACGCCGTAGGCTTTCTCGGTCCAATCGGTTATGGTGGGAATGTCGGAAGGGGAATACCCGGATTGCTCCGTCCATCCGCCGCTCAAGGCCAGAATCGCCCCGTCTTCGGCGTGAATCATGACCGGAAACGGCGCATGTTCGATGGCCCGCCGGAATCGCTCCTCGCTGGCGCGGACGGCATCTTCAATCTCCCTGCGTTCGGTGATGTCGCGCATCACGAGCACGGCGCCGCTCAGGTTCCCCGCGTCGTCGAAGATCGGATCGATGTTGGCGATGAACCACCGGTCGGCCATTCGCAATTCCTGCGATTCGCGTTTTAGGGATTTCTTGACGCGTTCGAAGGGGCAGGACTCCACGGAGCCGGTCGCGCCGTGGAAAAGTCCGCGACACGAAACCCCGACGATTTTCTCGAAAGGAAGGTTCAGGTGTTGCGAAACGGGTTTGTTGGCCTGGAGTACGGTTCCTTCTTTGTCAAGCAAAAATATCATGTCGCCGATGGAGTCGAATGTGGTGCGCCATTTCTGGGCCGCCTGTTCGAGCGCTTGTTCCTTGTCGATACGCGTATCGACGTTTGTGGTCGCAGTATTCATGGTGACGCGTTGGGGAAAAACCATCGTCCCACGGCGCGCTCCCGGCATTGTTTGTCCGCGCGTGCGCCTTTTCGGTTCGGTCTTTCCCAATCTTCGGTAGTTATTAATGATAGGAACTTGCTATGGATTATATACACTTGCCGGCCGTATGTCGACGAAATCGATTTCGTCGACAAGGAAAAGGTGAGGGCGGGCGTCCACCGGCAATGCGCGACGCCCCGTTTTTCAAGCGGGTTTCGTGACTAGAAAAATTTTTTGAACAGATGCAGGTTTTGTTCGAGAAAATGTACGCAATCCCGAAGGAACGCCTCGTCGCAATTCTCCAACGGCGGCATCCCGGCGCCCAGGCACGCGCACAGGACGCGGCGGAGTCCATAGTAAAAAGGGATCGCCTGCGACGGCGGCAGGCCGGTCTGGATAGTGGCAATGTTCTGCAACTGCCTGAGGGTTATACCGGCGGCGTCCGCCCACTCCCGGGGTTCACGGATGCATCGGCTTTTAAGGAGAAAAAGCACGTCCTTGCTTTTTACCGCGGTGCCTTTGCAGAGGACGGCGACGGGCGCCATGCCGCATACTTCTGTCAGGAGTTTGCCGGTGCTCCCAAAGCCTTTGTCGATTACGGCCTGGGCACCCAATTGCGTGGCGTGCGACGCGCTTTCCATGGAACCCATGCCCGAATACACGATGGCGAAAGGGAAATTTCCGTGTTTCTCGATGAGCGCCATGCCGGCGTCCTTCTTTTGACCCAGACATAGGTCAACGATCCAGCAATGCCACGCGCCGGAATGCCGGGCGATGACGTTTTCGGCTTCCACTATGGTGGCCGCCGTCGAGACCGAAGTGCAAGGGGTCGAAAACACATCGACCAGCATCGTGCGAAGTGACTGTTCGTCCTCGACGATAAGGACGTGTATCCGCCCCGCGATGACGTCTTTTATCGTATGGGGAATTTCTTCCGCCATGCCTTGCTCCGGTGGAAACCGACGTGGTTCTACGCCTGTAAAGAAAATAGGCGTTTTATGGGGTTTTGTCAAACGTGGCGTTTAAAAGCCGCCTTCTCGCCCCGCTCATCAATGCACTCTATACTCTTCTTCCTCTCGGAACTCCTCCCGGCAGCTTGCCGTGTCGGGCGGATGAACGGTCGACAGTTCGTTAAGCATTCCCGTAGGCGAACACGCTGTTGGATTTTGAGGGCGGATAGCGGCCGCGGCGTCGAAGGCTTTACGGGGCTTTGTCGACGAGAGTCCGTTTCTTCAAACACTGATTGTCGTGAAAACCGGTTGAAGGTAAAATGCGCCGCGTCCGTCATGCCGGGAGCGGCTCCACGCTTACGGCTCGAATTCCAATCGGACTTTTCCCGGGGCTATCCCCTTAATTCTTGCCTTTCCGGAATCGTCGGTGACGCAACGCCTGATTTCTCCCGAAGGCAAAATCGCCTTGAAGTTCCTGTCGGCGAGGGCATTGTCCGCATGATCCTTGAGGGCGACGTCGAGCCAGTCCTTGAGGAACAGCGCGCCGGACTGTACGGTGAGTTCCCCGATTGAGACCTTGAAAAAAAAGAAGGGCAGGCTGGACGCCTTTTGTTGTTCCTTCGCGCCGCATATCGAGAGGTATTTTTCGTCGACCGAAAGCGTCCATTGGCGCCGCACCCGGTTTCCGTCCACGGCCGCCGCAATCGAGTCCAGGAGATGATCCGCGTAATTTCCGTCGCGGACGTAAATTTCGAGCAGAGCCGTTTCCCCGTTTTCGACCCCTTCGGTGTCCACTTCCATGGTGACCGGATTTCCCGCCTCGGCCTCCCGCGCCGACCACGCCGCGTTGACGATTGCGCGAAGCGCCACGGTGTAACTTCCCTCGGGAACAGAGGTCATGCCGATGCGGCCGCCCAGGACGCCGCCTCGTTTCGCCCCGTTGGGATATTCGAGCGTGTACCGCACGCCGCCCACGGGCAGGCCGGCGTCGTCGGCAAAGCTCATGTCGAGGAAATGCGCGCCGGTCTGGTTGGTCTGCGGCGTCTGGTTGGATATCGCCGCGCTGGCAAGCGCGCCCGCCGTGGCGGTTCCGCCGCCGCCTCCTCCTCCCGCGCCAGCGCCCCCGCCTCCTCCGCCGGCGCCCGCTTCACCGATGAGAACGGTCATGCAGCCCATGATGATTGAGCTGGGCGGTCCCACGCACATCGCCATGTCGCCCATGCGCGCGGCAGGCATGCCGCCGATGAATACGCCCGTGCTGCCGAGCAGGATGGACCCGCCCACGTGGGGAATGGGCGGGGTCGCGGGCGTCGCCATGGGACACACGTGCATGTCGCCCATGCGCGCCGCGGGCATGCCGCCGATGAGCACGGTTGGGCAGCCCGGGCCCGTTATCACGCCGCCGTGCGCGGTAGAATCTCCCAGCCGTGCAGCGGGTTTGCCCATTTTCTCTTCTCTGTGTTCTTTGTGTCTCTGTGGCGAATTTTCTTAATTTGCGAACGGCACATACCGTATCGTCAACTCGAGGCCCTTCGCAATCTTGCTGGTCGAGATGTACCGCCAGATGTCCCACTGCTTTCCGCCCAGGTAGATGATGCCGGCCGGAAGCATGTAGGTGGTGACCCTTCCCACCTGGAGGTACCGGATCATCCTGCCGTCCTTGATGAGGAGCTGTTTGAGCACGTCGATGAGCGCCGATATCTGTCCGCCGTCGGTTATGGCGTGCATGCCGGCGTTGAGGCCCCGATCAATCTGCGCCGAGTCTTTTTTCCAGCCGTCCGATTCCTTGCCGCCGTTCACGCTGTCGACGAATTCCTTGATGCGGCCGGGGCCGTCGTCGCCGATGAGCAAGCCGGGTGAGTTTATCACGCCGAGGTCGTTGGGGTTGATGGTGAGGGGCGAGAGGATGTCGAAGAGCTCGAAGCGCGTATCGGAAGGATCGATGAATTCGAAATCCGACATGGCAAGCTTGTCGTAGCGCCCGCCCTTTTTTACCTCGGCGTATTTGATCTGGAACACGGTGGAACTGAAGGCGGTGTCGGAGTTGAACCAGAAGAGGCACTTGCGCATATTGACCTCCTCGTGGGTGAGCAGGGCGCGCTGCCCTTCCCGCGCGTCCCAGTCGAACGTGAACTGGAACGCGGGCTTTTCGTCGAGCCTCACCGTAATTATCTTGGGCACGCTGTTGTCCTCGAGGCAGATGTAGTCCTTTCTGCATCCGGGGCCGAAAATCATGCCCTTGATTTTTTTCTTGTAAGAAAATTTGATTTCCATCCACTGCCCCTCGCCGCTGGTCTGGCTGCCCTCGATCCAGGTGGTGGTCGAGTCGGTATCGAACATGTGGAGCAGAACGTTCAAATTCGGATCGGTCTTGCTGCCGAGGAGCTCCGACGACCCGCGCACGATGGCGGTCTTCCCGTCGAATGCCACGGTGTCGGTGACGAGGAAAACGGTCGCGCGCGCCCGGAGCGGGACCAGGCACAGCAGCAACGGGAAAACAAGCAGGCGCGCGGATACGGAAACCAAACGGCTGCCACGGTGACGGTTCATGACGTTTCCTTTGAAAGAATGGAACAACGGCGTGTAGGATAAAAATGCCATATTGCAGGCCCCGCGTGCATGTCAGTTTATCATTACCATGGTACCCTTCACCTTGGCCATCACGTCGCCCGACACTTCGGCCATCATGCCCGACAGCGACGCCTGCATGCTTCCCTTGAGCGACGCGTTCATTTGGGCCTCCATCTTGACGTTCATGCCCTTCACCTCGACGTCCATGTCGGCCTTTTCGCTTATCTTCATTCCGGCGACGGTGAAATCCGTGGTCGCCTTCTGCTCGATTTTCCCCTGGGACTCGATTTTGACGTTTGCCGCCTTTATCGAAAGGTCCTTCGCGGCGCTGATGGTGATTTCGCCCTGCGAATCGAGCAGGAGCTTGCCGCCGTTGCCGTCGAGGGTCACCGTGTTCTTTCCCGCGGCGTCGGCGAGACAGACTTTCTTGCCCTCGTCGTCCATTTCCATGACGTTGCCGGCCTTTGTCTGGATTGTCAATTTCTTATTCTTGTCGTCGATGCTGATGACGTGTCCGCCCGCCGTGGTAATCACGATGCCTTCGTTGCCGCTTTTGTAGGTCATGGTGATGGAGTGGCTCTTGGCGTTCCACGACGCGCATTCGTTCTTGTCGTCGAGCAGCAGCGTGTTTTGGTCCTTGGTCCGGACGGATACGCGTTTTTCCTCGTCGTCCATTTCCAACGTGTGCTGAGACGCGCTGACGAGGCGCACTTTCTGCTTCTCGTCGGTGTCGTCCAGCACGATCTCGTTGCCGCCCGCGGTGCGTATCACGTTCTGCTCCTTGTTGGAGCCCGATACCGGGGACACCGTGTCGGCGTTGGGCACCGTGCCAAGGCCCAGCGGCCTGTCCGGGTTGCCGTCGACGCAGGCCCACACCATTTCGACGCCCTCGTGCGACGGAAAGTGCATGCCGTAGTTCGCTCCCGAATAGGGTTGCGCAAGGCGCATGTAGCGCGATCCTTCGTAATTTTTCGCGTTCGACACGTCGAACGGCATGCGCACCTTGTAGCGCCCCATGTCGTCGAGGGCGGCGTAGCTTGCGCCGTTGGCCTCGATGGAGGCGGTCATGATTCCGTTTATCCGGGGCACGGGCGCCACCGGAAGGGGACGGAAGAGGTCGGCCTGCGCGGCGGGGATGCAGCCGAAGTCGTTCGCGTAGGTATGCACGTCGGCGCTGTCGCCGCCCCTGGTGTGGCTGCCGCGGTGCTCCACGCGCGTGAGCAGGTATTTGCCGTTGACGGAATCGAGGAAATGCTCGGTGAGCGTGAACCGCTTGCCCGCGCGCATGCCGCGGCAGTTGCCGCCGCCCTCGTATACGAGCCTGCGCGACGCGAAACGGTTGGCCGCGATTTCGGCGCGCCTGTCGGCCTCCGTGGTGTTTTTAAAATGCCCGCCGTACTCGTATACGGTCCCGGCGTCGCCGTTCTTTACCGGTTTGCGCGCCGAGAGGTTTATCTCGGGCGTGCGGTAGTTGTAGTCGCGGAGAAGCACGTCCTTGGGCACGATCCTGCGCAGCGATTCGAATTCGTGCACCGATTCCCTTTCGTCGGCGTCTATTTGCTCGGCCATGCCCGAGACCGAGCGGTACAGCACGTCCGGGGAGGTCGCCACGAATTCGAACGACGACGGCTTATCGGACATCACGAGCTTTTCCGCGCCGCAGCTCCCGTCGAGCTCCTCTGCGAGGATGGGGTTTTCGTTGAAGAAATACCAGACGCCCGCCGCCTCCATGAGCCGCGCGATGAAGTTGAGATCGGATTCCTGGTACTGCACCACGTATTCAAGCTCGGGGAATTTTCCCTCGTCCACTTGAAAGGAATAATAGTCGGAGAGGCCGGAGCCGTCGAGGACTTCCTTGACTATCGCGTTGACTTTTTTCTTCTGGAAAATGCGGGTCTGTACCGTGAGGCCCAGGAGCCAGAGCTTGGGAACGAGCGTGAGCACGTAGGTGGCGCGGTCGAGGCTTTTGCCCGCGAAGCGGAACTCCGACACGATACCCGAATAGGGACAGTATTCGCCGTCGCGGAAGAGGTACAGCGTGGCCGCCTTGTTCACCACGGCGTCGGGCGACAGGTCGGCCCTCTGCGAGATGAGCGTGACGTTGAATTTATAAACGCCGGAAATCCTGTCGACGCCGGAGAAGTTCAGCACCTCGAAGGATTCGGGCGGAAGCCCGGCCGAGAAGAAATAGAACTGCGCGCGGTTGGCTTTTTGTACGGGCATGAGTGGCTCCTTGGTACGAAGATTCATCGCAGGCACGGAGAAAAAAGAGTGAAGAGAGAATGAAAAAACGAATCCTTTTTTCTCTTTGTCCTGCCGTCAACTTTCAACTTTGAACTTTCAACTCTTTATTCTCTCCGTGTCTCCGTGGTGAGGTTTTTTACAACGATCCGAACAACTTCCTCGCCGCATTCTTCACGTCTTTTTCCAGGTTCGGTGCCACCGACTTCGCGAGGTTCGCGACGTCGGCGGCGCCCGCGGGAAGAAACGACGACAGGTCGGCGTCGAGGCTGGAGAACAGGTTGTTTACAAACGCGTCCGCCTCGGCGCCCGACGCGGAAAACGCGACATTGCCCGATACCGAGCGGCCGATGCCCGGGATGGCCTTGAGAGAGACGATGCCGTTTAGGTTGCCGTTCTTGTGCTCGACGGCGAAGGGAACGGCCATCGCCGCGCCCGCCATCGCCGACAGGGCGCCGCCCGACTGGACGCTGCCGAGCCTGCGGAAATCCCCGCCTTCCGAGGCGCGCCATTCCACGAATGCCGAGAGCCCCGCCGAGCCGCCCGCCGCCGCGCCGAGCGAGCCAATCCCGCCGGGCAGGGACGACGCCCCCCCGGTCTTCGAGCCGAACGCGTAGCCCGACAGCTCCACGCGCATCCGCAAGAAACAATGCGCGCCGGGCTTGACGAAGCGCGACAGCAGCGGAACGGATTTTATTGTCGAGACGAGGTCGAACCCCTGCGCGTCGGGAACGTCCCATGTGGCATGTGCCGTGCCGTCGACCACCGAGCCGTCGTGGAACCACGAGAGGAACGACTGCGCCGTGCTCGCGATGTCGTGTGTCTTTTTCTCCACGAAATCGATGACGTTCTTGAACTTCGAGGAAACGAGCGAGGAGAATCCTTCCTGCGACCCCGTGAGGCCGGAGCAGTATGTGCGGATGACGCACGCGAACACGTATTCGACGAGCCGCATGCCTTCCTCCGAGTTAACGTCGAAGGCCAGGGAGCCGTCGCCCGACAGGCCCTTGATGTTCTTGATCGGCACGTTGCACCGGAGGGTCTTGTCGGAAAATCCGACCGACAACTGTTGGCTCGTGCCGAGCGGGGCGGTGAGATCGACGGTCGCGAGATTCGCGAAATCCTTCCCCTGCCCCTTGCTCCACGCAATCGCGCCGGAAAGCTTTCCTTCGGCCCGCGCCGAGCCGCCGGCGGCCGCGCCCATTGCCGGAAGCGACACGCCGCCTTGGCCGAAGGAAAGTCCCGGCAGCGAGACGAAATGCGACAATTGGCTTTCCGCGCAGGCATATCCTTTCGCCTCTATCGAAAGCCGCAGCAGGCAGGACGGGTCGTTTTCCCGCGAAGACTTCCCGACGCCGAACAGGTCGAACAGGTTTACGCCGTTTTCGGACGGCAGGTGCCACGCGCCCGACAATTTCCCCGTGTCGAGGGCGAAGGCGAGGTTTCCCGATTCGCCGAGCGGGATTTTCTTCTCCAGTTCGTCAAGCTTGTCGGTGAGGCCGCAGCCGGCGAGGAAGCGCACGAACCGCGCGGTCACCGACGAGGAAAACGCCTGCGCCGCGCCGGACGCGGCGGCTTGCGCGTCGGAGAATTTCCATTGCCACGGCCACGAGGCCGTGTCCTGCGCGCCGGGGCAGAGGGCCGAGAGGGCGCCGGTTGCCAGCCCTTTGCCTTCGCCGCCATCCCGCAGCGAATCTATGATCTGGCGCACCGAGGAGTCCGCCGCGTCCTTCCAGGTTCCGGCGCCGGTTATGCGCTTGGGGCGGACGAACAGCCTTCCAAGCGTCTCGTCCCAGTCCGGGTGTTTCGTGACCGCGATGAGCTCGTCGACGGCGTCCTTGGGGGCGCTTGCCAGGCCTTCAAAGAAGGTCTCGGCCTCGCGGGCCAGGTTCCGCATGGCCGTGAGCATCGTCGCGAAGTCCCCTCCCTGCCATCCGTCAAGTATCTTCCGCGCGAGCTCCTTGGCCGCGTTCGCCTCGTCGCTCAGGGTGGAAAATGCGTTGCCCGCGGCGGTTTCCAGCACGCAGTACTTTTGGAGCGCGGGCGAGAAGAATATCATGACGCCGGCCGTTTTCCGGGTGAACATCGACAACGCCACCGTCGTTGTCCCGCCGCTCGCGTCGCGTGACTTCTCTCCGTACAGCCGGGGCGGGATGGACAGGGAAGCACCGGTAGCGGGCGGTTGGGTTTCATCGCCGGCTTTGTTGTACTTGGCCAGCGGTTTTGCCGCGGCCTCGTCGCCGAAGAATTGCTTCGCTATCGAGGCGAACGTGTCGCCCGCCGCCGCCGTATAGTCGGTCATGGTTGGTCCTTTCACCGCAACGGTTCGTTTGCAAACAGCCACGAGCCGAGCCGCCGCTCCTCGCGGAAATTCTCCGGCACGCGCAGCACCGCCAGCGCGCCCGCGTCCCACAGAGCCTCGAGAAAACGCTTCCGTCCTTCGATGTCGGCGTAGCCCGATACATAATTTTCCTGCCGCGCCGAAAGGTATTCCACCGGGGCGAGCTGCGACGCGATGTCCTCCACGAGCGCGGCAAGGTCGGGCAGCGCTTCGCCGTCCAGGAGCATCCGCACCTCGTTAAACGACGACGGGAGAAACGGGCAGCCCTCCGGCGACGCGGTTACCCGCCGCTTTTGGACAAACAGGAACTTCCCCGGAAATATCCCCCCGTACCTGAGGCGGCCGCACGGCTTTCCGGGGCAGCTTTGGCAGCCGGGATACGAAGGAATGTCTCTGGTGTCTGGCATGAAAACGTCCTGCGCGGGATGAATACAAAATATAAATACGGGGATGGAGAAGATTTGTGATGCGAAGAAAAAATCGAACCCGACGCGAACGAGGAAAAAAAACCGCGAATTTTGTTTCATTTACATGACGGCCATGTTCCATCCTGATTCATGCATGGAACGGAACAACGGCCTTGCCGCCTCCCGTGGCGGCGAGGCGGAACGAAGCGCAAGAAAGAAAGGGCCGCCGGAGCTTTGCGCGCCGGCGGCCCTTGGTCGACAGTTACGTCCACCGCCTCTTTCCCTCTACTGCGCGCTCCACAAAACCTGCCAGGTCACGACGCTGTCGGGCGTCGCGTCGGTATAGGTCACCGTAATCGTGTCGGACGACTGCACCCACAGGACGTTGCCGGCCGCGTGGGTCGCCGTGGTGGAGAAACCAAGCTTGCCCGCAAAATCGCGGGCGCTCGGCTCGCCCGTGTAGGTAAGCGTTTGGGAGAACCCGGCGGGGTCCTTGGTGCTCTTGACGTGGACGGTCGCGGTATTCGCGGCGATATCGTCGTCGCGCAGATTGATGGTCATCGTATCCGCGAGCGTGTGATAGGCGAGCGAATCGCTCGAGACCGAACCCACCATGGGGAACCAGCCGAGGGCGCCGCCGACAACGGTCTGGGGCGGATCCTTATCATAATAAATGAGGGTAAAATCTTCTCCGGCAAAGACGTCCTTGCCGAAGACCTTGATGGTATTGTGCGCCTGATCGGAGCCCGTGAGCGATGCATGCAGCTCTCCCGTGAAGCTGCCGAAGTCGCCGGTGGGAACCAGCGTGAGCTTCATGAGTATGCCCGCCGTGTCGGCGGCATCCTTGACGGTAACGTAAACGACCGAATCGGATAAATCCACATCGCCCAAATTGACCACCATCGGTTTTGTCAATCCTTTGTATTGCGACGCGCCGGGCCCCAACGTCACCGTGGAGCCCGACCAATGCACGCCCATGGAGGATACCGCCGCCGGTCTTCCTCCATTCGCGGGGCACACGACGTACGAGCATACGACGCTGTCGTTGAAAGTTCCCCTGTCCTGTACCTTGAGAATGCGTTTGGCCGAATCTGATGCGACGATGGAAAAGTGCACCGAATCCATGTACCGTCCCGGCGTCGACGTGTCCTTGGGCAGGATGATGCCGAACCCAATGGTATCCGCAGTGCTGCTCAGGTGCGCCAGTACGGTCGGCCCGGTTTGGGTGGTATCCTCCACGATCACCATTCCGCCGTACTTGCAGCCGGAAAAGGATCCGTTGTCCCAGGTGACGTAACGGTTGGGATCGTAGCAGAAGCCCAGCAGGCTGATGTTGCGGGTACCGGAGTAGGAGGTTATACCCGCCTTTGCCGTAAGATATCCCTGCGCGGTCACGATGATGGAGTCGAGGGCGGCCGCGGTTTTGCCGAGAGCGACCTCCATGCCGTCGATTTTCCGCAGGAGGCCGCCCGCCGACGCAACGGATTTGTGTACCAGCGGCATGGTGAACATGGCGCTGCGGGTCGCGGTCCGGATGCCGACAAAATAGACCTGGCTGGAGAGTTTGCTGAGATACGGGCAAATTTTATAGGTGCCCTGGTCAAGGCTCTCGTCCAGCAAGGTGGAAACGCGCCGCCCCGACACATTGTAGATGTCGATGCATACATGCTCGCTTTTCGCCGTCACGCCGAAGAAAAGCATGTGGTTCCTGAATACGGGAGCCCCGGGCCCTCTGCCGTTGTTCCCGTCGAGGTAGCGGACGGCAATGGAGCCGTCCAGGGCATAGCCGCCGCTTGCATTGGTGGTGGCCGTAAGGTTCGCGTTTTTCAACGTGACCGTAGCGCCGGCAATGCCGGACTTGGTAATGGAATCCTTGACCGTACCCGTGATGCTGACGGTTTGCGCGTTGCCCGAACACACAAGACATCCGGCCAGCGCGAATCCTGCGATAACCCTGGAACGATACATCATAAGCCCCCCCCCTTTTTTGTTTGAAATGCGCATTGAACGAAAATCGTTCGGTTTTCCTGCCGTCTTATCGCGTCACCACGAAAGTCGAGGACGCCAGGTTTTTTGTTCCATCGGAAACGGATACATGATATACGCCGGCGGCTAGTCCCACGGCCGGAAGGTTCAGGGTTCCGTTGAACGAACGTACGGCCGAGCAAAAGACTTTCCTTCCGGCCGGGGTAAAGACCGTTGTCGTCAACCTGCCGGCCACGGCCGCGTCGGACAGGAAAATTGAAATCCGGCCGTTTGCATGAATGACTCTGGCGCCGCCGCCGGGCGCTTTGTGCGAACCGGTTCGTATCACGCCCACGTCGTCCGCTCTGGAACTCAGTATCACGCCCTTGTCGCCGACGGCCACGAACTGACTGTCGCCATAGGCCACGGAGGTGAGACTGCCCGAATAATTCGTGACGCACGGCGTCCACGATGCTCCATCCACCGAAGCATACGTTCCCGATCCGACGGCCACGAACCTGCCGTTGCCGAAGACGACCGACTGGAGCCAGTGGCTTGCTCCCATGCTGTGCGACGACCACGCCGCGCCGTCGGCCGAGGTGAGAATCGTATCCTGTATCCCCACCGCCACGAACAGCCCGTTGCCGTACGCAATCGATTTGAACCCGGACGATCCTCCCGATCTCGCGGTCGCCCACGTCTCGCCGTCGGACGAACTCACTATCGTGCCGCCGAAGCCCAATGCCGCAAAACGCCCCTGCCCGTAGGCGACGGAGACGAGCCAGTCGGTGGTGCCGGAATTCCGCGCGGTCCAATTCGTGCCGTCGGCCGACGTTTTAATCATCCCGGCCACGCCCGTGGCGACGAATCTGCCGTTTCCATAGGCGACGAACTGGGCGTTGGGGCTCTGGCCCCCTTTTGTCCAGGTTATGCCGTCGGCCGAGGTAACCACCGGGGAGCCCATTCCTACCCCCAGGAACAGGCCGTTTCCGTACGCGATGGATGCAAGCCCCGTCAGCCCTCCTCCCGTATTGCACACGATCCACGCCGCGGGATTCGTGGAGTACAGGATATTGATCCCGGCGGTTCCGGCTCCCTGTTCCAAGGCGATGAACGTGCCGTTTGCGTATATGACGGACGACAGCGCCCCGGTTATCCCGAAAAAAACCGCGGTTCGCGACGTCCAGGTGAGGCCGTCGTAGGACGTGAGTATGGCGCCGGTGCCGCCCACGGCCACGAATACGTATCCGCTGTAGGCAACCGAATAGAGATCGTTGGCGCCCACGCTCTGGGACGTCCAGACCGCGCCATCGGAGGAGGTCGTTATGGTGCCGCCCGTTCCCACCGCCACGATTCTGCCGTTGCCGTAGGCCATTGAGGTCACGCCGCCCGTTCCCATGGTTCCCGCAGTCCAGGTTTCGCCGTCGGGGGAGGTCACCATGACGCCGTTGCTTCCCATCGCGATGAAACGATCCTTCACCCAGGCCGCGCACGGCAGGTTGTCGGTCGTTTGCGAGTTTTGCGCCGTCCATGCCGCCCCATCGGAGGACGTGAGGATCGTTCCTCTGGAACCGACGGCCGCGAACCGGCCGCCGCCGAAGGTCACGGACGACAGCGTGATGAACGAACCGAGGAGTGTTGCACGCGTCCACGTCAGGCCGTCTTCCGAGGTAAGGATGACGCCTCTGTCGGTAATGCCGCGCACATAGCCTACGGCCACGAACAGGCTGTCGCCGTACGCGACCGAACAGAGGGCTACCGTCGTATCCAGCCGGACTTCCCGCCATGAGGCCGCATCGGGGGAAATCCGGACCGCGTTACCTCCCACGGCCACGAATTCCCCGTTGCCAAATGTCAATGCCGACATCGAAGGGCCCGCGTACCTCACCATCCAGGGCGATCCGAGGGCCGACGTGAGTACCGTGCCTCCCTGCCCTGTCGCCACGAACATGCCGTTGCCGAAGACCACGCTCATAAGGGTGTTGCCTTGCGGCATGGGGTTTCGCCATTCCCACGCGGACTGCGCCAAGCCCGTACCCGCGCATCCGAGCAGAAAGAGCGCACCCGCGAAACGAACAAGCGACCTGCTACGACAAACCGACGGCATATACGGCTTCCTTATCAGGGGATTCGGTAGCTCAACTTGACAAGAATCGTCGACGTGTTCGGCTGGCCTGTGTCCAGCCCGAAATACAGGGTCGTACCCCTGCACGCGAGGGAGCACCGGTTTACCGAATTGAAATCGAAATAATAGCCTCCGAAACAGGTGAGATTACATTGCGCCAGGAATGTACCGCGAGGATCAAAGACCTGCGCCCTCTGGTAGTTTTGCCGGCCCACGACAAGAACGATCCTGCCCTCCGCATCCACCGCAACGGCCTGCGGCGGCAGGCCCGGCGCTATCGTCCTGAGCCGCGCTCCCGTCGAATCGAATACCCACACCGCCGCCGACTTGTCCTCGCTCAAATACAGCGTATTGTCTTTGCCGACGGCGAGTCCCTTTACCGACGGATTCGAGCCGGGCCAGGGCAGGCTCGCCACGACCGAGCCGTGCAGCATTTCGACTGTCTCCACGGTATCCGACGTGAGCGGATTCGCTCCGGCGAATCCGACCAGCTCGTCGCGGGAATTCAACACGAACTGCGACAGTTGCCTGCCTCCGAAGACCCCCAGGGGGGCCAGGTTGTCTCCTAGGACGAACACGGTTCTGTCGGACGCGGACCATCCGTAAATCGCGTCGTCGCTCGCGGCATAGATCGCCATGGGTTCGGGCAGGTTGAGCAGGTTTGTTTTGCGTAAAGCCGAATCGAACACCGTGGCCGCGTACTCGTAGCCGTTGTCGACGGCGTAGACGCGCCCTCCTGGAGTGAGGGCGAGCGAAATCATGGAGCAGGGGCCGTAACCGCACATCTGGATTGTCGTATCGACGGTAAAGTAGGACATCGCCCTTGCGGTGACGGAAGCGCTGCGGGGTCCCTCGATGCCGTTTTTTCCGAGGCAGGAAACTCGATATTCGAATTCGAGATTCCCGAACACCGTCGAATCGCGGAATATCGAATCGGAAACCGGCGTCCCGTTCATCTGAGAAAACTCGTCGTCGGAACCGTTTTCCCTCCTGTAAACAAGACAGCCGGCCACCGACGTGTCCGGCTTGTTCCACGAGAGCAGAATTTCCTGTCGTGCCGTGTCGCACGCCGCGGCAACGTTCTTTGGGGCCGCGATGCCGAGAAACGGCAACGAAATAACCCCGATATTCGCGGTGTCGCCCGAAACAACGGAGGCCGCCGTGTCGACCACCCCGTACTCCGTCATGGCGGGAATGAACCGTAACGCGTACCGGGACTCCGCGAGGTTGCCGATGACGAAGCTGCCGCCGGTCTCCACCCGCGCGAACCTGTCGACGTTAAAGAGCAGTACCAGCACCTTTCGCGGATCCCCGGCTTCGGAAAGGCGGATGACCCCCGAAATCGCTCCAGCCGGTTTGAGGGTGTCGGGGGGCAGCGACACTTTTTGGGTGGTGTCGGAGATTCTTATGGAATCGATAAGCACGAGGTTGCTTTTTAAATCATTTCCTTCAAGAATGTACATGCCCGTGTCGAGTTCTCCCACCTCGAAATAACCGGTTTCGTCGGTGGTCGCGTACGCCGCGTCGGACGCGCCTTTCATAAGCGCGCGTTTGGCGCTTCGGGCCGGAGATTGGTGCTTTACGATGTAGATCGCCGCGTCCCGGGCCGGCGTTGTTCCATCGGGTTCGTAGAGGGTACCGCACACCGAGGGATTGCCCACTTCCAGGGTATTTCCCGCGCTCTGTTGCGTACCGCAGGAAAACACAAGGAGGCAGAACGCAAGAATCCCGGCGGCGATGCGTCTCGTGTCGGCGATCATTTTGCACCGCGCGGCTTCGACAACGGAAACAAATGGAAATTAAGTTGATAGACCGTGTCGGCTGACGGATCGTTATTGGCGATTTCAACTATCCGGGCACGAAAAGCACGTATTTCCTGCGAGAGCTTTTTAAAGGTTTCCCGTGATATCCCCATGGTCAGCCCCGTAATGTTTCGCTCGTCGGCCGCCAGGTTTGTTATCGCCCGCTCCGCGAGGGATGTCATGCTCTTGTGATAATTGAGTGCGGCCAAAGACCGGATTTCGTTCCCCGTGGTGAGGTGCCTCTGGTTCACGTAATAGACGCCCCCCTCATCCTTCCGCACCAGCCCAAGCTTTTCGAGCAACTCGACCGATTGCTTCGCCTGCCTTTGCGTTATAGGCGGGAACACCTGTTTTGCGAGCGCGTCGAAGTCTCCCCGGAAAGGGTTCATGTCGATAAGGGAGCGGATGACGCCGTGATACCACACGGCGCATAATTCGTATTGTTCCCTTTGCAGCTGCAGGATGCCGTGCGCCCTCCCGCCGATTCGTTTCATCGCGTTCAGTCGCTCAAAATAGTAGTTCTTTTCCTTCAGGCTCTTCGCTTGGTTCAGAAAAACCAGGTTTTCAAAGAAATCCGCTTCTTTTGAGGAATGGCCGAGCGCCAGGGATACCTTGACGATGCTGGACTTCGACATGTTTTTTGAGCCGTGGATCACGCTGTGGAAGAATCCTTTATCCCTAAACCCGGCCCTTTGTGCGAACACTTGGTATGAAAACGAAGGGGTCTTTGCCTTGTGCAGGGCGTAGAAATCCGACAGATATTTTCGGTAATCGGAATAGTCAAAAACGCTAAGCATGCTTCCGCCTTTTTTCACCGCATAAATTACCCCAGACCTGTCCTAAACGCAACGAATGCGCCAAAATATCGTTTTCCATGGAAAACGGCTCCAGGGTGAATTGCATGCCGCCGGGCTTGCATTGATCAGAGCGCGGGCTCGTTGCCGTTTCCATGACGATGTGCCGTAATACCGCGCTCACCCATCGGGAATCCCCCACAGGGGTCATGGTTTCGCGCCCGGCGCTCACGGACCGCCGGGCCCGCCCAAGCACGGTATCGCTCACGGGACGGGCCCGGTTTCTCCCCGAGGCTTCAAGCCGCCGCCGTAAATAATTCCCAATAGTTATATTTACGCCCTCGATAAAAATTCAATCCGCAAGCGAAAGGAACCGTTTTCATGCCCGAAAAGTTCGTCTACTACATGCACAAGATGACCAAAATCTTTCCTCCAAAAAAGGAGGTTCTCAAGGAAATCTCCCTCTCGTTTTATTATGGCGCCAAGATCGGCATCATCGGCGTCAACGGATCGGGCAAGAGCACGCTCATGCGCATCATGGCCGGCATCGACGCCGAGTTCCAGGGCGAGGCGTGGATCGAACAGGGACGCACCGTGGGCTATCTTCCCCAGGAGCCGCTCCTCGACCCCAAGCTTGACGTAAAGGGAAACGTCGAATTGGCGGTGGCGCACAAGCGCGGAATCCTCAAGGAATTCGAAGACGTTTCGGCCGAATTCGGGGAGCCCCTCTCCGACGACGACATGCAGAAACTGCTGGACAAACAGGCGCGCTTGCAGGACGCGATAGACGCGGGAGACCTGTGGGAACTCGATAGGCACATGGAGATCGCGATGGACGCGCTGCGCCTGCCGCCCGCCGACGCCGACGTTGCCACGCTCTCCGGAGGCGAACGCCGCCGCGTCGCGCTGTGCAGGCTCCTTCTGGAGGAACCCGACCTCCTCCTGCTCGACGAACCCACCAACCACCTCGACGCGGAATCGGTGGCGTGGCTCGAGCGGCACCTGCGGGAGTACAAGGGGTCGGTCATCCTCACCACCCACGACCGGTACTTCCTCGACAACGTGGCGGGCTGGATACTCGAACTCGACCGGGGAAGGGGCATACCCTGGCAGGGTAATTATTCGTCGTGGCTGGCGCAGAAAACGGAGCGCATGGAGCAGGAGGAACGCGAGGAGACCAACCGCAGGGCCCGGCTCAAGAAGGAACTCGAGTGGATACACCTGTCGCAGAAGGCGCGGCAGGCAAAGGGAAAGGCGCGCCTCAACGCGTACGAAGAACTGCGGAACCAGGAAACGCCGGAAAAACTCTCCACCGCGACCATAGTGATTCCGCAGGGGCCGAGGCTCGGCGACCTGGTGATACGGGCCGAAAACCTTTCGAAGTCCTATGGCGAGAGGGTATTGTTCGAAAACATGAAATTCAGCCTGCCGCGCTCCGGAATCGTGGGCATCATAGGCCCCAACGGCGCGGGCAAGACAACGCTGTGCAGGATAATCACGGGCCAGGAAAAGCCGGACTCCGGAAATATCGTCATTGGAGAATCGGTACAGCTTTCCTACGTGGATCAGAACCGCGACGCGCTCGATCCCGAGAGCACCATTTTCCAGGAAATCACCAAGGGCCTCGACGTCATCAGGCTCGGCAAGCTCGAGATGAACTCGCGCGCCTACGTGGGACGGTTCAATTTCTCGGGCGCCGACCAGCAGAAGCTCATAAAGGATTGCTCGGGCGGCGAGCGAAACCGCGTCCACCTCGCAAAGCTCCTGCAGACCGGCGGCAACGTGCTTTTGCTCGACGAGCCCACCAACGACCTCGACGTGGAGACGCTCCAGGCGCTGGAACAGGCAATCCTCGATTTTTCCGGCTGCGTCGTGGTCATCACCCACGACCGCTGGTTCCTCAACCGCATCGCCACGCACATCCTCGCCTTCGAGGGCGACAGCCAGGCCTATTGGTTCGAGGGCAATTTCACGGACTACGAGGAGGCGAAGATCGCAAGGCTTGGGTTGGACGCGGAGCAGCCGAAGCGGATTAAATATAAGAAGCTGGTGAGGTAGCCGATTATGCGCATCCCGAACCGGCGCTCGCGAAAAGTCCGCCGCGTTTTCCGAAAAGATACCGCGGCCATGGGCCGCGGTATCCGTGTCCCTTCATACGATTTATCCTCGATTTTTCCAATCTACAAAGTATTTTCACATACGTAATCATCACGGATAATAACGGACAGGAACCATACCAAGCATGATTTTCCGCCCCGTGTGCCTCCTTTTCCTCGCGGCAGCGATTGCGTTTCCGGCCTCGGCAAAGTCGAAGAAGCTGTTCGACTGCAGCGGCCAGCTCGCAAAAGCCGTGGAAAAGTACGACAAAAAGAAATATTACGACGTCACGACCATCCTCACCGACGTTCTGGTGCAGTGTCCCGGCCACAACGCGTACGATTCCATGCTGTACTATCAGGCAAAGTCGCTTCTGGCGCTCAAGAAGTATTCCGAGGCGAAGACCGAGTTCGACCGCATAGTCCAGACTTATCCGAGTTCGCCCTTTTACGAGGAAGCGTCCTACCTCGTCGGCTGCGCCATGTTCCTGTCTTCCCCGGCGGTCGCGCTCGACCAGGCATCCACGAAGGAGGCGCAGGCTCGGCTGAGGGACTTCGTCGAGGCGTTTCCCCGGAGCCCGCTGGCCGACAGCGCGCGTGAATACATCGAAAAGGCCGACGCGAAATTCGCCGAGAAGGAGTTTGAGAGTGCCCGGTTTTACGAGCAGATCGAGCAGTACGAAGCGGCGATTGTTTATTACAAGATGGTCGTCAACGAGTACCCGCAAAGCGGATTGGTTCCGCAGGCCCTGCTCGGGACGGCCCAGAACCTGGTGAAGCTGAACAGGGCCGCCGAGGCTCAGGCGGTTTTGGAGGACCTCGAACACGAGACCAAGGACGAGGCCATCCTTAAAAAGGCGCAGTTCCTGAAGTCGAGATTGCCGCCCAAGTAACGACGCGTCCGCGTCGGGCGCCGTGCCGGGGCATCGGGGTTCGCCTCCATGAAACATCCGCGCAACGCATCGCGGTCACGGCCGCCGCTCGGAATTCTCGGCGGCATGTTCGACCCCATCCACAACGGCCATTGCGCAGCCGCCTGCCTCGCCCGCGATTTTTTCAAACTCGAAAAGGTCTATCTCATCCCGTCGGGAATCCCGCCGCACAAGCAAGAATCCGCCGTGACGAGCCCGGCGCACCGCCTCGCGATGACCGCGCTCGCGGTAAAGGGTGCCCAATCGCTTGTCGTATGGGACGGGGAGATTAAGCGCGGCGGCGTATCGTACTCCGTCGACACGATACGGGAGATAGGCTCGAAACATCGCGACAGGCCGTTGTATTTCATCATCGGCTCCGACAACCTCGGCGAGATCGTCACCTGGAACCGCTACCGGGAGATTCTTTCCGCCGTCACGCTGTGCGTCGCGCACCGCCCCGGCCATTCGTTGCGAATCCCGGGGGAGCTTTCGGGCGCCGTTATCAGGACGTTTCCGTCGCCGGAGTGGGGACTCAGCTCCACCATGATCCGCAGCTACCTTACAAAAGGATATTCCTGCGAACACCTTCTGCCTTCACGGGTACTCACGTATATCGCCCGCCACGGGCTCTATGCCAAGAGACAAGATTCGCCACGGAGACACGGAGAAGGAGCGGGAGAAACAAGAGAATAAATTCTCGGACGGATAGGCGTCGGCCGTCAACGCTTATCTCGATACCGCGTGGGCCCCGATTTGTAAAGATCATTTCCCTCGCAGTCAATCGCCGTGACCACGGGAAACCGTTCCACCTCCAGCGCGTACACCGCCTCGGGCCCGAGATCGGGATAGCACGCCGGCCGTGAGCGTTTGACGCGTTTCCCAAGCAGCGCGCCCAGCCCGCCGCCCGCCGCGAAATAGACCGCGCCGCATTCTTTTATCGCGTCGATCACCGCCGGGCTGCGGTCGCCTTTGCCGATCATGGCGGCAAGCCCGGTTTCGGCGAGGAGGAGCGGCGTGTACGCGTCCATGCGGGAGCCGGTGGTGGGGCCGGCGCTGAAGAGTCCGGTTGAGGGATTGGCCGGCGTGGGGCCGGTATAATACAGGATTCCGCCCTTCAAATCGACGGGAAGCGGTTTGCCGTTTTTTAAAAGTTCGTCGAACCGCTTGTGCGCGGCGTCGCGGCCGGTAAAGATGGTTCCGGTGATTTCAACCTCGTCGCCGGCGCGAAGCGATTGCGCAACCGCGCGGGAAAGCGGGGGAGTTATGAGGCGGATTAGTTTTTTCATGATGGATTTACTGTTTCACCGCAAAGGCGCGAGAGTCGCAAAGGAAAATATTGAAAGATGAAGAACAAGTTTGAAAATGGTATTTCTATTGATTCAAATATCCTTTGCGTCTTTGCGGTGATTTTTTTATCATAGTGTAACACTCGCATGCCTCGCCGCGTGGCACGACAGAGACACCGCCACCGGCAACGTGGCGATGTGGCACGGAAACGTCTCGATGCGCACGCCGAGCGCCGTGACGGTTCCGCCGAGGCCGCCCGGGCCCACGCCCGAGTTGTTTATCGTTTCGAGGATTTTGCGTTCGAGCGCGGCATAGCGTTTGTCCGGGTTTTTTTTTCCAAGGGGGCGAACGAGCGCCTTCTTCGACAAAAGGAGCGCCGTTTCCGCCGTGCCGCCGATGCCCNCCCCCACGACGACGGGCGGACACGGGTTGCCGCCCGCCTGGACCGCGGCGGTCACCGCCGCGTCAATCACCCCGGCTTCGCCGTCGGCGGGCTTGAGCATGAAGAGGCGGGTCATGTTTTCGGAGCCGCCGCCCTTGGGCGCGAGCGTGACGGTGAGCGAGTCGCCCTTCACGCAGGACACGTGGATCACGGCGGGGGCGTTCGTAAACGTGTTTTTTCTTGCAAAGAGCGGGTCGGAGACCATCGACGGGCGCAGAAACCCCTCTGCGTAGCCCCGCGCGGTTCCCTCGTTTATCGCGTCGGCAAGGGTGCCGCCCGTGATTCGCACGCCGGAGCCCAGCTCGACGAAAAACGCCGCGATACCCGTATCCTGACAGATGGGAACTCGCGCTTCGCGCGCTATTCGCGCGTTGAGGAGAATCCGGCCGAGAAGCTTTTTCCCCACGGGCGCTTTTTCCCTGCGGCGGGCCGCCGCCAGCGACCGCGCGGCGTCGGCGGGAAGGTCGAACGCCGCCGTGAGGCACAGCGCTCGAACGCGGTCGACGAGTTTCTTGTACGGAACGGTTTTCATGAGAAAAACGCGGCCTATAATTTCCTGATTTTTTCCGCCAGCGTCTCCAGATGCTTCCGGTATGCCGCGAAGTCCCGTATGGGATGCTGTGCCGCGCCGCTGTCCATGGCGGCCTTCGCCACGGCGACGCTCTCCTCCACCAGCACGCGTCCGTCAAGCGGTTTGGGAATTATGTAGTCGGGGCCGAATTCGAGCGACCGGACGTTGTACGCGTCGAGCACGTCGCGGGGGACGCCGGGTTTCTTGGCGAGGCCGGCCAGCGCGTGCGTGGCGGCCACCTTCATGGGTTCGTTTATTTCGCGCGCCCGTACGTCGAGCGCGCCCCGGAAGATGAACGGGAACCCCAGCACGTTGTTCACCTGGTTGGGAAAATCGGACCTGCCGGTGGCCATGATGCAGTCGGGGCGAGCCGCGCGCGCCTCGTGGAAGCCTATCTCGGGATCGGGGTTGGCCATGGCGAAGACGATGGGCCGCGCGGCCATGGATTTCACCATCGACTCCGAAACGAGCCCGCCCTGCGACAGCCCCACGAAAACGTCGGCGCCTTCCATGGCCTCGGCGAGGGTGCGCTTCGCGGTGTCTACGGCGAACGGCGCCTTGTATTCGTTCATGCCCTCGGTTCTGCCTTTGTAGATGACACCCGCCCGGTCGGTCATGACGATGTTGTCCATGCGCGCGCCGAGGCGCACGTAATGGAGCGCGCACGACAGCGCGGCCGCTCCCGCGCCCGAGAACACGATGGAAAGCTCGGCCATGTTCTTGCCCACCAGCTCCGCCGCGTTGATGAGCGCCGCGCCCGAGATGATGGCGGTGCCGTGCTGGTCGTCGTGGAAGACCGGGATTTTCATCTCCCGCTTGAGCGTCTCCTCGATGCGGAAGCACTCGGGCGCCCTGATGTCCTCCAGGTTGATGCCGCCGAAGGTGGGCTCCAGGGCCTTGACAATGCGTATAAGCTCGTCCGGGTTTCCGGTCGAAAGCTCGATGTCGAACACGTCGATGTCGGCGAAGCGTTTGAAGAGTATCCCCTTGCCCTCCATCACGGGTTTGCCGGCCATGGGGCCTATGTTCCCCAGGCCCAGCACCGCGGTGCCGTCGGTCACCACGGCCACGAGGTTCCCCCGCGCCGTGTATGCATACACGTTCTCGGGATTCTTCTCGATTTCCCTGCACGCCTCGGCAACCCCGGGCGTGTAGGCCAGCGAGAGGTCCTTTTGCGTTTTGCACGGCTTGGTGGGAATAACCTCTATCTTTCCTCGCCTTCCGGCGGAATGGTAGTCGAGCGATTCCTGCCTGGTTATCATGTCGTTTTGTTCCTTGCTAAGATAAAAACGCGGCGCGAAGCGAACTTAAAAATAGATGAGTATGCGAAAGGCGTGGGGAAATTCACCCCGCGGGGCGGGCGGACAATGAACTCCCGTTTTCCGTTCGGCGGCGGCGCGCGGCCGGGTCAGCCCGTAAAGAGCAGCGGCTGTCCGGTCCTGTCTATGACGTCCCGCCACAGCGGGCTCTCCGGATCGACCCGGTTTCTCTTGGAGACGGCAAGCCGTATGGGCAGGTGGACGAAATTGTTATTGACGAGCGAAATGAGCACCTCGGTCTTTCCCGCCATCGCCGCGTGCACCGCGTTGCCGCCGAGCCGCGCGCAGTAAATCGAATCCGTGGTGATGGCCGGCGCGCTGCGGATCATGTAGCTCGGGTCTATGTACTTGACGCTCACCTCCATGTCGATGCCGTCGAAGAACGCCTCCACGCGCTTCTTGAGGAACGCGCCAACGTCGCCGAGTTTTTTGTTGCCCGACGCGTCGTGGCCGTCGGTTTCCCCCACAAGCTCCTGGCCCGCGCCCTCGGCCACGAGTATCACGGCGTGGCGCCGCGCCTCCAGCCGCTTCTTGAGCGAGGCGAGAAGGCCCCTGTCGCCGTCGAGCTCGAACGGCACCTCGGGGATGAGCACGTAGTTGACGTCGCCGGACGCCAGCGCGGTGTGCGCGGCGATGAACCCGGACTCGCGTCCCATCACCTTAACGATGCCGATGCCGTTCATCACGTCGTGCGCCTCCACGTGCGCGCTCTCCACCGCGTCGACCGCCAGCGACACCGCAGTCTCGAACCCGAAGCTGCGCTGGCAGAACGCAAGGTCGTTGTCGATGGTCTTGGGAACGCCGATCACGGCGAGACGGTTACCGCGCTTTTTCGCCTCCCGCGAAATGGCGAGCGCGCCCTTCATGGTGCCGTCCCCGCCGATGGCGAACAGCACGTTGATGTTCATTTGCTCTATGGCGTCGACCATGAGCGGGATTTTTTCCCCGCCGCCGCGCGAGGAGCCCAAAAGCGTGCCGCCCACGGCGTGGATTTCGGCCACTTCCTGCGGGGTGAGCTGCATGGCGGGTATGCCGAATTCCGGGAGCAGCCCGCGGTAGCCGAACCGTATGCCGGTTATCCGTCGCACGCCGTAGCGGTGCCACAGCGTCATCACGATGGAATAAATAACGTCGTTGAGGCCGGGACACAGCCCGCCGCAGGTGACGATTGCCGCGTTCACCTTGGCGGGATCAAAGAAGATTTTCTCGCGCGGCCCGGCAACCTCGAGAAGGTTTTCCTTGGGAAAGGGGCCCGCTGCCGCACCCGGCGCGGCCGTGATGTCGTATTGTATGAACTGGTCGTCGGTCGCGAAGTTCGCGGTGAGGTCGTCGGGCTTTTTCGACAACACGATGGGCGAGGAAATGCGCGGCGTTCCGAGCATGGGGATGGAGAAGTCGTAACCGGGCATGGGAATCCTCCTTGAAAATTCCAGAGGTAAAGTATACAATAAAACCTCGCATCAACGCGGAAAAACCGGGAGAAGGCGCCCCGACGGCGTGTGCCGCCGGAGGCCTCGACCCCAAACGAAGGGAAATTCATCATGCGAAAAACCGTAACGACGCTCGTCTGCGCCGCGCTCACGGCATTTCTTCCGGTACGTTTACACGCCGCCGCGCCGGGGCTCGCCGTGCAGCCCGGGCCGAACATGAAGCTTAATCGCATGGGGCATTATTACGCCACCCTGCCCGGCGGCCGCGTGGCGCTTTTCGGCGGGCACGGCACGAGCTTCGTGTCGCTTTCCAGCGCGGAGATTTTCTCGCCGACGGCCGATTCCTTTACATTGTATACCATGGCGTACGTCCACGACGCGCCGGCCTTCGCGAGGCTTGCCGACGGCAGGTATCTGCTGGCCGGAGGCGCCGCGGACCTCGGCGTCGCGCCGGGATACGCCGCCGCGGAAATCTTCGATCCGGCCGCCAATTCGTTCAGCGCGATCACGGCGCAGATGAACTATGGAAGGATGACCTCCGGCGCGGCGACGCTCGCTGGGGGAAAGGTTCTCATCGTCGGCGGATGGTATGACAACGCAAGCGCCGCGAACGCCGAGACGTTCGACCCACAGAACGGCGCGTTCACCGCGGCCGGGCAACTAAACGCTCCGCGCGCATGGCCGCTCGTGGTTCCCGCGGACGACGGCACCGCCGTGGTGTTCGGCGGCGTGGGCATATACGGCTCCGCGATACGGCAGCTCATCGAGGTGTACGACCCGGCCCACGACGGCTTTACCGTGGCCGACAGCGGGCTGTTCGACGCCGACACGGGCTGGAACGGCGGAACCCTCGTTTCCTACAACAGGACGCTCGACCAGCAGAAACTCAAGGACGGCAGGTATCTGTTCTTCGCGGTAAAGGGGACGGCCTACCAGCTGTTCACGTTTGATCCATCGTCGAAGGCGTTCGAAAAGGCCGGCGCCCCCATCATCGACACGACGCTTTCCCTCACCGCGCCCGTCGTCGATTCGGCGCGCGGCAGGGCCTACGTCATAGGAGAAAGGTGGGGGGACGGCGGGGTGCAGACCGCGCCCATTCAGATTTGCTGCTATGTAGTAAACACGCTCACCTGGGCCGTCAAGGCTCCCACCGACCGGGACACCCTGCCGCCGTCGTATTTCCTGTCCGGCGCCGGGTTCAGCATGATGAACGACGGCAGGATTCTCATGACGGGCGGCCATTCCGAGATCGGGTACAACACGAATTTCTCCCCCAACGATTCGTCAAGGATACTCGTGCCCGACACCTCCATGCCCTCCGGCATACGGCGCGGGCCGGCGGCGGCGGGAGACTCGAAGCCGTACCGAGTCCGGCCCGTCGCCGGCGGCATACGGTTCCATTCGTCCATCCGCGAGAACCTCGTCATCTCTCTTGTGTCAAGTTCCGGGAGGACCGCGGCACCGCTGTTCCGCGGTATCGTCGAGCCGGGCATTTCCTACGATTTTTCGCTTGGCGGAAAACGGCTTGCCGTGGGGGCGTACTACTGTTCGATAAAGAGCGCGACCAGGACGGTGACGGTGAGAGTGGTGCTTGCGAAATAGGACAATGCCGGCCCGATTCCACCAAAAGCCTCCGGCGAACAAACCGGGGGCTTTTCGTTATCGCGGGCCGTGACGGAAGATGCCGTGCGACATGCGGGCGGCGCTTTGGAAAACCTTTACATAAGAGTAGGACGGATTATCTATTTTAATCATTGCCGGGTCCGAAAGGAAAGCGACAATGCCGATTCCTCCGTCCATCAAAACCCTTGTCGAGCGCTTCGGCCAAAACCTTCCTTCGTTTTCATCGACCGCCTACAACGAGACCCAACTCCGCCAGGAATTCATCAATCCGTTCTTCGAGGCGCTCGGCTGGGACGTGGCCAACAAACAGGGCTTTGCCGAAGCGTACAAAGAAGTGATACACGAGGACGCGGTGAAGATAGGCACCGCCACCAAGGCTCCCGATTATTCGTTCCGGGTGGGCGGCACGCGAAAGTTTTTCGTGGAGGCCAAAAGGCCCGCCGCCAACATCAGGGACGACGTAGGCCCGGCGTTCCAGCTTAGGCGTTACGCGTGGTCGGCCAAGCTCGCGCTTTCGGTCCTCACCGACTTCGAGGAATTCGCGGTGTACGATTGCAGGATAAAGCCCGGCAAGACCGACGGCGCGGCCGTGGGCAGGATTCTCTACATAAAATTCGACGAATACGAAAAACGCTGGGACGAGATAGCGTCCATCTTTTCCAAGGACGCGGTCTTGAAGGGCTCGTTCGACAAATACGCCGAGGCCAACAGGGCGAAAAAAGGCACTACCGAAGTCGACGACGCCTTCCTCTCCGAGATAGAGGACTGGCGCGACCTGCTCGCCCGCAACATCGCGATACGCAACGAAAAGCTCTCCAACCGCGAGCTCAACTTCGCGGTCCAGCGCACCATAGATCGCCTCATTTTCCTCCGCATCTGCGAAGACAGGGGGATGGAAGACTACGGCCGCCTCCTGGCGCACCTCAACGGCGAGAACATTTACAAACGCTTGTGCGTGCTGTTCCGCGAGGCCGACGACAAATACAATTCCGGGCTCTTTTATTTCCACGAGGAAAAAGGCAGAAAGGAAGGGCCCGACAACGTCACGCCCGGCCTCGACATCGACGACAAGACGCTCAAGCAGATAATCGAGAAGCTCTATTACCCGGAAAGCCCCTACGAATTTTCGGTTCTGCCCGCCGATATCCTGGGCCAGGTGTACGAGCAGTTCCTCGGGAAAGTCATCCGCCTCACCGCCGGGCACCAGGCCAAGGTGGAAGACAAGCCCGAGGTGAAAAAAGCGGGCGGCGTGTTTTACACGCCCACGTATATCGTGGATTACATAGTCAAGAACACCGTGGGCGCGCTCCTCGAAGGCAAATCGCCAAAACAGGCCGCCGACCTCCGCATCCTCGATCCGGCCTGCGGCTCGGGCTCCTTTCTCATCGGCGCGTACCAGTACCTGCTCGACTGGCACCGCGAATGGTACACCACGAACGGCGCCGCCAAATGGACAACGGGCAAAAACCCCACGCTGTACATGGCCATGGCCGGCGAATACCGTCTCACCACGCCCGAGCGCAAGAAAATCCTGCTCAACAACATCTACGGCGTGGACATAGACACGCAGGCCGTGGAAGTGACCAAGCTGTCGCTGCTGCTCAAGGTGCTGGAAGGGGAGAACGAACAGAGCTTGGCGCAGCAGTTGAAACTGTTCCACCAGAGGGCGCTGCCGGATTTGGGGAATAATGTGAAGTGCGGGAATTCGCTGATAGGGACGGATTTTTATCATCTGCAAGGTGTGCAAGAAACCTTGGCGTTGTACGGCGGGCGCGAAGAAGACGATGAAGAAGAAGAGCGGATGAAAATAAACGTGTTTGACTGGAATAGCGAACAAGGATTTCAAGAGATCATGGAAAATGGCGGCTTTGATGCCGTGATTGGAAATCCGCCATACGTGCGTCACGAGATGCTCGGGCAATTCAAGGATTATTTCAAGAGCCATTACAAGGTATTCCACGGTTCGGCGGATTTGTATGCCTATTTTATCGAGCAAGGCGTAACATTGCTTAATGATTCAGGCCTGTTTTCGATTATTGTCGCGAATAAATGGATGCGCGCGAATTACGGGGAACCTTTACGCAAATGGATGAAAGAGCGGACGATTCACGGCATAGTGGATTTTGGGGATTTGCCGGTGTTCAGGAACGTAACCACCTATCCATGTATTATTACGCTTTCGCGCAATAGACCTTCCACGAGAATGAGAATATGCAAAGTCCACGGTTTGGATTTCGAAGACTTGACCGAATATGTAAAAGAACACGGCGCCGCCATGTCACAGGCGCCGTTGCAGGATTCGGGATGGAGTCTTGCGGATAAAAAGACCGAACAATTGTTGAATAAAATTCGAGGGAAAGGAATCAGGCTTGAGGAATATGTAAAGGGAAAACTATATCGAGGTATTCTGACCGGATTGAATGAAGCGTTCATTATTGACGAGAAAACTAGACGTGCCCTCATCAAAGAGGATAAAAAAAGCAAAGAAATAATAAAGCCATTTTTAATGGGTAGGGATGTAAGCCGGTATTTTACCTCGTCAAAAGGCCAATATTTGATTTTTACGAAACATGGTATTGACATTGACAACTATGCCGCGATAAAGAAATATTTGACGAGATATAAAGACCAGCTTGCGCCCCGTCCTAAGAATTGGCACGGCAAAGAATGGAATGGAAGGAAACCCGGCACCTATCAATGGTATGAAATTCAGGATACCATAGATTATTATAGTGAATTTGAGAAACCCAAAATAATCGTTCCGGCAATAATTCGGAATGCGGCTTATTGCCTTGATACATCGGGATGTTATTCAAATGATAAAACCACAATTATATGTTCCGATGATCTATACCTTTTGGGGGTAGTAAATTCAAAAACCGTGGATTTCTTCATGCACTCCATTTCCTCAACAAAGCAGGGAGGGTATTTCGAATATAAACCGATGTACTTGTCTGAACTCCCTATTCGCAAGATAGATAATTCTAATCCCTCGGACAAATCCATCCACAACAAAATCGTTTCCCTCGTTTCCTCCATGCTCGACCGGCGCAAGAAAATGACAACCGTCACCGGCCACATGAGCGTCCTTCTGGAGCGCGAGGTCGAATATATCGACCGTCGCATCAACGAATTCGTCTACGAACTCTACGGCCTCACCGCCGACGAGATCAAAATCGTGGAAGGTTCAAAAAACCGGTAATCGACTTCGTCGGTTGGCGCGCGATTTTTATTAAGTGTTATTGAAGCAAGACTCCCTCATCCCACCGATTCCCCTCCATAGTATATCCGGCACTGTTGTAATTTCTTCTATTCCATGCAACCCATTTCTTTTTGCGTAGGCCGCAATTGAAAACGGCAACCCGGGCTGTTGATTAATAATGAAAAGAATCATCGTTTATTTACCGGTCATCGCCTGCCTTTTCGTTTTCTGCGCCCACCAGATTCCTCCCACGGGCGGGCCGGACGACAAGACGCCGCCCAAGGTGCTTGGGGCCTCGCCGGTGCTCGGGGCCAGGCTCGTTCCCGTGAAAAGCGCGATTGTGTTCAAGTTTTCAAAATGGATAAGCACGCAGAACGCGGACAGGAGCGTGAGCGTGTTTCCCACGGTCATCGGCGGCGTGCGCGTCTCGGTGTCGGGCAGGAAGCTTACGGTGCGGCCGAAGCGCGCGTTTGCCGATTCGACCACCTACCACGTCATATTCAACACCTCGCTGTCCGATCTGCACGGCAATTCCATCGGCACGCCGTACCAGTATTACTTCTCCACGGGGGCGACCATCGACAGCGGCAGGGTGTTCGGGTGCGTGGTGGCGGGCGAGGGCAAGGTGGTGCAGCCGCGCGTCGCCCTGTTTTCACGGCCGGACGCGAAGTCGAGCGACACGGTGTATTTCGGCCTGCCCGGCTACCTCACCCAGACCGACAGCGCGGGCGTGTTTTCGCTGGACAACATCCATCGCGGCACCTACGAAATCCTCGCCTTTCTCGACGACAACGGCAACAACAGGATAGACCCGGGCCGCGAGCAGGTATACGCTCCGGTGAAGAAGCATTTTACGCTCGACAGGGTGGCCGGGCCGCTCGTTTTGTTCGGCGTATCGTGCGACACCACCTCGCGGCACATAAGCTCGCTTAGGCCCCTGTCGGCCACGTGCGTCGGGGGCGAGTGGGCGGGGGGCAGCGGCATGCCCGATTCGGCGTACGCGGGCGCGTGGCGCGTCGAGTGCACCGAATCGAAGCGGACGGTTTCCATAAAGCAATATCTTCCGGTTTTTCACACCCAGCGGTTCGTGCTTCTCCTTTCCGACACGCTCGGGCTGGCGCCGTACCGGCTGGTGTACCCGAAGCAGCCGCCGCTTTTGTACGGAAAGGACACCGTTATAGCCGATACCATCCTGTTCAACGGCCTTGCGTCGGAAGATACGGCGGCCCCGGTGTTCAAGGGGTTCGGTCCCCAGTCGGGCGCCGAGCCTCGGCAGGTGATGAGGATGTTCTGGTCCAAGCCCGTAACCTGCCGGACGTCGGCGTGGCGCTGCGAAGACACGACGGGCGCCGCAATCGACCTCGAAGTCTCCGGGCGGTTCTGCGACACCACGTTCCTCTATGTCAAACGGAACCTGGCGCCGGGCATGACCTATGCCGTTTCGATGCCCGATTCGCTGTTTGCCGACGCGGCGGGAAATTCGCCGAAGGACACGGCGGGCATTGCCGTAAAGTTCCGCACCCTGGGCGAGCAGGATTTGTGCCTCAGCCTGAGCGGCGGCGCGTCGTGCCTGCGGCCCGACAGCCTGCGCACGTGGCAGTTCCTCCTGTTGGGCAGGCAAACGGGCAGCCTCACCGGGGATCGGTCGGGTACGTTCCGCTTCGACACGATTCCCGCGGGAAAGGGGAAAATCTCGTTTTTTCTCGACGCAAACCGCGACGGAAAGCCCACGCCCGGCAGCCTGGTGCCGTGGGTAGCGCCCGAGGAATACAGGCTTTTCCCCGACACGATTGAGGCGCGTGCGCGCTGGGACGTGGAGGGAGTGCCGGTTCCGGCCGCGTGCGAATTGTGCGCGCCCAGGATAAAGCCCAGGCCCGCTTCGGCGGAGGAAGAAAAGAAAAAATAGACTTCACCGCAAAGACCTGTGCCGAGCAATGCCGAAGCACGCGAAGGGCGCGGCGGTCAGCGCATCCGCTTTCGCACGGCAAAGGTGAGGCCGATCCACGTTACGTCCCCGTACAGCGTCTCCGTATAATGCATGGCCTGGAGCGGAAAGTCCTCCTTGACGTCCCACGACACGGGATACAGCCAGCGGAACGCGGAAACCAGTGAAAGAGCGACATTCCGCGAAATTCTCACGTCTATCCCCAGCCCCGCAAACGCGCTTGCCGACCACGACCATTGCTTGACGTAATTCCTGTCGGTGTAAATCACCTCCTGGCCGGGATCGTCGGCAAAATAGGTGCGCTCGTCGATGTACAGGGCGTTGGCGCCCGCGCCGAGCACGGCGAACGGCACCGCGCGCCACGTCGGCGGCGCGAGCGCGCAGTGGAGCGACGGCTCGAACGACAGGTGCCAGTAGTAGTATTTGTCGAGGGACGGGCGGGGCGCGAACAGCGTGTCGTCGGTTGCGACGCCCGCGTCGAAGCCGAGTGAAAGCTGGGCGCGGAGGAAACGGAACAGGGGAAGCCTGAATCCTGCGCCCGCGCCCACGGCGGGCATGTTCTTCCGCGGTACGGCCGCGCTTTGTTTGAGGCCGCCGAAATCGATGAAGCCCGCCCGGCCGCTGTATCCGAACAAAAGCGGGGCGTATGCTTGACGCGAGGAGAACGACAGGCCGGTGTCGGGATTTTGAGCGGCGTGGATCAGGGACGCGGAGAGCAACGCGGAATAGAGGGCCAAAACGAGGGGGCGCGCCATGCCGGAAAAATAGTTTGCGAATGTCGACCCGTTTTTAGGATTTCCGGCCCGGGCCGCCGCGCGCCGTCCGAACTCGTTGATAAGGTAAAACGGGCGAGGTATTTTCCTGCCGTGCGGAATTCCCTGCGGCCGGCGCGCCGGCCGGGATTGCGGCATTCATATGTATCAAGGACGGAGCGCGTGAACCTCGGATTGCTCGCCGGATTCCTGCAGCCTCGGAAGAGATTCCTCCTCCCGCGGAAGAACAAGAGGGTCATCAGCTTCAGCCTCTGGGGCGACAAGCCCCTGTACCTTCGGGGAGCGCTGGAAAATGCAACGCTTTCACGCTCGGTGTATCCCGGATGGATCTGCCGCTTTTACGTCGATTGCACCGTTCCGGAAGAGACCGTCACGCAGTTGCGGGACGCCGGCTGCGAAATCGTCTACAAACGAAAGTCGCGGAAGTTCGGCGGGCTCCTGTGGAGGTTCGAGGCGGTCTTCGACGATCCCGACGTCGATGTCGTCATCGTAAGGGACGCGGACGGACGCCTGGGGGAGCGCGAACGCAGGGCTGTCGACCAATGGATCGAGTCCGGCAAATCCTTCCACGTCATGCGCGACCATCCCAACCACCGGCACCCCATGATGGGCGGCATGTGGGGGGTGGTCCCCGCCCGCGCGCCCTGGTTCGCCGCCGCGTACGCCAGGTACGCGAAAAAATCCGGCAATCGGTTCTGGGCCGACATGGATTTTCTCCGTGATTACGTGTGGGAAAAGGCCCGGTTCGATCATCATGCGAACGACGAGTATTTCCTGCCGCAGGGGACGGAACTCCCCTTTCCGACGCCGCTTGCCGACGAATGGTCGTTCGTGGGCAACAAGTACGACGAAAACAACCGACCCGCCTACAGCGTCGCCGTCCGCTGACCGCCCGCCGGTTGACACGGGGAAACTGTTGAAACCGCGTCCCCATTGAGGTATTTTTCGGTACGAAACGGAGCGGCCTCGGCCGCGGCGTCGCCCTGCATCGCTTTCACCTCCTTCGAAAAGCCCGGTACTCATGGGAAACATCAAGCTCTATGTACGGATGTTTGCGTACCTCAAGCCGTACCTGCCGCTGTTCATTCTGACTTCGGCGATTTCCTTTCTCGTGGTGTCCCTCGATTCGCTGTCCTTGTGGTTCTGCGGGTCGCTCATCAACGCGATTTTCAAACCGGATTCGTTCAACGCGGCCGCGCCCGCGTTTGACGTCGGCAACTTCAACGGCCTGCTCAAATACTGGACCTACCGCCTCGTCCACCGCGACAACGTGCTGGATTCCCTTATGTTCATTTGCGTTTTCGTGGTGGTCCTTTTCCTGTGCAAGAACGTTTTCACCTACGTCAAGTCGCTCCTTACCGGAAACCTCAACTTTTTCATTTCGCGCGACCTGCGCGACAATCTCTACGATCACGCCCTGGTGCTGCCCGTCACCTACTGGGACAGGAACCGCTCGGGGCACATCATTTCCCTCGTGTTCAACGACATCGCGGCCATCAACAATTCCCTGACCGGCACCTTCGAAAAGATAATCGCCGAGCCTCTTCGCCTCATTTTCTACATCGCGGTGCTCATCATCATCAGCCCCAAGCTCACGCTGTTCGTCTTCGCCATCTATCCGGTGCTCGGCGTGCTCATCAACTACATCGGCAAGGCCGTCCGGCGCAGGTCGCGGCGCTCGCTCGACAGCGTCTCCGGGCTGTCGTCCATCATGAACGAGACCATGAATTGCATCCGCGCGGTCAAGATGTTCAACATGCACGGATTCGAGTCGAAGCGGTTTAGGGACGAGAACGCGCATTTCACGCGCACCTGCACGCGGGCCCAGGTCGTCAATGCGGTGTCGAGCCCCCTCACCGAAACGCTCGGTATCCTGATGGTGGCGTTCCTCTTGTGGTTCGGCGGGCATGACGTGCTCGCGGGAAAGGCCTTCACAGCCGAGGATTTCCTGCGGTTCCTCACGTTTCTGTTCATGATGTTTCAGCCGCTCAAAACGCTGTCCGGCGTCAACACCTCCATCCAGAGCGGCCTTGCCGCCGCCGAGCGCGTGTTCGCGATACTCGATACCGCGCCGGAGAAGCTGTCCGGCGTTTCGGCTCCGCAAGCGGTGCGTTTCGAGCAGGGCATCAGGTTCGAGAACGTCTGCTTTACCTATCCCGGCACCGACGCGGAGGTTATCCACAACGTTGACTTCGAGGTGAAAAAAGGGCAGGTGGTCGCCCTGGTCGGTTCCAGCGGCTCGGGAAAGACCACCATACTGGATTTGCTGCCGCGGTTCTACGAGATATCGTCTGGGCACATACGCATCGACGGCGCGGACACGCGCGACATGGACCTTATCGCGCTGCGCAGGCTTTTCGGCATCGTATCGCAGGAGACCATCCTGTTCAACGACACGATCTTCAAGAACATCACCTACGGCCTCGGCGACGCCCCGCAGGAGCGTGTGGTGGAGGTCGCCAGGGCGGCGCAGGCGTGGGAATTCATAGAGAAGCTGCCGCAGGGCCTTTCCACGGTTATCGGCGAGCGCGGCGTCATGCTGTCGGGCGGGCAGCGGCAGCGGCTTTCCATAGCGCGCGCTCTCCTTAAGAATCCCGAGATACTCATCCTCGACGAGGCCACGTCGGCGCTCGACACCGAGTCGGAGCGGCTCGTTCAGAGCGCCATCAACACGCTCATGGAGAACCGGACCGCGCTTGTCGTGGCGCACCGGCTTTCCACCATCTCACACGCCGACCGCGTCCTTGTCCTCGATGAGGGCCGCATCACCGAGCAGGGAACGCACGCCGAGCTGCTCAAGCTTAACAAACGCTACAAATACTTTCACGATATCCAGTTTTCAGTCGGGGCACCGGCCGCATGAACCTGTTCGAATACATAACCGCGGAGGTAAGTTAGTGGCCGCCAAAATCAGTATCGTGACGGGCACGCTCAACCGGCGCAAGCTCCTGCCCCGGGTGGTTGAGAACACGGTCGACGCCGACGACCGACTCGAGCTCGTCCTCGTGGACGGCGGTTCCACCGATGGGACCCAGGAATACGTCGCCTCGCTTGGCCACCCGCGAATAAAGTTCATAGAAGTGGGGCACCGCAGTCCGTACCCGCATTTCATGAACGAAGGCCTGCGGCAGGCGTCTCACGAATGGATATGCCAGTGGAACGACGACGCCTTCCTCGTAAATCCCTGGAGCGACGTGTTCGACGGCATCGACGACGCCATGGTGTATCCGTTCTCTTGGAAAGTCGATGGCTGGCCGAGGTTCAAGGACAAAAACTGGGTGATCCTCGACTCGCTGGCGCCCGACGGCAGCGGCGAGTTGGTCGTCAATTACGGCCTCTACCACAAGGATGTGTTCCGCAAGGTGGGGATGTACAACAATGCCTACAGGTTCTATTGCACCGACGCCGACATGGCGCACCGGGCGTACTTTTTCGGGTTCAAGGTGAAGAGTCTCCGCAACGTGAAGGTCATCGCGCTCAAGAAGGTCAAAAAGTACAACCTCGCGCCGGCAGAGGTCGACGCGGACATCGCGACCTGCAAGGTCCACATCGAAATGTACAAAAAGAAGATTCTCCCCAATATGCTCGAATACCTTCCGGCATGACAAGCACAGTTCTTTCGATCGTCGTCTTTTCCAAGGACCGCGCCTGCCAGCTCGACAGCCTCCTGCGCAGCCTGCGCGATCATCTGCGCTGCGGCGGGTTTTCCGTTTCGGTGCTGTACAAACCGTCGGGCGCCGAATTCGAGAAGGGGTATGCGCGGTGCCGGGAACGCGAAATTCTTCCCGGCGTCGAGTGGAGGGAAGAACGCTCGTTCCGCGACGACGTAATCGCAATTGTCAAATCTTCGCCGCACGGCGGCCGGGTGATGTTCCTGGTCGACGACGACGTCCTGTTCCGGCCCTTCGATCCCGCGCCGATTTTTGCGGCCATGACGCCGCGGCACCTGTTTATGAGCCTGCGCTGCGGCAGGGGCCGCGGCGACCGCGACCCGCGTTTTCTGCGGTCGGAACCGTATTTGGAGTGGTGGTGGTACGGCGCGTCGTCCCGCGGCTGCTGGCGGTATCCCTTCAGCGTGGACGGGAACGTTTTCCAACGAGATTTCCTTCTTTCATTGACGGAAAAGATTTCTTTTTGCGGCCCCAACTCATTCGAGAGCGCGCTTCACGCCCGGCGGCACCGGCCGTCGGTTTTGCTGCGCACCCGGGCGTTGGCGCCGCTTGCCCCGGTGCTGTTCAACAATCCGCTCAACCGCGTCCAGACCGAGGGAGAGACGTGGCACGCCGGCGTCTCGACGTCCATGCTCAACGAAAAGTATCTTTCCGGGATGTGCATCGACAACGGGCCGCTGTACCGGGCGAACCCCGACGCGATGCATTTTTCCCTTCCCGCGGCCCTTGTGCCCCGGGAAGGCTGAAAAAGGAACGATGAAGATTTTTGACAGGGTACGGCAGAAATATTTCCCAAATACGCTCGTGCGCGTCACGCCGCGGCCGCTGTCGTTTTACGTCGGTTTGATGGCCCAGGGAAGGCCGTTTTCCTTCTCGCGCTTCGGCGACGGCGAATGGAACGCGATACTGGGCAGCACCGGCGAGAACTGCGACGGGCACCCGTATTTCCCCGAGCTCGGGGCCGACCTTCGCGGGGCGCTCACGGCCCGGCCCGCCTATTTCTGCGCGATGCAGTACCGCGCGATACGCGACATGGGGACGCGGATGCGCGCGTTTCTCGACGTAAACGGCGTTTCGCTCGACTGGCACGACGCCGACGTGTTCCACGCCGCGAGCAACGAGGCCGAACTGTTCCCGCTGGTCAATCAACTTCGCGCGATGAAGGTCGTGGTGGTTGGCCCCCCGCACTTGCGCGGCATGGACCGCACGCTGTTTCACTACGCTCAATTTATCGAGATTCCGCCCAAAAACTGCTATCATGCGCGGCACGAAATAGAGGCGCAGGTAAGGCGCTGCGCCTCAAGCCTGGGGCCGGCCCTGTTCTCGTTTTCGGCATCCATGACGTCCAATGTCCTCATACACCGACTGTATCCCGACCTCGGCGCCACGTCGTGGCTCGTCGATTTCGGGTCGTTGTGGGACGTGTTCGTGGGCGTGTTGTCCCGCGGCGGGACCGCCTCGGAAGAGCGATTGCGGAAGAATACCGGGAGGACGGCATGACGCAACGGGACGCCGGCGCCGCGCGTCCGGCGGCGTCGCTTGTGATCGCGGCGTACAACAGGCCCGACTTCCTCGAAAAGATTTTTCTCGCGCTGCGCAACCAGACCCTGGCCGATTTCGAAATCGTCGTCGCCGACGACGGCTCCGGCCCTGCCGTTGCGGAAACGATAGCGAGGTACAACGGCGGCTTCGCGCGGCCCATCGTGCATGTTTGGCACGAGGACGACGGCTTTCGCAAGACCGTCATCGCGAACAAGGCCGTGCTCGCGGCGTCGTCCGATTATCTGGCCTTCATCGACGGCGACTGCGTGCCGCATCACCGCTTCCTCGAACGCCACGTTCGGCACCGTTGCCGCGGGGTCGTGTGCGCCGGTCGCCGGCTCATGCTCGACGCCGAACTCACGGCGAAGGTGACCGACGAGGACGTGTCCTCGCGCCGTATCGAGCGCCCGGGCTTCTGGTGGCGGCACTGCGCCCCGGGCGAACGCAAACACGGCATCTACGTGCCGTTGGTCATGCACGCGGAGAACCTTTTCAAACGGAGGTATTCGTTTTACGGCAGCAACTTTTCGCTGTACAAGGACGATTTCCTCGCGGTGAACGGCTACGACGAACGCATTTTGGGACGAGGCCACGAGGACGACAACCTGCGGGAGCGGCTGCGGCTTTCCGGCGCGCGGGTGCGCTCGGTGACGCGGGAGGCGCTCCAGTACCACCTGCACCATTCCTTCGATCCGGTCCCGCACGCAAGCGACGCGGTGCGGGAGTTCTGCTTTCCCGCGCGCGCCTGGACCCCGTACGGAATCGAAAAGAAGGAAAAAGGCCGGCCGTGAAACCCGCCCTTTCATGCGTCATCGCGGTGTACAACCGCCCCGATTTCCTCGAAAGGATATTCGTGAGCCTGCAACGGCAGACGCACCGCGACTTCGAGGCGGTCGTGGCCGACGACGGGTCCGGCCCGGAGATGGCAGCGCTTGTCAAGCAGTATTCCCCCCGCCTGCCGCGGCCCGTCGTGCACGTACGGCACGAGCACGACGGGTTCCGAAAGTCAATCATCGCCAACCGGGCCGTGGGGGCCTGCTCCGGCGACTATCTCGCGTTCGTGGACGGTGACTGCATCCTTCACCGCCGCTTTCTCGAGCGCCATTACGCCCACCGGCGGCGAGGCGCGATACTGTCGGGCCGGAGAGTGCCCTTCGACGAAATCCTCACCGCCCGGCTCACGCTTGACGACGTACAAACCGGCAGGGTGGAAAGGCCGTGGTTCTGGGCGGCACACTGCGTGAGGAAGGACATCAAGAACGGCGTGTATGTCCCGTTTTCGTTCGAAATCGAGAACCTCTTCGTGAGGGACTACACGATACTCGGGTGCAATTTCTCGCTGTACAGGGAAGATTTCCTCGGGATAAACGGCTACGACGAGCGCATCGTGGGCCGCGGCATGGAAGACAGCAACCTCTACGAACGGTTCCGGAAGAAGGGGTTCCGCGTGTTCACCATCGCGCGCGAGGCCATAGAATACCACCAGTTCCACCGTTTCGATCCGATCCCTCACGACAAGGAAGCCGTCGATTTTTTTTGCCGACCCGGGGACTGGTGGACGCCGTTCGGCATGGTGAAGCGCGACGCGCCGCCGTTGTGAACGGAGCCGGGACCATAAAGGAGATCGCGTGCGGCTGATACGGTTCGTCCAAAGGAAGCGCGCCCTGGGCGACGTGCTGTGGATCGAGCCGGTGGTTCGGCGGCTCGCCCGGGACTGCTTCCGGGTGGTGGTCGTCACCCCCTATACCGAGTTGTTCGAAAACTATCCGCTCAAAAACGTCGTTTTCGTCAAGAAGCTCCATCCCCTTTTAAAGGCCGTTCGCGAGACGAGCAAGGCGTTGTTCGGCGGCGCCGGCTTCCTCGATCTCGGGGGCGTGTACGAACGGTCGCCCCGCGTGCACCTGCTACGCGCCTATCTCGATTACGCGGGCTATCCCCGGGAGCCGCTCTCGTATCCCCGTATATTCCTTTCCGACAAGGGACGCGCCGAAAGCGGCGCGTCCCGCACCGTGGTGATGCATCTTTTTCCACCCAGCGCGCGGCAAAATTACCGGACGGTTGTCGGCGTCGACTGGGCCGAGGTGAAGCGCCGGCTGGGCGCAAGGGGATACCGCGTCGTCGGCATAGCCGACGACGCGTCGCACGACGCGTTCTACCACGAACGGCGCGATCCCGCCCTGCGCGAGCTCGTCGCGCTCGTCAATTCGTGCGCGCTTTTTGTCGGGCTCGACTCGGGGCCCAGCCACATCGCCGCGGCGCTGGGCCGGCCGGCCGTTGTTTTCTTCGGGTCGGTGAACCCGGAGCTCCGGCACCTCGTCGATCGGTTCAACGGAATCATGATGCGCAAGCCGTGCGAGCACGCGGGGTGTTACCATGCGGCGGCCGGGGAAGAGGAGAGGCGGTGCCTTTTAGCCGCTCCATCCGAGCCCGCGCCGTGCTGCCTCTTTTCCACCCGGGAGGTGCTCGCGGCAATCGAGCGAATGCTGGGAGGCGGGCCGGGGAAAATAAATGACAAATGACGGAACGCGGCCGGGAAAGAAAAATTCCTCGCGACCGCGCCGGACAAGGAGGGGAACATGAAAGGGTTCGTGCGTTTACTGTGCGTCGCGGCGGGAACATGCCTTGCCCTTTGGTCGGGCGCCTCGGGCTCGGGAACGTGGTCCACGAGTTCGGGGAGCTGTTTCGGAAAAGGCGACAAGCGGATCAGCGCCGGCTTGGCGCTGTGGCCGTTCGGCGCCAACGCGGCGTTCGATTATGCCTTCCACGACGTGATTTCCGGCGGAGGCGGCATCGGAGTCAAAACGAGCTATTTCACGCCGGGGTCGAGCTTTTTCGTCGTCGCGGCGCGCGCCGCGTTCCATCCGTTCAACCTCGCGGTGCTCGCCGATAAAATAAAGGTGCGGGACAAATTCGACGTGTTCGTGGGGATCGCGCCGCATTTCGGCATTGGATTCGACGGGCCCCCGCATTACGAGTGGGGGGCATGGCCCTATGCAGGGGGCAGGTGGCAGTTTTCGCCCAAGGTCTCGCTGTATGCCGAGGAATGCGCGGGGCTCGGCGATGTGTGCGCCGGATTCAATTTCAAGCTATAGCCCGGCTCTGTCCGTAAAAGTTCAATACCTCGCCGCAAAAGGCGCGAAAATACATGTCATGGGGAATCAAACCATTCTTTCCCTTTGCGTTTTCTGCTTCTTTGCGGTGAAATTTTATGCCTGAGGGGTCGCGGCAGTTCAAACCGCGCACTTCGAGTCACGCCTTCTTCAGCAGCACGTAGTTCTTGTATCCGCCGATGCGTCTTCCGCCGAAGAGCCTCTTTTCCAGCGCCGTGAGCAGCCTGTGCTTGAACGACTGGGCGGGTCGGCGCATCGGGCCGTCGTAGGTGAGGAGGTGGCCCCAGTCCATGGCACCCACGCGCGGCCCCATCACCGCGGGATGCGCGTTTGTAAACACCGGCAGCGCGTTGAGGGAACCGTAATCGTAGAGGTTTTGGGTCCCGGCGTACCGTTGGGCCGCGGCGTCGGCGCCTTCGTAGGTGGTGCGGGCGGCCCTGTTCCGCGTCTGCATCACCTTCGGATGGCGCACCCATCCGTAATGGAACATCTCGGCGCCCGCGTTCGCGACTCGCAGTTTCCGCTCGCCGATTCTGAAAGACTGGGCGTCGTTGATCGACCGCACGCCGATGCCGTTGCGGACGATGCGTATCTCGCGGGGGTACCATTCGTGGCCGTCCTGGTAATGAAAATAGTCCCCCCAAAAATGGCGGAATGAGAACAGAAGCCCCTCCACCCGCCTGTTGTCAAGGAGTGTTTCGCACCGCGCGCGGATCACGGGAAGGTATCGCTCGTGCAACACCTCATCGGCCTGGATGTAGAAACACCAGTCGCCCGTGCAGGCCGAAAGCGCGATGTTGGTCTGCTGGCTGTAGATGCGGCTCCGCAGGGTTTCGCGGTCGGTCCATTCGGTGTCGATGATCCGGATTTTTGGGGATCCGATGCCTTCGATGACGTCGCGCGTGCGGTCGCCGTCGTCGCCCGCGCCGACGGCGACGACGAACTCGTCGCATACCGGCAGGGCCGATCGTATCGACTCAGCCACGGGGTAGCCGAGCGTGTCGGCGTTCCTTGCGAATGAAAATCCGGATATCTTCATGATGGATGTCCCGGGGAGGTTCGCGGCAGCCTGGTTTGAACGTTCACGGCCGCGCTACCGTACGGTACACGTCGATGGTGCGGCCGACCATGGTCTGGATCGAAAACAGGGTTCTTGCCCTCGCCCCGGCTTCCGCCGCTTTTGCCGCGGCGGCGGCGTAGTGGTCCATGATGCGCGAAACCGCCGCGGTGAATCCTTCTTTATCGTGTGCCGCGACGAGCCGCGTCCCCTCGGGAAACAGGTCGCGCGTTCCGCCGCCGTCGACGGCAACGCAGGGGATGTCGCGTACCACCGCGTCGAGGAGCGCGCTGCCCAGCCCCTCGCGGGGGGACGCGGATACGAACGCGTCGAACGCGGCGTACAGGCGCGCCGCGTCGCTATGGAACCCGGTGAAAACCATGTTTTTGTGATGCGCGCGCACCGGTCCCGTCGTAGGGCCCACGCACGCGATTACCGCGCGGGGGTGTTGCGCGCCGAGCGTGCGGGCGATTGCGGAGAGAAGCGCCAGGTTCTTTTCTTCGGTAAAGTACGCGACCGCGCCCAGTACGAACGCGTCGGCGGGGAGGCCGAGTTCCCGCCTGGCGTCGGCGCGCGACAGGCCGGGCGCGGTCCAGTCCACGCCGTCGTGCACGATGTGCACACGTACCGACGGCAGCGCCTCCTTGCATGCGCGCGCGACCGCTTCGGATACGCCTATAAGCGCCCCGCAGCGCCTGTATTTCCATTTTGAAAACGGCGACGTCCCCAGGGGAAAGAACACGCGGCGGGTGTGTACCACCGGCGCGCCCGTGACCGCCCCGGCGATTGCCGCGTGCGCGAGGGAGTGGCCGTCGTGGCTGTGGATGACGGAGGGCCGGAGCTTCTTGCAGAATTTAATGAGGGCAGCCAGGCCGAGCGTGTCCCATTCCCCCCGCCAGGGCAGGGGAAAGGATTCCGGAACGTTCCGCCCGGCGAAGCCGCCGCCTTTCCGGCACACCAGGACGCTTCGCATCCCCGAGCGGGAAAGCCCCGCATGCAGGAACTCGACCTGGCGCTCGCCCCCGCGGAAATGCCTGCCCGTGGAAAAATGAAGGATCGTCGGTTTTGTCATAAGGATGATACGCCGGGTGATCCGAAGGTATTGCGGAAAAATAACTGAGGAGCGGGTTCGGCCAGCGGCGAAAAAGAAGAACGGCAAAACCGAGCGGCCGCCCAAATTATTTTTTTGCCGTGCTTAAGCCGGGACTGCATTACTCTTGGGGAACGGGGCAAAATTCATGGACCTCACGGACTTTTCTTCACGATACCGCGCGTTCACCGACCGCCTCGCCGCGGTCTGCGCCCGGTGCGGCCGGAACCCTGCTGGCATACGCATCATCGTGGTGACGAAAACGCACCCCGTGGAGACGGTACAGGCCGTCATCGACGCGGGAATCCGCGACATCGGTGAAAACAGGGTGCAAGAAATGGAGGAAAAAGTTCCGCGCCTCCGCGGCGAATTCGAGGCGCACCTCATCGGGCATCTGCAGACCAACAAGGTGGCCAGGGCCGTGCCGCTGGCGGCGTGGATCCAGTCCATCGACAGCGCAAGGCTCGCCGGCAAGGTGAACGCCGCGGCCCAAGCCTGCAACAAAAAAATCAAGGCGCTGGTGCAGGTGAAGACCTCCGCCGAGGAAACAAAGTCCGGCTGCGCGCCGGAGGAATGCATCGAGATCGCATCACGTGTGGCGGAATGCAAAAACATCGAATTTCGCGGTCTCATGACCATAGGGCCGCTTAACGCGGGCGAGACGCGGACTCGCGAGTCGTTTGCCGTGTTGAGGGGCCTTGCGGAACAATGCCGCCCACTGTGCGCCGCGCCCGAGCTTTCCATGGGCATGAGCGCCGATTTCGAATGGGCAATAGAGGAGGGCGCGACCATCATACGGGTGGGGACGCTCCTCTTGGGCGGCAGGGACGCCGCGCACCCCTGAGGCAGGCCGGGCCGTTTTGTTTTCCGCAAGCGGCAACCGGCGCGACATCACGATATATTTTATGCACACGGGCGGTCCGGCGCGTCCGGAGCGCGCCGCAAAAGACCGCCGCACAACCGCAGGCGGCCCGGCCGCCGCAGAGGAGAGGAAACATGCGCCTCACGCCCCTCGACATCAGGAAAATGCCGTTCCGCAGGACCTTGAACGGATTCGATCCGGATCAGGTCAATAAATTCCTCGAACAGGTGGCCAACGATTACGAGAAGCTCATCCGCGAGAACGACGAATTCACCACCCGCATCAAGCACGTCGAGGAAAAACTCGACCAGTACGTCAAGATAGAGCAAACGCTCCGCGACACGCTCCTTACCGCCCAGAAGGCAACCGACGAGGCGCGGATCAACGCGCAGAAGGAGGCCGAGCTCATTTTGAAGGACGCACAGGTGCGGGCCGGTCGTTACGAGGACGAGTCTCGCCGCCGGGTGCACGATCTGGAAAGCGAAATCATCTCGCTCAAGACCCAGCGCGACAGTTTCCTCGCGCGCTTCCGGGCCATGCTCAAAACGCAACTCGAACTTCTGAGCGTCATCAGCGGCGATCTGGGCGGAACCAACCCGGCCGGAGACGCCGATGTCCCCGCCGCGGGCGAGGAAACCCTCGAAGAACTTCCCTCCCGGCCCGAGGCCGGCCAAGGCGTGGACCTGTAGCGCGATGCCGTGTTCCTACACGGTAAGCGTGCGCCTCAAACCCAACGCGAAGCAAAACGCGCTCGAATTCGCTCCCGACGGCACGCTTCTGGCGCGCGTAAACGCGCCGCCCGTGGAAGGCAGGGCCAACGCCGCGCTCGTGGCGCTCCTCGCCGAGACGCTCCGCGTTCCCAAATCCTTCATCGAAATCCGGCACGGACTTGCGTCGAGAAACAAGGCGGTGAGTGTCGCTGGGTTGACAAAAGAAGAAGTGCTTCGTCGGGTCGCGGCCGGTGCCGCGGGGTAGAACTCTCTTTTGCCCGACCGTTTGCGGGGAAGACGAAACCGTGCCGGTGCTTTGCGCGCCTTCGATGTTCAAGCCGCGATTGTAGAGCCGTAAACGGAAAAGGGATCCCTTTTTCCGTCCTACCGAACTATCCCGAACCCCGACGACACGCTTATGGTCCCCGATTCGAGCCGCACCACGTACATCCCCCGCGGCACCCGCCCGCCCAGGCGGCCGGTTTCGTCCCACGATGCGCGGTTGACGACCCCAAGTACTTTCGCGGCCAATTGACGGACACGCGCTCCCCGCGCGTCGAAGATGGAGAGCGTTGCGTTCGTTCCCGCGCGGTCGGCGGGAAGCTTGAACTCGATGCTCGTGCACCCGGCCGCGACCTGGCGCGCGGCCACGGCCGCGGCCCCGCCTTCGCGCCGTGACAAGGGCTCGTGCGCCACGCCGGTGACGTCGACGCCGTTTAAAATGGTATACACGCTCATTTTACTTTCGTCAATGACGCCGATGTCGTCCATCACGTCGGGCTTGGCGGGATCGGGCGGCCAGTTGTTTCCCGTGACCGCGATGCCGCCCGAGGCCTTGAGATAGCTCGGCATGTCGGCAACCGCGAAGGTTTTTCCTCCCTGTATGCGCATCATTTTAATGGTCTGCATCTCCACCGAGACGGGATCGGTTCCCAGGATGATGGTGGTTGGCGTGGTGTTCGTCGAGGTCGGGTCCATGTGCTTGGAATAGGTCGAGTAATTCTGCGGCGATCCGCCCGGACCATTGCCTTCGTATTGGCCCCATATGCCGCTGCACACCGAAAGCACGTTTTTTGCGTATACCGTACCGGTGCAATTTATGGCGCGGAGAATCTGTCCCGTGTCCGGCGCACCATGCGGAAGGCTGGGCGCGTTGAACGTGCCGTAATGGTTTTTGAATCCGAGCGTGAAATTTCCCGCGTAATCGCCGTGGCCGCGCGGGCTGAAGACGTTGATGAGGAAATCGGCGGTGTTGAGCACGGTGGCATAGGGCATCGACGCGTCGGAGTTGTTCTTGGGAGAATCGGAAAACGCGGCGAACGAGGAAGAACCGCTTGAGTAGAAAACGATGTTGACTGAAGGAAAATGAGCGGCGGTGAATCCCCTCGACGAAAGGTTGTTGGTGCCGGTCCCGTCGAATATGGTGATGTTCGCCGCGGGAAAGGTGCCGGTTCCGACCTGCATTTTCTGGAGCCCCTCGGTGATGGCCTGCACCGAGCTCCAGTGCGGGACCGAAAGGCTGTTGTTGAAACCGCACGGGACCTTGATGAGGATTTTCGACGTGAGGGAGAGTGCGGCGGGAAACAGCGACCTCCACGCCGCGCCGACGTCGGCTTGGCCCGTGAGGAGCTTGATGGAGTCGTCGACCATCGTCTTTATGATGGTGACCTGAGCGGCGGTCGCGTCGGTGCCGGTGCTTCCCGGCGCGTTCTTGTTGAAATTGATCACCACCCGTCCCGGCCACTTGTTGAGCGGCGCCGTACCGGCCGCGGTCCTGGGCGAGGGTGCGGCGAAAAGGGTGCGCAGCCCTCCCGTCAAGGCAATCCCGGCCGTTCCCGCGGCCGTCATCTTGAGGAAATTCCTGCGTTTCCGGCAGTCTCGATGTTTCATCGGCGCCTCTCCTGTTTGGAAAAAAACGATTGCGAAAGCACGGCCCTTCCCGGCGGCCGCATCATTTGATTTTTTTCTCGGCGGCTGCAAGAAAGGCCGTCGCGTCCCGGATCGAACCGGCCCGCTCCGCGTATCCCTCGAACCTGAATTCGAGGAAAAACCGCCCGAAATGCGCACAGGCATATATGTTGGCATCGCGCGACGTGTCGCTCATGGCGACCGAAGGAAGAAAACCGGAAAGCGCCTCGGTATCCGCCCAGGTCGATTTGACGAAATCGAACATGGTCGCGGCGTTTGCCGAGGACGAGTAATCGACGATGTACAGAGTGAGGAATCTGGCGGAATCGACCATCTCTTCCCGCAGAAACGAGGAGAACCCCGGCGCTCTCGTCAGGTATTCGGTGGCGCCGCCGTCAATCAGATTGAACATCGCCTGCGTGTCCGCGCCCTGGATCAGCCTGTAGCGGCCGAAACCGGAAGTGTCTGAAGGATCGACCGACCACCCGGGAATCTCATCGTCGGCGAAGGCGACGGACTGTATCGATTGCGCGGGCGCGGAGTTCGTGGGGCTGCAGCGGCACAGGCACATCCACGCCAAGGAAACCACTATGATTGGGAACACGGCCTTTGGGTCCACCTGGAACATTCCTTTACAGCCGGATGGCCGTTGACAAAAGATTTTAAGTCCCGGCCCGATAATGGGCATCGTTTCTTAATATAAAGGAAAAACAGATTTCGGGGCGTTTTTTTACCTGCGAAAGCACCTGCATGAAAAATTGAGCCTGTGGAATATCCCCCGCCTCTTCGAGTTGAAATTGATAAAACCGTTGTGGCTGTTGACGTTTACCGTGGGGGAACAGAGGATGAGGGCCAGCGCGCAGAGTACGGCGAAGAAGAGCAACACGGGCAAAAAACGCATGAGCCGGTCATGCGAACCGCATGCGCCCTTCCGGGGGAACCCGCAATGCGGACACCGGAGTGCCGCGTCGGAAATCTGGCCTTTGCATTCCGGGCATTCTGCGAGAGCCATGGTCATACCTCCTGCGCCGCGCCGTATTCCTCAAAATAGGCGCATGCTTCGCAGTCCTGGTCGATATACTGGAACGAGATGCCTTCAATCATTCCGTCGACAATCCAGCACGGCTGACCGGTGGGTTTCTGCTTCTTGAAGCATTCGTCGCACGAGGTTGCGTTTTTGGGATGGCGGTTTTTCCAGTAGACCCAGCATTCGGGCCGCTTTCCCGCCGCAAGCTCCCCGGCGGCGCTCAGCGCGGCCTTCATCTCGGCGGCGGCCTTGATTTCGGTCTTGCGCCTCCGCTCTTCGGCCGCCTCGGCTTCCATCGCGGCTTTCGACTCGGCCGCCTTCGCCTCCGCGGCCTTGCGTTGCGCCTCCATCTCGCACTTTTTGATGGCGTCGAAGACGTCGCGGGCTTCGCGGTTGTTTCTTGCGATTTTAAGAAGCCGGGAAAGTTTCGTGGCGGTAAACAAGTTGGTGAGGTAACCGTCGGAGATTACCACCACGAGCCGTCCGCCGGCGGCGAGCGATTCCTTGTGCATCTTGATGATGGCGCCGAGCCCGCACGAATAGATGTTGTTGACGCGGGAGAGATCGAGAACCACCTTGACGCGGTTCTGCCGGCGTAGCGTCTCCCATACCTTCTCCAGCGCTTTGGTGCGTTCGGTATTGATGGCGCCCTCGCAGGTTATCACCGCGATATCGGCGTCGCCGCCCGCGGCCACGCCCGCCTGGCGGTTGAGGGCGTTGAAGTATTCGCATTGTTTGCAGAGCGCAAGCTGCCTGCCCGATTCCTCCTGGTAGGCGCCCTTGAGCACCCAGCATTTCACGTTTTCCATGTCCTGGGGATTGTCCCGGAAGCTGTTCCACACGAAACACGCTTCACGTTCCTCATTGGAGCATTTGTGGATTTCGTAACATTTCACGGGGCCGTATCCTTTCATGGAATGGGACCTTTAATAATATAATGAATCTCCTCATCTTGGCAAGTGAACGCGCGCGGCAACATCGCGGCCCCGAATTATTTTGTGGTCATGGTTCCGGACAAAAAAGCCGTCACCGCCCTTTGCGCGCTTAATTCGGTGCACGGACTCGGCCCCGTCCGCATAAAAGCGCTCGTCGATCACTACGGCTCAGCGGTGCGGTTATTTGAGCGCGAAGGCCGTGCGGCGCTTGTCCAGGCGGCCGCCGCGTTTTCCGGCGAAGCGGTCGACCCCCAGGCCGTTTTCGACGCGGCGGCACGGCGGCTGGAAGAAGCCGAAGCGCTCGGCATCACGGTGCTCACCTGGGGCCACGATTCCTATCCGCCCCTCCTCCGCGAAATCTACGCTCCGCCCCCCGTTCTTTTCATCAAGGGAAAGCTTGATGTCTTCACCCGCAACGCCTGCGCCGTGGTGGGGACGCGCAGGGCGACGCAGTACGGTAAAAGCGCGGCGTCGTTCATCGTAAAGCAACTGGTCGAAAAACGCGTAACCGTGGTGAGCGGACTGGCGCTCGGCATCGACACCGTGGCGCACAAGGCGTGCCTTGACGCGGGCGGCGAAACCATCGCGGTACTCGGCTGCGGGCTCGATACCGTGTATCCGGCGGCCAATAGAGAGCTTGCGCAACGCATCGCGGAATCGGGCGCGCTCGTGTCGGAATTCGATCTCGGGGAATCGCCCGAGGCCTATCATTTTCCCCGTCGCAACAGGATCATATCCGGCCTTTCGGCCGGGGTACTCGTCGTCGAGGCCCCAGAACGGAGCGGCAGCCTCATCACCGCGGGCTTCGCGCTCCAGCAGGGACGCGACGTGTTCGCGATTACCGGTTCCATTTTCTCAAACGCGAGCGTGGGAACGTTCAACCTTATTAAAAATGGGGCGATCCCGGTGTGCAGCGCGCAGGATATCATCGACAACATGACGCATCTGTCCATGGCCGGAGTCGCGGACGTGCATGCCCAAGGCCGCGACGCGCCGTCCCCGGCGCTTGATCTCCTCTCGCCCGACGAGCAGCGGGTCGCGGACGCGCTCTCCGCCGAGCCGTTGCGGCTCGACGCCATTGCCGAGAAAACGGAGCGCGCGGTGTCGCAGCTGTTCGATATCCTGCTCAACCTCGAACTCAAGGGCGTCATCCGGCAGGTGGCGGGCCAACAGTACGTGCGGGCGGAGTAAATGAGCGGCGAGACGAAACCGAAACGGAAAAAGATAGGGCGGTGGATAGTCCTTTTTGTGGCGCTCCTGCTGGCCGGCTCCTTGTTCGTGGGCAGGGCGGGCGTGGGCAGAATTTACCGGTCGTTCGTCGACGTGAGGGAAAAAGAGCGCGCGCTTTCGCGCCAGCACGCCGAGCTCGATTCGCTCACCACGCAAAACGCCCGTCTCAAGAGCGATACCGCCTACATGGAAAAGGTAGCGCGGGAAAAGCTCGGTATGGCGAGGAAGGACGAGAAGGTGTACAAATTCATAGGGGAGAAGAAATAGCCGTGCAAAAGCTGTGGAGTCTGATTCGACGTCTGATGCTCGTTTGCCTGAGGTTTGCAACGAGCGCGGCGGGCGCGCTTTTCGGGCTGGTTTCGTCCGCGCGGCGGGCCTCACCGGATCCGCGCGATTGAAAGAAAAGGAGCGCCCGGACCGCCGGGCGCGCAAGGAGCATGGCCGCCGAGAAAACAAGGGCCTTTGTGCTCAAGTCGAGCCCGTACCGCGAGTCGAGCAGCCTGATATATCTCTTCTCGGAGCGGCACGGGCTGGTACACGGCGTGGCGAAGGGCGTGCGCAGAAACAGAAGCGGCCTCCCGTGTCTGGAGCGGGGGTTCCTCGTGGAGCTTCTCGTGTACGCGAGGCCGCATCGCGATCTCCATACGCTCGCCGATATTTCGGTGCACGATTTCTTTCCCGACGTCCGTACCGACCTGTGCAAGGGCGCGGTACGAGACATGGCGTTCGAAGTGATACTCAGCACCATGTCGACCGACGCGCCTCACCCCGAGGTTTTCGACTACTTGTCGGAGTTTCTTTTCCGTTTAGAAAGCAACCCGCCGCATCGCTGCTTTCCCGTGATGGCCTGGCGCTTCTTCCATGATTTCTCCTCGCTCATGGGGTTCGGACTCAACGTTGACGCTTGCGGAACGTGCGGACGGCCTTTCTCCGGAATGTCGGGGGGGCACTTGCTCGTTGAGAGCGGTATGCTTGCATGCGACGCGTGCGCGCGCAGGCCGAACGGCGGCGCTTCCTTCGTCCCCGCGGCGGTGCTCTCGTCCCTTTCGGAACAGTTCGGCGGCGGATCTGTACCCGAGGGTCGGCGCATTTCCGCGGCCGACGCCGCGCGGATCATCCGCCTGTTCGCGCGGTTCTGCCAATACCACTTTCAGACATCGTCGGGTTTCAAGTCGGTCGATTTCATAGACAGCCTGCTTGCGTCGCCCGCGGTCCGCGTCCCGGGCGGTCGGCCATGAACACCGTGCGGGACATCCTGGATAATTATGCCGCCCTGTGCGGGTACTGCGATTCTTTTTTCGGTGCGGTTTCCCGTTTGTATAAGAAAGAAATCCGGTGCAAAAGGGGTTGCACCCGCTGCTGCGAGCTGCACGCGGTGTGCGCGCTGGAGGCCCGGGCGCTCGTGACGTTTTTGTATTCGCGCCGCCGTCCCGTTCCACGCCGTCGCGCGGCCAAGGGCAGGTGCGCGCTGCTGGCCGCCGGAGAATGCCTCGCGTATCCGGCTCGCCCCGTCATTTGTCGCACGCACGGCGTTGCGCTCTTGGCGGACAAGGGTAATGCGGTGTATTCGAGCTGCGACCTCAATTTTACCTCCGTGCATGTGACATCGTTGCCGCGCGCGCACGTGTTCGACACCGCGCGGATCACCGGCAACCTCATTCGACTCAACATGGCGTTTTGCATGGCGGCGGGAGAGCCGAGGCTGGCGTCCGAACGGTTTACCATGGAGCGGGTTCGAAACGGGAATATTCCCGAAAGTATTTTATCCGTATCGTAACCCATCACAGGAGAACACTATGCCGTCAGCCATACTCGAAACGCTGCTTTCCGACATCAAGGCCGCCATGAAGGCGCAGGACAAGGAAAAACTTCTCGCGCTGCGCACGCTCCATTCCGAAATCAAGAACCTCGAACTCATCGAGCGCAAGGAGATTTCCGACGGGACCGTCGCGGGAGTCGTTTCGAAGGCCATCAAACAGCGCTCCGAATCGGAAGAGCAGTTCAAGGCGGCGGGCCGTTCCGATCTCGCCGAACGCGAACGATTCCAGGCGGGCCTTTTCGCAAAGTACCTGCCCGCCCAGCTCACCGTGGCCGAAGTGGACGCCGTCGTGGCCGCCGCAATCGCCGAATCGGGCGCAACGGGGAAGCAGGACATGGGTAAGGTGATGAAGCTCGTGATGCCGCGGGTGAAGGGCAAGGCCGACGGAAAGACGGTGAACGACATCGTGGCGGCCAAGCTGTCGGCACTTCAGGGGGAAGCGCCGCAGGGCGCCGCATGAACGGCGGCGACCGGTTTTGGACCGTGGTGCCGGTTCCGGTTTTGCCCCAGCGTATCTCGCTTCGCCACCGCGTACTCTGCGCGGGGTCGTGTTTTGCCGACACCATGGGGGAGCGGCTGCGGGAGTTTCGCTTCAACGCATGCGTCAATCCGTCCGGGCCCCTGTTCAACCCGGCGTCCATCGCAACGCTTCTGGGAAGGCTTCAATCGCAAAAGCCGTATACCGAGTCCGAGCTTTTTGAAGACGGGGGACTGTGGCACGGCTGGGACCATCACGGGAGCTTTTCGGCCCCATCGCCGGAGCAATGCCTTTCCGCGATGAACGCCGCATTTGACGAGGGCACGGCAGCGTATGAGAACCTCGACGTTCTGGTTCTCACCTTCGGTACCGCGTTCGTCTACCGGCATTCCGGCACGGGAGACATCGTCGCCAATTGTCACAAACAGCCCGCCCGCATGTTTTCGCGGGAACTCTTGTCGGTACAAGAAATCGTGGAGGAATATTCCGAGATATTCTCGGCCGTCTATGCACGGCGCCCGTCGGCGCGTTGCATCGTGTCGGTGAGCCCGGTGCGGCACCTGCGGGACAGCCCGCACGAGAACCTGGTGAGCAAGTCGATCCTCGTCTGCGCGGTGCACGAGCTCGAAAAGCTGTTTCCCCGGTTGTATTATTTTCCCGCATACGAAATCATGATGGATGAGCTTCGAGACTACAGGTTCTACGAGGCCGACATGGCGCATCCCAATAAAATTGCGGTCGATTATCTCTGGGAGAAGTTTGTGGGAGCGTGCATGGATGAAGAGTCGAGAGGTTTTATCGGCGAGTATGAACCGATACAAAGAGCGATGGAGCACAAGGTGATGAAAAGCGGGGAAGGTGTCGGGAAGTTCGCCGAAGAACAATTGAGAAAATTGGAGACGCTGGAAAAGAAATATCCGGGGATGGGGTTCGAAAAGGAACGCAAGTATTTCAAGGGGTTGTTGCCGTGTTGAAAAACGACGGGAAACTCCCGTGGCAAAGTGAGTTATACGTTCTCCTTCCGCCCGATGCCGCAAACTAAAAATTCACCGGATTCGCGAATCTCCCTTGTCTACCACGCCGGCGGTCTGGGTGATTTTATCACCACGTTGCCCGCCGTCGCGGAATGGAACAGGCGCAACCCCGGCCGCAAAACAGTCCTGCTCGGAAAGCCGGCATATGGAATTCTCGGCGTCCACGCAGGACTGTTCGACGAGGTATGGGACGTGGAAAACGCGGCGTTTTCGTGTCTGTACGACACCGGGACGCTCGTCCCCGCATGGTTACAAGACAAGTTGAAACACGTCGGGTCGGCCCTGATCTTCTCGGCAAAAGATTCGCCCGTCGTCGCGCGATTCCGCGAATTTCGGGTCAAACGGTTGTTGACTCAGAACCCGTTTCCTTCCTCACGGATTCATGCCGTCGATTATCATCTGTCGCTGTTCGCTTGGGGGCCGGAAAGCACGCCGCAGACAATCCCCCGGATTTCTCCCGATCCCGGGGCAAAGGTCGAAGCGGACGGATTTCTTGACGGAATCGGAGAATTTGCCGTCCTTCACCCGGGCAGCGGAGGGGAAAGAAAAAACTGGCCGAGAAAAAGGTTTGCCGAGCTTGCGGAGAAAATCGGTTCTCGCGGGATTCGGGTCGTCTGGATTACGGGACCCGCCGAGAGGGATGCCGTGACGGGGGCCGGCGAAACGGTGATACGCGAAGCACCCCTGCCCGTACTCGTCCATGTCCTGTCGCGATGCGTCTTCTATGTGGGGAACGATTCCGGCATTTCCCATCTTGCGGCCGCCGTCGGCGCCCCGGTCGCGGTTCTTTTCGGGCCTTCCGACCCGGCGGTATGGGCGCCGCGGGGGAGGAACGTCACCGTGGTAACCGCGCCGCGAAAAGCGTGCTTTCCATGTCATCCGTCAAGGGGACGCGGAAGCCGCGGGTGCAATGAAACGTGCTTGGCCGCCATCCCCGTCGAAGAGGTTCTCGCCGCGTGCCTCACGGCCGCAGGAAAGCATTGATTCGCCCGCGAAATCGAGCTATTTTGCATACCGCGATCTTGTATCACCAAAGAAATGTTTCAGACGCACGCGCCTATGATTAATGCGCTCATCACAGGAATAAACGGCTTCGCGGGTCGGCACCTCGCCAGCCTTCTTTCCCGGAACGGACGGCGAGTCTCGGGAATGGGCATCGAGCAGACCTGCCTTGCGCCCGGCGTAACCTACGTCCAGGTCGACATCACCGACTGTGAGGCGGTCGCGGCCTCGGTGTCGGCCCTGGCACCCGTTGAGATTTATCACCTTGCCGGCGCGAGCTTCCCCGCGGAGGCCGACCGCACGCCCCAAAACGCCCTCGACATAAACGTCATGGGCGCGGTCTCGGTGCTCGACGCCATGAAGCGGCATTGCCCGCAGGGAAAGCTGCTTCTGATTGGTTCCGCCCAGGAATACGACATCCGCGTCGAGGGCCTCGTCCCCGAGGACGCCGTGCCGAACCCGTCGAGTTTCTACGGAATTTCCAAATACGCCGCCGAGCTCATCGGCAGGCAGTATTGCCGCCAGTACGGCCTCGACATCCGGTTCACGCGTTCGTTCAACCACACCGGGCCCGGCCAGTCGCCCCTCTTCGTCTGTTCCGACTGGGCAAGGCAGATAGCGCGGGCCGAAAAAGGGCTCGGGCCGCGGGAAATCCGCGTGGGCGATTGCGACGTGGAAATTGACTTTTCGGACGTCCGCGACGCGGTCAACGCGTACCGGCTCATCATGGAGCGCGGGGGCGGGGGCAGGATCTACAACGTGTGTTCGGGCGTCGCGCGCAAACTCACCGACATTCTGGCCGCGCTCATCGGAAAATCCGCGGTCTCACTAACCGTGCTGGAAGAACGCACGAAGCTCCGCGAGGTGAAAATCTACCGCAGGCTCGCGGGCGACAACGCGCGGCTGCGCGCCGAGACCTCGTGGGAGCCGATGCACCCCTTCGACGCGACCCTTAACGATCTCCTCGAATACTGGCGGGCCGAATTCGGGAAAAACTGAAGCGGACTATCGGCGGAAAACCGAACGGAGCACCTGAACTTCCGTCACCGGCGGCCTGCTATCGGGCCGGGAGGCGTTGCGTGCGGCCGTCCCAACTCCGGATGAGCTTGCCGATCCGGTTCCAGCGTATCTTTGCGGGCACATCCCACAGCGGCGGCCGGCTGTCCCAGGAAAAATAGAGGATAAAGGCCTTTGCCTTCACGAAGTTGCGGTTCAAAAATCCCCAGTAGCGCGAGTCGGTCGAGTTGTCGCGGTTGTCGCCCATCATGAAGTAATTGTCGTTTTTGACCGCGTACGACGTTACGAGGTTGCCGTTGAGGTAGAGCAGTTTCCTCACCTCAACGGTTCTGCCGGGAAACTGCGCGGGAAGCGACCTGAGCAGCTTGTCTATCTCCACCCAGTTGTCGATCCGGTTGAAATCGATGTCGCCGAACGGGATTTCCCACGAGCCGTTGACGATTATCTTCTGGGAGTTTGTGAACTCGCCGTTGATGTAGAGTTGGTACTTTACGGACACGGACGCGCGCGGGTTCTCCTGGTGGACGAGGTGCTTGTAGTATAAAAACTCCCGGTTGGGGACGTCCGCGCCGATTCTCAGCGTGTCGCCTTTTTTCGGAACGCGCAATGGGGCGAAGTCGGCGATGCACGAGTCGAAAACACGGCCGCCGAATATGTACTTGCCTCTGGGCGGAAGCACGAACGGGACCCCGTTCACGGTGACCGACGTGGTGTCGGACCTCACCACGTCGCCCGGGCCCGCGATGCAGCGCTTGATGTAGTCCTTCTTGTCGGAACCGGGATACTTGAAAATGATTACGTCGCCCGGCTTTGGATTGGTGACGCCCGGAAACTTTGCGTAGGAGAACGGAAGCACGGGCGCGCCGTAGATAAATTTGAGGCCCAGCAGGAAATCCCCCACCAGCAGGCTGTCCTCCATGGAGCCGCTCGGGATCTTGAACGCCTGTATCACGTATACAATGGCCACCAGCGCCATGGCGAGCGCCGAGATCATGTCCTTTGTAAAGTGGGTGATGCCCGCCTTCTCGGAGCGGCGCGGGGGTTGCTGTGCGTCCTTTTTCGCGTCCATCATCTGGCCCAAGAAAACCTCCGATTGGTGCGTTGCCGGCGGCGGGAGTGCTGCGCGGGGAACCGAAAGGACTATAGAAAATACTCCACGACAGCGTCGTGGACAAAACCGTTGGAAAGAATCACCGATCCGTTGCGCACCGACCGGTTGCCCTTGACGTCGGAATAGGCTCCGCCCGCCTCGGAGACGATGCACGCGGCCGCGGCGCAGTCCCACGGTTTGTCGAGGAGGTTGACGCACACGTCGAGCCTGCCGTACGCGACCCCGCCGTAGGAGTACGCGTCCATGAACCCGTAGGCGTAGTCCCACGTTTTCATGAGGGAAAGGAGCCTTTTCCCGTCGCGGGCGGCGGCCTTTTCCACGAACCCGAGGCCGCTGCCGATGACGCGGGAAAGCCTTTTTTCCCGGGAGACGCGTATGGGGATGCCGTTGCAAAACGCCCCGCCGCCCTTTTTTGCCCAGTAGGTCTCGCCGAGCGCGGGAAGGTGCATGCACCCGACCGCGAGTTCGTCGCCGTCCTCAAGCGCGATAAGGGAACTGTAGGTGGGAATACCTCGGGTGTACGGGCGCGTGCCGTCGAGCGGATCCACGATCCATGTTCTTCCGCTCGTGCCGGCTTCGCAGCCGGTCTCTTCTCCGAGAAACCCGTCGGCCGGGAATCTTTTCAAAAGCGCGTCGCGGATGATAGCCTCGCATTTCCGGTCGACCGCGGTGACCGGCGAATCGTCGGATTTTCGTTGCACCGCGCCGATGCGGCCGCGGGATCCGATCTGGATTTTTCCCGCAGCCCGGGCGGCTTCGAGCGCACTGTTAAGTTCCTTGTCGTATGGCATCGTCACCTTTGTCGCCGCACGGGCGATTTGCGTTCCGTAAATATGCATCCAAACGGCGCGCCGCCGCAAGTGCGGAGGCCCCGGGTTGCGGCCGCGGTCTGCCGTTAAGTATTTCATTACTCGGGCGGCAGGCGCCCGGGGCCGCACTATGACCGCAGTACACGATCCCTATTCGCTGTTCGCCGCTTACGAGCCCGCGGCCTGGAATCCATCCGGCGCCGTGAACGGAGAGACAATCTACTCCCTCCGCCGCGATCACGGCGTTCGGGGCTCCTACCGCCTGCACAACCCCAACGACGAAATCAACGAAGGCCGCGGCAACCTCGATAAAGTCATCATCGAATACCGTATCGAGAGCATCAGCTATCCGCTCTATACCACCGGAGATCTTCTTTCCGCGCCGTATTCGTTCGATCCCGCAGCGTGGGGAAACATCACGGGCGACATCGCCGAACGCATCGCGCGCCGCGTCACCAAGTACTGGCTCAAGCACGTCAACCCGCCCGGCAAGACCGGCGGAATCTTCGACAAGCGGTTCAACCCCAAGGAACGCGACGATTTCATCGTCGGCAACACGCAGCAATACATCCTCAAGATTCGGCGGTACCCGAACCTGGTGATCCTCAAGAAGACCGGCAAGGGCAAGTTCGGGTACGAAAACGTCAAGGAGTTGGACGGACTCTTCGACTACCGCTATTTCCTCCAGCGAAGCGTCTTGGTTCTGGAAAGCAAGCTGGAAAAACTGGCCATCGACGCCGACGATCTTCTGGACAACCTGTACGGCCCGCTTGCCACTCTGTTTCCCGACGCGCACTTCTGCTACGTGCTCTTTACCGACAGAAACTCCATCTACCAGAAGCGCGGATACGAGCGGCGGCGCCAGATCAAGCAGTTCCCGCTCAGGCTCTACCGCCGCCTCAAGGACGCCGGCATCGCGACCCTGTTCTTTTCCTTCACCGAGCAGCGGGATGATTTCGAGCGCATGCGGGAGCACCTGGTGACGCAGTACCGGGCGATTAACAAGATGGGCGTGACGCTGCGGGGAAGGACGGTGATACGGGACAAGGAGCTGATGGTTTTCGACGGCGGCGAGACGCCGCATTTGAAGCTAATCAAAGACGAGAGGACCGGGATGTGGAGGGAAGTGAAGTTGACGCATAAGAGCAGGAAGAAATAGGGCGCCTGCTGGTTGTTCGAAAAGAAATCCGATGCAAAATCAAGACATGGTAGGGGCTCCGCCCCCGCAAGGAAAATGCTTGTTATATCGCCCACCAACCTCCCCCGGGGAGGTTTCAACCGAGAAATTTTTAATGGGAAATGCGGGAGTTTATACAGGCTTTTGTTACAAAGTCAGATAGTTGTTCCGAGTTCCGACAACTCATCTTGCCAACAGGGTAATCAATTTTTCCTGCATCTTCTACTTCTTCCCCGCAATCTTCCTCAGTTTCCCCTCAAACCCCTTCGTAAACTTCACCACGAAGGGATACCGGTCGGTCGCCGTGAGCAATTTCGCGCTCCCGTATTCCCCGCACATGAACAGCACCTTCACCGACGGCGTCCCCAGGGTGTAGAAGGAAAGGCACGAAGCGTAGGGCCTTCCTTTTTTACAGCCGGAAAGCTCCGTGCGCTTCATGGAGAGCGCGGTAGCGTAGTTGTAGGCCGAGTCGATGTTGTCGCGGAGCTCGGTGTACAGCGATTTTGGGAGGGGCTTCACCAGGGAATCCGTTCCCGCGGAGTCGCGCCATGCGAAGAAGTAGGCGCTGTCGATTTCGAGCGGGAAGTCGGGGCCGCCGCCGCTCACTACGGTGGCGTCGGGAAAAGCCGATAACGCGCAGGCAAGCGCGCAGGCCGCTGCGGTACGCGCGAGCGCGGCCGGGCCGATCATCGCGCCGCGGACCCGGCGGCCGTGACGAAAGAGGCGCACCACCATTCGTTTTCCCGGAAATCTTCGTCGAGCGCAAGCCCGCGCGAACCGGCCTCGGCAAGGATGTTGTCACGTTCGTCAAGGAGCAGGCCCGACCAGACGAACCGCCCGCCGTCCTTGAGCATGGCGCGCACCGCGTCGAGTGCCGGCTTCCCTTCCGACGAAAGCATGTTCATCACGATAAGGTCGAAACGTGCCTCCCGGTTGAGGCAGCGCACGTCGCCCACGGCGAACCGTATAGGAGATTTCGTGCGGTTTTTATGCAGGTTTTCCCGCAGGTTCGGAGCGCATACGGGGTCTATATCGATTCCCAGGGCGCTTTCGATGCCGAAGCAGTCGGCCGCCAGGCAGAGGATGCCCGATCCCGTCCCGATGTCGAGCACCGACGGCGGGACGGGATCGGCTGCCGCGGCTTTTTGCAGGGCGCGGCAGGCCAGTCGCGTGGTTTCGTGGTGGCCGGTGCCGAAGGCCATCTTGGGCTCGATGCGTATCCAGTTGTCTCCCTCGGCAAGCGGCGGCTTGAGCCACGCGGGAGACACCCACACGCCCGGGACCACCGCAACGGGTTTCATCGATTGCTTCCACTTGGCGTTCCAGTCCTCGTCCGGTACCACCGAGATGTGCAGGGGTTGCGACGGATTGAGGTCCATAAGGTGAAATTCGGCCGTGTGCAACGACGCGCTCGTGGGAAAGTAGCATTTGAGCCGCACGTTTTTTCCGAGCGTCTCCTCCTCGCAGCCGAGCATGCCGATCCCGTACCACTGGGCCTGGGCAATCTCGCTCGACTCCGGGGAAAGCACGCATGTAAGGCAGTATGCCCGCATTACAGTTATCCGTCAGCCTTATTAATTTAGAAAACCGCCGCTCACCATAAAGAATATGAAGAAATGAACGAAAAATAAAGTCAAAAACAATGACGTTTACTTTTTTCTTTGCGCCTTTGCGGTGAGGCTTTTCATTGTGGATGAATCGTCCGGGACAGAATGCACCTGCGGCGTTCAGTTCAGCACGACCGCACTTCTTTAGACCTTTTAATCGCGCAGAATTCGCCGCAAATGCTGCACAAAGATTCATCGCCGGCAGGCGGGAGCGACGCGCGGTAGGCGCGCGCCTTGTCCGGATCCACGCAGAGCGACAGAAACCGCTTCCAGTCGAGGGCTATTTTCGCCCGTGACGCGGCGTGGTCCCACTCGAGAGCGCCCGGAAGCCCGCGCGCGATGTCGGCGGCGTGTCCCGCGATGCGCGAGGCAATCACTCCTTCGCGCACGTCCTCCACCGACGGGAGCCGCAGGTGCTCGGCGGGGGTCACGTAGCACAAAAAGTCGGCGCCCGCCATGCCCGCCAGGGCGCCGCCGATGGCCGCGGAGATATGGTCGTAGCCGGGAGACACGTCGGTGACCAGCGGGCCCAAAACATAGAACGGGGCGTTATTGCACAACGTTTTTTCCATCATGACGTTGCCCGTCACCTGATGAAGGGGAACGTGGCCCGGCCCCTCAACGAACACGCCCACGTTGCGCTTTCGCGCGGCGGCCACCAGCTCGCCGAGCAGGACGAGTTCCTGCACCTGCACGCGGTCGGTGGCGTCGGCGAGTGCGCCGGGCCGGAAGGCGTCGCCCAGGCTCACGCAAACGTCGTATTTTGCGCATATATCAAGGAGCCGGTCGTAGTCGGCGTACAGCGGGTTTTCCCTGCGGTTGTGGTGGAGCCATTCCATCATGATGGTGCCGCCGCGCGAGACCGCGCCCGCGAGCCTGCCGGCCCGCTTGAACCGCTCCACCGACGCCAGCGTGACCCCGCAGTGGAGCGTGAGGAAGTCGACGCCCTGTTCGCAATGGCTCTCGATGACGTCGAACATCTCGTCGGCCGAAATCTCAAGTACCGATTTCCTCCTGCTTTTCGCGACCAACACCATCTCGTACAGGGGAACGGTACCCACGGCGACCGGGCACTCGCTTATGAGCGCGGCGCGGATTTTTGTGAGATCACCCGCCGTCGAAAGATCCATTATCGCGTCGGCGCCGTGGCGCACGGCAACGCGCATTTTTTGCAGCTCTTCCTTGAGGCTTGCGCGCGCCGACGACGTACCGATGTTCGCGTTTACCTTTATCCGCGTTCCGGCGCCGATGGCAAGCGGCGCGATTTTTCGTTTGACGTTTCGCGCGATGACGATGGAACCGTCGGCGACGCCTTTGCGCATGGCATGGGCGTCCATACCCTCTGCCTTCGCGGTCTTTTTGATGTCGGTCGTGAGGAGGCCCTTCTTGGCAGCTTCGACTCGGGTCATGGGGGAGCGTTCCGCTTTCTACGGCCCCGCGTGGGGCGGATGATGAATCCGGATGAAATGGAAATTCCTGGAGCGTTTTCAGAAAAATAGCTCAGGGGGCGTTGCAAGTGAACGGCGGCAGGACCCATGCGCGTTCGCCGGGAGCGGGCCGCCCCGGTTTTTCTTGTGGCAAGACGTACCTTGCAATGATAAAATCAGGAACAAATGACGCCGGAACCCGGAAACAAAGGATTGTCTTTGGCCGGCATCGGAAACTATATTTGAGAAATTCTTTTTCCAAAAGGAACCCACCGTGAACAAGAAACCGCGTCCCAAGAAGGCTGCAAAACGTCCCGCGAAGCCGGCAAAGGCCCGTAAGGCGTCCGCGCCCCGGAAGTCGCCCGCGCCCTCTTCTCGCGCCCCCGTCGCCCGCAAGCTCACCCGGAAAGAGCTTTCGTATTTCAAGGACAAACTCCTCAAGGAAAAGAAGCGGGTTTTCGATGAGATGGGGGATATCCAGAACGAAAATCTCAAGACGTCCATCGCCGACCAGTCGGGGGAGAACTCCCGCTACAGCTACCACCTCGGCGACACCGCCTCTCTTGCCTACGGCAGGGAATTTTCCATGGGGCTGGCCGAACGGCAGCAGAAGTATCTTGAGCAAATAGATGAGGCGCTCCAACGTATTGAAGAGGGCACCTACGGCACCTGCCTCGTCACCGGGGAAGCCATTCCGGTGGAACGCCTGGAAGAAGTTCCCGTAGCCAAGTATTCCGTGAAGGGCAAGGAAATATTGGAAAAACGCAAGCAGAAAGGCGCGGCGTAAACCGCAACGCGAGGGTTCCCGCGTTTTTCGCGCCGACCGGTATCGCACGATTCCTCTTGCCGCATCTCGCACAGCGCAGTATGCGTAGTTGGTTTTTTCTCCTGATTCCCCTTGTTTCGATTCCCGTCGCCAGGCAGGCTCCGTTGTCGGCCCAATTCGCCGATTCGGGCCGCACCTATTTCGTCGCCGATTCGCGGGATCTCGCGTCGGCCCAAGTGCTTCAACGCGCGCAAAAAGCACCCGTCGGCGCCAAGGCCGCGGCCGTGCGCGGCCTGCTCGACTCGATGGGATTTTTTCTTGCCGCCTGGGACAGCGTCGGGCCGCGTACAATCCGCATCGATCCGGGCGGCCGCGGCAGCGTCGATTCCCTGCGGATACGCGGCAGCGCCGCCGTGCCGCTCGATTCGGTGGGAAAGATAAAAACGCCGTTTCCCTACGACGCCGCCGTCATACAGCGGCTTGCGCAGAGCGCCGTCTATTTTCTCGGCTGCCGGGGATATCCTTTCGCGAGTCTTTCGGTTTCGGTGAGAACCATCGCCGACGTCCCCGCAGGCGCGCGCGCGCCCCGGCGGCGATCCCTCGCCGTCGTTTTTGACGTACGCGAAAACGGGCGCTACGTTTTCGCCAAGCCTCTCCTGATGGGAAAATTCAAGACGGGCCGCAAGCTGCTTTTGCACGATGTCTCCATCCGCGAAAACCAGCCGTTCAACCTGCGCGTCGTGGAGGAGTCGCGGGAGCGTCTCCTGTCGCGGGCCTACGTCGCCTCGGTGGAAGTCTCGTCGCCGGCCGTGGCGCTCGACGCGACGCTCACGCCCGATACCGGAACCCGTGCCGCTGCGGTATTGCCGCCCGACAAGGTGATGGTCCCGTTTGCGTGCGCCGACAAAAGCGGGTTCGGCTTTGAGGGCGCGCTCACGTTTCAGGCGGGCGGCGCGTCGCTCAAAAACACCTTTTACGGCGTCGTGAACCTTTCACTCCTCAACATCCTTCATGCGGGTGAGACCGTCCAACTCTCCTACAACGGGCAGCAGGACCTCCAGCGCATGGAGCTTGCTCTTGCAAAGCCGTATTTGTTCGACTTCCCCGTGTTTTCCTCGGGTAATTTCGGCCTCGAGATCAGGCAGGACAGCTACGGTTACCTGCACGGCGGCATCGAGGGACTCATGGAACTGCGCACCTATTGGCAGTTCGGCTTGGCGATAAACGCGCACGAAGTGCAGGTTTCGAACGATTCCGCGGGCTCCTCGTCCCAGTTCGGCGGCGTGGACGTCATTCTTGCGAGAAACGGACAGGTCTACCGTGCCGGTGAACTCACTCGTGGTTTTTCGATCCGGTCGGGCAGCGGCATTGCACGGAACAACGGCCGGCAGTTCGATCGCTGGCACGTTGATCTTGTGGGCAACCTCCAGGTTCCCCTAACGAAACGGTGGGCCGTTTCCGGACGGTTCACGGGCGACGCGCTGTTCTCGGAGCCGGCCGATTCCCTTCAGGAGGCCGAGCTGTACCGCGTGGGCGGCTATAATTCCCTGCGCGGTTACGCCGACAGGGAGTTCCCCTTCAAGACGGTGGGGTTTTTCCAGGCCGAGCTGCTGTTTTATTACAGTACCCAAGGATCGCTGTATGCCTTTGCCGACGCCGGTCTCGGTTTCGGCCCAAGCGACCTCCTGGCGTGGGGGACGGGCACGAAACTCTTCGGCTACGGGCTGGGCATCCGCATCCCGTCAAAGATAGGAACCGCGGCCGTCGAATGGGCGCGAAATTACCGGGACACCAAGAGCCTGGGGCGCGTACATCTGTCGGTAATGAATCCGATTTCGGCCGGAATGGGAGGGAACCGGTGACGTCTATCGCAAAATTTTTCCGGGTCGCGCTTGTCGTCCTGGCCTCCTCAACTCCCCCCGGCGGGGCGGCCGCGAGCCCCATAGATCGTCTAACGGCCCAGGCATGCCGGGAACGCGGGCTTGCCGACATCGACAAAGGCAATCTCGCGGAGGCCGACAGCCTGTTGTCGGTTGCCGACTCCGCGGGCGTTCTCGACGGGCTGGACTACCTCAATTGGATGCCCGCGAAGGCGGCGCTCGCCGGGTACGCGGGCGCCGGCGTGCTGTGCTGCAAGGCGGGCGCCGTGGAGCCTGGCATGGCCGACGTGGCCCGGATACGGCTCGCGGAGCTGCTCAAGGACAGGCCCGTCAAGACCCGCGGGCCCGCGCTCGCCGCCTACCGCAAGTGCGCTCTTTCCCGTCCGGGGTGCGACACCCTTAAAATCAAGGGATGGCTCCTGAGAGTTTACGAGTATTCTTCCATGTTCGCCGAGGCGGTCGACTTGCTTCGGGAACTCGATACGCCGCGTTTCCCGTCGGCCCGCGACTTTACCGGGCTTGCGCGGGAACGGCTCGCCCTGGGCCTCGTTTCCGAGGCGGT
>JGI20214J51088_10000020_pt1 | contig 112783 bp, 86 predicted proteins | sample WetSurMetagenome_FD_51088 | JGI IMG/M metagenome (IMG submission 51088) | reverse complement strand
GCCGCAACGCGGGCGTGGTCACGGCGGCCGCCGGTAACGCGGCGATGGGCCAGGGCCTCATAGTACGCCAGACGCAGAATGCCGCGAACACCTACGTCGTCGCGTCACAGGGAGGGTTCACCGATTCGGTGCAAGTAATTCTGTCGAACGTCGGCTACGCGCAGATACAAATCGCGGTGCGCGACTCGTTTACGATAGACACGCTCCGCATGAGGACCGACCAGGACACCACGTTGTTCGCCCGCGGCCTCCGCGGCGACGGCAGCGGCATATGGGACGCGGTGACGGTCCAGTGGGGGGCGAGCGCCGGTCTTGCCTTCAACAACACGCCGCCGTCGAACTCCAGATGGTCATTCAGGCCGACCAACGCGATTTCGGGCAGGATATACATAACGCTGGGAGCCCTCCGCGATTCAATCGTCGTCCTGTTCGATAAGGGACTTCCCAGGACAATGGCGCTGTACCCGGCGGCCGGACAACCAGGCACCGGGGCCAACGCGGTGTACCCGCCGGCCGTGAACGCCACGGCGGGAACGGCGCTGTCGCTGTACGCCAAGATATTCTCGCAGAGCGGGGAGTGGCTCAACTCCTACGAGCGCTCGGACGCGCCCATAAGCTGGACGCTTCGGGAACTGTCGGGTGGGACGAGTTCGGGAACGCTTGACAAGAACGCCGGTTCTTCGGCGAATTTCATGGGCGTCAAGGCCTTCCAGACCGTGCTCGTCACCGCTACCTTCATCGAAAACGGCGTTACCATAACCGATTCCGTTTCGATTTTCATCCAGCCCGGCCCAGCCGCCAAACTCGTGATAGAGCCCGACAACAGCGCGCCTTCGGCCTATCCCAATGATCCGGCTGGCCTCCACCGCGCGGGGGAAGTGACCATCGCGGGAACCGCGCAGAATCTTTCGGTCTATGCCGTGCTGCGCGACAACCTGGGGAATTTCGTCTCGTTTTCCAACCCGACGGTCTGGGTTCCCCGTGACGCCGCGACCGTTAGCGTCGCCGGAGGAGTCGCCATACAGGGCGAGGGCATTCTCCAGCGCCAGGTGCAGACAGGGCAGGCGTGGGTGGCGGCGCAGGGGCAGGGCTTTGCCGACAGCGTACTCGTCCATCTGAGCACCGTGTATTACACGGCGCTCAGGATTGTGGTGCGTGATTCATCGAGGGTCTCAAACGTGCTTATGACAATCGACCAGGACACCACGCTCAAGGTTCAGGGCCTGCGCTCCGACGGCGGCGGATGGGAGAACGTTCCGGCCGCCTGGACGGTGAGCGGGAGTCTTCCGGGAGCGGTGACGCTCCCCGGAACCGCAGGATCGTGGCATATCGCTCCCACGGATTCCGGAACCGGCTGGGTCAAAGTGACCCGGGCCGGGGCTACCTCGGATTCGGTGGCGTTGCAGATCGCGCCCGGCGCGCCGCGCACCGTGGTGCTGTATCCGCTCGACGGCGCTCCCGGCGGGGCCGACGCGGCATACCCCGATCCCTCCATCGTGCTCGCGGATTCGGCGGGCAGAGGGGTGCAGGTGGTGGCCAAGGTGTTCGACAAGGCGGGAATCTGGCTTTCCGGCTACGAGCGCAGCACGTCCCCGGTCGCGTGGACCGTGGTCGAATCTCCCGCGAACCTTTCGCTTCCCACGGGCGGCCTGAGCCTGAGCGCCGGATACAAGACCGTCTTTACCCCGACGAAAGCGGGAAACTCGGTTTTCGTGGTCGCCTCGTTTTCACAAAACGGCGTTTCGTGCAGCGACAGCATCGCTCTGCGCGTGACGCCGGGACCGGTGCAACACATGGTAATCGAGGCGAGCCCGGATTCCCTGGTGAGTCCCAACGCCGACAAACGGCTCGGCTCCCTGACGTTTTCGAGCAGCATGCTCAAGGACAGCGTGTACGCGGTGCTGCGCGATGCGTACGGCAATTTCGTGAGTCATGCCGTCACGACGCTGTGGCAGACACGCGACACCGTGGTCGCTACCGTCGCGGCGGCCCGGTCGGCGCTCGGCGAAGGGGAGATAACCCGTCATTCGGTCAGCAATTCGGCCACATGGATTATCGCGGCGCAAGGGGCGTGGAGCGATTCGGTTCAGGTGATACTCTCCAACGTTACCTATTCTCAAATTCGGATTGTCGTTCGCGGAAACGTCGGGATAGACACGCTTCGGATGCGCACCGATCAAGACACGACGCTTTCGGCCATCGGATTGCGCTCCGACGGCAGCGGGCTGTGGGACGACATCCAGGTGACGTGGGGGAACTCGTCGGGCATGTCGTTCGACAACGTGGCGCCCCCAAGCGCGACGTCGTGGACGTTCTCTCCCGTCAATCCGTCGTCCGGGAAGATTTTTATCGTGTGGGGAAGCGGCGCGCAGCAGGCGACCGACACCATCGACGCGATATTCTCCTACGGCAACGCCGCCTCGATGGCGCTGTACCCGTCGCCGGGAACGCCCGGCGACGGCGCGAACACGGCGTATCCCGCCACCGTCACGGTGGTCGCGGGCCGGCCGCTTCCGCTCACGGCCAAGCTGTTCACGGAAAACGGCCAGTGGCTTTCCGGCTACGAGCGTCCCGACGCGCCGTTTGCCTGGAGCATCACCGAACTGACGGGCGCGGTTGGCTCGGGAACGCTTGACAAATACAGCGGCTTCGCCGCGACCTTTACCGGATACAAGGCATATCAGACCGTGCGCGTGACGGCCACCTTCGTCGAAGGAGGCGTCACGCTCACCAGGTCCATCGCCGTCACCATTACGCCCGGCCCGGCGGCCATGCTCGTTATCGAACCCGATACCACGGGGAAAACGTCGTCGCCCAACGCGCCCAACCGCGCCGGACAGGTTTCGATCATGGGCACCGACACGACGCTGTCCGTCTACGCCGTATTGCGGGACCAGTACGGCAACTTCGTGGGATTTTCAAATCCCACCGCCTGGCGGAGCAGGGACACCGCGCAGGTCGTCGCGAGAAACGGCGACCCGCTCACGGGAACCGGAATCGCGGTGCGCAGGACCAACACGGGTCAGGCGTGGATGGTGGCCAATGACGGCGCGACGCCGTCCTTCGCCGACAGCGTACTCGTGTTGCTCAGCAACATCACCTACACCGCGCTTCGTATCGTGGTGGGCGATTCCACCAAGATAACCTCGCTTTTACTTGCCATCGAGGACGACACCACGCTGCGCGTGCAGGGGCTGCGCTCCGACGGCCAGGGCTGGGACTATGTTCCCGCCGCGTGGGGAATAAGCTCCATCCTCACCACGGTGCTCGCGCCTCCCGGCGCGGCGAGCAGCTGGATCGTCTCGCCCACCGATACCGGAAGCGGCGTCATCCGGGTGAGGCTCGGCACGGCGAGAACCGATTCGATACGGGTGCAGTTTACCGCCGGCGTCCCGCGTTTTGTCGTACTCTATCCGGCGGCGGGCGATCCCGCGGCGCAACAGCCGTATCCGGGACTGAACCAGCCGATAATCGATTCGGCCGGCAAGGCCCTGCCCGTCTTCGCGAAAGTGTTCGACAAGGCGGGAAACTGGCTCCCGGCGTTCGAATCATCGTCGGCGCCGATCACGTGGACAATCTTCGAGGAGCCGGCCAATACCGACGTTCCCACGGGGAGCTTTACCACCGCAACCGGTTCCAGCACGAGTTACACGCCAATCCGGGCATACAACACCGTCCTGCTTATCGCCGATTTCCAGCGGAACGGCCAGAGCTATGCCGACACTCTCAAAATGGCGGTCGTGGCGGGACGGCCCAATCATCTCGTGCTCGAAAACGACGCGAGAATGGCGGCGAGTCCGCACAAGGACAACCCGGATACGCTCATACAGATTCCGAGTTCGGTGCGGTACGGGTTCGTCTACGCCGTCATACGAGACGCGTACCAGAACTACATCCAACCGTCCCAGCGCACCTCGTGGCAAAGCCTTGACACGGCGGTAGTGACCGTCGCCGACGGCCAGAAGAGCCAGGGCGAAGGCGTTATCGCGCGCGCGGCGTCCGCGCCCAGGGACCGGGCCAAGGTCGTGGCGACAAGCCAGGACTATCCGGGCCTGCGCGACACCACCACCGCGCTCGTGCTGGAATACTATTACCTGGCCCTCAGGATTGTCGCCGGCAGCGGTCCTTCGCATATTACCGACCTTACCATGAGCACCAACCAGGACACCACGCTCTTGGTGCAGGGCCGGCGCTCCACCGATTCCCTGTGGGAATACGTGGCGGCGAAATGGGAAAGCTCCGCGGGCTTGGGCATCGTACCCGCCGCCCCGTCCATGGCGGAAAGCTGGACGTTCTCGCCGGACACGCCGGGAACCGGCACCATCCGCGTGACGATCGGCAACGACACGATTACCACGAAACCGGACTTCGTGACGGTGCACTTTACGGTGGGCGCGCCGCTCGGCATGAGCCTTACCGTCCTCACGCCGTCTTCCCAACGTATCGCGGGCGACACTCTTGTGGCCGTGGTGCGCATCATGAACAAGGACGGCCTGGTGCCCGGCGAATACTGCGACACCGTAACCTACCGCAATCTTCTCGGGAGCGGCGGCGGCAGGCCGTCTCCCGTTGCGATAGGAGACACCACGGCGGTTCTCGGAACCGGCTTACGTGAATGCTTCCAGAACGGCGTCGACACGGTGAAGTTCGTCCTCTACTACGCCCCCGCGGTGGAGAACGACAGCCTGGAAAAACTCATCGGGGTCATGGCAAACGGATTGAGCGCCTCCTCCGAGCCCTTTACATTGTACCCGGCCGCGCTCAACGGCATCTCGATTGAGGACTTCAACGGCAGGGACCTCGACTCGATCCATCTCGACTATCCGGCCGGTCAAAGGCTCCTCATCGCGATGGGGTACGACCGGTTCGGCAACCGGCGCGGGGAGGCGAGAAGCGACTGGACCGCCGACGGCACGCTGCATTCCATAGGCCAGGCCAACGACGTTTCACGCGTGTTCTACTCGGCGGGAGGCGTGACCAAGGACGAAAGCGGCCGGATCGTCGCGTCCGACACCACGCTCGACGGAAAGACCATCCTCGACAGCGTGTGGGTCACGATAACCGGCCCCACGGCGCGGGTTACCGGCGCGGTCACGCGGGACGTCGACGGCGACGGATATCTCGATCATGTCGTGATGTATCTCAACAAACCCGTCACGTGGCCCGAATCGGGCGCGTACACGATTACGTTTTCCGGCACCTACCAGGATCCGGTGACGGGGCAAAAGGTGACCTACTCGCTCACGGTCGACAGCGTGACTTCCCAAAACGGCACCCGGGTCGATTCGGTGTTCGTGCTCAACCTCGACGAGCCGAAAAGCACCGACGCTCTTGCCGCTTATCCGCAGACCGGCTGGACGCCTTCCATCATTATAATGGGACTCAGCGGTTCCGGATCCGTCGACAGCGTACAGGCCGCCGACGGCGCGGGACCGGTGATATGGTACGTGAGCAAGTCCATCGGCACCGAAGACGCCAGGACGCAGGACAAGGTGACCGTTACGTTTTCGGAGCCGATTGGAACCAACGGAAACAATTTCAACACCTCGCTCAAGCCGAGCAACATCTTCCGGGTATGGGTCGACTCGATCCGGGAAGACGGCACCGACACCCTTATCGAAGTCGACACCATGCTCGTGGGCATCAGCGACTTTTTCCAGGTCGATTCCGGCGTCTCCGTCGAGTTCTACATGACCAACGGCAACGATCTCACGGCAAGGAACTACCTGAGCCTCGCTTCCGATTCCGCGGGAAAGAGCCTCTCCGACCGGACGGTTTCGGGCTCGGGAGCCAACGTTCCCGCGCCGGACAACAGACGCGTGCGGGTAGTGGTGAAGAGCACGCCTACCCAGCACATCACGGTGGTTCCCAATCCTACGTCGCCCACGTTCAAGCGCGAGAATCCGGGCGTTCTCAACCTCGCGCACCAAGGGCAGGCCAGGGACTGGGTGCGTATCGACGGCAAGGGCGCGGTGCTTACGTTCAAGGTCGTACCCGTCGTCAACCAGATTGTCACGGCCAAACTCCTCATCCTCGACATGGTGGGGAACGTGGTGAAATCGGTGGACAGTTCGAAATCCACCGCGGGAATAGTCCCGTCCGGATGGGCAACGTCCGCGTCGAGTACCTACGACGTCGACATTTACTGGAACTGTTCAAACGGCAACGGCATGAAATGCGCGCCCGGCATTTACCGGGCCATGCTCCTGCTGTGGTATACCGACGCTTCGGGGAGAAAGACCGCGTCCAAGCTGTTTGGAACGGTGGGAATATCGGGCCGGTAATCGAGGGGAGAGAATAACCGGCCCGCGTTTTGAGGCGGGCGTGCTTGCGCGGCTTGCGAACTTCAGCGGTATGCATCGCCCGCCGCGCCATGTGCCCGTGCGTTGCGCGGTTGGCCCAGACTGTAGGAAGAGTCGAAAAAACGGGGTAACCGGCGAAATCGAGTGAATTCGGGATAATGACCGCAGCCGTCTATTGGAGGCTACGTCGGCATTTCTAAAAAGAGATTCGTGCCGGTCGCGATATATACTCGATTACCGAAGAAGCGATAAATTCAAGTATGACGTCAAAAAAGCAGGATGAATGTCCGGAAACACTTTCCTGAACAAACGAGGATATTTGCTTTCAATCGAGTTCGTCTTTTTTAGGATTTTGAAGGGATTCAAACGTTTTTTGTCGTTGTACGTTTGCAAATCTCCGGCGATTCTTATTGCCTTGATATCCTTGCCAAGCGCAATTTCAAACTCGTGATAGCTTACCCCTCTGCCGAGCCTCGCGAATTGCGCAGACGGTAGCGAACCGCATCGCGCATCGAAGTTGCAAAACGTCTTTCGCGGACTTCTCGCCGCATAGTAAAAGGCGAGTTGATCCGGCAGCCAGTGGAAAAAAGGCAGATTCGAGGTGTGGTCGTCAAAATACCACAGTCGATTCGGCGTCTCGATAACGCTGAGCATTCCACCTTCCGGCAGCAACTCCCAGGCTTTTTTGATTGAAACGATCCGCTCGTCGATGGTCATATGTTCGAGTGCGGCAAAAAAGATGACGTGGTCGAACGACTTTTCTCCAACGCGGTCTATCTCGGTTGCATTCATCAGCCGGAAATCCGCCCGCAGCCCATATTCTTTCATTCGTAGTTCCGCAACGCGTATCGCGGGTTCGGACACGTCGATTCCGGTCATCAATGCCCCTTGCTCGGCCAGAGCGACCGTGGAACAGCCGGTACCGCAGCCGATTTCGAGAATCTTCGAACCTGATAATTTCTTCATCGTATCCAGCCACGGAATGATTCCTTCCCTGAATGCCTTCAACCTGTTGAAGACATGGTTCTCCATGTCCAGTTTGCCGTCCTGCGTAGAAAGATAGTCATCACTCGTTATTCCGGGACTATAGTCAAGATTCCTGAAGTAGTGTTCCTTCAGGCTCCTTCGCAAGTTCTCCAATCCGTCGTTATCCACGGATATGAATTTCTTTTTGATATGTGAAGGTATTCCGGAGCGAATCATGCGTATGAGATGACGTAGCATCGTTATCTTTCTCCCGTTATGGGACCATTGAAGGGGAGTTCCCGCTGCATTGCCGCTGCCAATGAACCGCATGCGGGTTGCCGCTTAAACGCGGCTGGCATGCCGAACTTATTTCTTTAGATTCGCCGAACTCGTCACCCCCAGCGAATCGTAAATCCGGAGCGTCGCCTTGGACCTGTTGAGCGTGTAGAAATGAACGCCCTTCACGCCGTTGTCGATAAGGTCGGACACCTGCCCGGTGGCCCAGTGCACGCCCACCTTTTCCACGTGCTCGTCATCCTCCGCGCGCGACAGGGCTTTTTGGAGCCTGGCGGGATAATGCGTGCCCGCGGCGAGGTCGGCCATGCGGATCATCCCCTTGAGGGAAGTCACGGGCATGATTCCGGCCAGTATGGGAACGTTGATCCCCGCGATGCGGCACCGCTCGCAGAAGTCGTAGAAATCGTGGTTGTCGAAGAAAAACTGCGTGCAGATATAATCCGCGCCGGCGTCCACCTTTGCCTTGAGGTAATCCATTTCACGCAGGCGATTGGGCGTTTCGGGATGGCCTTCGGGGTATCCCGCCACGCCGATGCCCATGCCGGGGAAACGCTGTTTGATGAGCGCGACAAGCTCCGCGGCGTGGCCGCACCCGCCCCTGGCGGGCACGAACGACGCGGAACCGGCCGGCGGGTCGCCCCGCAACGCCATGATGTTGTCGATGCCGCTGTTCCGGTAGGTTTCGAGAATGGCAATAGTTTCGTCCTTTGTCGCGCCCGAACAGGTGAGATGCGACACCACGGTGAGGCCGGTTTCCTTCCTAATCCGAACCACCAGCTCGTGCGTGAGCGTGCGCGTGGAGCCGCCCGCGCCGTAGGTCACGCTCACGTATGAAGGCCCGAGCGGCGTCAGGTCGCGGATGGCGCGGTACAACTGTTCCGATGCTTCGGCGTTTTTGGGAGGAAAGAACTCGAAGCTGAAGGTTATCCTGTCTCGATTGAAAATTTCGGAAATATGCATGTGATAAAAATAGTGGGTGCCGTGGGCCATTGTGACCGAATGCGGCAAGGAACGACACGGTTGCTCTTTCGCGGCATTCAAAATCTATATTTCAGTATCATAGTTCTTCGGACGATCATATCCGGGACAAAGCGGAAACAGTGACGAAGGGCATGCCCCTTTTACGTTTCAAAGGCGTTTGTTCGAACCGGAACCGCGGCCCGCGCCGGCCGCGGCGGAGTACGTTGTGAAGAACCCTCATTCCGGAAAAAAAGTGCCGACCGCGCAGTCACCCGAAACGATTGCCGGGCTCCAATCGGAACTCGCGCACATGCGGCGCAGAAGCCGGCTCATGCTCGACATGTCGCCGGACATGGTTTTCATCCTCGACGATTCCGGAAAGTTTCGGTTCGCGAACACCGCGGCCGCCGCGCTCGCGGGGCTCACCGCCGACGCCGCCGTCGGCAAGACGTTCGCCGGTATTTTCCCCAGGGACGTGTCTCAGTATCTTGACAAGCGGGTTCGCCTGGTGTTCGCCAAAGGCGAACCGGTGTTCGATTCGCCTCCTTTTCTGCTTCCGCCCGCCCAGCTCTGGGTGGATGTCCTGCTTTTCCCCATGCATCGGCCCGACGGGAGCATGGAAGCGGTATTCGTCAACATCCGCGACATAACCGAACGGAAACTCATGGAACGCGCCCTCAGGGAAAGCGAGGAGCGGTTCCGCCAGATCGTGGAGCAGATGCCCTCGCCGGTCGTGGTGATGACCCCCGACGGGACGGTGGTGATGGCCAACTCCGCCTTCCACGAGGTTCTCAACCTTCCCTCCGCCGATGCCGTCATAGGCAAAGTCAACGTTTTTAAAGAACCCATTATCGGAAAGCTCGATCTTCTCGACGACATCAGGCGGGCGTTCGCCGGCGCCGTGGTACAGCTTCCCGAACTGGCGTTGCCGCTTCGACGGTGGGTTCCCGCCCCGAGGAAAGAAAGCGCCACCGACGTCGTGATCGACGCGACCGTGTTCCCCGTCTATCTCAGGCCGGGCGAGGTGTTCCAGATCGTCGCCATTTTTCGTGACGTCACGGAACGGAGGCGCGCGGAACTTGCGCTTAGGGAAAGCGACAGGAAACTGCGTACTCAATACAAATGTTTCCCCGTGCCCACGTACACCTGGCAGAAAGTCGGCGACGACTTCGTTTTCGTGGATTACAACGACGCGGCGTGCGAATTTACCTCTGGCGGCGTTTCGCGCGTGCTCGGCAAGAGGCTTTCGGAGGTGTTTGGGAACCAGCCGTTCGTATCGGAAGACATGTTCCGGTGCATCGATCAAAAGACGGTCATCCGGAAGCGCTCCCGGTTTATGTTTCCTCTTTCGAAAGAAGAACGGTACCTGGTGCTCACCTACGTCTTTGTCGAACCCGATGTGGTGATGGTGCACACCGAGGACGTGACCGAACGGGAAAAAACGGAGGCCGAACTGCGCAAGGCCGAGCACCTTGAATCCCTTGGTATCCTTGCCGGGGGAATCGCCCACGATTTCAACAACCTGCTGGCCGGGATATTCGGGTACATCGGCCTTGCCAGGGAACTCGTCAAGAACAACGAAAAAGCGCGGGATTCCCTCGACAAGGCCATGACGGTCTTCGGCCAGGCGAAATCGCTCACCCAGCAACTGCTCACGTTTTCGCGGGGCGGCTCTCCGGTGAGAAAGCTTGCCTCCATTTCCGAATTGCTGCGGGACACCGCAGCGTTCGTCCTGTCCGGAAGCAATGTCCGCCCGGAGCTCGTTCTCCCCGAAGGTTTGTGGGCATGCGAAGTCGACGCGGGACAACTGAGTGAAGTGATCCACAACTGCGTCATCAACGCCCAGCAGGCGATGCCCGAGGGAGGAGTGGTGACCATCGGCGCGGAGAACGTCGCTTTCGACGGGCACGCCGGCGTCCCTCTTCCGCCCGGCGATTACGTACGGATTTACATATGGGACACCGGCGTCGGCATCTCCGGGGAACACCTCGCGCGGGTGTTCGATCCTTTTTTCACTACCAAGCAGAAGGGGAGCGGCCTGGGGCTCGCCATCGCGTATTCCGTCGTCCGGAAACACGGCGGCCACATCGAGATTTCCTCGAAACCCGGTGTCGGCACCGAAGTGAGGATATATCTGCCGGCGTCCGCCGGCGCCAAGCCCGCTCCCGCGGACGCCGGCGCGGAAATCCCGCCCGGGCACGGCCGGATTCTCCTCATGGACGACGAGGTCTTCGTGCGCGACGCGATGGCAAGCGTGCTCGTCTCGCTCGGTTATACGGTGGAAACGGCGGCCGGGGGCCCCGAAGCGGTCGCGGCTTTTATCGGCGCGAAGAACGCGGGCGGCGCCTTCGACGCAGTCATACTCGACCTCACCATTCCGGGCGGCTTCGGCGGCAAGCGGGTACTTGCCGAACTGCTCAAGGTCGACGCCGGAGTAAAGGCCGTTGCCACGAGCGGCTATTCCGATGATCCCGTGATGGCGGAACCGCGCAAGTTCGATTTTAGGGCCGCGCTGCGGAAGCCGTTTGCAATCCACGATCTCGCGCAAACGCTCCAATCGGTAATGAGGGGGGCGTAAACAACCGCGATTTGTCTATTATATACAATATCAATATCTTATTTTTGTATCCATCATGCGTTTCCTTTCCCGAATACGGTGCGTGGCGGTCATTCTCCTCTTGGTTTTCCTGACGCGAAGCGCCGGCGGCGGAGTCGCGAAAATCGCCTTATTTCCTCTTGTAAACAAAAGCGCCGATAAAAACCTCGAATGGACGGCCGCGCTCGTTCCGGCGTATTTCGCCGCCCGCATTCCTCTGTGCGCGAACCTGCAGCTGCTCGATCCGGTGTTTCTGTATTCCGCCGATTCGGCCGGCTGTACCATGACGTCCGACAGCCTTCTCCGGATTCACTGGCTCAGATGGGGATGGAACTCCGCATGCGGGGGTGTTTGCTACGTGTCCGGCGCCGGGATCAACATCGAACTCCGCGCCGTCGTCGTACGCAACAACAAGCCCGTGCGGAAACTTATCGCCGGAAACGCGCCCGCCGATTCTCTTGAGCGACTGTGTTTCAATCTCTTTACGCAGTACATGCAGTTCTTGGGAACGAATCCGACTGCGGAACAAATGCGGGAATTTGGGCGGCCCTTGTCGCGGAACCCGCGGGCCGCCGCGACGTATTACGCGGCCTATGCCTGCGAATTGCACGGCTTTGCGTCGGCCGCGCTCACTGCCTACGCGCGCGCGGCGGAACTTGATCCCTCGCTTTCGGCCGCGTGGTCGCGCATGGCCCGTTTGTACCGCGTCGCGGGCGCGTTCGAAAGAGCGCGCGTGGCGTTCGACCGGTCCGTTTCCCTGGCGGGGGGAAATCCCGTGATACTCGCGGCCGCGGCCGATTTTTACGCCGACCACGGCCCGCCGGCGCGCGCGATTGATTTTGTCAACAGAAACCGGAGCGCCCTCGAACAGACGTCCGACGGCCTCCTGGCGATGGGAAAGGCCATGCTGGCGGCGGGCGAGTCCCAGCGCGCCATCTCGCTGTTCACTCGGGCCGTCGTCCGGGGACCATCGGATCTCGATGCCGACTTCATGCTCGGCAGGACCTACATGTCGGCCGGGCAGTTCCGGCAGGCGTGCGACGTGTTCAACCGTCTGGTGAAGTACCAACCCGACGAGATGCGCTATTACGCTTTTCTCGGCGCCGCATATCGCAGCAGCGGCCGGCTCATGGAATCGCTGCGGATTCTCGAACAGTGCGCCGTCGTCGTTCCCGACGACGTTCCCGTTCTGGTAAACCTCGCCCAGACCTATATCGATCTCTCAATGTTTCCGCAGGCTAGGCAGGCGTTGCTCCATGCACAGGCGCTGTCCCGCGACAATCCCGGCATCCTGGTGAGTCTCGGCGTTTTGGCGTGGCGCGAGGGCAACGCCGCCGAAGCGAGGAGTCTTTTCGAAAAGGCCGCCTCCATGAAAAAAGGTATGCAGTCGGTGCTCAACAACGAGGCGAACATCCTGTACGTGAGCGGAAGCGTTCGCCAAGCGCTCGACCTCTATAAAAAGGCCGACAAGGCCGGTTCCAAGAACGAGTCGATTCTGCTCAATCTCGCCAACGCCGCCCTGTCGCTCGGCAGGCTCGACGAGGCCGCGGCGTCCTTCGAGGCCGTGCTCGCGATGTCGCCGCAGCGGCGAGACGTTTTGGCCAAGCTCGCGGAAATATACGAGAAAAAGAACAAGCCGGGCGACGCCGTCATCTGTTACCGCAAGATTCTCGATTTGACCCCTCACGACCCCGACGCGCTCGTCAAAATGACGACCCTTTTGGCGAGTCTCGGGCAGTACAAGGAGGCCGTTGAGCCGCTCGATGCCTACTGCTCGAATTACCCCGACGAGAAAAAAGTGCTTCTTCTCCAGGCCGATATATACCGAAAAATGGGATGGTACGCGGTGGCGCTCATGAAATATCAGGGGATAACGCATAATTTCGTACGCGATCCCGAAGGCGTCCTCGGCATGGCGAGAACGATGTACGATCTCATACGCCACAATGACGCGACGAATTACGACAGCGCTATCGCGTGCCTCAAAATCGCCACCACGCTCAATCCGGCAAATCCGGAGCCGCAGTACCTGTTGGGCCTTTTGTACATGGATTACCGCCGGCATCCCGATGCCGCGCGCGAGGAATGGCGGGCGGCGTTGACCAAGGCGACCGATCCCGGGATGAAAAAAACGCTTGAAGACCTCATCGAAAAGGCGGGGAAGTGAACACGCGCCGCGTCCTCATACTGTGCTGTCTTGCGTCGGCGAACGTTTTCGCGAAATCCGACACCATACCGACGTGGCTTGATACGCTTGCTCCGGTGGTGCTCGTAGAGCCCCCGGGAAAGTACCACTCCGCCGTCTTTCACGTCACGTTCAAGGCGAACAAGCAGGCCTCCTTCTGGTACCGGGTCGCGTCGCCGTCCGGCGGAGGGAAGGAGATGCGGGAGTACCGCGATCCCGTCACCGTGACCGACGAGGGAACAACGCGGATATACTTTTATGCCGAGGATATCCTGGGGAATAAATCGTCGCTCGACTCGATGACCTACGTTCTCGACTCCAGGCCCCCCTCGCTCACGGTGTCTCCGGACGCGGGCCGTTACCGCTCGGCAATCACTATTCGGTGCTCGGCCGATAAGCCCTGCAGGTTCCTGTTCGCCACGTCGCTCATCGACACCGCGTCGACGCAGAAACCGGTTCCCGAGACACTCGTGGTGCGTGACTCGCTAAGCGGGTATTTCGCCGCCGTCGACAGCGCGGGAAACCGGACCTACAGCAGGAAGCTCACCTTCGTCGTCGATTCGACGGCCATCCGCGTCGACGCATTTCCCCCGGAAGGCGTCTATGGTACCAAGCGGACGCTATCGCTTCGCTCGACGCCGCCGGCCGACATTTTCTTCACGTTCGACCCGTCGGCCCCGCCGCGCATGTTCATGCGGTACCAAAGCCCCGTCGAGCTTCCCTCCGGAAGTTCCGTGGTAAGGTATTTCGCCAAGAATTCGCTCGGCTGGGAGTCGGACATACAGCAACGCACCTACGTGGTGGACACCGTTCCTCCCCGATTGAAACTTGACAGGCGTGAGGGGAGCGGTTTCGATACGCTGGTAATTTCGGCCAGAAAACCCTCCACCATCCGTTATACGCTCGACGGCACCTTTCCAAACGAGACCAGTCCCGAATATACGGCGCCGCTTTCGGTCGCGCGAAAGGGGAAATGCAGGCTCAAGGCGTCGGCGACGGACCGAGCCGGCAACAAATCGGAATTGCTTGAATGGGAGTACCGGTACGATACGGCGCCGCCGGTGCTGACGCTGTCGAGGGGGTCGGGTTTCTTTTCGGCGCCGTTGCGGATAACCGTGTCCTGTTCCAAGCCGGCGGCCGTGTATTATACCCTCGACGGGAGCCGGCCGCAGGAGACGTCGGCCCTTTACAAAGACGGAATCATGGTGACCAAAAACGGCGCCACGCTTCTTCGCGTCGTCGCCGTCGACGACGCCGACAACACGAGCGAGGAGGCGCGCGCCGAGTACACCATCGACGTGCGTCCGCCCGAAGTGCGGGCGCGCGTGGAGGAGGATATACTCGACAACCGGTTCGTCGTGAAGCTTTCCTCCGACGAGGACGGCGTCATTCGTTATCAAATCGACGGCATGGCCGGCGAATCCTCGCCGATCTATAAAGACAGCATCCTGCTGCGCATGGGTCAGACGCTGCGTTATTTCGCGGTCGACCGGGCGGGCAACAGGAGTGAAGTGAAGGTGATGGACGACCTTAAAAAGCCCATCGTCGCGGTGGCTCCCGCGGGAGGCCTCTTTGGGCGGCCGTTCGCGCTTACCTTCGTCGCGAGCCCGGGGAGCGCGGTTTACTATCGTCTTTTTCCCGATACCGTGTTTTCCGCCATCCGCGACTCGGTACCCCTTGCCGGCGAAGGAACCTATACACTCGAATATTATTCGCAGGGCCCGGGAGGACTCAAGAGCCCGCTCCGCAGGAGCGAATTCACTGTCGACATGACGCCGCCGTCGGTTGCCGTCGTCGTGCGAAAAGGGGTCGGGGATTCGGTATCGGTGTTTTTCGATTGTAATGAAAAGGCGGCCCTCGTCTATACGCTCGACGGCTCCAACCCGGTTTTCTCGAACACGGCCAAGACCGCGGGCGGCAAAGATCGCCAGTCGAAATTCCGCGTCAGCCTTGAGCGGAAAGACGACGCGAGGATCGCGTTTTTCGCGGAGGACGCGGCCGGAAACCAGAGTCCCATCCGGGTGCTCGACGTTTTCAAGCCCGCGGCGGTTCCCGACGTTCCCGCGGGGAGGGAGCGCGTCTACGATCATGCGCTCTCGATAACGCTCAACACGTTCGACAACAAAAGCATCGTGCACTATGCCCGGCACGGACGCGTGCCCACCGTCGATTCCGCGGAATTTTCGAATCCCATAACGCTCACCTCGTCGGACACCATCATGGCGTTCGCCGTGGATCCCGCCGGCTATCGCGGACAAATCGACACGTTCGTGTATCTCATCGACATGCCGCCGTCGCCCGCCTTTTCGTGGTCGCCGGCGACGGTCGCCGTGGGTAGCGCGGTGACGTTCGACGCGTCCGCCTCGGTGGACGCCGAAACGCCCCACGACAAGCTCGACTACCGCTGGGACATGGGCGGTACCGGCGTTTTTACCGGCGACTTTTCGCGCTCGCCGCAGACGCGGCACACCTTCGCGTCGGGCGGCAGGATGAAGGTGTCGCTCCAGGTTCGCGACGCGGCAGGCCACGTGGTTTCGTTGACGAAAGAAATTGTGGTGCTTCCGACCTGCCCGCCGGGCATGGTATCGTTCGTACTCGAAAGCGGCGGCGCGTTTTGCATAGACATTTACGAATGGCCCAATATCGCCGGAGACAAACCGCTTACCTCCATGTCGTGGGTACAAGCGAAGATATCCTGCCTCGACGCCGACAAGCGACTCTGCACGCGCGAGGAATGGACGGCCGCGTGCAAAACCATGAAGCGCACGGCCTATCCCTACGGCCAGAAATACGAGCGCCGAAAATGCCCCTCCGAAGGCAAGGCCGAATACAAGTCCGGTTCCTTTCCGCGCTGCGGAGAAAAGGGAGGCGCCCGCGACATGGTGGGCAATGTGTGGGAATGGGTGGAGGACAGGAAAGGCGATTACCCGCTCATGCTCGGCGGGTCGTTCCGTTTCGGCAAAGTGGCCGATTGCGGGCTTTCGTCCGAGGGAAGCATAGGGCTCAAATCCGGCGAGGTCGGGTTCCGATGCTGCAAGTGATTCGACGAGCCGCGACGTGCGCGCTGCTCGCGGCCGCGGCCGCGAGCGCCGGCGATGTCGATTGGATGTTCGACAACGCCCTGGGGGAGGACTACGTCGCGGCCGCGCTCACCTCGGTCGTGCTCCCGCAGGATTATGTCCGGGCGATGGAATATTACAAGGCGGGAAAATATCAGATTGCCGCGCGGGTGCTCGAAAACCTCCGCGATCTGTACCTTCCCGACGGCAGGAGCGATTTCATCTGCTTCGCCCTCGGCGAATGCTACCGGCAGCTCAAACTGCGCGATCCCGCCGTCGAGTCGTACCGGTACGTCACGAAGAAATTTCCGGGAAGCGACAAGGTCGCGCCGAGTTACTTCCGGCTGCTCCAGTACGCCGGCGAGGATCACGACACGCTCTTCGCCGACACCGTGTACGCCTATTTCCAGCAGCGGTACCGTACCTCGCCGCTGTTTGCCCCCGTGCTGTACCTCACGGCGAAAGTACGGTACGGCCAGGAGCGGTATGACGATGCCATGCACATTCTTGCGCAGATTTCCCAGAAGTCGTCGCAGTTTCTCCAGGCCCAATTCCTCACCGCGCTCTGTCACGTCCAGAAAAAGGAATGGGAAAAGGCGCTGCTCATCTTCGACTTCGTGAGGAAAGCCTCCACGTCGGTCGCCGTGGCCAACGAGGCCGACATACTCATGGCCGACATCTATTTCAACAAGGGACAGTACCAGACCGCGTTGCAATATTATGCCAAAGTACCACGGAAGGCGAAACGGTATTCATACGCCGTTGTCAAGACCGCCCGCGTCTATCTCGCGCTCAAGAAATACGCCAAAGCGCGCGAAATGGCCATGTCGTTCATGCGGAAAAACAAGGCCGACGAGTATTTCTTCGAGATGGTTTCCATCCTCGAACAGGCCTACACGGGGCTCAACGACAAGTCGAACGCCGAACGGATGCAGGGGCTCATATTCCACCAGCTCAAGACCGCCCGGCTCACCTTCGAGATTTACGACGAACTGAGCCGCGTTTCCGACATGATCCGGGTGTGGGGAATCATGGGATTCAAGGCGGTGCAGCGGGAGGACGGCCGACTGCTCGCCGCGTCCCGGCTCAACATCGACAGACTCAAGGCGCTGGATTTGAAGGACAGGGACCTGTTGTTTGAGATCGGCGCCGTTCCCTCGAAACGGGGAGGGGAGGCGATTCCGGGCCTCGCCGAACGCAGGTACCTCGACATGATCAAGGAAAAATCCGCGCTGATCCGCGATACGCTCCTGGGCGCGACCAAAACGGTGGACAGCCTCAAGCTCAGGCGCGAAGCTAAAAGCGCCGATTCGGTGACGGTGGCCAAGCTTTTGGACGAGAACTCTTCCCTGCTCGACGGCGTGAAGCGGCGGTATGCCGAGGCCACCCACGAGGAGCAGCTTGTCATGAGGGAGTGCCTCGGCGCGGCCCAGGGCCAGCAGCTTGCCGACGAAAACCTCCAGGCGAAGTTCGTGGATTGGGTGTTCGAACGGTACCGGGACAAGAAGGTCGAACTGGCCAGGGCGTACAAGGAAACGACGGCGCGCGAACAGAAGAAAGACAAAAAGGACACGTTGTCCCAGAAAAGCAAGGAGACCCTAAGCTCGCCCACGTCGGCCGACGTGGACAATCTGCAGCGTTCACTCGTCGACGATCGCAGGATACTCATTTCGCACATCGTCTCGATGCAGACGGCGTATCCTCAGAGCAAGTACCTCGCGCGCCTGCTCTTCCGGCTGGCCGAGTTGTATTTCGATCAGGCCTCCGACGATTTCGCGGTGAAAGTGCGCGCCTACGAGAAGAAAATGGCCGAGGAAAAGGACGCGCATCTCGTTTTTCCCGAATACGACCTCGGCAAGGTAATAGAAACCTACGACAACCTCGTGCGCCAGTGTCCCCGCGATCCCCTTGCGTCAGCGGCGCTCTTCTACAAGGCCCTCTCGCTGCAGAAGGAGGGCGAATACGACAAGGCCAACGACGTTCTTCTCGAACTCACCAAAGCCTATCCCGAAAGCGAGTACTACGTCGAGGCGAACATGAACATCGCCCGGTACTACTTCGAACGCCCAAAGATACAGGGGGGCAAGGGATACAAGCTTGCCGAGGAAGCGTACCACAAGGTTCTTTACTTCCGCGATCATCCGCAGTTCGTGTCGGCCCTGTACGGCCTGGGCTGGTGCTATTACATGGAAGACCAGTACGACGAGGCCATCGCGGTCTTCAAGTACCTCGTGGAGGAGGTCGCGCTCGACTTCGACGTCACCAAGCTCGACGCCAACAAGCAGGTGGCAAACCCCCTGCTCCGCGACGAGGCCATCGATTACATCGCGGTGAGCTTCGACGAGGAAAGCCGTGTCGACGACGCGGTGAAGTTTCTCCAGCTCATAGGCAACGTCGATTACGCGGCCCTAGTGCTCAAGCGCATCGCCGAACTGCGTACGGAAGACCTCGATTATCCCGCCGCGGTCCGCGTCTACCGGAGGCTCATCGCCGAATATCCCCAGAGCATCGCGGCGCCCGACGCGGAGGAGAGCCTCATCAAGGTGTTCGAGCTCATGAGCAAACCCGACAGCGCCATGAAGGAGCGCGAGGTGTTCTTCGACCTGTATTCCAGAGGGGGGCAGTGGCAGCATCTGGTGTGGAAGAGGGATTCGCTCATCATTCCGAGGGCCGATTCGCTCGCCATCTCCATGGGGCTGTACTTGTCCGACGCGAGCTACCGCAACGCGGAGGCGAAGAAAGACCCGACGGGCTACGCGGCGGCGGCGAGATACTACGCCGCATTGGTGGAAAAATACCCCGACGACAAACGCGTGTCCGACGCGCAATGGAACCTAGGCCTCATCCTCGATTCGAAGCTTGAGAAGGGCGCGCAGGCCTACGACAATTTTCTCGCGTTTTCCAAAATGGCGGGCGCCGATTCGGCGCGGCGCGAACAGGCGGCCCTCAACGCAATCTCCATCGCTCAGAGGCTTTTGCCCACCGACACCGCCGCGGAGGAAGGCAAGCTGGATGGGCCCGCGCTCAAGGTGATCGACGCGGTCAATAATTATAAGACGCTGTTTCCCGCGGGAAAATCGCTGTCTAAGGCCATTCTTTCGGCCGCTTCGGTGTATTTCAACCGGAAGATGTACGCCAACGCCGCCGAATACTATGAGATCATCGTGAAGAAAGGCGCCGTAAACGAGGATTTTTACGAAGCCGAGTTCCTCTTGGGACAGTGCCATTTCGGCAAGGAAAACTGGGAACTGGCGACCAAGGCGTTCGAGAAGGTGTGGAAGGGATCTTCCGATCCGAGCAGGAGATCCGCGGCCTACAAACTCCTGCTCCAGTCGGAATTTTCCCTCGCGAAGCAGACGTTCGAGTCGGGTGCCTACGGCAAGGCGGGGGAGGAATTCCTCGCGGTGGATCAGAAATACCCCGGAAGCGAGTACGGAGACGCGGTACTGTTCAAGGCGGCCGAGTCTTTTGAAAAAACGGAAGAGTGGAGCAAAGCGTGCGACGCCTATCTTCGCCTCAAGACGTCGTATCCGTGGTCGAAGCTCGCGCCGAGCGCGCTGTTCAACGCCGCCTCCGATTTCGAGAAGGCGAACAAATTCGACAAGGCCGCCGAAGCGTACGAGATGCTGGTGTCGTCGTATTCGGCGTCCGATAAGGCGAAGGACGCCCTGTTCAACCTCGGGCTTTGCTACGAGAAACTCGGCAAGATGGACAAAATGGCCGAGGCGAACGAGCGGTACTCCATGATGTACCCCGCCGAGAAGGATGTCGAAGCCATGCTGATGCGTTCGGCACAGTACTACTATAAAGCCAACATGTTCGACAGGGCCACGAACGCGTACCGGAGTTTTATCCGCCGGTTTCCCCAGAGTCCCAGGGTGATAGAATGCCTGTTCTTTATAGGAAAAATGGCGCTTGAAAAGAAGGAGCGCGACAACGCCGTCCTCTCGTTTTCGCAGGCCGAACAGCTCAACGCCCGGCTCGCGGCGTCCAAGATGGAGCGAAACGACTATTTCGCCGCCGAGGCCGCGTACAGTCTCGCCAACCTGAAGCGCGAGGATTTCGACGCCATCAAGTTCGTCCAGCCCGATTCCAAGTTCAAGGCCGATCAGAAGCAAAAAACGGCCTTGCTCGCCGAGGCAAGCAAGGCCTACGAACAGGTAATGCAGTACCGCAGCGAACGTCTGTTCGAGGCCGCGTACCGAATCGGCCAGTTGTACGAGGATTTTACGGACGCGTGGCGCGCCCAGGAGCGGCCCAAGCTTCCTCCCGTCAAGCTTGCGGTACTGGAGAAGGACATCGCGCAGGCATCGTCGCTGCTGCTTCAGAAGTCGTTTCTTCCCTTCAAGAAGGCACTCGATCTCGCCCAAAGCCTCGATTCGTTGAGCGCTGATCAAAAATCGTGGGTCAATAAGGCGAAAGCGTCGCTTTCCAGGAATTTGCTCGCTTCGGGTCAGTATCTCGTGGACGCGTACCTTGTTATGGAAAACGCGCCCGTGCCGCCCGAAATAAGGGAAAAACCGCTGTATTATTATCAATACCTCGCCAAGCTTCTCGAGACAATCGATCCTATGAAATCGCAGGCGCGTTCCTACCTGCTGTCGGCGGCCAGGCAGTTCGACTCGTTGGGGCTTAAGGACGAAAACAGCGACAAGTGCCTTGCCCTGTTCAACGAGACCAATTTTCAGGTCGGCTCCGATTACGCCAGGCTCGCCGAGAAGATTCTCAAGGAGCCCGAGATTCCGGCGAGCTTTTCGGCTGCGGAAAAAGAGGATCTCTCGTTTCAGCTCGAAGACATAGTGTACGAGTTGCAGGATAAGGCGATTTTCGGCTACGATGATGCTCTCTCCCTCCTGAAAAAGGAAAACTTCACGCCGAGTCAGTGGGCCGACAAAATACTGCTCAGTCTCGCCAGACTTGCCCCGGAAAAGTATGGCAAGGCGGTTTTTAAACGCGAAACGATCGTCGCTTCGCGGGATTGGCTGGTGCGCGGCGACAGCGTTGCCGGCTGGAGGACGGCCGGCAACGCGACAGAAGGATGGGAGCACGCCCGTGAATTTCAGGGAATCACGCGTACCGTGGCCGGGGTTACCGCCCCCTGTATATGGCACCCGGACACGGGGGCCAGCGCCATCTATGTACGGCGCCATCTATTTCTTTCCGGCCAGCCGCGCGACGCGATGTTCTATATCATGGTGAGCGGAAAATTTTGGCTGTACATCAATAACATGCTTACGTCGAGCGACACGCTTGGCAAGAGGGGATACCAGCAGCTCGACAGCGTCACGGGAATCCAGTCGCTTGTCAAGGGCGGCGACAACGACATCTTCCTTCACGTGATTAATACCGATTCCTCGTCCAAGGGGCTGTCGGTCGTTTTTTCCTCGCTCCTCGACACGTCCCAGCATTTTACCCCCGGCGGAAGCGCCGTGCAAGGCAAGCTCGGTCGGGAAGAAGCCGCCTCGGCGGCGCCTCTTTCCGAATCCGCGGCCGAGACACCCGCTCCGCAACCGCAAAGCAGGCAGGTGGCGGCGGCCTTTGCCGACAAACGGGCACAGCCCGCGTCAGGGACGCAGGCGGGAACAGGAAAGGTACGTACGCCCCCTGCCGGAACAACGGAGCAAGCGGCCCCGGCGGCACGGGACACCTCCGAGAACCTCAAACCGGCGGCGCTGAGGGCGTTTGATAAACACGGCGCGGCCGCCAAGGGGCGCAAACGGCCCGCCGCGCCCGGTACCGGGTACAAAAACGGCAAGGACGTGACCGCCGCGATTATGGAGTACCAGAAGAAAACCGAGCTTGTGACGTCGGACATCAAAAAGGAATGGGTCGCGGTGCAGAAGCTGCGAATACGGTCGGATGAACTGGACGAACAAATCCGCAAGGTACGCGAAGAGACCGCGCTGCTCAAGAACAACCAAGAAGGAACGTCAACGCCCCCGGCGCCCGCCGAGTCAAGACCGAAGGCCAAGCCTCCGCAGACATCTCCCCGATGATGTCCTTTGCGCGATACGCGGCCGTCGGCGGTTTTTCATCGCCTCAAAACAGACACGCCGGGCCGCTTGGGATCGTAGTATACGGCTACTTCCTCGCCGACCTCGTAGTGCTCCGCAATCCTGCGAAGGAGCGTTGGATTCGATCTGATTTCGACGTCGAAGCTCACGTTGGCGCCTTCGTAATCCCTTCCGTCGACGCTGTACGAATAACGTATTTCCGGAATGTGTCCGCCGAGGCCCGTGCGGAGCGGCCGGACGTCGGCATCGCTTGCTCGCGGAGCCTCGGTGATGCGCCCCGTCACGTGCGGCCATTTTTTACATGCCGCCGAGTAACGAATCCACGAGATATGGCGACGTAGAAAAAACAACGCGGTGAGGATGAGCAACGTTGAAATCAGGAATATCTGGATGACGGATGTCGTCATGGTGACCCCGCGATGGAGAAATCCACGAGAGGAATTTACATCCACGCGGCGCGTCGCAGGCGAAAAACGCGTTTGCGGCCGCGACGCCGTTTCGACGGACGCGCGGCCGTGAAACTATATTAAGTAAATTCACGCCCCGCCGAAAGGAGAAACGTCCCATGCCCGCGGCTTCGCCCGTTTTCTTTACACGTGAGCATATCGACTCCCACGCGCTCGCCGCGTCGCCTTCGCTCGCCGAGCAGGCTATACACTGTCTCGAACTCGTCGCCGAACTGTCGGCCGCCGGGCTGCCGTTCCAGTTCAAGGGCGGCAACTCGCTGCTGCTGGTACTGCCCGACCCCCAGCGGTTTTCCATCGACGTCGATATCGCGACGAACGAGACTCCCGGGGCCATCGAAGAGGCCCTCGACCGAATCGTGCGAGAACAGGGCGTTTTTCTCAAATGGGCCGGTCGCCGACACACGACCAAGCCGTGGCTGCCGCTGGCGAGTTTTTACCTGTTCTATAAGTCGCATTACGTCAATGAAGCAGACGCGTTCGTCATGCTCGACGCCCAGCTTACGCGGAGCCCCTACGCCACCAGGCAAACGCCCGTAACCTGCGGCGCGTTGTACAAAAGCGACGCGCGGGCGGAAGTGCCGCTTGCGGCGAGCATCGTCGGCGACAAGCTGCTCACGCTCGGCCCGGAGACACTGGGAATTCCGGTGGGGAAGGGCAAGGGGGCGCAACGCCTCAAGCACGTGTTCGACGTGAGCAGGCTTCTTTCCGAACGGCCCCTGCTTTCCGGAATACGCGAAAGCTTTACGGCGTGCATCGGTCACGAAAACGCGCTCCAGGGAAAAACGTTTACCGTGACGCAGGTGCTTTCCGACACGCTCCGGTTTTTTGAGGGCGTCGTTGAGAACGCCGTGCCGCCGCCGGAAGCGCCGGATATGGCGTCCGTGCTTCGCGAGACGGTTGCGGGGCTTTCCCCTTTCGCTTCGCACCTGTTTAACAAAGGGTATGCATGGCCCGATTTGCGCCGCGACGCGGCGCGCGCGGGGTTGTGCATCACGGCCGTGTGCAGCCGGAACGTGACGGATGGAGAATTCTGGGCCGCGCTCGGCGAACTGGGGACCGACCCCGACGGCCTCTGGAGCGTCGTGAAGGAATGGAACGCCGGGGAGAACGACGGCGTCGGATGAAAACTCCGATGGAGAATAATACTCATTCCGTAATCCAATCTTCCTGCAGATTGTGCGGAGCGCCGGTTGCCGTCGAAATGTTTCGTGATAAAGTCCGGCCGTACCTGAAATGCGGTGCCTGCGGGCTGGTGTTTGTACCGGAACGTTTTCACGTGACGCCCCGCGAAGAGAAAACGCGGTACGCAAAGCACACGAACTCGCCGGACGACGAGAAATACGTTTCCTATCTGTCCAAAATAGCGGTCGATGTTCTTTCGCTTCCCGTTCCCTCACCGCGCATAGTCGATTTCGGCAGCGGCCCCGCGCACGTGCTTTCGGATATTCTCAGCAAAGGAGGGGCGACATGCGTTCCGCACGATCCCCTGTACGGGCTTGACGCATCCATGTCGCCGGGAACGTTCGACATCGCCGTTTTGTGCGAGAGCATCGAGCACCTGAGAAACCTGCCGAAAGAGATTGCCCTGATTTCGAATCTCGTGAAACCCGAAGGCTTCGTGTACGTGCACACGCAATTGTACGACGGCGTTGTGGATATACGGTCGTGGTGGTACCTGCTCGACGTGACGCACGTCAATTTTTTTTGCGTGAGGACCATGGAAAAGGCCGGGGAGATGATGGGAAAGAGGATAATTTCGACGAACAGGATGAATATGGTTATTTTTGGCGGAACGCGTGGGCTGGCTTGTGGCGGATGCGGATACGTATTGAGAAAAACCCGATATCGCTTTGGATGAAAGAAAGCCACGAAAGGGCAATCATTGCGCCCTTTCGTGGCTTTTCTGGTTCAAAAGCCGCTACCGCGTCGTCCTTAATTTGTTGATGTTCGCAAGGCACATCTCCCGCCATGCTCCGTCCGGGGAAAGGACGAGGCTGGCGCCGAAATCCCTCCTCGCGTCCGTATCTTTTCCCATTTGTACCTCGCATTCCCCGCGGCGGAAGAAGGCGGCAGCGCGGTACTTGCTGGCATGGAAGGAGTCAATGAGCCGCGAGTACCAGCGCGCCGCCTTATCGCAATCGTTAAGGTCTTTTCCCATGATGCAGGCAAGATTGAACATGGATTTGTCGATGTCGGGATCGTCGGGAAACGTGGCGATGTGGCGTTCGTACGTTTCCGCCGCGGCGTCATACTTGCCGAGATAGTACTGGATTTCGGCAAGCCTGCCGTAGGCGCTGTGCGCCCAGATTGCATTGGGCTGGAGAATGAGGAATTCCACGAGCGCCATTTCGGCTCCCTCGTAATCGCCGAGACAATTGGCGCGCATGACGGATATTTCCCACAACAGTTGGCCTTTGTCCTGCGCGGTTTGCGCCTGTTGGCAGCGTTCTTCCAACGCGTCGGACGCTTTTGTAAAATCACCGATTTTCGCGTAGCAGGCGTTTATCTTCTCCATGAGGCACATCCTGCCCCGTATGTCCACGACGCCGTTGTTCGAGAGGGAATCGAATATCGTAAGCGCCGCCTGGTATTCGCCGCTTGCCATGTCGACAAGCGCCTCAATGTAATCCGGCATGGTCTGGAGTTCCGATTCGCTGCTCGCCGGGCGGACCGGCATGGCCGTCCGGTGGAACGGATGGCGAGAGGCTTGCACGGTGAGACATGAGGATTTTCGTTCGGGCGCAAGAGGCGGAAGCGCGGCGCGAATCTCGCAAATTCCGTTGTCGCCGAGCATCACCTGCGTATCGAGCGGTTGGAAGCCGTCACCGCAGATGACGATAGAATTCACGCCCTTAAACGCCTTGGCGATGAGCGGTGCCTTGCCGGCCATCGCGCCGTTGAGGAGAACCTTCGCGCCCGCCGGGACCGAAGCGATATCGAGGAGGCCGATGTCATTTGCGTCTTGGTCGACGAGCATGCCGAGCATCGAGATTTCGTGGATGGGGCGCTGCGCCGCGGTGAGCATCCGTGCCTCCGGCTCCATGCCGGTTCCCACGGAAAGCTGCCGCCCGGTTTCGACGTATGTTTCCCCGCCGGCAATTCCGGCCGAGGGTGTCAGTTTTACCTTGCCCTGGTATACCGACAGTGTGGTTTGGCTCTCGCCCCGCGCGTCAACCCGGAAAACGGTTCCCACCACCCGGCACGAAGCGCAGGGTGTACGAATCTCGAATCTCTGGCCCGGCGCGCGTTTGTGTACCTTTACGAGCACGCTGCCCGTCGACAGAAAGCAAACTTGGCGCGATGGGCTCGAAGCTTCTATGGTGAGGCGCGAATCCGGGCCCAGCGAAAGAATGCTGCCTCGGTCGAGCCTGATGATGGCCGTCTGGCCGGCAAACGTCCGGAAAACGGTTTTTGGTCCCGCGACACGGGCCGCGTTCCTGGAAGTAAGCGAGGTAATGGTCTGCGGGGTGCCTTTCCCGTCCCACGTCACCGAGAGCGCTCCCTTGACGTTTACAAGGCAGGCGACGGAGGCTTTGCCGTCCCCTCGGAGAGCAACCGCCACGCCCGCACCGACAACCGCAAGCGCGACAACCGCCGCCGCGGCCCAGGCAAACGCGGGCCGCGGAAAGGAGAAGAAGGGAAACACGGGTAAACGGCCTGTATGCGGCCGCACGGACGGGGGAGCGTCGAGCCGCAGGAACAGATCGTTTTCGAGCTTTTGCCACTCCTGTTCCGATTTTTGCGGCACGCGCACTTCGCGCAAAAGCTCGCCCAGGCTGTTACGGGACAGGGGTTTCTTTTCGGAAAAGGTCTTCATGTATGTATCATCCTGCGCTTTCGAGATACCTGCCTAATATTTTTTCCAGGGTCTTTCGTCCGTGAAACAGCCGCGACTTAACCGTTCCCAGCGGGATTCCGGTGATTGCGGCGATCTCTTCGAGCGACCTTCCTTCCATTTCGTACAGCACGACGGTCATACGCTTTTCCGCGTCCAGTTTGTCCAGCGCGTCGCCGATTGCGGTTTCGAGCTCCTTCCGCTCCATCTCGGACGTGGGAAAACAAACCTCCGCGTCGGCCGCCGTTTCCGCCTGCTCCGAATCGAAAACGATGTGGGGCTGGCGTTTTCTGTATTTTTTTCGCAGCTGGGTCGTGCACACCTTGCAGCCTATCCGGTAGACCCAGGTATCGAGCGAGGAGTCTCCTTTAAAATGCGCGAGGCTTCTAAACAGCTCGATAAAAATCTGCTGAATCACGTCGTCGGTGTCGAACCGGGTTCCAAGCGACTTGTATACCAGGTCGTGAACCTTGAGCTTGTACCGGTTGAAAATCTCCCGCTGGGCCCTGCGATCGTTCTTGATGCACTGTTGCAGAACCTGCCATGTATCCTGCTCCATCTGGCCCCTGACGGCTGCGTTGCCTCCGGATGTATCGATATAGTCGCTGGATGGAAGCATTTGTTTCAAAAAAAATGGTGGAAGTTTAGTTGTACCCGGGCAGATTCAGATGAAATTTATGTTGAAAACAGGACAAAATGCAATGTGCTGGCGCATAATGCGTTACGGCGATTTCCTGAAGCAGGGGGCCACGGAAGGGAAAGAGGCGTGTTAAAGGATTCGATGTCACTTATGAAAAAGTTTTTGCACGTGAGTCGTATTTTTTTATAAGAATATCGGCGGTTTGCGGCCTGCGGCCTTCTTCGAGAATCACGGTCGTATTCACGTTGCCGCGCGGAAAAAAATCGCCCGCCAGGAGCAGCCATTTCGGCTTGATGAGTTTTTTCACCGTGGCGAACAGATGGTTGCTCACGGTTTCGTGGAACGTACCAATCATTCTGAATGAATTGAGGTACAGTTTCCACGACTTGAGCTCTATGCAGAGTTTGGCGGGCAGGTAATACAGGTCGATGGAAGCGAAATCGGGATACCCGGTTTTCGGGCATACGCAGGTGAACTCCGGGAAAACGATACGGATGACGCCGAGTGAACGCCCCCGGTTGTCAATCGGCGACGTGAAAGTTTCTATCCGGGGAAGCATGTTTTGCCGGATAGCCTTGTCGAGCGGGACCATCGAGTCTTTGAACATGGTGTATTTTTGGCTCCTGAAAGAGGATCGAAGGTAACAAGGTTTATTTATAAGAACAAAATAATTCCGTAACGTCGATTGAAAAAGGCATTATGGATAAAGTATGCGTGGCCATGAGCGGCGGGGTGGATTCCTCCGTCGCGGCGGCTTTGCTCAAGCGGCGGGGGTTCGACGTCTGCGGGATCACCATGAAACTGGTTGACAAGAGCCTTCCGGACGCCGCGTCGCCGCGTTCCTGCTGCGGGTTCGACGCCGGACGCGACGCGAAGCTCGTGGCCGACGCCATCGGCATTCCGCACTACACCATGAACGCCGTCGACGTCTTTCGGAAAACCGTCATCGCCGATTTCGCGACCGAATACCGCCGGGGCAGGACGCCGAATCCCTGCGTCCGATGCAACCGGTTCGTCAAGTTTGATTTTCTCATGAAGAAAGCCGACGAACTCGGCTGCCGGTTTCTTGCCACCGGCCACTACGCGGTGATACGGGATGGCGCATTGTGCCGGGGCAGGGACGCCAACAAGGACCAATCGTATTTTCTGTATCCGGTCTACGAAGCGGACGTCTGCCGCGTCCTTTTTCCGGTGGGTGAGAAGACGAAGGGCGAGGTGAGGGCAATCGCGGCTGATTTGGGACTCGTAACGGCGCGAAAGCGGGAAAGCCAGGATATATGCTTCGTTGAGGACGGCGACTACGCCGGCCTGCTCGACAATGATACGGCCGGAAAAGTCGGGCCGATCATTGATACGGAGGGAAAAGTGCTGGGCCGACACGACGGCATCCACAGGTACACGATAGGCCAGCGTAAAGGGCTCGGCGCGTTGGGGAGAAAAATGTTCGTGAAGGAAATACGGGTGCCGGAAAACACCGTGGTGGTCGGGACCGAGGCGGAACTCTACGCGACCACCGTCATCGCGACCGACGCCATCGTCGCGCCCGGATTCCGCTTTGATGGATCGGAATACGGCGTCCAGGTGAGGTACAGAACCCCGCCCGTTGCGGCGTCGGTCTCGTTGAACGACTCGAAAACGCTCCGTATAACCCTGCGTGAACCCGTGCGGGCCGTGGCGCCGGGACAATCGATTGTGGTTTATAAAGGCGATATGGTGGCGGCGGGGGGAGTTATCGAGAGGACGGGATAAAACGGCGTCGGGTTCACTCCAACGCCTCCGTCACGAACCCCAGTTGCTCCCTCAGATCGTTTAGTTCCCTTTCCCAGAACTTCTCGCTTCCCCAGTCCGGAAAATTTTTTCTGAACGGAAGATCCTCTCTCTGCCTTGCGCACCAGGCCAGGAAGTAAATCATCCTCATCGCGCGCAGCGGCTCTATGCACGCGAGGCTGCGCCTGTCGAACGCACGAAACCTCTCGTATCCTTCGATGAACAGGCCTATCTCACGCGACGATCTATGCCGCCGGTCGGGGAGGAGCAGCCACAAGTCCTGCACCGGCGGCCCCATGGCCATGTCGTCGAAGTCGATGAGCAGCAGGCCTTCATCGAGTCTGTCGAGGATGTTCCCCCTGTGGCAATCGCCGTGGATACGGATTCGCTCCACGCCGTCGAACGACGGTTCGCTCATTTCGATGATCCGCATTGCCGCGCCCCGGTAACGGTCGCGGAATTTTTCCGGTATCACCGAACCGCACAGTTGTTCGACATCGGAGAGCGTCGACCGCTTGGGATGGATGGTCAGACGGTTTTGCGCGGGCCTTTTCTCGCCCGCCAGGTGCATGCGCGCGATGAGCGCGCCGAGCCGCGTCCAGTCGGCGTCGTGGTTGATTTCGAACTGGCGCCCGGCTTTCCTGGGATACACGGCGAACAAGAGTCCCCCCGCCTCGCCGATGGTAGAGCCGTTTTCGAGCATCCTGGCGGGCACGACCGGAACCTCCGCTTCGCTGCAATCGAGCACGAACCGGTGCTCGTCTTCTATCGCCGCGCGGCTCCAGCGTCCGGGTCGGTAGAACTTGACGATGAGTTTTGCGCCGTCCGCGGCGCGAAGCTCGTAGACCCGGTTGATGTAGCTCGGGAGCGAAGCCGTGAACCCGGTGAGGCGCAGGCCGCAGGCGGATTCTACTAAAGACAGAATCGCATCCGGCGTGAGGTTCTCGAATGACATGGGAAGTATACGATCTCCAGGTGCGACGGGATTACGATTTGCCGTGAAAACCACGAAGAAATTAATATATTTTAATAAACGCTGCGGCAATGAATTTACAACCTTTTGTTCCGAAGTTTTCGACTCCAATTTGTTGATAATTATTAATCCGGGAAGTTTATAAAGGGCGACTATTATATTTGGACGGATTTGGCCAGAAGGCTTAATGGAATGTCATGCGTTTATCCGATTAAGATTTTATCGTTTCGAAAATAATGATATATCGCGGGTGTTTGAATTTGTCGCAGAATTCAATTTGAAAATATCCAAAGAATCCTCAAGAGGCATCATGGTACTATATCATTTTAAAAGGTGGGGGAAGCGCACAATGAACCGGAGACAGCTTAAAGTCCACGGATTATATCCAATGGTCGCCATCGCGTGTCTCGGAGTTATCGCCGGGGCAGCGCCCACGTTGGCCGTCGAAGACTATTCACAATGGGCCAACGAGAGCGAAATCACGCTCAACACCTCGGCGACGGGCGCGAACGTGGCGGCGGCGCAGGCCGGTTTTCCCGTCCTAATAAGATTGACGAGCGCAAATACGGCGTTTTCATTCGCCGGGGCCATGTCGCATGGAGAGGATATCCGGTTTGAAAAAAGCGGTATTCATCTCCCGTATCAGATAGAGCGGTGGGACCAGGCCGGCCAAGTGGCCGAAATATGGGTGAAGGTCGACGTCAACGGCAACGACGCGACGCAGAAGATCACCATGTACTGGGGCAAGCCCGGCTCGACGGACAGCTCGAACGCCGCGGCGGTATTTGCGACCGCCAACGGTTTTTCGGCGGTCTACCACCTCAATGAAGTGGGAAATACGGATGCCAACGGATATCACGACGCCACCGCAAACGGATACAACGGAACCGGCGTGGGGATGGCCCCGGCCAACAGTGTCGGGTCGGCAATAGGCGTTGGGCAGGCGTTCGACGGGGTGACCAATCTGCGTATAGGCAATATCAATCCGGCCGCCATCAATCCTACAACGGGAACGATTTCCTGTTGGGTACAAACCCCTGCAACTCTTACCGGCGGCGACAATCCTCGACGCGCTTTTGCCAGCGGCAATCAGAACGGGTGGCGGTATTTTCTGGGAATGGGCAATGCGACGCCGTTCGCGCTATCGTATCGATTGGGAAATATGGCCGCCGAGGCGACCGGCTCCCAAAATCTCAACACCCCGCTGACGTATTATTTGCTTACCACCAGTTGGACGGGCGGCAATTGTAACGTGTTCGTGAACGGCGTTTCCGCCGGAACGCAGACGGGCGTTACGTTCGGCGCGCCCACGTATTTGAGTATCGGAATGTACTGGGATGGCGGAGCCACGAACAACCGTTGGAACGGCCAGGTAGACGAAGTCCGGGTGGAAAATACCGGTCGTTCGGCGGACTGGGTCAAGCTCTGTTATGAGAGCCAGAAACCTACCGCGTCGTGGCTCACCTATGCGTCGGTGACCAAAACCCAGCCGTCGATAACGACTGATCCGTCGAACACTACGGTCAACGCGGGCCTGACCGCCACGTTTACGGTGGTGGCGACGGGTGGCGGACTTTCGTATCAGTGGGATCGCAGCCCGGACGGCACGTCGTGGTCCAACGCGCCGGGCGCAAGCACGGCGGCGCAATATTCTTTTACGGCTGCGTATCCGGGCGACAACGGCGCAAAATTTCGTTGCCGCGTATCAAACACACTCGGGTACGACACGTCTACGACTGCCACCCTCACGGTGACCTGTAACCCGCCTACGATATCGCAACACCCCACGAGCTTGAGCGTTGCGGCGGGAGACCTTGCAACGTTCAATGTGACCGCGACGGGAGGAACCTTTACCTATCAATGGCAGCGAAGCAATAACGGCGGCGGCAGCTGGGACGATATTACAAGCGCCACCTCCACGACATACAGCTTTACGGCTATTTCCGGCGATAACGGCGCGCAGTTTCGCTGCAGGGTCAACAACGGCGCGTGCGGAAACAACACCAACTCGAACGCCGCGACGTTGACGGTTGCCGCCTGTCCGCCGCCTACCATCACCACCGAGCCGGGCCCGGCAACGCAGATTATAACGGCGGGGGGAACGGTAACATATTCCCTTGTTGCATCGGGAACCCCTCCTCTGTCGTACGAGTGGCAGCAAACCACAAACGGGGGAGCAAGTTGGGACAACCTCGTCTCCGGGGCCTCATTTACTTCGAGTCCGTTGACGGTGAATACCCAATACCGATGCGTGGTATCCAACTATTGCGGATATGATACATCCCAGGTTGTCTCCGTTACCGTGTGTACGCCGCCGGATTTCCTCCAGCAGCCGTCTCCGTGGGCTGGAATTTCCGGGGCCACCGCCTCGTTTTCGGTTCAACTGGTTGCCGGTGTCGACAATCCTCATTATCAATGGCAGCGTAACGACATCGCTGGAACCTGGGGGAATGTTGCGGCCGGCAACGGGAGCGGAACTACCGCCAGCTATACCTTTACCGCCGCAACCGCCGACGACGGCAAGCAGTTCCGATGCGTTGTGACCGGCGATTGCGGAGTCGACACGTCGAACGTTGTCGCGGTTTCGGTGTGTTCTCCGCCCACGTTGACCAACCCCGCAAACCAGAACGTCACCGACGGAGCTCTCGCCACGTTCACGGTAACGCCCGGGGCCGTTGGTACCTACTCGTTCCAATGGTATTTCAGCATCGACGGCGGCACGGGGTGGAGCGCGGTCACCACGGGAGGAACCTCCGCCACGTACAGTTTCACGGCCAATACGACGCAGAACGGATACCAATACCGGTGCCAGGCAACCAACGGTTGCGGAACGACTCCCGCCGTTTCGGGTGCCGCGACGCTCACGGTATGCGCTCCGGCGAGATTGTTCGCACAACCGGGCAACGACAGCGTCAACGTCGGCGACACGGCGACTTTCGCGGCCACCGCGACCGGTACCGCGCCGACGTATCAGTGGCAACGTAGCGTCGACGGAGTTACGTGGAACAACATCACCAGCGCCACGTCTCCGACGTACAAGTTCGTTCCCGTGGCCGCCGACAACGGGGCGAAATTCCGTATCAAGGTGGCCAATACATGCGGGAGCGATTCGTCACCCACGGTAACGCTTTTCGTATGTACGCCGCCCGTCGTCAACAGGTCGCCGGCGAGCTTAGAGGTAACTGCGGGCTCAAGTGCATCGTTCTCCCTTAATGTGACCGGCACGAACCTTACCTACCAATGGCAGAGGAGCGACAACGGGTTGGTGTGGAACGACATCGCCAATGCCACGGACACGATTTACACGATAACGACCGCGGCGGGTGACAACGGCGCGCAATTTCACTGCAACATTACCAGTAAATGCGGAGGACTCCCGACCGCGGCGGCAACGCTCACGGTATGCGTTCCCGTCAAGGTGACGCAGCAGAACATCGGGCGCGACAGCGTGCTCGTGGGCCAGCGGGTTCGGTTCAAAATGACCGCGGAGGGCACGGCCCTGGCGTTCCAGTGGCAGAAGAGCAGCGACGGCACGACGTTTGCCGACATACCCGGCTCGACCGCCGACTCGCTTGCCTTCGCCGCGACGCGGGCCGACAGCGGAATCACGTTCCGCTGCATAGTATCGGGCCGGTGCGGCCCGACGGTGCAGGGCAACACCGGGTTGGTACTTGTGTATACGCCGGTGCATGCCGCGTTCAGCCTGACGCCCGCCGCAGGACTGGTGCCGCTTTCGGTCGCGTTCGCCGATTCTTCCACGGGAAGCTTTACGACGCGGACGTGGGACTTCAACGACGGCACGGTCGACGCGAATTTTTCCTCGAACAAGAACCTGTCTCATAGCTTTACTGCCGCGAGGAGCTATACCGTAAAACTGCGCGTGAGCGGTCCCGGCGGCGCCGACTCCTTGACGAAACAGGTTTACGCCTATAACCTCGGCGCCGACCCGATTCAGATGGCCGGGGCGTATGTGTCGCCGCAAAAAGTATCGGTGACGTTCGCCAACTTCGATAACATCCAAACGCCGTCCCAGGTGACGGTCGATTCCGTGGGAGTGTGGTACCGCGCGGGTAGTCTGCCCCAAACCGCGGCACAGTCGACCTATCTCAAATCGTATTCCGTCGCTACGCTCCAATCCCGTGGGACATCCACCTACACCGACACGCTCACGGTGCCCGTGCTCGGGGCGCCGGACTCGATGTACGGGTTCATGAACGGGATTTTCTGGTCCGACGGCAAACTCAGTACGTTCGACACCGGGAACGGGACGCTGGTACTCATGAAGGACACGTTCCCCGTTTACAACAACCTCCAGATAGCGGGCAGGTACGCTCCCGACGATACGGCGCTGGTGTTTCTTGATTTCGTGAACCAGATCGACACCATGCGGGTGGATTCCGTGCTGGTGTGGTATAGCCTGACGGGAGATACCACGCCCAACTTCACGGACAAAAATTTCACGATGCATATGGGGGCGCGGACCGTCGCACGTGCGGGCGAGAACGACACGATTCCCATCGTCAACAAACTGTTCGACAACGTTGAAGACACTGTCACGGCCGCGGTGGTGCTTATAGGGCACAACGGCCGAATAAGCGACGTGAAGAAGACGAGCTTCGTGGTGGGTAAAAAACGGCCGGCCAACACGATCACTCTGCACGCACGGGCGCTGGACTCCCGAACCATCAGGCTCACGTGGAACAACGTGGCGGGAACAGGGGTAGAGCACGTAGTTATCTGGTACCGCACCGGCTCGTCGGTTCCCCTGCAGTACGATTTTACTTCACTCATGCTCGATTCGTTGGTTCCGTCGTCCGTGGCCGATACGGTCCTCATCAGTTCGAGCTTTACGCCCAACACGAGGTATTATTTCGGTGCGCAGGTGTACAAAGACAGGTTGTGGTCGTATGTAACGGCCAATTCGAGCGCGTCGGACTCGACGCCGTCGCCGAACGCGTCGCTTACGCATAATACTTCCACGATAACCTCTCTGACGTTTACCGACAGCAACGAGATACAGGTATGCTGGCAAGCCGACTCTCTGGTGCTCACCGAGGGCGACAGCATGCCGCAGCTCGGCATCGTGTATTCGGCCGACTCGATGCCTCTGTCGCCCGGCGCAAACCCGCAGGTCGTGAACATCAGAAGCTTCGGCGATTGCGCCTACCTCAAGCTGCACGAGGACTTGATATTCAACCACACGTATTATGTGTCTCTGTGGCTCCGCGCCGGGAACAGCGCATGGACCGCGCCGCAAAGAACCCGGGGCAAGGACAGCATACTCGTTCCCATGTACAAATGGCAGAACGTTTTGCTGTTCTCGAAGGACTACGATACGGTATACGCGTTCAACGGGCAGTTGCGGTTCACCAATAACCCCGGCGATCCGAGCCATGTGTCCAACAAGGTTCTGGTTGATTCGATAGCTTCCTACGGTTTTACGGCGTTGAGCTTGGCGTTCGAGTTCCAGAAGAAGGACGCGGGCGTACCGTTCAACGTCGGGATAAAATTGTCTCCGTTGCCCACGGGCTACTCGGCGAAAGACGTGCGGATTTTCAGATACGACAGCACCTCCGGAATGTGGCTGGTGGACACTGTGGCGGTTCATGTGGATACGGTGGCGGGGTATGCATACGAGTCGACGAACCAACTCGTATTTCCGTTCGTGGCCGGAATCGATACACGGAAGCCGTCGATTGAGATGATCACGAATCTGACCGATTCGGTTCCGGGAGGTGTAGAAATAAAGGACACGTTCCTGCTGAGCGACAATATAGCCAATCTCAGGTGGCGGTTCATGTCGGCCAAGGGAGGGGAAGGATACACCTCGGGCGACATGAGTCAAACAGGCGTGCTGTCTGATACGAGCCAGCGTATATCGGTCGTTATCCCCGGCCGTCTCGTGAGCCAGGACAACGGCGTTCGAGGCCTGCTCATTGTGACGGATGGAACGTACGCCGACACGGTAGACGTGTCCCGGCGGGTGGTGCGTGACAGTTCCGATCTGATATGGGCCGAAGATGCATCGTGGGCGCCCATGAGCACAAAGGTGGAACTGGACTCTTCGTCCGCGACGACGGTGTTGGCGCCTCTGTCGGCGACGCCGTGGAAGTACGACAACACGCAATTCAGGGTTTTCCGGTGGAACGCGACGCAGACGAGCGGGGCGGGCAAGGATAAATGGGTTGAGTATGCGGACAGTCTGGCACCGGCGTTCAGTTTCACGCGCGGCAATCTCATATGGGTAAAATCAAAAGAGAAAACGCCGGTCCGACTTGGTCGCGGGGTGACGCCGTCGTTGTCGAAGGCGTTTTTCGTGACATTGCCGTCGCGGCAGTGGGTCGACGTGTCGCTGCCGTTCAATTTCGGCATAACGGTGGCCGATATCATGGGCGCGACGCGTGACTCCGTGAGGAGCGGAGGGGGAGACACGCTGAGTGTCGATTCAATCCAGATAGCCGACTGGACAAAAGGTACCACGGGTAAATACACGTCCGGATTGATATACGACAACTCCATTGTCAACGTGAATTTGAACAACGCGGCGCAGCCGCTGAGCTCGACCACGCAGGCGGGCTATACCTTCTTCAACCAAGGCGGCGGTACGATGCGTCTGGTGATACCGCCGATACCCCAGGTGTTGTCGACCCACCTCGCCAAGAAGAGTTCGCTCAAGCGGTCTCAGGGGTGGTCGGTAAAGATAAGCTCGACGCTGGCGGATGGGAGCGCACTGTCGCCGGTGTATTGCGGTTATTCGAGGATATCGTCGCAGGCTCCGACGTATTACCCGGCGGGCCCCATGTTCGGAGACATTTCGGTACGGGTGTTCGAGCGGGAGTCGAAGCGGCTGTATGGGCACGCGATGCAGCATGCTATGCCGGAAGGCGGGTGCGCGTACCTTCTGGCGTACGGCAACGACGGAGGGGAACAGGTGCGGGTCACCAGCCGTCTGGACAACGTTGCGAACCTGCCTAAAGGGATGCAGGCGGCATTGTACAACGATGCGACCGGGTCGTTTGAAAACCTGTCCGGCGGAACGGCGGGAGTGACGGTGGAAGGCGGTTCCAAAAGCTTCCGGTGGCTGCTGGTGGGCTCAAAGGAATATTTGGCGAAGGCGGCCCTCATAGCGCGTCCCGCGGTACTCAAGCTGTTCGGAACGTATCCGAACCCGTTCCGCTCAACGGTGCGCATCCATTACAGCCTGCCGTATGACGGAATAGAGAAGGTGACGTTCGGGATATACGATATGCGCGGCAGGACGGTGTGGCGTACGGAAGTCTTGGCGGGCACGCGGTTCGGCGAGAGCGACCTCGTGTGGAACGGACGCTCCGCGGACGGTCGGAAGGTCGCTTCGGGCATCTATATACTTCGGATGACGGCGTTCGGGACAAACCATCATCAGGCCGGACTGTTCGACCGGAAGATGACGTTTATCCCGTAGTAAGTCGGAACCTTTTCCAAAGGCGCAAAAAAACGCCTTGCCAATAAGACTGAGAGTAGGGTTGTAAAGGCCGCCCCTTTTCGCAAGATAGGGGCGGCCAGTTTTGTTAAAAAGACGCGCGTCGTGTTGCCGTGTTTATGCAATCGTGATGCGCCTACGATGAAGTTCATTTTGTGCAGATCGAACAGGCAATAGTGAAAAGCCTACGGCGTTTTCTCGAAAAGATATTACGGCCTTCGGCCGTGGCTCTTTACTCATGTCGCTACAGTGTAAGGATTGACATCCCGTTCTCTATGCCGTATATTTCGAGCAAGGGCCAACGAGCCACCGGAAAGGCCGCCTAATCCAATGTCGTCTGCAAGCCGGTTTGCAATTATATTCTTTACGCTCTTCACATGCGTTTTTACATCGTCCGCCTACGAGCCGTCGATGTTCAACATGGCCGTGCCGTCCGCGCTCCAGGCCCCAACCCTCGAACTCACGGTGCAGCATCGCTTCAGCCGGGAAATAGGACAACCCGCCTACACGTTGTTCGGCGGCGCCTTCGTCGATATCGGACTTCGATACCAGATTTGGAAGGGAATCGAGGCCACGCTCAATTATGGAGTCGAAAGAAACGAAATAGACGTGGGGGCGGGCTATTCACTGCCTGTTCTCGGCCGGTGGTTGAGTGCGGGCGCGTGGCTTCATTTTTTTACCTATGATGTTCCAGCGGGAAAGGCGACGAATGTCTTCGTGCTTGGGGCCGCGCAATCAGAAGTGCTAAAGGAAAGGCTTTACCTCACCGCCAACGTCGGGTACGATGGATATTACGGATTTGTGTCCGGCAACCTCGGCATTCTGATAAAAATCGTAGACCTCGTCGACATGGTGGGAGAATACGCGCCGGTGCACGACGTCTCGTTTCCGCCGTATCCGGGCGCCGTGAATACCTTCTCCGCTGGCGTCAAGCTCAACACTCACAGCCATCACTTCAAGTTCCTCATCTCCAATTGTACCATGATAGGCCCGCGCAACTCGGCGCGGGGCGCGGCCTCCAACGGCCTCAGGTTCGGCTTTTCGCTCCAGAAAAGGTTCACGTTCTACTAACGAAGGGGTGAGATGCATGGCGTGCGCACGTTGTTCCCGCAGGGATTTCCTGGCTTTTTCGGGAAAGGCCGTGGTCGCGGGCGTCGCCGTGCAGGCGTTGCCGTCGTGCACCACGGCGCAGAAAACGGTTGCCGCCGGCAACGCCACGCTGACGGTGGACATTTCACTGCCGGAAAACGTCGCGCTTGCCGATGCGGGCGGGGCGGTGTACGTTAATGACCCGAACGACATCGAGCGTCCCATCATCGTGGTACGTGCCGCGGACGACCTTGTCTTCGCCTTTTCTTCGCGGTGCACGCATGCAGGAGGATTCGTCGGCCTTCCGGCGGGCGGTCTGGAAACATGTCCGCTCCATGGGTCGAAATTCGACATAGCAGGGAAAGTGCTGTTAGGTCCCGCGACCGTAAACCTTACGTCGTATACCGCCGTTCTCAGCGGCAACGTCATTACGATAACCGTATAATCGAAACTTTTTTCCTCCGGCGGATAACGACTTGACGGGTCGGCCGCAACGCGTCAACCGTTAACAACCAACCGATTGCTTTCCTCTACATCCCTCCTTGTTTTGGCTCTCCCAGCAGTCTACTTCCAAGAATTTTGTTGTCCGATCCGTACATGCAGCATGGTTGGTCGGCCGCCACCTTGAAATCGAGCTTGGCGCGCGGGCTTCCGAATTTCGGATCAAACGAATAGTTGTCGGCGGGAACGGTGCGGTTTATCGCGAGATTGCCGAACAGGTCGTTCTTCGAGAGCTTGGTTCCTTCGGATTTCGGCGAAAGCTTTATGCCCAGACGCTCATTAAAGGCTATCATGTTGTTTTCGATGATGGCGTCGGAGCTTCCGCCGATGGCGATGCCGTTGTTGCCGTTAAAACAGACCGTATTATGATTGATTGTCGCCGCCGTAGAGCGAATATCCCACCCCTGGATGCCCGAAGCACGGTTGAAGACGATGATGTTGTCCTCGATTTTCGGCAGGTGGCGGACACAAACGATTCCCGTGCCGCGGTTGTTGAGTATTCTGCAGTTGATGACGGCATTGCCGGGATCCTTCGAAAATACGCCGATGGTACCGCCGCGAATTTCGAAACCGTTGAGCACGCTGTTCGACGCCAGCGTTACCACGGTTCCTTTCCCGCCTCCGTCGATGATCGCCTTGAGCGGGTTACGCGCGGCGCACACGACGCCGGCCTTCACGAAAATGAGTTCCCGATATACGCCGTCGGAAACCCAGACCGTATCGCCGGATTTCGCGGCTATCATCGCCTGGCCGATAGTTTTTACACCTACCGACGGCACCGACTGGGATTCCCCAGCCCACGACGCCACGGGAACGAGAACGGTGAGCGCCGCCACGAGGGGGGCAAGGCGGCAAACGAAGGAAATCAAAGCCATACGGTTGCTCCTGCGTATGAAAGATGTTGAAAATTACCGCCGCAGCCCAATCTGGAAAAGCCGTCTACGAATAATATAAGTATTGTCGCCTTGAAAAGCACACGTTGGAATCGGAGCGTGGGTATGGAAACGGTCATCAAAAGAGTCGCGGTGGTCTCCGCCGATATACTACATATTTTGTGAACGCGTAGGACGCCTTGGCACCAAGACTCATGAGGGTCATGCCGTTGCAGGATGACGTATATGAGGGATCGAAATAACAATTAATATGGCAGCCTTCACAGAAGGGATAAGTACCTTGACGTGAGATAGCCTCCGTACGGCTCCGGCTTTCTATGGCTGCCGTGAACGATCCGCCGGCGTCGACGAAAGAAACCGCATGATGAAAGCAGGGGAGGGCGAGCCTGCCGTCGGGAAGCACCGCTATGGTCGAAGATGCCGCCCTGCACATCGTGCGAGATGCGTGGTTGCCGCCGCCGAATCTGAGGGCGAGGTGCGCTCTGTTGAAATACACCCCCGGTCGTCGCGACAATGCAATGGCCGCAGCGTGCGTCTCGGGATCTGCGGTGTCCTTGCCGTCGAGGGAAAATACGGGGTCGAGGATCATCATCAGCCGGTTGGCGCGGGCGAGTTTGTACACGCCTTCGAATGAACCGATGTTCTCGTTCGTATAGGTAAAAAGAAGGTCGGGCGCCAAATTGTTCGAGAGCGCGGCCGGAATGCTTTCGAGCACGCTTGCATACGAATCGCATCCCCGGATTTTGTTGTGGAGTTCTGGGGTATCCGCGTCGATGCTGAAGTGCAAAAGATCGATGAGGCCGGCAAGCTCCTTGCCGCGACGGGCGAACAGAATGCAATTGGTGGTCACAGAGGTTATGAATCCGAGCCGGCGGGCCTCCGCGAGGAATTCGGGCAAATCGGGATGGAGCAAGGGTTCCCCTCCTGTAAAGTCTACAAAACGGCAGCCCGCCCGTCTGGCGCCGGAAAGATTCCGCAGGACGGCTCCCTTGCTCGCGTCGGCCTTGGGTTGGTCGCTCCAGATGGCACAGAAGGAACAGCGCGCGTTGCAGCGGTTGGTTACGAAGTACTGGAGAAGAATCGGCTTCAGACCGGCCTGCCCTTCCATGCCATCCTTCGCATAAACGGAATGGACAGTACGATGACGACCGTTTCCAGCAACAAAAACACGAAATATGCCGGGAACAGCAATGCGTTTTCACGCGACCCGATTCTTTTGAACCCGGCATGGACGAAAAGAACCGTGAGGAAAAAGTTGGCGACGGCAATGACGGCAGCGGCGCCGGAGAGAGCGCCCGTCAGGGACGCTACAAGCGCCGCGTTTTCCAGCATGAACAGGAGTCCCGCCCACAAAAGCGGTGAGCGGAGCGTGAATCCTCCGCGTGCCCAACGCAGCATCTGACGATAGAAGGCGCCCACGGTTTCACAGGGAAAGGTGAACGCGCCAGCGGTAAAGGGTTGAGCGGGCGAGACCGGCATCTTTTTTCGCCGGAACGCGGCGTACAGGTCGCGATCCTCCACGATGCTGTACCCTATTCCCGCCTGCCCGCCGATTCGCTCGTATGCGTTTTTTTTCACCAGTACGTTGTTGCCCATGCAGGAGCCGCCGATGCCTGCCGCGTGGAACGCGAACGCGGCCGTGAAAAGGAAATCCAACTGGAATCGTTGGACAAAGGAGAATAGCCCGCGTGCATCCTTGGTAATGGCGGTGCGACCGAAGCACAGAGCGTCGCCGTCGGCCGCGTTGACCGCCCATGTTGAGAGCCAGTCGTTCGAGAAATGCATGTCGGCGTCGGTAAACAGAAGCCACTCGTAACGGCTGCGTGCGACGCCGGCATCGAGAGCCTGCTGCTTGCTGGTGAGCCGGACGCCCGTCTCGTAGCGCGAATCGACGAGCACAATCGGCGCGGGAAAGGACGCGGTGAACGGTTCGATTGCTTTGCTATAATCATCGGTGGAACCGTCGTTGACAAGAATCACCTCCCAAGGGCCCGCGTGGCGCTGAGACGCCAGCGATTCGAGACAGCCGCCAAGGCGGCGGGCTTCGTTGCGGAAAGGAATGACGAGCGATATCCCCGGTGGCGACACGGTCGCTTGAGGCCGCGCCGCAGTCCGCGGAAACAGGCGCGCGAGGAGCCATAGGACGAAAATTGCATAGACGATCCCCCCGGCGACGACGGCTATGGTGCAACTCATACGGAATCAATTCTTTTTAAAGAAATTGGTAATCCGCCGTCGTTTTAAAGTATACTTAAGCGGATATATCCGGTAAATATACGTGCGAACCGGAGCGCCGTGGCATCCGAATATGTGCGGCGCGGGGGATATGGAAACGTCCGCTATGATAAAAGGAATCGGCGTAGACGTAGTGGAAATCAGGCGGATACGTGAGATGATCCGGAAATACGGTGATCATTTTCTGCAAAAAGTGTTTACCCCGGCGGAAGTTGCCTACTGCGAGAAAGCGGCGGTACCGGAGATTCATTTTGCCGGAAGGTGGGCCGTCAAGGAGGCCTTCTACAAAGCCTTGCCGCGCGAGTGCCAAACGATGTCCGGTTGGAAAAGCGTTGAAATTGTTCCGGGCGAATCCATGGTGCCAATGGTCTTGGTATGCAGCGATTTTTTGAAGAGCGGCATGGACAAATGCGGTATTGAACGATGGCTCGCTTCCATTAGCCATGAAAAACAGGTGTGCGTAGGCGTCGTGGTAATGGACGGCAAGGAATGAAGCGCAGCCGGGCGTTTTGGTTCCGGAGTCCCGTGGCGTGAAGCCGATTAAAATAATTGCATCAGGAGGGTGTATGCATCGTGTCGCGTTCGGACTTGCAGCGCGTTTTCTTATTTTGTGGATTCCTTTTTTCATGGCTGCGGCTTCTTTCGGGCAGGACTCGACAAAAGAAGAATTGACGCCGCCGCCGAACGAGGTCCCGCCGCCGCCGGCACCGGAACCGGAGCCGCTGGCGCCGTCCGTAGCCAACCAAACGTCCTCGGTGGCAAATGATGCGGTGCTTGAAGGTATTCAGGTGTCGAGCGAGCCTTCAAAAGACAACCCCAAGGACTTTGTGGTAACGTGCTACTTTATCTTTCGTGACAAGCCTTCGAGTTACTTTTACGAGTCGAAACGAAAGAACAAAAAGTTGGTTTTCGAATTCAACGATGCGCAAAAAGGGACTTCTCCAATTCCTTCGCAGAAGGTGATACCTATTGAAGGTTTTGAGATCGATCAACGCCAGGTTGACGTCAACAAAGAGGTTAAAGGTCTCAATCCGGAACTCCACGATCAATTGTATGTTACATTCAGTCTTGACGCCATTCCCAAGATTCACGTAGCAGACGAATACAACGTGATTTCATTTACTTTTACATGGTCTTCCGATCCGACAAGGGTTGCAAAATATATCGACAATACCGGCGGACCGAATTGGGGATTGATGGGCGGACTTGCCGGCGGCGGCGCGGTTGCCGTGGGGGTTGCCCTTTATTTTCTGCTCAAGCCCCCGCCATCCATAGCTCCTCCTTCGCCGCTCGACACTTCGGATCTTCCGTCGCATTCGCAGGAATGGCGATGGTAAACGAGCAGTACTAGAGATATTCGTTTCCCTGCCTTGGTGCACGCGAAAACGAGGGATTAATAAAGTCCCTTCGCCGAGCTTCAGGACAATGTTTTTGGGCGAGGGGAAGCGTACGGGGTATAAATTTTTCGATATCCGGCAAGGCAAAACTTTTTAACGACTCCTCCTTCTCTTCAACTCCTTCAACAGAAGTTCAACTTTTGTCTACCCTTTCCCGGCGATTTTTTAGGAGTTTCCCTCTCGAATTTTTTTTGAAATACACGGCCACAGTCGGTCACGTTTGTCCCATGCGATTACGTCTCCGACATGCACATCGTTCCGCCCTCCTCTTAAATCACGCTGCGGTTTAAAGATATTGACACCTTATCCAACGAAGGGTATTTTTCATCAAGGCCAAGGAGGGTGCATGAAAAGGTTCGGCTGCGGGCTGCTTAAGCGCTTTTTGATCCTGTGGTTTCCTCTTTTCATGATTGTTCCGGCGTTTGGCCAGGAATCTCAGAGTGTGGAAAATGAACTTGTGCCGTCTTCCGAGGAACCTGTACAGTCCCCGCAACCGCCTTCCGGTACCGTCACGCAACAGAGTGTCTCCGTCAATGCCGCGCAGAACGCGGTTCTTGAAGGCGTGCAGCTTTCCAGTGAACCTTCTAGGGAACCTCATGAGACCGTCGTCACTTGCTATTTCATTTTTAAGGATAAGCCATCAAGCTATTTCTACGAGGTGAAGAAAAAGACCAACAAACTCGTTTTCGAATTCAACGATACGCAGAAAGGCAATGCTCCGGTCGCTTCGCAAAAACTCGCTCCCATTCTCGGGCTCGAGGTCGAACAGGGTAAGGTGGACGTGAACAAAGAAGTCAAGGGGCTCAATCCAGAGTGGCACGATATGGTTACCGTGGCGTTCAATCTGAGCGCAATCCCCAAGATCAACGTAACCGACGAATATAACGTCATTTCCTTCAGCTTCAAATGGTCAAGCGATCCCGCCAGGGCGCGTTCTCTCTCCGTGCATGAGACCAAGCTGAACGCGGGCGCCGTCGCCGGCATAAGCGGTGGAATCCTCGTTGCGGGAGGAGTCGCGGGATATTTCATCTGGAATGCGTTTAAGGGCCGCGGTCCCGCCGCAGCTGGAGACGTCGATACTTCCGACATACCCGTTCACGTGGGAAAGATGTGGTAGGAGAAGGACGGGGACGGCCGACGGCTTTTCCTTGGAATGGGCGGTAGGTGGGTGGGGGAGCGTTTCAAAGAATGCTCCTTTTTTTGTTTTCGGCGTCGACCCTTCGATGTCCTTGTACGGCGGCGTCGCACTTCAAAGTATTTTAAAAACGATACGGTCGTGTACGAATGCGGCCCGGCCGCTTTCTCATCGCGGAGAACGAGGATGAACGCGCAGGAAATCGAAAAACTCGCCGCGGGCGTTCCGCTGTTTTCCTGCCTGTCGAGCATGGACCGCTCGGCGATATGCAGGATCATGATCCCGAGAAAATTTTCGACGAACGAAGTGATAGTCCACGAAGACGACGACGAGGGACAAACGTTCTTTGCTATCGTGTCGGGACGGGTTCACGTGGCCGTTATAACGTCGGAGGGTAAGAGTGCCATTCTCGCCACGCTCAAGCCGGGGGACTTTTTCGGTGAAATGGCGATTCTCGACGGAGAGCCGCGCAGCGCGTCGGTGATTGCGTCGGAGCCGTGCGTGCTTCTGATGCTCTACCGCAGGATGTTCATGGACATCCTGCAACGGTATCCGAAAATCACCATCCGGATTCTCGTCGAGATGTCCAAACGTATCAGGCGCGCGAACAAGCACATCAACACGCTCTCGCTCATGAGTGTTTACGGCAGGGTGGCCGACGTCCTTCTCCAGCTTGCGCGTGATCAGGGACAAAGGGCGGGAAGCATGATAATCGTCTCGAACAGGCCCACCCACCAGCAGATCGCCGACATGGCCGGGACGAGCCGCGAGACCGTTTCTCGAATCATGTCGCAGTTGCAAAGGAAACATTACCTTGCCGCGGAAGGAAAAAAACTGGTGATATTGAATGAAGAAAAGCTACTCGATTAGCATCTCGGCCGATTTTTTATGGAAGGTGATTGTCCCTTCAGCCGTGGTTTTGTGTCTCGCCGGCGGCGCGGCGGGGATTTTCGTCGTCGACAAAATAGTGATGCCCGGTATCGTACATACCGACCGCCAGGTCGTCAATGTACCCACGCTTGTCAATCTACAGTGGGAGAAGGCGCGTCAGCGCCTTTTCGACGTGGGGCTGCGCTTGCAGGTAAGCGGCCGTCAGTACGACGAAAGAATCCCGCGAGACTTCGTGATAAGCCAGCAGCCCTCCGCCGACGAAAAAGTGAAAAAAGGCCGCATGATCACTGTTGTACTGAGTAAGGGCTCGGAAACCGGCGTTGTCCCCGACGTTCGCAAGCTTCTGGAACGCAAGGCCGTGTTCGAGCTTCGAAAACAGGGGTTCATAGTGGGGAAACGAAAGCGGGATTATTCGGACTCGCTTGAAAAGGATATTGTCGTACAGATGTCGCCGTCGCAGGGAACGACCGTGTCCAAGGAAATGCCCATCGATCTCGTGATTTCCGACGGCGTGAAGCCGACGCATGCCGACATGCCCAACCTGATCGGCGAAAGCCTTCTCGACGCCAAAAAGAAGATCGAAGACGCGGGGCTCAAGCTCGGGAAGCTCGATTACAAGTCCAACGCGACCCTCTCGCCGGGGACCGTGATATCACAATCGGTGCCGCCCGGCAGCAGCGTGCCGCTCGAAAGCGCCGTAAACATCGTAGTTTCGGTCGTCAACTGATCCCATGAATCACGTTCACGGGCGCGCACGCCTTCCACTTCAGTGTCGGTTGCCATCCATCCTCCGTTTTACGGCCGGTGCCGCTGCGGCGTGGTTGTGCGTCCTTCTGGCGGGTTGCGCCGCAACGGCCAGGTTCCCGAACGTCAGGCCGGTTGAACGGCATTCGAAGGCATGGTTCGCCCAACGGCGAGCGGAGGACTATTTCATCAAGGCGCGGGAATTTGAGCGTCGCGGCCTTGTGCAAATGGCGATTCGTTACTACGAAGCGGCCCACGAACTCGACACCGGGGCGGTGGCGTTGCGGAACGCGCTTGTCCAGCGTTACCTCCTGCTGGAGAAGTTCAATCAGGCCCTGTCGTGTATCAAGGGACAGAAAAAGGAAACCGAGCTTTCCGATTCCGACAAGTCGCTGTGCGCGACCATCTACATGAGGATGGGACGGCTCGCCCGAGCGGCCGAAATGCTCGAAACCGTAACCGAAAAAAGCAGGGAAACGCGCTACATGCTCGGTGTCGTCTACGAGTCGATGGGGAGTCTTCCCAAGGCAATCTCGAATTACAAGGCGATTCTCGACAAGGACACGACGTCGGTGGATTTGGTCATCAGGGTGAGCGCCTTGTACGGACGGCTGCGGAATTGGGCCGCCGCGGAGAGTCTGCTTGTCACGGCAAGCGGCAATACCGGCAAGGAACCGCGCCTTTACAACGCAATCGGCGAAATAAAGCTCGCGAAAGGCGACACCGCGCTCGGACTGGATTTCTTCAAAATGGCGGCAGTGATCGATTCCGACTTCGTCGATGCCGCGCGAAATATCGCGCAGGTATACATTCGCAGGGGCGACTGGGCCTCCGCCATTCCGTATTACGAGAGGCTGGAGGCGTCCGACAGCGGCGGCGAGATGTTCGGAAGAACGCTCGCGATGCTGTACTACTATGGAAACAAATACGAGAAAGCGAAAGCCCTCCTGCGATCGATGCTCGCCGCCGACATCGAGGACTACGAGCTCCACTTCTATCTGGGACTTTCCTACGCGGCGCAGGACAGCGCCGACCTGTCCCGCACCGAATTCGAAAAGACGCTGGTTATCCGTCCGGACTTCGCCGAGGCGTGGATGCAGCTGGCGTATCTTGATATCAAGGTAAAGGATGTGGACGAAGCACTCGCCGACGCGAAACGATTTGCCAAGGCCCTTCCGGCGTCTCCGGCGGCCTGGCGTACGCTGGGATACGTGTACAACGTTCGCAAGGAATTCAAAAACGCACTTCCTCAGTTGCGGAAAGCCGTCGACATGGACACACTCGACGCGTTTGCCCTGTACGAGTTGGGGAGCGCGCTGGAACGCACCGGTGATATTATCTCGTCCGCCGTGGCCTTCCGCCGGGTACTTCGTCTCAAGCCGGAGGATGCCTCGGCCGCCAATTACATGGGTTATATGTGGGCCGACAAAGGTATCAAGCTCGACAGCGCGAAAGTCCTCATTGCCTGGGCGCTCGGCCGCGACACGGCAAACGGCGCATATCTGGATTCGTATGCGTGGGTGTTGTATCGGCTTGGGAAAATCGACAGCGCTCTTGTCTACATCGAGAAAGCGATCAAACTCATCAACGACGATGCCACGGTCACGTGCCACTACGCCGACATCCTGCTCGCCTCCGGCAGAAGCCGTGAGGCGCTTGACGCGTTCGGAAAGAGCCTCGAACTCGACGCGAAATCCGACGAGAGCGAGCACGTGCGGAAGATGATTGCCGAATTGGAAGCAAAACTGGGGATACAGCCGGACCAAAAAGAACCGGTCAAATAAACCGGTGTCGGTATGGTCTCGCAACTCGGTTTTTCGGGTACACTATCTCTCGAATGTGTTCTATCTCCTAAGAATCCACATGTCACGGTGAGCGGAGTACAAACGTGCCCCGTATCTTTCGCTGCGTTTTTTGAAAATGGTTAAGAATGCATAAATCCATTCCCGTTTTTGTTCCGTGCCTTCTGTTGCTCTCCTGTACGGTGAGGCCGCCGCTCACCGCGGACATGGCGGCCGTTGCCGCCGCTTCGGTCGCCGCCGCCGCGGAGAGCGTCTCTTCAATGCGGGGCGGCGGCGACATCGATATCTCCGGAGGCGGGGAAGAACTCACGGCGCGCTTCGATATCGTCTGGAACGGCGATTCATCGTTCCTCGTGCAAATCTACGGCCCCCTGGGAATGCCGCTTGCTTCAATAAAAAGCGTCACCGCGGCGCGATGGCTTGTCATCGCGGGAGATTCCCAGTATACGCAACATCCGTCGCAGCGCATCAACGTTGGAAACGGGTTTCTCGAATTGCCCTTCACGTGGAACGAATTGCTGTCCGCGCTTACCCTCAGATACCCCTGCGCCGAACTTTTGCGGAGTCGTCCCGACAGTGTGTTTACCGACAGGAAAGGAGGGTATGCACAATGGCGGGCGCGTCGTTGCAACGGGCTGTCGGCGGACATTTACGCCGTGGTCGATAATAAAAAGGACCGCTTGTCCGAAATCACCTACATCTCGGACGAAAAGGAACGCGGAACGCTTATTTTCCGTAAGTTCAACGCAGGATACGCCAAAGAAATCAGATTCGTTCCGGTAAACAACAATTATTTTTACGTCACTTATCACGCCCTCACCGTGAACTCCCGGAAGGTCGGAGTGCCATGATACGAAGAATCGTCGCGGTGATTTGTCTTGCGGCCTGGTGCATCGGAAACGTATCTGCGCAGTCGGAGCAGGCGGGGACGCGGGCATTTCCTTTTCTCAACCTCGATTATGACGCGCGCACCATGTCGATGGGTGGTGTAGCCGTTGCGGTTCCCAACGACTTGTACGGAGTCGCGTACAATCCGGCGGCCGCCGGTTACATTTCAAAACGCCAGGTGCTTATCGGCTACCGTTCGGTCATCGACGACGTATGGGGAGCGCCCATCGCGGTCGCGCTTCCGTATTCAAACTGGGGAACCTTTGCGCTCAGCATAATCGACGTTTCCTACGGCTCGCTTATGGAAATCGACGAAGGGGCCACGGGTGGTATTCCGACCGACATACGTTGGCATTGGTTTTCCTTTGCGGGCAGTCTCAGTTGGGCGAAAGTCGTATGGGAATCGCTGTCCATAGGCGGTTCCTTGCGCGAGATACACGATTACGTGGGGAGCACCGGCGGCACGGGCGAACATTATTCCGCCGATGCAATCGTTCTCCAGGGCGGTCTGCAGTACCGGTGGTTCGGTTCGAGGGTCATAGCCGGTCTTGCGATCAACAACCTGGGCATTATGATAAAAAGTTATTCGGACCAGACCGAAGATCTTAAAATGCCTGTTTCGGTGGCCGCAGGCGTTTCATATTCTCCCCAGTACATTCCCAACCTGCGCCTTGCCTTAGACCTTGCGCAGCCGGCGGATGGGGCCCTTACCTATAAGCTCGGCGGCGAGGTCGACATTTATAAAAGATATGCTCTTGTCCGTATCGGATATTCCTTTACGGAACCGGATCTCGAATCGCAGCTCAGGTTTCTCCAAGGCGGAACTTCCAACGGGTACCAGAAAATGAACTGGGCGGGATTATGTTTCGGTGCGGGGTTCAACGCGGACATCGGTATGGTGCATACCGGGCTTGACGTTGGGGTACAATTGATTCAGGATATGGAACCGGCGCTCGCCGTGAGCGTGATGGCCGGGTTTTAAAACGAATGCGCGTTGCCCGACGAAATAAAAGCGGAGAAGCCGGAAAACGCCGTATGTTTTTCTTGTAGGGAGGCAATCACCGGAACGGTTTACTCGGATTTCCTGCTTTCCGACTTTGGAAGATACTCCTTTCTCACAGGCGAAAAGACCTCCACCGCGATAGCATCCGACAGTATCTTTGCTCCATGAATAAGGTTACCCGGAATACACCAGCAGTCTCCTTGCCGCATGATTTTTGATGTTTTCCCGACCTTCAATCTGATACGGCCTTTAACGAGATAGCCGGTCTGCTCGTGTATGTGCGTATGCGGCGGCAGCTCGCTTCCTTTCGCCATTCTAAATTCCACGAGCAGGGTTTTCTTACCAAACGCCAGCGTCTTCATCCGGATGCCCGGAAGAACGTTAGTATAGCCCGAAGCCGAAGAAAAACAAAGCATGTTTGTCCTGAAGGTTACCTGTGGCGATGACGATTTTGACGAAATTACGAGAGACGATAAATCAACACTCTTCCCACCGGTCCAAAATACCACAATTCTTTTAGGAAGACAAACCGGAGAACGCTAACTTCAATAAAATGATAGAATAATTCTTTCAATTAGTCGGGTAAGGCTATATTTATTTTGTGGGGTTTGAACAGACGTTCGTGAAAAGCCCGTGGCGTTTCCTGAAAAGATACCATGGCCGATAGCCGTGTCGTATTACTCATTTTTCAAAATAACCGGAACAATCAAGGAGGTCTGTATGAGATTGAAGATCGCGACGACAATGGTTTGCGCTTATGTACTGGGGAGTTTTCTGATATCCTGTTCGGGAGGGGGAAAAAAAACGCAGCAGGAGGTAATTCCGAAGGTGGGTGTTTCGCTGCCGACGCAGCGCGAAGAACGTTGGGCGCGCGACAGGATAAAAATGGAGCAGGTGTGCAGTGAAATCGGGCTCGAATTGGTGCTCAAGGTGGCCGACAACGACGCAAAACTTCAGGGCTTGCAATGCGATTCCCTTGTCGCGCAGGGTTGCAAGGTTCTTATCGTGGCGCCCCAAGACGCCAAGGAGGCTGCGGCTATCGTAGAAAAAGCCCATAAATCGGGAGCCAAAGTGATTGCCTACGACAGGATGATTTTGGATTCCGATCCCGATCTGTACGTTTCGTTCGATAATGTCAAAGTCGGCGAGTTGCAGGGGCAGGCGATAACGAAACTCGTCCCTAAGGGCTCCTACGTGGTGCTGGCCGGGTCTCCAAGCGACAACAACGCGGCGCAATTCCGTTCAGGCGCCATGAAATACCTACAGCCGCTTATCGACAGAAAAGAAATTACCGTCGTGGCCGACAAGTGGATAGCCGACTGGAACCCCGCCGAAGCGCAGAAGGTGATGACGGATGTCCTAATCGCGAATAAAAACAGGGTTGACGCCGTACTCGCGCCTAACGACGGCATTGCCGGTGCATGCATCGCCGCACTTCAGGCTCAAAATCTCTCGGGCAAGATACCGGTGACTGGACAGGATGCCGAGCTTGCGGCCGCGAAACGGGTTCTGAAGGGAACGCAGGCCATGACCGTGTATAAAAACACCCGGAAGCTTGGTGCCGTGGCGGTTCAGGCTGCCCTTGCAATGGCAATGGGGCAACCGGTTGCGATGATTAACGGCAAGGTCAACAACGGGAAGATTGACGTGCCGGCGATATTGTGCGAACCGGTTGCGGTCGACAAAGACAATCTTGATTCGGTACTCATCTCGACTGACTATCTCAAAAAAGAAGATGTTTATAAATAACAATAGCGCCAAGGCCCTTGAAGTAATACCGTAAACTGAAAAGGCCCCGCGAAACGGGGTCTTTTCAGTTTTGAAAATACGGAGGGAAAATTGTCATTCAAGGACCATAAAGCATCGTTCTCTTTCGTCCCATACTATCTTTCCCTGGTAGGGCGCCAAAATCGCCTCAACCGCCTTTCGTATCCCTTTCCTTCCGGTTTTGTTCACCACGGCCGACCAAGAGGCCCAGCCGGGTTGGTTTAGATTTTCACCGCCGAATATTGCGAAGAGTCCCGGTTCAGGCAGGGTGGAAATCTGGCTTTTGGTCGTAAAGAAATCGTACAAAATAAACCATGCGAGATCGCCGACGCGAATCCGCGGCCATCCGTCAAGCACTTTGCTTTTAATGATGGCGGTGTCTTCGAGTTTTGCCTCGAGAAAGGGAATCGCCGCCGGCCCGGCCTTGATGATCTCGTCTATCTGGGGGAGGTTAGGATTAAACTCCTTATCCTGAACGCGCCCTTGGGACGATATGTGTCCAATGTTCTTGAGGTTGATTGAAAGGCTTTGGGCGCCCGCCTGCGATGCCGTGAGCGTAATTAGAAAAAAGGCCGTCAAGAGAAAGCTGCGGGGAAAGCGCCTCCGCTCCGGAACCGATTCTTGTCCGTACGTGTGAGGGTTGATGATGGGTACCTCTTTCGTCATGGTGCTATCCTTTTACCGGGTATCTGGTTACCGGAGCGTTACGGCCTCTTGGATAAATTCCATCCGACTTTAATTTCCCACACGCCTATACCTGCGGCAATGCCTCCGATTGTGATGAGAGAGAGTGAAAACGGAAGAATATCCTGCCTGTCGAGAATCGATGCTCCGGCGATAACCGCAATCGTCCCTGCGGCAACCGTGAAAATTCCCATACCTTTGTGGAGCGCTCCCAGGGTTCTGAACATCTCCTTCGTGTTGATAGGATGGGAATCCGTCGCCGGAAATGTTGAAAGAATTCCGTTGTGCCCGGTTAGGGAATCCGGTGTTCGCGTATCCTTTGTCGTCGTGGAACCTGCCGATGCGGAAACCCGCTTCGTGTGATCCTCGATAATGAGGGACGTATCCAGCGACCGTGCGGACGCTGCTATCGTTTCGCCCGCGATTCCGTTTTTGGTTTCGGAACACTCCGACACTGGAAAAAACATGGGGGAAAAGACAAAAAGCAAGGGAAGCAACAAAGCCCTCAACCGCGGATTTGCCATGCCACGCAGTATTTCAAGAAAATATTTCTGAGAGGGGCGGAGCATGGGGCGGGCGGATGGCTTTTGCCGTATAGCCTACAGTTAAATATCCTCAACCAGTTTCTTGAGGCCGGATTTCTCAAACTGCACCAGAATCCGTGCGGGCACGCCCTTATCTTTGCCGACCACAAGACCTGTTTCTTTGAATTTTTTGTGGAGAATCTTTTCCCCAACGACATAATGATTTTTTGGAATATAATCTCTTGGTTCTGAGCCGGATTTCGATGCGTCTTCTGATGGAAGGAGGTCTTTTCCATTATAACAGAACGTCTTACGACATTTTGTGCAGAAATATTCGAAGGTTGACTCTCTGTCGAGTAATCTTCCGTTTCCGGCAATGCTTCTATCCAAATGAGCAGGGAGGATCTTTTGGCAGAACCGACAATAGGCAATCAATTCGTCTACCGGCGCAAAAGTCGCTGCCGACATATATTCTCCTTCGTTCTGGACGACAATTATGGGAGAGTGGTCTTTTGTGGAAGATACCGATTAAAAGAAATTAACTAATGGCATATGCCATTAGCAACAACAATGTATTTGTCGTTGTCATCGCTTCGGTTATGTATTTTTCTTATAGAAAAGAATAAGGGAGAACCGTGTGCGTTTTGTATTCATGGGTTCAACTGAATTCGGTATCCCGGCATTGGAAGTTCTTGTTGACCAAGGGCATGAGCTTGCATGCATCGTAAGTACGCCGGCGAGAAAAAAAGGAAGAGGCCTGACGCTTGAGGACTCACCAGTAACGGAATATGCCAGAAAAAGGGGGCTGGGCCCGGTTCTTACCCCTGAATCACTCAGAGATGCGTCGCTCGCGCTTGAATTGAAAAACGCTTCGGCTGATATTTTCGTCGTCGTGGCGTTCAGGATACTTCCTGAATCGATATTCACAATTCCCCGGCTCGGGACGTATAACATTCATGCGTCCCTCCTGCCGAAGTACCGTGGGCCTGCGCCGATCCAACGCGCCATCGAAGCGGGTGAAAAGGAAACGGGCGTGACCATTTTCAGAATTGACGCGGGAATTGACACGGGCGTGATTGTCCTTTCGAAAAAGGCCTCAATAGGACCGGAGGAAACCTCTCCGCAGTTGAACGAACACCTTTCCCGCCTTGGCGCCGAGTCGCTCATCGAGGCGCTTCCTATAGTCTTGTCGGGAACAAACGCCTTCATAATGCAGGATGCTTCACTGGCGTGCGGCGCGCCGAAGCTCACCAAGGCCGAGGGAAAAATCGACTGGCACCTTCCGGCGCAGGTCCTTTTTAACCGTATACGGGCATTCAAACCGTTTCCAGGATGTTATTCGTTTCTTGCCGGATTGAGGGTCAACGTGGAATGGGGAGTACCCATGCCGGGTGGCGCCGGAGTTCCAGGCACCGTTTCCGGGATTGAAAAAGATGGCTTTGACGTTGTTTGCGGGTCGGGTACGCTTCATGTTACCAGAGTGAAACCGGAAGGGAAAACGATCATGGACGCCCGTGATTTTGTCCAAGGCAGGAGAATTTCCATCGGAACGAGGTTTGAATGAACGCACGGGCCCTGTCGTTGAAGATTCTCTCCGCATGGAGCAAGCGCCCGGGCGTACTCGACACCGCCATTGACCGCGGTTTGTCGCTCAACCCGTTAGACCATCGCGACACGCGCTTCGTGTACGAAATCGTGCAGGGCGTCGTAAAACGCAAACTGACGCTCGATTACGTGCTGTCCCAATTCGTCGGAGACCCTACCGTTCTCGATAACCAAACCTTGGCCTGCATTCTCGAAATCGGCGCCTATCAGATTTTATACATGGACAGGGTGCCGGATCACGCGAGCGTCAACGAAGCGGTAAATCTCACTAAGCTCGCGCGGCCCACAAGTCGGTTCGCCGGACTCGTTAACGCTACCTTGCGGAATCTCATCCAGAATCGGAGACATATACGTTTGCCCGACCCGCAAAAGGATCTTGTGAAACGGCTTTCAATAGAGTTCTCGCATCCCGAGTGGATGGTGAGGCGTTGGCTCGACAGGCTCGGGCTTGCCAGGACGAAACTGCTTCTTGCGTTCAACAATGGAAAACCGGACGTTTTTCTACGCCGCAAATTGCACGGACTTTCCCGCCAGCAGGCCGAAACCGAGTTGGGCGACCTTTGTGACGGCGCCTCTGGCTTTCACAACCTGTTTTACAGACTCAAAAAATCCGTGGCGCCCGACGCCATTCCGCTGTTTCGGGAAGGAGAGTGTACGGTGCAGGCGCCGTCGTCCGGATGGATCGTGGCACTGCTCGCTCCGGCTTCCGGAGAACGCATCATCGACCTGTGCAGCGCGCCGGGCGGCAAGAGCGCGTTTACCGCGGAAATTACCGGTTCCTCGGGTAAAGTTATTGCCTGCGAAATTAGGAAAAACCGCATGATGCTTGCCGTCGAAACGTTCAGGCGCATGCACTTGGAGAATGTTCTCCCCGTGATCTGCAATGGAATCGCCACGCCTTTTAGAGATGGTTGTTTCGACAAGGTGCTTCTCGACGCTCCGTGTTCGGGAACGGGCGTGCTGCACCGCCATCCCGATGGAAGGTGGATAAAATTGGAAAAAGACATGGAGAGGCTTACTCAGAGCCAGAAGGCCCTGCTTGAGTCCTCCTCCAGGCTGGTGGCAAAAGGCGGAATCCTTGTCTATTCCACTTGTTCTATCGAATCCGAGGAAAACGAGAGCATCGTAGCGGATTTTATCGGCAGGCATCCCGACTTCGTCCTCGACAAGCCGCCGCAGGTGATACCGCAGGTATTCGTGAGTAGGGAAGGGTACGTTAAAATTACGCCCTACGAACATAAGCTCGACGGAATTTTCGGCGCAAGGCTAAGGAAGGTCGGTTGACGGGGAAATTCGAGAATCCGCTTGTTTTTTCCGGTGCCGCCGATACAATTTAACCGAAGTAACCGGTGCCTGTCACGAGTGCGGGCGCGAACGTCGGTCACTTCCGGAAAGGGGTTCTCAATGAAATATGAGATCGAGAACAAGGGCTTGTTCAAGATGATTCATATCATCGGGAACATCGATACCGAGGAGAACACGAAAAAACTGGACGACGACATCAACGACTGCATAAAGAAAGGGCGCCACAATTTCGTGTTTAACCTGGAGAAAACCACATTCCTCGACAGTGCCGGAATCAGCATTTTTATTCATTGTCTGTGCGATGTCCAGGAGAACAAAGGGTCGGTTAACATCATTGCAAAAGAAAGCCAGGTTCGCAAGGTGCTTGAGATGGTGGGGATAGACCGGTTGATGAAGACATACCCAAGCGAGCAGGAGTTTCTTAAAGAACAAGGCATCAATGGATAGTAAAAACCAGCGGCTATAGACCTTGAAAAACGGGCGGGATGCTTGCGCATCCCGCCCGTTACCGTTGATAGGATAAACGAATTATCGCCTAATGTTTCTCATCCGGTGTTTTTACCGCGGTTCCCGCGACCTTCATTCGAGCCAGGGCCTTTCGGAACCGCAGATCGGCGGCTTTTTTTTCGTCCTTCGTTGATGCTTTCCTAAGTTCAGTCTCGGCGCTTTCCTTCTCGGCAATGGCGCCGTTCACGTCGATCTGTGCCGCACGTTCAGCCGTTTCGGTTATCACCGAAACGATGTTTTTGCGGACTTCGAGGAATCCGCCTGAAACGGCAAGATGTTCCACGGCCCCGTTTCTGGTTATGCGGACTTCGCCGGGGAGAAGGCTCGAAAGCAGGGGAGCATGATCGAACAGGATACCGAGTTCGCCTTCCGAGCCGGGAAACACGGCGAAGTCGACCTGGTCCGAAAATGCCTTTTTTTCGGGTGTGACGATTTCGAGGAGATACGTTTTTGCGGCCATAGCTATAGTTAAAGTCGCAAGTTAAAGGTTGACAACACTGCGGATGAAAATATCGGAATATCTTTCAACTTCCAACTTTGAACTTTCAACTTTTTAATTGTCAGAAGCTCTTCGCTTTTTCCAGCACGTCCTCTATCCCTCCCACAAAGCTGAAAGCCGCCTCGGGAATATCGTCGTGCTTGCCTTCGATGATTTCCTTGAAGCTCTGCACGGTCGTGGCGATGGGAACGTATTTGCCGGGAATGCCGGTGAATTCCTGAGCCACGAAGTTCGGCTGCGACAGGAACTTCTCTATTTTTCTGGCGCGGAACACGGTGAGCTTGTCCTCCTCGGAAAGCTCTTCCATGCCGAGGATGGCGATGATGTCCTGCAGTTCCCTGTATTTCTGTAAAATGCGCTGCACTTCGCGCGCGACAAAGTAATGTTCTTCGCCGACGATTTTCGGGTCGAGGACGCGCGACGTTGAGTCAAGTGGATCCACGGCCGGGTAGATGCCGCGTTCCACGATGGCGCGCGACAGCACGGTGGTGGCGTCGAGATGCGCGAAGGTGGCCGCTGGCGCGGGGTCGGTAAGGTCGTCGGCGGGGACGTAGATGGCCTGAACCGACGTGATGGAACCTTCCTTCGTCGAGGTAATCCGTTCCTGCAACGAGGCCATTTCCGTCGCGAGGTTGGGCTGGTAGCCTACTGCCGACGGCATGCGCCCGAGCAGCGCCGACACTTCGGAACCTGCCTGGACAAAACGGAATATGTTGTCTATAAACAGCAACACGTCCTGCTTCCCCACGTCGCGGAAGTACTCGGCGACCGTGAGGCCGGTGAGGCCGATGCGCAGGCGCGTGCCGGGCGGCTCGTTCATCTGGCCGAACACCAGCGCGGTCTTGTCTATTACGCCCGACTGCTTCATATCAACCCACAAGTCGTTTCCTTCGCGGGTTCGTTCGCCGACGCCCGTGAATACCGAATACCCGCCGTGTTCGGTGGCGATGTTGCGGATGAGTTCCTGAATGAGCACCGTCTTGCCCACTCCAGCGCCTCCGAACAGCCCGATCTTGCCGCCTTTGGGGTAGGGGGTGAGCAGGTCTATAACCTTGAGGCCCGTTTCGAGCACCTCCCACGTGGTCTGCTGGTCTTCCAACGACGGCGCCTTGCGGTGGATGGACCAGCGCTCGTCGGCCTTGACGGGGCCGAGTTCGTCGATGGGATCGCCCAGTACGTTCACGAGCCTTCCGAGCATGCCATTGCCCACCGGGACCTTTATCACGTCGCCGGTATCGATGACCGTGGCGCCCCGGGTGAGGCCGTCGGTGGACGCGAGTGCGATGCAGCGCACCTTGTTGTCGCCCAGAAGTTGCTGGACTTCGGCCGTTATCTGGAGTTCCTTGACGTTTCCCTGCGCCTCCTGCCGGATAACGACCGCGTTGAGGATCGCGGGCAGTTTTCCAACCGGGAATTCGGCGTCGACCACCACGCCGAGCACTTGTATCACCTTGCCTTCGGCAGGGGATGACTTTTTTGTGGTTGCGTTCATGTTCATCGTAAGCCCTCTTGTCTTCCCGGCGATCAGCGCAGCGCTTCCGCGCCCGACACTACTTCCAGGAGTTCTTTGGTTATTATTGACTGACGCACCTTGTTATAATACAGCGTGAGCGAATCGATGAGCTTGCCGGCGTTCTTGGTGGCCGCGTACATGTTGGTCATGCTTGCCGCCTGCTGTGCCGCGTTCGATTCGAGAAAAATTTTCCATATCCGGCCCACCATATATTGCGGCATGAGGACGTCGAACGTCTCCTCGGGCGAGGGTTCGAAAATGTACGAGGCCTTTGGGCCCTTCGCCTCTTCCGGCGGCGGGAGAGGGAAAATCCGTTCGGCGGTTATCCAATGGGACGCCGGACTCCTGAATTCGTTGTACACGGCGACAATTTCGTCGACCGAGCCGGAAACGAATTCCGAAAGGAGCTTGAGCCCCACCGTCTCCGCGTCGGGATATTTCGGCGAAAACATCATGTCGACGTAACGGTCGGCGATGACGACATGCCTGCGTTTGAAGGCTTCGGCCGGTTTCTTGCCGACTATGGTGAGCGTGATGTTTTTCCCGCGGTTCTCCCGCACAAGCTCCATGGCCTTCTTCACCGCGTTGGCGTTGAAGGCCCCGCACAGGCCTTTGTCGGAACCCACCACCACGATGCGGACGTTTTTCGCATCGCCCGATCGCAGGTAGGGCGAATTTCCCTGGGGAATGCCCGCGATGAGGTGCCGCGCCATTTCGGTGAGCTTGTCGAAATACGGCCGTGCGTTAACGGCACGGTCGCGCGCCTTGCGCAGCTTCACCGACGCGACCATCTGCATGGCCTTGGTGATCTTCTGCGTGTTTTTTACGCTTACGATCCTGCGTTTGATGTCGCGTGGGGTCGGCATTGTCTATACCCGCTGCTTCTTGAATGCCTCGACCGTCTCCACGATCGCTTTCTTCGTTTCCTCGGTTATCTCCTTTTTCTCGCGGATGCTTGCGAGGATACCGGCCTGTGTTCGCTCGACGTACGACCCGAGTTCCTTTTCAAAAACGCGCAATTGGGCGACCGGAATGTCGTCGAGGAGTCCGTAGGAGCCGGCCGCTATGATGAGAATCTGTTTTTCAAACGGCATGGGCTCGTGCTCATCCTGCTTGAGAATCTCCACCATGCGCTCGCCGCGCGTAATCTGCGCCTTTGCGGTTTTGTCGAGGTCGGAACCGAACTGCGCAAACGCGGCCAGTTCTCGGTACTGTGCCAAGTCCATGCGGAGCTTGCCCGCCACCTGGCGCATGGCCTTGAACTGCGCCTTTCCTCCAACGCGCGACACCGAGATTCCCACGTCCACCGCCGGCCGGACGCCCGAATAAAACAGGTTTCCCACGAGGTAAATCTGTCCGTCGGTGATGGAAATAACGTTCGTCGGGATGTAGGCCGACACATCGCCCGCCTGCGTCTCGATAATGGGCAAAGACGTGAGCGAACCGCCGCCGAGTTTGTCGGACAGCTTGGCGGATCGTTCGAGCAGGCGTGAATGCAGGTTGAATATGTCGCCCGGATACGCTTCGCGTCCCGGCGGCCTGCGCAACAGGAGCGAGAGCTGCCGGTAGGCGAACGCGTGTTTAGAAAGGTCGTCGTATATTACAAGGGCGTGTCCGCCGTTGTCGCGTATCTCCTCGCCGATGGCGGTGCCGGCGTACGGCGCGATGTATTGCAGGGGGGCGGAGTCGGCGGCCGACGCCGAGACGATGATTGTGTATTCCATGGCGCCGGCGTCTTCGAGTACTTTGTGCACCCGCGCTATCGATGACTGCTTCTGACCTATCCCGACATAGATGCAGATGACGCCCGAACCCTTCTGGTTGAGGATTGTGTCGATGGCGATGGCGGTCTTTCCCGTTCCGCGGTCGCCGATGATGAGCTCGCGCTGGCCGCGTCCGATGGGAATCATTGCATCGATGGCTTTCCACCCTGTCAACAATGGCTCTTTAACACCCTGGCGATCCACCACGCCCATGGCGCGCTCTTCGAGCAACCGGTGCTTTGTCGCTTTGACCGGACCCTTGCCGTCGAGCGGCTGGCCCAGGGGATTGATGATGCGGCCGACCATCGCGTCACCCACCGGCACCTCCATGATTTTGCCGGTACAGCGCACCGTTTCACCTTCCTTGATTGCGGTATCGTCCCCGAATATGACCACGCCCACGTTGTCGGGTTCGAGGTTGAGGGCCATGCCGTACATGCCGCTTTCGAATTCCACGAGTTCGGCATACATGCATTTGTCCAGACCGTAGACGCGGGCGATGCCGTCTCCAACCTGAAGAACCGTGCCGGTGGAGACCATTTCGAGTCTCGTCTGGTACGATTCGATCTGTTTCTGGATGATCCGGGTGATTTCTTCGGGTTTGATGTTCATGGTTGCGAATGCTCCGAGAAAAGTGCAAAGTTAAAAGTTGACAGTTGGAAATAGTTTCGAATCATCTAAAGAACTCATGACCGTTTTTCTTCTTTGCGTCCTTCGCGCCTTTGCGGTAAAATGCGTCAAATCGCCGTTACCGTTTCGGACAGCCTCTTTAATTTATACGCGATGCTTCCGTCTATGACTCTGTCGCCCAGGACGAGTTTGGCGCCCCCCAGCAGGGAAGGGTTTACTTCCGCGGTGAGAACGATATCCTTCCCGAGTTTCTGCGCGAGCCGCTCCTTGATCTTCTTGACGGTTTCACCGGACAGCGGCCCGAAGCTCTCGACCGTCACCTTTACCTTGTTTTCATGCTCGTCAAGAATTTTCGAAACGGATTCGGCGATGGAGGCGAGCTGATGGATGCGTTTTTTGTCGATGAGATACCCGATGAACGCCAATGCGGCTTTTTCCATCGAACCGGCGAACAGATCGGCCAACACTTTTTTTTTCTCGTCGGGCGTGATTCCGGGATGGTACAAGACGCGCTTGAGGTCGGTCGAAGCCTCCACGGCCTCCGAAACGTCCCTGAGGTCGGCGGCCACCTTGTCGGCCTTTCCGAGTGAAGCGGCAATCCGGTAGATTGCCCGCGCGTACCGGAGTGAAAGCGATGCGTTGAGCATTGGGACGTCTAGTTCTTTCCGATGTCGGTGCCGCCGAGTTCGTCGATAAACGATTCGACCAGCTTCCTGTTCGTCGTCTCATCGATTTCCTTTTTGAGCAGCTGTTTCGTGGCAAGGATGGTGAGCACGGCGACTTCCCGGCGCACTTCCGAAAGCGCTTTTTGCTTTTCGCGGTCGATCTCGTGTTTGGCTTTTTCCATGAGATGTTCGGATTCCTTCAGCGCTTCGGCCTTGATGGCTTCCTTGATCTGGTTGCCTTCGTAGACGGCCTTTTCTATCTGGGCCTTAGCGTTTTTCTTGATGGTCTCCAGTTCCTCGTTGCACGTTTTTTTGAGGGTTTCCACCTCGAACCGCTGCTTATCGATTTCGGTGAACGCGCTTTTGATGTCGTCGGCGCGTTTCCTCATGAAAGGCCGGAGGTATTTGTTGAAAAGAAATCCCAGCACGCCGATGAGAATGATGAAGTTGACGATTTGATATATCAAGAGTTTGAGACTGAATTCCATGTCGTCCTTTCTTTGTCGGGCTTCTCGCAGGGGACGCAAGCGTAAAAAAGCGTTGGATGCAATCGAAGACCGGGAAATTAGCCGCCGATCTTAAAGAACAACAAAAATGAAATCAGCAATGCGAACAGGGTTTGCGTTTCGCACAGGGCATACGCCACCATGAACCAGACGAGGTTTTTTCCCTGAGATTCCGGTTGACGCGCATTGGCCTCGATGTACTTGCTTGCCGCGACTCCGATGCCGATGCCCGAGCCTATCGCGCCGAGTCCGATCGCCAGGCCCGCGCCGAGCGCGGAAGCCGCCGAAATGAGCACTTTTGGGTCGAGTGAATCCATCAATCCCTCCTGTTTAAAGATAAGCCAGAGTTACAATGGCAGTTTCAAAGCAAAATAGTACCGGCATTTCAATGTCCCTCGTCGGAGGCCACGGCTCCCGACAAATACACCATTGCAAGCAATGAGAAGACGAAACCCTGAATCGGTATCGTCACTACACTGTCCACGAGCATCCATATAGTAGGCGCTCCGATAGCGCATGCCGCAAACAGCATTTTTATGATTGTCTCTCCGGCAAAGATGTTTGAAAACAAACGGAGCGTCAGGGAAAGGGGTCTGGCGAATTCCGAAATTATCTCAATCGGAATCATAATGGGCGCCAGCAGGGGGACGGGCCCCAAGAAATGCTTGAAGTATTTGAACCCTTTTTTCGAAATGCCCACATAATTGTAGAACAAAAAGACGGTTACCGCCACGGCCGCAGGCGTGCTGATATATCCGGTTGGAGACAACATGCCCGGAATGAGGCCAAGGTAGCTGGCCACAAGTACGAACAGCATGATGCTCACGACCAAGGGGAAGTACGCCGGACCTCGCGGGCCTACAATCTCGGCAAGATAGCCCTCGATGAATGCAGTGAGCGATTCCACGGCGTTTTGTACGCCGCCGGGAACGGTCTTTAGTCGTGCCGCGATAACGGCGACGACCGTGATAATAATCGCCATTGCAATCCAGGTGTATTCGACAACGAGCGATTCGTGCGGCGTGAGAAAGGGGAGGCACGGCGCATGGAGCCATTCAAGAAGCAGAAATTCGTGCTGTTCCATGTTATGCCTTCAGCCCCGTAAAAATGAAGAGGACTTTACCGGCAAGCGACACCGCGATTGCACTGCACAAAAGCCACAGTATCGGAACGATTTTAAGGTGCCACAGAAACAAAACCAGCGCGATGAAAAGAGCGAGCCTGGCGGCTTCGGCTATTCCGGAAATCGCGCGCTTGGCCGGTGTCGCATTGACGGTAAAAAGCCTCACGGTGTAAAAGAAACCCGCCGCGTCGGCCAGTCCTATGATGGCACCCATTCCCACGCTAAGAGCCGTATTTGCCAAGTGTCCTGAAAACATTCAACAATCCCGCGCCGATCCCGAGAAAAATGAAGACGAGTGTGAACGCCGGCGCCGTGTGGAAGTACCTGTCGATTGCCGCCCCCGCGAAATATCCTATGGCCACCGAAACGACGAGCCCGATCCCTACGCTCGAGAGTCGGGCGAGATCGGCGGCTTCGCGTTTTTTGTTTCTTCCGTCTTCCATTACCGTTTGCAAAGAACAAGGGTGAGCGCGTTTTGTTCCGTCGGGATACAACCATGAAAAAGTTCCCGCGAAAGACTGAATAATATAATTGATATCTGGTCGCAAGAGCGTCATGGAGGAGCATGTGGCGCCTCGGCGGCGTACAAGAGGGGGGGCGAAAGAAGAACGGAATCGGTCTTATCTTTGTTTCGGCAGAAACACGTCGAGTCTCTCTCTGAGTACCTTGGGATTTTCACCGGCCTGGATTGCCATCACGCCTTCGATGGACAGTGCCTTCCTCCGGAGTTCCTTGGTCAGTCTACTCCTGAGTTTATCGGCAAGGGGGAACCAGAACAAGTATGCGAACGACACCCCGTACAGTATTGACACAAGGGAAAGCGCCGCCGCGGCGGCGAGACGGCCCGGTTCCGACAGTACGCCGAGAACCTTGATGAGGCCTATTACCGCGCCCACCGCTCCCATGGCGACGGAGCAACGCCCGGCGGCATCGAACACCAGGGCCTCCCGCTTCTTACGGGATTCGTAGGTGATGATCTCGTTTTCGAGCGTGCGCCGGATCGATTGAGGCTCCGAACCATCGACCATGAGGCGCAGGCCCGTGCGTAGTTCCGGGTCGTATTTGTTATCCAGAAGTTCTCCTGCAATGTCGGATTCGAGGCTGAGCACACCCTCGCGCCGGGCTTTTTCGGCCAGCGTGACGAGTCTCGCGATGATCCGCCTGAGGGCGGCATCTCCGGCGTTGGGCATTTGCATCGCCTCGGAAAGGTATCTCGGAACCGCGGCGATTTCCCTCAGCGTGAACTGGCTGAGCACCGCGCCGAGCGTGCCTCCGAAAACGACAAGCACGGGGCTCACGGCGACGAGGGCGGGAATATCTCCTTCTCCCAGGATATACCCCGCGAGCAACATTCCGAATCCTATGATAATGCCGAGCCCGGTCGCTGGATCCATGTCTTTCCTCCGATGTGTTCACGGTACATTGGTCGCATCGTCATGTACCATGATACAATGCGGTGTAAAGACGCGCATCAATTTTGTCGTCGCCGGTTTTCGTCCACGACGCGGAATAGTGGCGCACGATTTGCCCCTATACTTATTTTATATAATCTGTCTCCGGTTTCAAACTTCAGAAAAGGAAAGACCCCGGGAAACATGGCATACGGTTCATCGATCATCTTGTCGGTCGCGACGGCGCTTTTGCTTGCGTTTGGTTCCCGCGCCGCGGCCGCCGATACGGCGACACCCTTGCCGTCGCCTTCAGCCACGTCCGTGGGTGGTGCGGCCCAATCCAAGCCGGAATTCAGGAGCGAAGCGTCGGAAAAGTCACACGCCCGCGTGGGCTGGGGAAGAAGCGCCACCCAGTTCGGGCTCGTGTTCGGCGCGGGAATGGCCGTCGCCGCGCTCATTTTTTTTCTCATTTACGGCGCCCGCTCCTATCGAAGGCGGACCGAGCAGGAAGTCCGTTCGAAGGATTTGTTTCTTGAGAACGCGGTTCGCCTTGGATTGACGACGGAAGAACGGAGTAAGCTTTCCGATCTGCTTTCGCACCAGAAGGTGCTCGAACCGCACACCATTTTTCAATCGCTTCCGCTGTTCGAGCAGGCGATTGACGCCGAAGTGGATCGCATGCTTGGGGAAGGAGTGCCTGCCGGCGTCGACGGCCCGGAGGAAAGGCTGCTTACGGGCATCAGAAAAAGGCTCGGTTTTTCCCATCTCCCGCTGGAGCACCCTCTCGTCTCCACGCGGAATATCGCCGTGGGACAGGCGGGTTCGGTTTTTACGAAGGAAGACAACAAACCTTTGTTCCACAAGGCCACCGTGGTGGCCAACAACAGTTTCTTTTTCACCATTCAATACGATCCCGAGAAGGAAGAACCCCACCGGCTCGGCCCCGGCGACGTGATCCGGTTCGCGTTCGCGCGGCAGAACGACGGCTTGTACGGCGCCCAGGTGAAGGTGAAGGGAGCCGAGGAGGCCGGCTCCATCGATCTGCTTCATACCACCGATCTGCGGCGCAACCAGCTCCGCCAATATCTGCGGGTGGAAACGAACCTTACGTTGCGTTTCAGGCTCCTTTCGACCAAAGATCCGGAGAAGAGTGAGATTCAGCGCGGCCATCTTATCACTTCCAAGATGGCCGATATCAGCGGTGGGGGGCTCAGCTTCCTGTACGAACAATCCCTGCGGCTGGGCGACCTCGTGGCGCTTTCGTTCGAGCTGCCGGGCCAGGTTTTCTCGGGAATCACCGGAAAAATCGTTCATCTCACCCTTCTGGAGGGCAAGTCGGCCCAGGTTTTTAAGCACCACATCCAGTTCGTCAACATAGATCAGAGAAAGCGGGAAGGCATCATCAAGTACGTGTTCGACAAGGAACGGCAAAACGGCCAGTTCCGTTGACGCCGCCCGTATGAAGAGGCGGTCCCTTTTTTGGAAAGCACACCGTGTCGTTCGAAATCAAAGTAAAAAAGCTGAAGGGCATCCCCGTTCTGGAGCTTACCGGCAGGGTTGTGGATGTCGACGCGCAGAAATTCTCCCGCAAGCTCAAGTCGCTCTGCGGGCGGGATTCGGCCCGTATCGTCATCGACGTGAGCGGAACCGAATTCCTCGACAGCAACGCGCTCGGGGTAATCGTCTATTACGATTCTCTACTCAAGAAGGACGGGCGGCGGCTCGTCATCCTCAACGCAAATCCCGACGCCGCCGGCTACATTCGCAGGCTTTTTACGCTCACGAAACTCGATAAGGTAATTCGCACCGTCACGTCTTTCGACGAGTTGTGACCTTCGCGGCTACGCGCGTTTGAGAGCCGCGCGGACTCGGTCCAGCGCTTTTTCGACGCCTTCGCGGCTGTTGAACGCGCTGATGCGCACGAATCCTTCTCCGCACCGCCCGAACCCGGCGCCCGGCGTACAGACGACCCCCGCCTTGTCAAGCAACAGGTCGAAAAATTCCCACGAGTTCGTTCGCACGTCGACCCAGACGTAGGGCGAATCCTTACCGCCGTAACAGGAGTATCCCAGGTCCGAAAACGCGTTGACGATGAGCCGGGCGTTGGCGAGGTAGAAATCGTTGATCTCGCGCACCTGCCGCGCTCCCTCGGGCGTGTAGACCGCCTCCGCCGCGCGCTGTACCATGTAGCACACGCCGTTGAACTTGGTGGTGTGGCGCCGGTTCCAGAGCGCGTGAAGAGACTGCGGCCTGCCGGAAGAATCGTAGGCGACGCACGACGCGGGCACCACCGTGTAGGCGCAGCGTGTGCCGGTGAAACCGGCGGTTTTGGAATAACTCCGGAATTCCACCGCCACGTCGCGCGCGCCCGGTATCTCGAAGATGCTTTGCGGGAGGGAATCGTCACGGATGAATGCGACGTAGGCCGCGTCGTAGAGTATGACGGCCCTGTTCGCCCGCGCCCAGTCGACCCATGCCGCCAGCCGGGCATGGGTAATGGTGGCGCCGGTGGGGTTGTTGGGAAAGCACAGGTACACGAGGTCGACGTGCTCCGACGGCGGTTCGGGGACGAAGGCATTCGCCGCGGTCGATTCGAGATAATAGATGCCCGTGTATCTTCCGTTTTCGAACCGGCCGGTCCTTCCGGCCATGACGTTGCTGTCCACGTAGACGGGGTACACCGGGTCGGGTATCGCGATCCGGGCGTCGGTCGAAAACAGCTCCTGAAAATTTCCGGTGTCGCATTTCGCGCCGTCCGAAATGAAAATTTCGTTCGGGGATATGTCGGCGCCGCGCGCGCGGAAATCATGTTCGGCGACTTTCTCCTTGAGAAAACCGTAGCCCTGCTCGTCGCCGTAGCCGTGGAAGGTGGCGTCGCTCGCCATTTCGTCGGTGGCGCTGTGGAACGCCTCGATGCACGCGGCGGGAAGCGCGCGCGTCACGTCCCCGATGCCGAGACGGATGATCTCGCGTTCCGGGTGGGCTTTTCTGAACGCCTCCACACGTTTCGCGATGTCGGAGAACAGATACGAGGAATTGAGCTTGAGATAATGTTCGTTGATGGTGATCATAGTGTTTCCTTGCGGCGAATCGTCGCGTTTTCTCGCTCACTGGTGTGGAGATGGATTCCCGTTTCCGAGGAAATGACGCCGGCCGAACGGATGTAAAGTGTTCATATGATACTTCATGTATCGATGAATGTCAATTTCCGCCAACGTATTGTTGGGTTCGGTCGCAACATCTTCTATTTTATTACTTCGCGGGAGCAATATACCCAAAGGCACCATGAAAAAACAAACGCGACGGCAACACGTCACCGAAAGCGGTACTATGAGAATCCTCACCGACAAGGAAATCACCGACATCGTTAAAAGCGACTTGCGCGATCCGTTCAAAACGCTCGGCATGCACTGGGAGAAGAAAGGAATAAGCGTACGCGCGTTTCTTCCCGAGGCCGCCGCCGTGACGGTACGCGAAATCGGAAGGAACAAAACCGCCCGTCCCATGACGAAAGTGCATGCGGACGGCGTGTTCGAGGCGTTTTTTACCGGCCGGAAGAAATTCTTTTCCTACGAATTCTCCTGCACCCTCGCCGACGGTTCAATCAGGCGTATACGTGACCCGTACGGTTTCCTTCCGGTGATGACCGAGGAGTCCCGCTACCTCTTCAACGAAGGCACTCATCAGCGAGTCTACGACGACCTCGGCTCGCACCCGAAGACCGTTGACGGCGTCGACGGGTGCGTGTTCGCCGTGTGGGCGCCCAACGCCAAGCGCGTGTCCCTGGTGGGTTCCTTCAACGACTGGGACGGCAGGCGTCATCCAATGAGGCTTCTCGGCTCATCGGGCGTATGGGAGCTGTTCGTTCCCGGCTTGGGCGCGGGGACGGTTTATAAATACGAAATCAAAAAATGGGACCGCGACCACCTCGTGCTCAAGACCGATCCCTGCGGCTACTACCAGGAGCCGCCGCCGAACCACGCTTCGATAGTGTTCGACATCGACGCCTACGAATGGGGCGATGGGGAATGGATCGAGCGCCGCTCGAAGGGAAACCCGCTCAAGGAACCGATGTCGATTTACGAGCTGCATCTCGGTTCGTGGCGGAAAAACGGTCCGAGACGCGACGGAGACTGGCTCGGCTACAGGGAACTCGCCGTGCAGGTTGCGCAATACGTCAAGGAACTCGGCTATACGCACGTCGAGCTTCTTCCCGTCCAGGATCACCCGTACGTGCCGTCGTGGGGATACCAGGTGGGCGGTTTCTACGCGCCCAACCACAGGTTCGGCACGCCCGCCGATTTCCAGTTTTTCGTCGATTATCTCCACGCAAACGGCATCGGCGTGATCATCGACTGGGTTCCGGGCCATTTTCCAAAGGACGCGTACGGCCTGGCGTATTTCGACGGCACGCACTTGTACGAATACGCCGATCCCCGCGAGGGCGAGCACAAGGACTGGGGCACGCTCATATTCAACTGGGGCAGGCACGAAGTGAGAAACTTCCTGTTTGCCAATGCCCTTTTCTGGATCGAAAAGTTCCATATCGACGGGCTCCGCGTCGACGCGGTGGCGTCGATGCTGTACCGGAATTACAGCAGAAAGGAAGGCGAGTGGCTTCCCAACAGGCACGGCGGGGTGGAAAATGAGGAGGCGATACTGTTTTTGCAGACCATGAACCGTCTCGTGCACGAAAAATTCCCAGGCGCGGTCACCATCGCGGAGGAGAGCACGGCGTGGCCGCTCGTTTCGCGGCCCACGTACCTGGGCGGGCTCGGCTTCACCTTCAAGTGGAACATGGGCTGGATGCACGACATGCTCAGCTATTTTTCCAAGGACCCGGTTTTCCGGAAATTCCACCAAAACCAGATTACCTTCGCCCTGTGGTACGCCTTCACCGAAAACTTCGTTCTCGTCGTTTCCCACGACGAGGTGGTGCACGGCAAGCGCAGCCTGCTTGAAAAAATGCCCGGCGACGTGTGGCGCAAGTTCGCCAACGCTCGGGCGTTTTTCGGTTTTATGTTCGGCCATCCCGGCAAGAAGCTCATGTTCCAGGGGTGCGAGTTCGGCATGCACTGGGAATGGGACGCGGAGCAGTCCATCAATTGGCACGTTCTCGCCGAGGACGACGATGCCTACCATCACAACGGCCTCATGAAATTGGTGGCCGATTTGAACAAACTGTATAAAAACGAACCCGCGCTGTGGGAACTTGACTATGATAACGCGGGGTTCCAATGGATCGATTTCAACGATTCCGACAATTCGATAATTTCTTTTATCAGACGGGGAAAGGAATGGCACAACATCCTGGTGTTCGTATGTAATTTCGCGCCCGTGGTGCGGAGGCATTACCGGATAGGCGTGCCGTTCGGCGGGAGATACGAGGAGGTGCTGAATTCCGACGCTTCCGAATACGGCGGCGCCGGGTACGGCAACGGCGGAGCGGCGTACGCGCAGGACATGCCCGTGCACAACCAGCCCCTGTCGCTCGACCTTACGCTTCCGCCGCTGTCGGTGGAGATATTCAAGTGGAAGCGGTAGCGCTTCCTAAGCGCGGGCGAATGTGAAAGTCCAATGAGCAAAAGGGAACCGCGCCGTTGAAGCGACTTTTGACGCCGCTAAAGGCAAAGGGATTCTACATCAACAAGGAGACCATTATGAAAAGAATTTACCGCGACACCGAACACAAGATGCTCGCCGGAATATGCGCGGGCATCGGCGAAGTTCTCGACATCGATCCCACGCTCATCAGGCTCGCCGTCGTATTTGGAACCGTCGTGACCGGATTCATCCCCGGCTGCGCGGTGTACGCCGTGGGCTGGTTCATCATTCCGCTGAAAGCCGATATCGAAGCGGGGAACACGGGCGGAAGATAAATCCGACCTGCGGTGCCGCGCGTCCGACGGCCAAACCGGCGGTGCGGAGGGCGTACCGCCCGATGTTCCACCGCGTCGTAATCGCCGTAAATCCGCTTGCTCCCGCGTCTGCTTCGCTCGTATATTAAACCACCTGTCCGCGGCCTTCCGCGTCCCGTTTCACCACAATAGAAATCGGATACTTATGTACTGGAAAAACGCATTCATCCGCACGCTTCGGGAAGAACCGTCCGAAGCGGAGACGGTAAGCCACAAGCTCATGTTGCGCGCGGGGATGATTCAGAAACTTTCGGCCGGCATTTACAATTACCTCCCGCTCGGCCTGCGCGTCATCAAGAAAATCGAAAGCCTGATCCGGGAGGAGATGGAAAAGTGCGGCGCCGTGGAACTGCTCATGCCCATGGTGATTCCCGCCGAATTGTGGCGGGAAAGCGGCAGGTGGGATCGCTACGGCCCGGAGCTGCTTAGGTTTACGGACCGGAAGAACAATCCCTTTTTGCTCGGCCCCACCCACGAAGAGGTCATCGTCGACGTGGCGCGGCGGGGAATCCGTTCGTATCGCGACCTTCCCGTGTGCCTTTTCCAGATTCAGACCAAGTTCCGCGACGAGGTGCGGCCGAGGTACGGCCTCATGCGGGGACGCGAGTTCATCATGAAGGACGCGTATTCGTTCCACGCCGGCGCCGAATCGCTGGACAAAACTTACCGCGCCATGTATAAGGCGTATACCGCCATATTCAGCCGTTGCGGCCTCGAATTTAGGGCCGTGGAGGCCGATTCGGGCAACATCGGCGGCAGCGTGACCCACGAATTCCACGTCCTCGCCGATTCCGGCGAGGACACCATCGCGTTCTGCGATGCATGCGATTACGCGGCGAACCTCGAAAAAGCCTCGACGCGTCCGCCGGAAGCGGTCGAAATTCCTTCCGGAGCGCCCGCTCCGCTGGAAACGGCTACGCCGGGCAAAACGAGCATCGAGGAGGTCTCGGCGTTTTTAAAGGTAGATGCGCGCGATACGCTCAAAATGCTTGTGTATGAAGTCGATGGTGCATATTTCGCGGCCGTGTGCCTGCGCGGTGATCGCGCCGTCAACGAGGTGAAACTTCGTACCGTTCTCGGCGCCGATGCCGTGTCGATTCCGAGCGACGACGTCGTGCGGGACAATCTCAAGCTTGCCGTGGGATACCTTGGCCCGCGCGATTTGCCCCAAGGCTCCGTACGCTACGTTATCGCGGACCTTTCGGTGCGCGCAATGGGCGCGTGCGTATGCGGGGCCAACAGGGAAGGGTATCACCTTACGAACGTGCATCCGTCCCGCGATCTTCGTTTCGACAGATTCGAAGACGTATCGGTCGCGGTGGAGGGCGACGGGTGCCCCCGCTGCGACAAGGGCGGGCTCCGTATGCGCAAGGGTATCGAAGTGGGCCAGGTGTTCAAGCTCGGGGAAAAATATTCCAAACCGATGTCGCTCACGTATCTTGATGAGAAGGACAATGCTTGCCTCATGACGATGGGGTGCTACGGCATCGGCGTGGGACGCACCGCCGCGGCGGCCATCGAGCAGCATCACGATGAAAACGGCATCATCTGGCCGGCAGCCATAGCGCCCTACGCGGCGGCCGTTCTTTGCCTCGACGCGGGAAGCGAAGAAACCTGCGCGGTGTCGAAGAGCATCCACGACGTCCTTGAACGGAACGGTATCGACGTGCTGCTCGACGACAGGCCGGAGCGGCCGGGCGTAAAATTCAAGGACGCGGATTTGATAGGCTTTCCGTTCCGCATCACGGTGGGACTGAGGGGGCTGTCCGAAGGCATCGTGGAATTCAAACGGCGCGCGGAGAAGACGGTTGAGAAGATACCCAAGGCTTCCTGCGCCGAAACCATAGTTAAGCTGATTTTGGGAGCACGAAAAGTCTGAAAAAAAACGGAAATTGTTGTTTTTGGCGTAAAGCCAAAATGCTATATTCATAAATCGAACGAAGTTTAAAAAGCGATACGAAGATGCGCGTATCGCTTCCTCCGGTAGCACCGAACGCGGAACAAACAATAAGGGCGGCATGAAAAAGAGGGCGTGGTCGGTTCTGTTTTATTCAATCGGTTCAACCCGGGGCGCGAAGCATGCATTCCTCACGAAGCCCGTGCTGGCTGCGGCGGTGCTTATCGCGGTTCTGGGAATGCTTGGTCTGGGCAGATGCATATACTTTGTATCGTCGTATGGCCTCGCAAAGCTCAAAATGTATTTCAGCCTCAAGGAAAACGTCCAACTCAAAAACGAGGTCAATTTTTTCGCGCGGTACTCGAGGGAAAAAGGTACGGCCCTGGAGAGGCTTGTTTACTTTGAGAACCGTACCCGGCATAAATTCGGGCTGGATTCGGTGAGTGACGATCTAAGAAAAGCCGGCGTCGGCGGAAGGCCCGACAACAGTGAAATCGCGCTTGCGGCCCTGGACGACCCGGTGCTTCTGAAGGCCGATACCGTCAAGGAGAATATATTCACCCTGCTGCGCCAAGCAAGGCTTGAAGACACCACCTTCGGCTCCATGACGTCGCAGGTGAACCGCCGGTTCATCCAATGGTCGCAACGTCCGGCCGTCGCTCCGGTAGGGGGCCGGATCACGTCGGGGTTCGGCTACAGGGTACATCCGTTTACGGGAGACAACGTTTTTCATGAAGGAATCGATATATCGAATCAGATAGGAACGCCGGTGCGCAGCACCGCCGACGGCACCGTCTCATTCGTGGGCTACAAGGACTATTTTGGGAATATGATCGAGATATCGCATCCATCAAGCGAGTTTACGACCGTGTTCGGGCACCTGGAAAAAGCCGTCGTGATCGCCGGGCAGCAGGTGAAGCGGGGTGACATCATCGGCTATGTCGGAAACACCGGAAGGAGCACCGGGCCCCACCTCCACTACGAAGTCCACGACAAGACCGCCTTGATGAATCCCGTTGATTTCATTCTGCCTCCCGACACCATGATTGACTGAAATCTCTCCTCCGAGTTCCCGATTCCCATTGACATCCGCTTCTTCAAATTTTATCATGTGCTTATGACGTCGGTCGAACACAGTGAAATTTCCGTCGTGTCCAGGGTGCGCTGCGAATGGATCGATATTACGGAGGCCGTGGAAAAAACCGTGGCTGGAAGCGGAATATCCTCTGGAATATGCCTTGTGGCCAGCCTGCACACCACCGCGGGTATTACCGTAAATGAAAATTCGGATCCCGACGTCGGCGTCGATTTCTTCGCTGCCCTCGCCTCACTGGTTCCTCGCTCCTCCACGTTCCGGCACTGCGAGGGAAATTCCGACAGCCACGTCAAGGCTTCGCTGGTCGGCAACAGCGCCGCCGTTCCGATCCGTGACGGCAGGCTGGTTCTCGGAACATGGCAGTCGCTGTATCTTTGCGAGTTCGACGGCCCCAGAACGAGGCGCGTCGCGGTCACCGTTTCCGGCGAGAGGGCATGAAACTCTCTTCGAGGTCGTATATGCGGGTTTTAGGAGGGTATATGACACCGGTGCCGTGGATTGCATGCGTGTGCGCGTGGTGTTTCTTCGCCCCGACGTCCCACGCGCAAGAGACAGTAGCCGTAAGGTACGCGGCCGAGCTTGATAATATACCGGGTTCGTGCCGCGCGGCCGCGATGGGCGACGCCGGGGTCGCGCTTCCGCTCGATGCCGCCGGCGTCTTTTGGAATCCTGCGGCGCACGCGTTTCTCGCCGCTTACGAAATTTCCGCTGAATATGCCAGGCTCTACGACGGCCTTTCCAACCAGGGGTGCGTCGCGCTCCACGTACCGCTTCAGGAGCGCGTGAGCATAGACGCATATTACACCCGTTTTCAGAGCGGGACCATATACCAATGGGATACGCTTCCCGGCACCGAGCTTCAGCGGCTTTCCGATCCGTCGATGCGGGCGGACGGCTCGTATCTCGGGACGTTTGCCAACGACCAGAATCTGCTCGTTTTGTCCGTGGCGAGAGTGTTTTCCATTCCGGTTCCGCGCCTCACCAGCTACAGCTATCCGCTTCCGTTCGAGATTTCCGGAGGGCTCGGCTTCAAGGGGTTCTGGCAGACGATGAATCCCGCCGGAAAGGTGAGGATGGGAATGAATATCAACTGCGACGGCGGAGTGCTTTTGCGGGTGGGGCTTGATTACGATCTTCTTAAGAAACGGGTGAGCCGCGAAATCCTCGCGGGGCTCGACGTGCGGAATTTTCTCGGCACCAGGATGATGTGGCTCCATTCCCCCGACGGATACCAGGAATCTGTCGATATGTCGGAATGTATCGGCGTTTCGTATATCGACAGAACGCGCGTTCTGGGGGCCACGTGGATACTCAGCCTCGCCGCACGGCGCGATTACGGCACCACCTATCACGGCGGCATTGAAGCGCAATTCGCCGACATGATCTCGTTTAGGGTCGGGATGTCGGATCGGGTGTTCACCTGCGGCGCGGGGATTACCTACAAAAATTATTCCATCGATTACGCATACCGCTTCGACGAAGTCGCTCCTTCGCCGGTGAGGCTATCGCTGAGGGTCGCGTTTTAATGACTCCAAAGCGCCCGCCGACGGATGGGGGAGACTCGCGCCCAGTTCCAGCCGTCGGAGGGCTGATGATATATATTTCTATCGTTACGAATCGGCATAACACCAATCCGGAGGTTTACGGTTGATAGTCATCACCGGCGGGGCGGGATTCATCGGGAGCGTTCTGGCGTGGCGACTCAACCGGCTGGGCAGGTCCGACATCCTCGTCGTGGATCATCTCGGCGCGTCCGAAAAGTGGAAGAACCTCGTGCCGCTTTCGTTTCTCGACTATATGGATAAGAGCGAATTTCTCGCGCGGATCGAGCACGACGACTTCGGCGATTCCATAGACGTACTGTTCCATCTCGGCGCCTGCTCGTCGACCACCGAGGCCGACGCGGGATACCTCATGGAAAACAACTACCGGTATTCGGTGCGCATCGGCGAGTGGCGGGAATTACACAAAAAGACCCGACTCATCTACGCGTCGAGCGCGGCCACCTACGGAGACGGCGCCCAGGGCTATTCGGACGACGAAACAAAGCTCGCGTCGCTGCGGCCGCTCAACATGTACGGCTATTCCAAGCATCTGTTCGATTTGCACGCCCTGCGGCGCGGATGGCTCAAGGAAATCGTGGGCCTCAAGTATTTCAACGTGTTCGGCCCCAACGAGAACCACAAGGGCGACATGCGGAGCGTAATGAACAAGGCGTTTCCCGTCATGCGCGACACGGGAACCGTTTCGCTGTTCATGTCCCACCGTCCCGATTTCAAACACGGAGAGCAGCGCCGCGACTTTATCTACGTGAAGGACGCGGTGGAGATGACGCTTTTTTTCATGGAGCGCCGCGACGTGGGGGGGATTTACAACGTGGGAACCGGCGCGGCGCGCTCGTGGAACGACGTCGCCGCCGCGATGTTCGCCGCGCTCGGCAAGGAGCCCGACATCAGGTACATCCCCATGCCGGAAGGCATCCGGGAAAAGTACCAGTATTTTACCCAGGCCGATTGCGGAAAGCTTGCCGAGGCGGGGTGCGGCGTCGCGTGCCGCCCGCTCGAAGAATCGGTCGCCGAATACGTTCGTGAGTATCTCGCGAAAGGCGGGCTTGTTTCCTGACTCCGGTTTTCCCTACTTGATGTTCGCCAGTTCGTCCACCGCCCGTTTGAACCTGCCGCTGCCGGGAGACGCCGCGTACATGTTTTTCACCACGCGCCACGACTGAAGCGCCAGCCCGCGGTTGTCCTGAGAAGGTTCGTCTTTGTATAGTTCTCCGTACGCCACGGCCGTGAAATAGAGCGCGTCGTTCCGTACGTCGCGGACGTTGCGGAACGCGCTCGGCTTGGTGAGAGCGGTCTGGAGGTTGTCGATGGCGTCCTTGTTCCGTCCCATGCGCTGGTACATCTCGCCCGACAGCAGGTAATATTCCGCGTCGTCGACGCGGTTGTTGAGAAGCTTCTCCTTCGCGGCGCGCAGTTTGTCCGATTGTATGAGCGCGTCTATCTCGAGAAGCAGCGCCTTTGCGTGCTGTGGCGATGACGCGGGAACGCTCTCCAGTATGGCGACCGCGTCCTCGAACGAACCCTGGGAGAGCGCGGCCTGTCCCGCGGCGACGGGATCGTCGGAGCGATATTTTTTCTTGAGCGCCTCCGGTGATGACGCCGCCGGTGCGGTGCCTTTTTCCGCGGGCGGCGATACGCGGGGCGCCTGCCGGACGTGCTGGGGCATGGGACGGCGTTCGGGCTCCCGGGGAGTGGGCGCCGCGGCTTCCTCCGGCGCGGTCGCGGGGGGCTGCGCCGGGGTTACCGGTTGAGGAGAAAGCGGCTGGAGTTGTTGTTCGGGCACGGGCTGCGTCACTGCGGGCGGGGATGGGGCGGGCTGCTGCGCGGCGGCTGCGGGAGCCTGCCGCGCGGGCTTTGGGCCCGTGACGAGAAATACCGTCGCCAGCGCGGCCACGACAACAACCCCGGCGGCTGGCAGGACGATCTTGAGCGGAAGCGGAAACGTTTTTTGTGCCTTTGTCGTTTTGGAAATGCTCGATGGATTGGCGATGTACGCCTTGAGAACCGTTTCGGGCGAATCCGACGTGAGGGAGGCGTGTGCCTCATCGAGATCGTCGAGCAGGGCCTGTGCGCTCGGGTAACGGTTTTCCTTTTCGAGCTGCAGGCATTTCTGCGAGATCTTGGCGAGCACGGAGGGGATGGAAAAATCGAACTCGTCGAATTTCCGGTACTCGTTCATGATCTTCTTTTTCATCAGGTTCGTGATGGTGTCCTGCGGAAACGTCTTGGTGCCGGTGAGCATTTCGTACAGGATGGCGCCGAAGGCGTAGAGATCGGCCCTGGAGTCGATGTCGACGCCGTCCATCTGCTCGGGCGAAAGGTACTGCATGGTACCCACGATGTTGCCTTCCACCGTGTGAAGGCTGGCCTCGGTGGGCCTCGCGATGCCGAAATCCATGAGCCGGAGATCGCCGTGCTTCGAGATCATGATGTTGGCCGGCTTGAGATCGCGGTGAATGATGCCGTGATAGGTCTTGCCGTAGAGGAGAAAGTCCTGGTTGTGCGCATAGGCCAGCGCGCGAGCGACGAAGATGGCGATTGCCGAGCACACCTGCGGCGGGAGTTTACCCATGCTTCCGATGATGGCGTCGAGCGACGAGCCGTCGATGAGTTCCATTTCGAGGAAGGGGAGGCCGCCGAAGTCTCCCACGTTGTATATCTCGACGATGTTCGGGTGCCGGAGCTTGGCCGTGATTTTCGCCTCGGTCTCGAACCGGTTGCGCAGGTCGCCCTGTTGCGTGGGAATGAGAATCTTGACGGCCCGGAACACCTCGAGCTTGTCGTTCCAGATTTTGTACACCCGCGCCATGCCGCCGGCACCGAGCAGGCCGACGATGGTTCCCGAGCCGAGCGCCAACGGCTCGTTGCCCGACGGAAGGTTGTCGGCCGAGGCCGGTTGCGCGGCGGCCTGCCGCGCATAGGGGTTCGTCGCGCCCACCTGCGTTGCGTCGAGCCGTGAGCCGGTGGGGAGTCCGTGTACTCCGGTTTTGGCGTCGGGACCTTCCACGAAAGTCTTTGCGATCTCGGGCTTTTCGCGGGGATTTTGAGGATTGATCGAGGTGTCCATAGTTCGGAATACCGGCAAAAGGTAGCGTCGCGCGTTGTTTAGAAAAACGCGGTGATCTCGAATCCCACCACGCACAGGGAACCAAGGACGATGCCGAGTATCTCGCCGTTCACGGAGCCGTTCGTTCCTCCGAAATTACGGTCGTAATGCTCCACCACCGCCCACACGAAGCCGCCGATGGCGCCCGCGCCGAACGCTAACCGCAGAAGCGCCTTGTTATCGAGAGGATTTTTCTTTACAAGCGTCTTATTGAGTATCACGGTCTCTCCGCGCGGGACCACCACGTCCTCGGCGATTTTCTCGTACGATTTGTTCTGGTGCCGTATTTCGAGCCTGTATTTCCCGGGGACGATGAAATCGTTCGACAGCGGCGTCTTGCCGAGATTGGTGAGAATGTAAACATCGGCGCCCTGCGGGTCGGAGTTCACCTTGAGCGATCCGTAGCGCGACTTGATGGTTTTTTCCACCACGGTCTGTTCGCCTGCCTGTATGAAGACTTCCTCGACCGTGCTGGTATGCTGCACCGGATCCACCAGCTTGAGGGAATACCTGCCGGCCTTGAGCTTTTTGTCGAGTACCGGAGAGTCGCCGACGTACTTGTCGTCGAGCCATACTTCGAGGCCGTCGGGATCGGTCTTGACCGTGAGCGTGCCGTCGGCGTCGGCGAAAGCCGCGGTCCTGAGGAAGAGGAAAACGGCGAACGCGAGCAGTGAGGAAATAGCTCTTGTGTTCATGGTGACTCCGTAAAAAGCATCGATCCAACACAAAACTACGTTTTTCCCGGAAAACCTTTTCCGGGGAAAGGACACGGGTTTATTTTTATAGTCACGGTCGCCGCCCGGCGGCCGGCGGCGAAGGGACGCCGTACAGCCTGACAAGCGCGAGTTTTTTGAGGCGCGCCAGGTAAAATACAATACGTGGTTGGTCAAAACACAAGCAAACGTAGTTTCGGCGCGCCGTCCCCGTGGCGCGCCGCACCGAAAAGAGGGCACCGTGCTCGGAAACAGCAAGGTCATTTGGAAGGAAGGAATGTTCCTGCAGCCGCATCATTTTCAGCAGCAGGAGCGCCATCTTACGAATCTGATGCGGGGCGCGATGCAGGCGCATGCGCCCTGGTGGTACGGAATCACCGGAATCGAAATCGACAAGGACGCAATCGTAAACGGCCTGTTCTCAGTCACGCGATGCGGCGGTATGCTTCCGGACGGCGTGACGTTTTCGATCCCGGGCGAGGATTTGCCTCCGGCCGCGAGGTCGTTCGCCGATCATTTCGGCCACGACCAGCAATCGCTCGACGTGTTCCTCGCTCTGCCGGTTGCCGCCGAGGGCAAGGTCAACGTCGTGGCGGTCTCGCTTGAGGGACAGGCTGCCGCGCGGTACCGGTCGCGCGCGGTTTCGTTCGCCGACGAAGTCCTCGGGACGCAGCGCAAGGAAATCGAGGTCGGCGCGTATAATTTCGTGATTCTGTTCGGCGACGAATCCCTCGACGACCACGCAGCCGTCCAGATAGCCAGGCTTGCGCGGAACAAGGCCGGCGCCGTGGAACTCGCCGAATCCTTCGTTCCCCCCTTGTTGTTCGTCGGAGCGTCCGGGTACCTCCTGTCCCAACTGCGCTCGCTGCTCGAACTCTTGCTCGCGAAAATCAATTCGTTGTCCCAGGGAAGGAAACAGGTGGAAGGCGGGCTGGCCACTTTTACCGACGCGGAGGGGACGCAGTTCCGCCTCCTGCAGACCCTCAACCAGTTCACCCCGCTGCTCACGCATCACCATGCGTTTCCAAGCGTGAGTCCGAAGGAGGTCTTCGATCTGCTCACGCAATTCGCGGGATCCCTGTGCACGTTTTCCTCGGAGGTGTCGATAAAGAACCTGCCGCGTTACGATCACGCCAATCTTTCGGCGACCTTTTCCGCCCTCGTGAAAGTCATCCGCTCCGTACTCGAAGCCGACATCGAGGCGGGCTGCGTGCCGGTTCCAATTGAGCAGGTGAGCCAGGCGACGTATCTGTGCGTCGTGCCGGACGAAAAACTTTTTACGGTAGGGAAGTTTTATCTCGGCGTCTCGGCCAAGGTTCAGGACAAGGAGCTCGTGGTGGGCGCGCTGCAGCGTATCAAGATGTGTTCCCGCAACCGGCTCGATCTTCTCATCTCCTCGGCCATGCCGGGCCTTCCGCTCAAGCACGTGATGCACCCGCCGCAGGGGCTTTCCACCAAGCCGGGGTTCGTGTACTTCGCTCTCGAACAGCAGGGAGATTTCTGGAACCAAATCAAGGCGGCCGGGAACATGGCGTTTTATTTTCCCAACAGCTACCCGGAGTTGAAAATTGAGATGCTGGCATTGAAAGAATAACCGCCGCCCGGTGTTCCTATCAATGTATAGTATAGGTTGGAGCGTTAATGCGCAAACGCGTTGACGCGTTAAAACAAATGGAATGAGGCCGGTATCCCTCTCCAAACGGGAGGGCGCCCAGCGTTATTTATGCAAGTCACAATAAACGGTAAGAACGAAACGTTTATATCGTCAATAACGCTCGCGCGGATGCTCGCGTCCCGGAACATCGACCCGCAAACCGTGGTCGTCGAAGTCAACCTCGACATCATTCCAAGGGAACAGCTCGAATCGACGCCGCTCAAGGAAGGCGACGCCGTGGAGATACTGCGCTTCGTAGGCGGCGGATAAGGACGGTAATGGAAGACCTGCTTGACATAGGCGGAACAAAAGTCCGCTCGCGACTCATCACGGGGTCGGGAAAATTCCGCGACGAGTGCCAGATAGCCGACGTGGTCGACGCGGCGCGCTGCGACATCGTGACCGTCGCACTGCGGCGCGTCGATTTCGAAAGGCCGTCGGAGAACATACTGCGGTACGTCCCAAAGGGCAAAATTCTTTTGCCCAACACTTCGGGCGCGCGTACCGCAGCCGAGGCGGTGCGGCTGGCGCGCCTTGCGCGCTCGATGGGCTGCGGCAACTGGATAAAAATCGAAGTGATACAAGACCAGAAGTACCTCCTTCCCGACGCGGTGGAAACGCTTGCCGCCACCGAGACGCTTGCCCAAGACGGCTTCGTGGTGCTTCCGTACATGTCGCCCGATTTGAGCGTGGCACGTAGGCTTGCAAACGCCGGGGCGGCCGCGGTGATGCCGCTGGCCGCTCCCATCGGTTCCAACCGCGGCCTGCGTACGCTCGATCTCGTGGAGATACTCATCGATGAAATAGACCTTCCGGTGATAGTCGACGCTGGCATCGGCAGGCCGTCGCACGCCGCGCAGGCGATGGAAATGGGCGCGGCCGCCGTGCTGCTCAACACCGCCATCGCATCGAGCGACGAGCCCGTGAAGATGGCCGAGGCATTCCGTCTCGCCGTGGAGGCGGGAAGACTCGCGTATCTGGCCGGTCCCGGCGCCGTGTCGAAAACGGGGAGCGCATCGTCGCCCCTCACCGGATTTTTGGAATAAAAAATCACCACAGAGACGCCGAGAACACAGAGAAGATTAACATGCTGGTGACTATGCACCGATCCGCCGCTAAGGCTCACGCATCCCGTCAAGGTATCCGAAGAACGCACAACATGAGAAAAGAAATTTCCCCGGCGTTTTTCCATGTAAATCTGTCTTTGCGCCCTTAGCTCCTTTGCGGTGAGAATTTCGCGGAGTATGAAGAATTAAGAACCCAACCGTCAGGTTGCGCGTTCGGAAAGAGAATATGCCCTCCGTTGCCAATCGGCACAAACCGTACGGTTCTTTCCTTGACGCCGTCGAAGGATACCAATCGTTCGACTTCGCGCAATCCCTTGCGTCGGTCTCCCCGCGTCGTGTCGAGGCGATTCTTGACAAAGACAAGGTATCCGCCGAGGATTATCTCGCCCTGCTGTCAAATTCCGCCGCGCCGTATCTCGAACCGATGGCGCGGAAGGCGAGCGCGCTCACGAGAAAGCATTTCGGCAACGTAATCTTCATCTTTACCCCCTTGTACGTTTCCAACCACTGCGACAACGTCTGCCCGTATTGCTCGTTCGGCCGCCAGCACCGGATAACGCGCAGTCACCTCCCGACCGCCGACATCCGCAAGGAGGCGCAGGCTATCGCTTCCTCGGGTATGAGGCATATCCTCGTTCTTACCGGCGAATCGCGCTCAATGGCGACGCCGGAGTACGTGCGCGAGGCCGTGTCGATACTGCACGAACACTTTTCGAGCGTGAGCGTCGAAGTCTATCCCATGACGCAGGAGGAGTACGGCGCGCTCGCCTCGGCCGGCGCCGACGGACTCACGCTGTATCAGGAAGTTTACAACGAGGAACGGTATCACCAACTCCACCGCGGAGGGCCCAAGGACAATTACGGGTTTAGGCTCGACGCGCCGACGCGCGCGGCGTTGGCGGGCTTGCGCTCGGTGACGGTGGGCGCACTCATGGGGCTCTTTGAACCGCGCTCAGAGGCTTTTTTTACGGGCCTGCACGCCTCGTGGCTGCAAAAAACGTTTCCGAGCGTCGAGGTCTCCCTGTCCTTTCCAAGGCTGCGGCCGATGGTGCGCGAATTCGAACCCTACCGCGAGATAGGTGACCGGTTTTATCTTCAAATGCTTCTCGCGGCGCGGATTTTTCTTCCCCGGTGCGGGATAACCGTTTCCACGCGTGAGTCCCGCGAATTCCGCGACGCAATCGCGCCGCTGTGCGTCACCAAGATGTCGGCGGGAGTGTCCACGGCGGTGGGTGGTCACACCTGCGGCGCGGGGACAACCGCGCAATTCGAAATCGCGGACACCAGAACCCTTGAGGAAATGAAAAAGGATTTGGGCGATATAGGCTTGCAGGCCGTGATGCAGGATTGGAATTCGCATTATCTGGAATAGAGAATGTTGTTCCCGCGGCACGCTCGGTTGCCGTCACTTGGTTTTTTGTAACTGAAGCAGGCAGTCGTAAAAGGATAGTAAGGCCCTTCGCCATGTTTTTATTAAGTGAAACGTCTGAAAATTATTCCGCTGTCATTGCAGGGAGCCACGAGACGAATCAATTGCCCCAAAATTCTTTCAAAAACGAGAGATTGCTTCGCTTCGCTCATGGTTCGACTAACCCACCACGAACGGCGTTTCCGTTACGATTTCGTGGCTCATTCGTTTGCCGTGTCGAAGGGTGATGGAATAGTCTTTCAAGAACCGTTTGAATGTTCCATTAATTAAGACGTTTCGATAAAAAGAAATAGCTCCAATTATATTTTTGCTTATATTTTAGAGAAGTTGGAATTCATGGCGTTTGAATTGAGGAGAAGTGAGGCTCCGCCGATTCAAGCTCGATTAAACGATTAATACCTATGTCGAACAACAGGGGGGGCGAAGAGGGAGATGTTAAATGAAGAGTTCCTGTCTGTTCATCCTTATTGCCGCTTTCCTTGTATTTTCCCAGACGACTATCTCCATTTCCGGTAAGGTCTCTTCGAACTCCGGCCAGCCGATTCAAGGGGCCATCGTCAGGCTGGTTGCCGCCTCGGTCGCGGATACCACGAACGCATCCGGCGATTACAGCCTTTCGACAATCGTTTCGTCATTGACGCCCGTCCCGAGGCCTTCAGCGCGCAATACGTTGAAATACGAAAACAGGAGCCTCACGTTCCGGCTGCCCGCTCCCGCGATGGTCTCGGCAAACCTGTACGACATGCGCGGGGCCCTGGTTAGGGCGATCTACAGCGGATATATGCCTTCCGGCGAGACCGTGGTACGCCTTGGAGCGGCCCGTCTTGGCGGTTCCATGTATCTGTTGCGGGTAACCCTCGACGGGAACGCGTCTACCATTAAAATCATCCCGTCATCTGCGGGAACGTTTTCGCTCGGTGAGCTTTCCCCGATACACGATGTCGTGGCGAAGGCGTCCGCCACCCTCGAATGGGTACAGGCCACGAAAGCCGGGTACGCGTCCCATTTCGAGCAGCTCGCGGTTACGTCGGGAACGGTGAACATCATCCTCAACGCTCTCGGCACGCCGCCGGACTTTGGGCCAAACGTGCTGATTTTCGATCCATCCATGAACACCGGCTTCATGCAGGCCAGGCTCGACACCGTGTCGGGCCTACAGGACGGGGCGCAGTTCGGGGCCGGAAGATATGCCTATTTTTTTAAACCGGGTTTTTACAATCTCGACGTGCGGGTCGGCTTCTATACCGAGGCCCTGGGGCTCGGTCTTACGCCCGACAGCGTCCAGATAACCGGGCTGGTGCATTCCGAGGCCGACTGGATGGGCGGGAACGCCACCTGCACCTTCTGGAGGGCTTGCGCGGGAATCTGCGTGCTTCCGGACAACGGGCTCAACCGCTGGGCCGCGTCGCAGGGCGTGCCCGTACGCCGCATGCATATCAAGGGAAACGTGGCCCTTGACGACGGCGGCTGGTCGAGCGGCGGGTACATTGCCGATACGAAAGTCGACGGTTCCGTTTCTTCCGGCTCCCAGCAGCAGTATTTTTCGCGCAACGACGTGTACGGTTCCTGGGGCGGTCAGGTGTGGAACATGGTGTTCGTCGGCGTGACCGGCGCGCCCACCGAAAACGGCGTGAACCGCACCGTGGTGCCCAAAACGCCGCTCATCGCGGAAAAGCCGTTCCTCAACATCGACAGAAGCGGGAATTATTTCATAATGGTGCCCGATCTCCGTCGCGACAGCACCGCGGGAGTGAGCTGGGCCGGCGGGACGACGGCCGGAATCCAGTTGCCCATCGACCTTTTTTACATAGCAAAACCCACGGACAACGCCGCAAGCATCAACGCGGCGCTCGCGTCCGGGAAGAACATGTTGTTCACGCCGGGACATTACAACCTCGAAAGCACGATACTCGTGACGCGGCCGGGTACCGTAGTCCTCGGCATAGGGTACCCGTCGCTCACGCCCGTAAACGGAAACATCGCCATGAAGGTCTCGGACGTCGACGGCGTGAAGATCGGGGGATTGCTGCTCGAAGGAAATACGCAAAACAGCCCCGTGCTCCTGCAAGTGGGGGACTCCGGGAGTACCCTGGACCATTCGAAAAATCCGATTTGTCTCTACGACATCTTCTGCAGAGTCGGCGGCCAGTTCAACGGGCTCGCCGCGTGCTTTGTAAAGATCAACTGCAACGACGTCATTTTAGACCACACGTGGCTGTGGCGCGCGGATCACGGTGCGGGCGCGGGCTGGAACTCAAACAAAAACGCCAACGGACTCATCGTGAACGGCAACAACGTCACGGTGTACGGCCTCTTCGTCGAGCACACGCAGGAGTACCAGACGTGGTGGAACGGAGAAAACGGCCGCGTTTATTTCTACCAGTCCGAAATGCCCTACGATCCGCCGGATCAGCCGAGCTGGATGCGCGGTTCGGTAAACGGCTATCCATCGTACAAGGTTTCCGACAACGTGAGGACGCACGAGGCCCGGGGACTCGGCGTGTATTCGGTGTTTCACAACAACGTGGCCTCCGAAAACGCCTACGAAGTGCCGATGAACGCGCCGGGAATCAAGATGCATCACCTGGTGACCCAGAAGCTCGGCGGCGGTGAAATCACCCACGTGATCAATACGACGGGCGGCACGGCATCGTCGAGCGTGCTTGATTATCCGTAAGACTAAAAGCCCGCAGGGACGGGGGTACCCGTCCCTGCGGCGTACCTATGCACCTGAGCATGAAGCCTCCCGGTTCGCCCACCTGCTGTTAGTTGGGAATGACGTCACACGATCTGCCGCCATCCCGCTCACACCAAGCACTTCTTATAGCCCCGGTAAAATCCGCGATTTATGCTCACAACAATGTGAATAATCCGCAAAAAAAGCTATTTTGTATTACGTTCTGATCCCGACTTTTCCGGTTTCGTACGTGCTCTCGATACATCCTATTCATGCCCTCATCGTTTTCTTTCAATCCCCGGAGCACGGAGAATCGATATTTCGAAATTTGTCGTCACCAACCATTTTCCCGCCAAGGAGGAACCATGAAGTATCCGGTACCGGTCCGGTTTTCTCTCACCACCCTTTTTTTTGTGGCAACAACTCTCTGTGCCGACCCCTGGAAGCTCGACCTGAATGCAAACCTCACCACGGGAGTCAACTCCTACAGCAACAACTGGGTGGGCGGAGAGGCCGGTTCCTTCACCTGGGCCGCGCAGTTTCTGGGAGTCGCCGAAAAGCAGATGATAAAGCAGCTCAACACGAAAACCACGCTCAAGCTCCAGTTCGGCCAGACCGAGGTGCAGAACAAGGAGACCAAGCAGTGGGGCTCGCCGCAGAAATCGAGCGACCTCATCGACGGCGAGGAACTGCTGCGCCTGACGCTCGACGCCTGGGTGGACCCGTTTTTAAGCGTGCGCGCCATCAGCGAATTTCTTGACGGAAGCGATACGTCGTTCGTGCGCTATTGCAATCCGGTCGAGGTGACGGAAGCGCTCGGCGCAAGCCGCGCCCTGGTGAAAAACGACCTGATCGGCTGGAATACCCGCCTCGGCGCGGCCGCGCGGCAGCTTGTCGACCGACACCACCTGGACGCCGCCGCCACGGCCAGGACAACCGACGTCACCAGCGACGGAGGGCTCGAACTGGACATGGATTTGAAGGCAAACAACAAGGCAAAGTGGGTCGAATTCCTCAGCACCCTGCGCGTGTACGAGGCGCTTGCAAGCTCGAAGGCGAACGCATTCAAGGGCGCGAGCGCCGAAAACGACTGGCGTTACCCTCACGTAAAATGGGAAAACACCCTTACTCTCACGTTCGCGAAGTATCTGATGCTCAATCTGTCGGCGTTTCTGTATTACGACAAGGACATCAGCAGTGACGTGCGGATCAAGGAGACCTTTACCGCGGGGCTGACGTATACGTATTCGAAGAAGTAGCTTGTCGGAGACCGTCCCGGGCGTCAAAAGCGGAAGTACTTCCCGTTTGGCGCCACCGGTACAGACGCTCATGGAAGGGATTCCGTGGAATTACGAGTTCTTCGACCCGCTCGATTTTCTTGCGAGAGGTTGCGCGGCACATTCAGAACCGGGGCGAACATCACATACGGCATTACACTGGTAATCCCAATATAAGAATCGTCGGATGAGGAGTGCAAGCGCGTCTTCGAAAAAGCAAATTTTTAAATAAGAAGTAGGCGGGTCTGTCGAATCGCGAAGCGGGCTTTTGTGAAATTAGTGTCAATTTCCGCTTGCCTTTCCCCCGTACCATATTCCATTTTTAATACCCTTTTTTCAAACAGTACCGGATACTTTCTTCAGCATATTTGCAGCCGGTTTCTCCGGCTGCCGACGAGGATGTGATGGGCATACTACTCTTTCTCCTGCTGTTTCCCGCCGCAATGTCCCTGGTCTTTGCCGTCCTGCCGCCCAACGCCTTCCGGAACACGCTCGTGCGCGTGAGCGCGTTGCTCATCGCAGCCGGCTCGGTATGGCTTGCGGTGGCGTTCAACGGACAGGGATACCAGTCGTTCAAAGTCGAATTTCCCCACCTCGACATGATTTTTTTCGGCGGCGAGATGCTCCTGTCGCTGTTCCTCCTATATAAATGCATCGGCATCAAAAAACACGAATGGTACATACCGGTTCTGATACTGGTTCAGGCCGGAATAATGGCCTACTGCGAATTGTCGGGCGCGATGCCCGAAGTCGAAAACGCGTTATATATAGACAGTTTTTCCATTATAATGGCGCTCATCATCGGCATCGTGGGCAGTCTCATCTCCCTCTACGCCGTCAGTTACATGCGTGACTACCATCACCATAACCCGCAGATGAAGGACAGGCAGCGGAGCTTTTTCTTCATAGTGTTCTTTTTCCTGTCGGCGATGTTCGGCGTGGTGTTCGCGAACAACCTCGCGTGGCTGTACCTGTTCTGGGAAATAACCACGCTTTCGTCGTTTATTCTCATCGGATATCCCAAAACCGAAGAGGCCACGAGGAACGCGTACCGCGCCCTCGGCCTTAACCTGTTGGGCGGACTCGGGTTTGCCTGCGGCATTCTCTATCTCGTCAAGTTTTTGGGCCAGCCCACCATTGATCTTAACCAGATACTCACCATGGGCAGGCTTGATTCGGGACTCGTGATGATTCCCATAGTCCTTATCTGCTTCGCCGGAATCGCGAAATCGGCCCAATTGCCGTTTTCCTCATGGCTGCTCGGCGCCATGGTCGCTCCCACGCCGGTGTCGGCGCTTCTGCATTCGAGCACCATGGTGAAGGCCGGGATTTTCATAATCATCAAGTTCGCGCCCGTTCTCCAAGGTACCTGGGCGGGCTACTTCCTCGCGCTCGTGGGCGCGGTCACGTTCCTCATCACCTCGATAATCGCCGTGACGCAGAGCAACGCCAAGCGCGTTCTTGCGTATTCTACCATAGCCAACCTCGGACTCATCGTCGCGTGCGCGGGGGTGGGAACACCGCAAACCCTGTGGGCCGCGGTCCTACTCACCATCTTCCATGCCGTGTCCAAGGGGCTACTGTTCCTCGGCGTGGGCTCCATCGAACACAAGATAGGCAGCCGAGACATAGAGGACATGGGCGGGCTCATCGTGAACCGCCCCGGCCTCGCCGTGGTGATGATCGTGGGCATCCTTGGAATGTTCCTCGCACCGTTTGGAATGCTCATCAGCAAGTGGGCCTGTCTCGAGGCATTTGTCAACGTCAAGTATACCCCGCTCCTCGCAGTGCTCCTGGCCTACGGAAGCGCTCCCACCATGTTCTTCTGGACAAAGTGGCTGGGTAAAATAGTGAGCGTTTCGGGCGACGCCAAGAAAGGGGAGGGCGCGGTACCGGGCGACGAATGGACCGCGTTGTGGTTCCTGGCGGCGGCGACGGTGGCGACCGCGGCCCTGTTCCCGTTGATCTCGTGGGCGTCGGTCTCTCCCTACGTATCGGGCCTGTATCATGTCGAGGACGCGGCCGCGGGCCTGACGCAGGGGAATATCATCATCATGTCGATTCTGCTCGGACTCATGTTGCTCATGCCGCTCGCGTTTCTTGCCTATCCGAAAAAAAACAAATACGTTTCCCGGTATCTGGCGGGCGCCAACCTGGATCAAGGCGACTCATTTACGGGCGCTATGGGCGCGACCCAGCACGCCACGCTCCGCAATTATTATCTGTCCGGCTTCTTTAGCGAAAAGAAACTTACGGTCGCGGGAATCGTCCTGTCGATCTGCCTCATCGTAACGATGTTCTCGGTGGTGAAAATATGAAATCAGCAATCGCGATTCTCGCATGGGTGATTCTTGCCCCGATAGCGGGCGGACTTCTTGCCGGCGTCGACCGAATCATAACCGCGCGCATGCAGTCGCGCGTGGGGCCGCCGCTGCTCCAGCCGTTCTACGACGTGCTCAAGCTGTTCGGCAAGCAGGGGATAGTGGTGAACGCGTTCCAAAATTTCTACATGATTTGCTTCCTCGTGTTCGTCGTCGTGACCGGCTGTTTGTTTTTCTCCGGCGGCGATCTTCTGCTCACGATATTCGCGCTCGCCGTGGCGGGCGTGTTTTTCGCGCTCGGTGCGTTCTCGCCCAATTCTCCTTACTCGAACATCGGCGCGGAGCGCGAACTGCTCCAGATGATGGCCTACGAGCCCGTGCTCATCATCATGGCGATCGGGATGTACATGGTGACCAAGAGCTGGCACGTCGACGAGATCGCGGGATTCCACAATCTTCTTGTCGGCTACCTGCCCGGCGTGTTCGTCGCGCTTCTGTTCGTGCTCACCATCAAGCTCCGCAAGTCGCCGTTCGACCTCTCCACCTCACACCACGGCCACCAGGAACTGGTGAAGGGCGCCACCACCGAGTTCGCCGGCCCCGCGCTCGGCGTCATTGAGCTGGCGCACTGGTACGAAAACGTCCTGCTCATGGGGTTCGTCTACCTTTTCTTCGCGTCCAACTGGATCGCGGCAATTTCTGCCGTAATCGTCACGTATTTCCTTGAGATTTTCATCGATAACACCTTCGCGCGTCTCACCTGGCGTTTTACCGTAAAATCGTCGTGGATCGTCGCCGGAGTCTTCGGGGTGGTGAATCTTTTTGTCGTCGCTTTTCTGATTAAATGAGGCCAGCAATGAGCTATCTCAAGAAATCGCCGTGGATCATCCATTACGACGGATCGAGCTGCAACGGGTGCGACATCGAGGTGCTTGCCTGCCTCACGCCGCTGTACGACGTGGAGCGGTTCGGCATCATCAACACGGGCAACCCCAAGCACGCCGACGTCTTTCTCATCACCGGTTCAATCAACGAGCAGAACGTCGAGGTCGTGCGCAACATCTACAACCAGATGCCCGACCCCAAGGTGGTCGCCGCCATCGGCATCTGCGCCACGAGCGGCGGCATTTTCCGTGAGTGCTACAATGTCAAGGGCGGCGTCGACACCGTGATACCGGTCGACATCTACATACCCGGCTGCGCCGTGCGCCCCGAGGCGATCATCGACGGCGTCGTCGCGGCGCTCGGCGTGCTCGAAAAGAAGGCCGCCGCGCTCAAGTCAATGAAAGCGAGTGCATGATGGTACACGCCGAAGAACAATCCCTCGAAACGGTCGACACGGGAGTCCTCGTCCAAAAGGCGGCGCGGATGAAGGCCGACGGCTGGCGGCTGGTGCAGATTTCCTGTCTCGCCAAGGACGCCTACGAAATCACCTACACCTTCGACAAAGACTACGCGTGCGCGCACGTCCGCGTGCGGCTTCCGCTCGACGCCCCAGAACTCCCGAGTATAACCGGCGAATACTTCGCGGCGTTCACCTACGAAAACGAGTTGCACGACCTCTTCGGCATCACCGTGAAGGGGCTCGCGCTCGATTTCGGCGGCAAATTTTACAAGCTTTCCGTTCCCACGCCCTTCGCACCGAAACCTCAACAACCGGCAAAGTGAACATGGCTACCCGTACCGTCGTCCCGTTCGGCCCCCAGCACCCGGTTCTTCCCGAGCCCATCCACCTCGATCTCGTGCTCGAAGACGAGAAGGTGGTGCAGGCGATCCCGTCCATCGGCTTCATACACCGCGGACTGGAAAAGCTCGTGGAAAAAAAGGACTTCCTCGAAATGACCTACGTCGCGGAGCGCATCTGCGGCATTTGCAGCTTCATCCACGGGCAGGCCTACTGCCAGGCAGTCGAGACCGTGATGAAGATAGACGTCCCCGAGCGCGCGCTGTACCTCCGCACCATATGGGGGGAGATGTCGCGTATCCACAGCCACCTTTTGTGGCTTGGACTGTTCGCCGACGGGTTCGGGTTCGAAAGCCTTTTCATGCATTCGTGGCGCGTGCGCGAAAAACTGCTCGACATCATCGAGGAAACCACGGGCGGCCGTGTGATTTTCGGCACCGCAAAAGTCGGCGGAGTGCGCCGCGACATCGAGAACCTCACGCTCAAACGCATCGAAGGCGAGCTTAAAACCATAGAAAAAATGAGCCGTGAAATGACCGACGTCTTCAAGAACGACGCCTCGGTGAAACGCAGGACCGTCGGCATCGGCGTATTGTCCAAGGAAGACGCGATAGCGCTCGGCGCGGTGGGGCCCACGCTCCGCGGCAGCGGCGTGGCGCAGGACATGAGGAAACTCGGCTATGCCGCGTATCCGAACATAAGCTGGGAGCCCGTGGTGGAGACGGGGTGCGACTGTTACGCGCGGTGCATGGTGCGCTGCCGCGAGGTGCACGAATCGTTCTCCATGATTTACCAGGCCATCGCCAAGATTCCCGACGGCCCGGTCGACGTGAAAGTGACCGGCGCCCCTTCCGGGGAATACTTCGCGCGCGTGGAACAGCCGCGCGGCGAGGTAATCTATTATGTCAAAGGAAACGGTTCAAAGAACCTCGAGCGCTTCCGCGTGCGCACGCCCACGTTCGCCAACGTCCCGCCGCTCGTCAAGATGCTCGGCGGATGCGAGCTTGCCGACGTGCCCGTGATTGTGCTCTCCATAGACCCCTGTATCAGCTGTACGGAGCGGTAGCCATGTCGCCATTGTCGTTTGCAAAAGTGATTTCCCGAAGCGTGCTGTCGCGCCCCGCGACGCGTCTGTATCCTTTTGAAAAACGGCCTTTTTTCAAGGCCACGCGCGGGGCGGTCGCCATCGAAATCGAGAAGTGCATCCTCTGCGGCATCTGCCAGAAGCGCTGTCCCACCGACGCCATCATCGTGACGAAGGCGGCGGGGGACTGGCAGATAAACCGCCTGCGCTGCATCTCCTGCGGCGCCTGCGTGGACGCTTGCCCCAAGAAGTGTCTTCGCCTCGAAAATGCCTATTCCCCCGCCGTGGTGCAGAAAGGCGCCGACGACAAGTTCCACCAGCCGTCGAAACCGGGAATGGGCGAGACCCAGGCCTGATTCCAGCCCGCGTTTTGCGGCTTCACGATAGCCGCCCCGATGTTTGACGAGGGTGAATTCCGCGTCGTATCACCGTCAGAATTTCATTCCCACCCGTACCGCGATGAACCTTTTGGGGACGAACGTCCCTTCCTGTTCCATGATGTCCGCGTTGGTGAGGTTGAGTCCATCGATTCCGAGCCATGCTTTCCAGTACTCGATTTTGATGGATGCATCGGTGCGGAAATAGGAGGGGATGGAGACGTATACCGGCGACAAATCCTCGGGGTTTGGAAGAACCTGCGTTCCGTTGAGTATGTTTCCTACCGCGACCTGCCAGTCAAGGTATTCCCTGGCGCTTTCATAGTTTTCGAGGAGGGACGCGCTCACGGTGATTGGGCCGAAAGACTTTTGGAGAAAGATTCCGGCGTTTGCGGCATGCTCCGGAATATAATCGAGCGGGCCGCGCATCCGCTCGTTTTCCGATTTTGTATAGGTATAATTTAAAAACGCCGTTCCCCAGCGGGGGATTTTCAATTCAACCGACGCCACCGCCCCGGCCGACCAGGCATTCTGGATGTTCCGGTGGCTGAAAAGCGCGTTCGTCAAAAGGTCCTGGACGTATTTGCTCACGACCTTCTGCGTTATCAGATCGTTCATGTTGTTGTAAAAACCGGTTGCGCGGACGCTCACCAGTTTCCCTATTTCGAGTTCCGGGCCGCCGTCGACGGTCCAGATGTACTCCGGCTTGAGGGACGGGTTCGAAACGAGCGTGGTGCTGGAATTTATCGGCATGTCGGGAAGGTACAGCTCGCCGAGCGACGGGGCACGGAACGCCCTTCCCGCGGAGAGCTTGAGCCGAAAACGGTCGTTTTGCTTGTACACAAGTCCAAACTTGGGCGACAGGGCCGTTCCAAACACGGAGTTGTAGTCGAGCCGGGCGCCGACGATTCCCACAAAGCGGCCGGCGTGGAATTCGTCCTGCAGGTAAATGCCGCCGTTGACCATTGAGGTGTTCACGCTGTCCGGGTGGTTGTCGGCGCTGTCGGGCGATGGGAGCAGTTCGCCGGTAACGGGGTCGCGGTGAGGGCCGAAATCGATGACGTTGTCGAGCACGTCGAAACCGGCGGTCAGCGTGTTGCGCGTCCCTAGTTTGAGAATTGCCTGCGCATCGAGGTCGAAGTCGTTCGATTGCGACGTCCATACGCTCCCGACGTTGATTGCAGAGGAGTCCGTGACGGGACGCTGGCTCTGGAACCTTCCCGTAAGCCCGCCCATATACCCCGACACCTTGAGATCGAACGACGGCGTGACGTTCATCTTGAACGACGGTCCGACGAGGAATTTCCTGCCGAACGTCGACACGGCCAGCTTAGGGTGGCCGAATTCGGTCATGCCGAGGCCCAGCTTGCTGTCGAAGTACCGCGCCTGGAGCGACAGCGTCGCCCTGCCCGACAAGGCGTATCCGAGCTTTCCAAAGAACCTCCGGTCGTAATACCCGTAGTTTTCGGTGCCGGTCTTTCGATCATGGTTTTCCACCGGCGCCGAAGCCGAGTCCCTGCCGACCCAGAAATGGTCGACCGAGTCCCGTCCGGTCCAGTTGTCGATTCCCCTCGCCGCCGCGTTGACAAGCAGAGAAAACCTGCCTTTCGACACGCCGCACTCCCCGTCGACGTCGTAGAAATCATCCCAGCCCGAGGCGGAGACGCCGCCGTGCCACCCGGGAGAGGGGGTTTTGGTGATGATGTTCACCACGCCGCCGAACGCATTGGGCCCGTACAATCCTGAATAGGGGCCTTCAACCACCTCCACGCGTTCTATCGATTCGAGCGGGACCTCGTTGAGGATGAGGAATGGCGTGCCGGCGGCGTTGGTCGGGATTCCGTCGACGAGGATGAGCGTACGCGACCCGGCCGTGGCTGCCGGCACGCCTCGCAGGTTGATGTTGGTGGACACGCCTTCACCCATGCCGACGGAACGCTGCACCTGCAGGCCGGGCTGGTAGAGCAGAATGTCGCTTATGTTGTTCGCGGGGGAGGCCTCTATCCGTTCCCGCGGAACCACGAACACGGAGGCCGGGTTGTCCTTGATTGAGCGGAGCGTACGCGTGCCGGTCACGACCATTCTGTCGAGCAAGGCGACGCTGTCCCGGCGGGCGGAGCTTACCGCGTTAGAAACGCTGTCGGCGGGAAGACCGGGCGGCGAATCTGCGGTCCCGCCTGCATACGTCGATACGGCAGGGTTTCCCATGAACGCCGCGAACCAAACCCATGCGGCCGCCGTGGGGAGGCCTCGCGGATTCGAAAACGGAATCATTTACGATGCTTTCTTCCGAGAGGCCTTTACGCGCGTGGCGGAAATGCGGGAAAGCTGTTCGAGGTGTGTTTCGGAGCGGGCCACCGATTCGTAGAACACGACGAGGGGCGCGATGTCGGCACTCTTGCGTTTCGCGAGAAACGTACGCAGTTTCCCCATGCCGATTTCCCTTGGGTTGCCCTTGTGCCTGGTGAGATAGTCGGATAGGACGGAACGGTACGAGGAGACGTCCGGCGCAGGCAGGTTTCTTTTTTGCAGCTCGGCGCCGAACTTGGAAAGCCAAAGGTCGCGCCATTCGCCCGCGGAGGTTATTTTCCTGTATTCCATGGTCGGAGCATTCCTGTCGTTAGAGAAGCCTGCGTCATGACGGCAGGCGCGCCGGTTCGCGCGTCGCCGCGAAGCTATCTGTCAACCGACCGGAGCGCGCCGTTCATGGAGGAATCGGCGGTCCGGGCGGACTGTTCCATCACCTTCCGCACATGATCCGGTATTTGGGGGAGGTACTTTACCGTGTCGCCCCTTCCGGTCGTGAGAACGTCGTTAACGCCTTTTGGTACGGTGGTGAGGCGGGTAACGTAGAGGCCGACGGCGACAACGCCCGCGAGGCCGACGACGAGAAGGAGAAATTTGGGCATGGGGCCCTCCGATAGGTCATCGAAATTTCAAGGCGCCGGCCGACACGATCGAATCCGTGGAAACATCCGGTGGATTCCATCGACCGCGGAACCGCGGTTCCGCGGTTTAGCTTCTCGTACTCAATTCCAGCAGATTCGTCCTTTTCGCCGCCGAGATATTGTATACAAACACGAGTGATTTCCGCTTGTGATCGTATGTTTGCCGCCGCTGTTCGGGCAGAGCCTTGATGTCGGCTTTCTTGAAACCGAGCTTGGAAAACCAGTCGGCCGTCTGGGTGGTGAGTACGAACACCCGCCGCAGTTTCATCCGCGAGGCTTTTTCCAGCAGGTACGACACTATTTTTTGGCCGATGCCGAAGCTCGCGTATAAATCGTCGACCGCTATCCCCGCTATCTCGGCCTGGCGGCCGGGATACCGGTGGAGCGCTCCGCAGCCGTGCACGGTGCCGTCTACCTCGTACACCGCAAAGTCTTCGAGCCGCTCCTCGATGTCCTGGGCGGTGCGCTGCACAAGAACGCCTTTGGCGATGGACGGCTCCATGAGCTGCAGCACTTCCGGAACGTCGGCGTGGTTCATGGGCCTGATGTTCTCGTGCTGGTTGGCGTAGACCATGGTGCCGAGGCCCCGGTTGGAGAATATCTCCTGGAGAATCATCCCTTCCACTTTGCCGTCGACGATGTGCACCCGTGAGACGCCGTTTTTGCACGCCCGGCAGGCCAGCGAAATAAGCTCGAATCCCGGTTTCGCCTCCGCGCCGTCGTTCAATGCCTCGAACTCTTCGGCTTCGGCGAGGGTGAACTGCGAAACGATGCCGTCGCTCGAAACGTATACGCTCTTGGGTATGGTGAATCCCTTCGCCCTGATTCCGCCGATCCGAGTGACAAAAAACAGCTTTGCGGCGCCGAGTTCGGTGGCAATGGTGTAGGCGAGTTCGTTGGAAGAAAGATTGTACGGTTTACCCTGCGCGTTCCAGCCGATATTTGGGAAAATGGGCACCAGGCCCTCGTTGAGCACGTTGTTGATGATGCCGGTTTCGAGCGTTTCGACGATGCCGGAACTCTGGTAGTCCACGCCGTTCCGCACGCCGATGCTCCGCGCCCGCACCCAGTTGCCTATCACGGCGTTCGTCCGGTTTTCGGCGAGCATGGTCATCACCCTGTTCGACACGTCGAACGCGGCCATCTTGATGAATGGAATCGAATCCGGCGTTGAAATCCGGATGCCGTTCACCACGTCGAACCTGACGTTATAGGTGTTGAGGATATCGTCGATCCTGTCCTTGGCGCCGGGCACGAGCACGATCCTGATTCCCATGTGATGCAACAGGGCGATGTCCTTGATGAGCGCGGGAAACAACGGATCGCCCAGGAGGCTCCCATCGAGCTTGATCACGAAGGTCTCTCCCCTGAACCTGGTGATATAGCTGAACGCCTGCCGGATTGTTTCTACCTGTTCCTTGAGCTGCTTTTTGTCCATGGTGCGAATGGCTTTCTTCATTTGCGTCGTCTGGACGGCTTGCCCGAAACTCATCGCCGCTTTCTTTACAATATACGATATAGAGACCGGCGTTGTCAGCTACAATCGCCGATACGAAAACAGGACGTAATCGCGGCATGCACGCACGCTCGCGTCGGCGCGACCATGTCTTTCGTTAACCGCTTGATATTGGATACCGCTATGGGAGCCGTCTGTTGACACAGGAAACGCGGTGTTGTATAATTCGAATTACGTCGGAACCGTAGACAGGCGTATTTTCTTTGTCGTCCCCGCGATTCGGGTGGAATCGCGGATGGTACCGAGACCCTTCACGGTCCGCGTTCGTCAAAGGGGCAAAAAATGGCACGTTCGGACGGCAAATCGGATCCGCTGATAAGCCTGTCGGAAACCACCAAGGAATCGAACAAATTCTACTCCATCCTGCTTGACGCAAGCACTTCGGACATTTCGGAAAGCACCTACGACATCGCCGAACGCATCCTGAGGGGCGAAACCGAGAACGCCGGGGCCGCGTTAGAACACCTCTGGTCCCTCAAGAAGGCGATGCGGAACGAAAACGAAATCGAAACCGTTGCCCAGCTCATCACGTATTACCAGAAGAAGATGGATATTGTCCGGAGCAAGGAAGAGCATATCAAAAAGGTGAGCAGGGACTCGCGCGGCCTGCTCGACGAAAAACGAAGGCGTGATTCCGAAAGCAAGGCAATAGCGAAGGAAATTACGGAAGCTGAGGAACAACTCGCCGGTCTCACCGCGAAACTTGAAACGCTCCGGACCAAACAGCGCGAGTTTGCGCTGGCGGACGCGCAGGCGAAGAAAGAGCTCGAGGTGAACGAAAACGAGGTGGTGAGCGGATTGTACGAGATTATCCTTTCCCAGGCCGAAGAGGAAAATCCCGTTGAGAAGTTCACCCGGAAGCTCAAAAATCGCATCGCCGACCCCGCCGCAAAGGAACCCGTACCCGCCGAGAACGCGGCAACCGCCGCGGAGCGGGAGGTTGGGGCGGCATTGCGGGAAGCGCGCAAGGAGCAGCCGTCGGCCGACGCTCCAATCGACGTGGATATCCTGGAGTCAGATAAGGAGAAAACCTCGTCGTTTTCGATTGAGGCGCTCCGGAAGGCCGGAGACCTTGACGCGCGCAACGGCGGCTATAAGAATTTTCCCGAGCCTGAACCGCCCCCGTTCCCGAAATCGGTGGTGAAGACGGGCAAAGGCCGCGTCATAGGCGAGTACTTCTACGATCCCAAGGCGGCAAAGGAAAAACGGCACTACATTTATAATTCACGGTTCCTGCTCGATGCCCTCACGCGCTCGCTCTCGGTTCTTACCGAGACGGTTGATCTGGCGGCCCAAGCCGAGCTTCTCCAGGTCATCCGCGACGTCTATAAACGGACGGCCGAAAGCACGGCCATGCACCTGGCGGTGTCGACGAGCGAAATCCTCAACGAAAACACGCTCAAGGCGTTGTGGAGGAACGTCAAGGCCCTCGATTTCGCCGAGGCGTCGCGTTTCCGCGGGCGCCTGGACGCCAAAATGAACGCCCTGCGATACAACTACTTCGTCATGCTCAGGGAACAGATGAGCCGGCATGTATCCAGCTAAGCGCACGTTTCTTGCGAGTCCGATAACGTCAACGAGAATCGCCGCGCTCACGGTGCTGTGCGCGCTCGTCGCCGGTTACGCGGCGCCGCGAACCGTGGTACACAAAAAAGCAGCCAAGCCGAAAGCTTCCGCCGCGGTTCCGGCCGCAAAACCGGTTCAAGCCAGGCCAACGCGGTCCGCCGCAAAACGCGATACCTCGGTGGTTGCAACCGATACGGGTACCCGGGGCAAGCGGCCCGATTCCACGGCGCCGGCCGCCGCGTCGCCGCGCCGTGATGACTCCGTATTTGCAAAACTGTCCCCGACCCAGGACACGGCTCGGGCGGCCGTGACCGTTTTGGACACACTTGGAGAGTATCCGTCCGCAAAAAACGACATGGGTAAGGCGTCCGTTCCGGAACAGACCGTCGGAAAGGTCTCCGCAACCGCAAAGTCGGGAAAACGCGGTTTGCTTTCCATCTCCGTTCCCCTGCGAGGCGCGCGCTTCCCGTATCGCAGCCCGCCGGTTCTTTTGGCCGTCGCCGCCGCCGCGTTTGCGGCGACCGTTGCCGTGGTGTTGTCCGTAAGAAACCGCAGGGACAAGCGACGATTTCTTACGACCACGAGGCTTTCGGTGATGGACAAGGAAGTCCAACGGGCGTGCCGGTACGTCGAACAGCATTATGCCGATCCCGGCCTGACTCCCCAAAGCATATGCGAGGTGCTCGTCACCGGCGAGTCGTTTCTCGAAGTTCTCATGGAGCGCAACCTCGGCATGAGACTCTCTGATTTCATCACACACGTGCGGATCAACGGCGCAAAAAAACTGCTTGAGAAGAATCCCGCGGTGTCGAAGGAATCGGCGGCCGTGGCGTCGGGCTTTTCCAACGTAGGGGAGTTCGACGAGGCGTTCGGAAAGGCTACGGGCGTATCGTTCGACTCGTACCATCGTCCGGACGAGGCAGGCGCGTGATATCGAACTTGGAGCAGGATCGATGCAGACAAAACCAGTACCGTTTGCCGCGATGATAGCGGTGCTCGCCGTCTTCCAAGCAACAAAAGCCGCCGTGCAGGAACCGACCTTTTCCGAATGGCATACCCTGGCCCAGGTCGAGACGCTCGACGTGTTTTTTAAGGACAGGCCCGTGGGACGGCTGGTTCACGCGGTATCTGCGCTCGACGGCACACAAACAATCGTGAGCGCGACGGCGTTGTCGGTTGCCGGCAGGGACGCCGGTGTCGGCTCGCTGGATATCTTCGAACAACGCGTCTACGGCGCCGACGGCCGGCTCCGCAGCGCGCGACAGACGCTCAAATCCGCGAGCGGAACAAACAAGTGGTCGCTTTTCAAAAGTCCACAGGGATGGCGCCTGAACGTTGAGACCGGCGGCGAGGCCACGGCGCGCATCATCGACGATTTCAACGAAAGCCTTGTCCCGACACTCGAAATGACGAAAAAGCTCAAGCGCATGTTGATCGCGACTGGAGAAACGTGGCGCGACACGCAGATCGAACTTGTTTCAGGCAAAATCGTTACAAACCTCTACAGGTGCACCTCCGTTGATACCATCGGAAAGATCGTAACTTTCGACGTCACGGACAACATTACGGGCAGACACCAGACGTGGCTTATCGACGCATCCGGAAAGACGGTGTTGCAGGAAATCGAGGGTATCTTCGTCGCCAAGCGCGCGGTTCGGGCGGAAAGGGGCGCGAAAAAAGACGAATCCGGCGGCACCGATTTGAGCGACCTCATATCGGTTTCCGCATCCAGGCCCGCCGCCGTAGGCGAGCGGATCGCGGTGGTGCTTGGGCCCGGCGACTCGCTCGACGCCACGGTAGCGCCGTTTTACAAACAAAATGGAAACCACTGGGTGCTCACGGCGGCGCGCTGCACGTGCGCATCGACGGCTTCCGCCGATACGTCGCAGGCGGTTTTCACGCGGCCCACCGCAACGCTTCAATCGGATCATCCATCCATCGCGCAGCTCGCCCGCAGGCTCACGGGAACCCAAAACGACCCCTGCGCGATTACGCAAACGCTTAATCGCTACGTGTTCCAGTCGCTCGAAAAAAGAGCGACCGCGACCTTTTCAAACGCGCTGGAGACGCTTAAAGCGGGGTTTGGAGACTGCGGCGAGCATGCGGTGCTTCTGGCGGCATTGCTGCGAAGCCGCGGAATTCCGGCGCGCGTCGTGCTCGGGTTGATATATGTAGGGGGGAAGAAAGCGTACGCCGGCCATGCATGGGTGATGGTCTGGACGGGTTCGTGGGTCTTTGCCGATCCCGCCTTCGGGGTGTTTCCCGCGTGCTGGGACAGGGTGCCGCTTATCATAGACGATTCGGGCCAAAACGCCGTGAACCTGATGAAGCTTATAGGCAGGATAAAAATCGAATACGTCGCGGATAAATAGAAACGGCAGACGGCGGGGGAGCAAGAACGGGGGGGGGGGCAAGTAGGACGATGTAAAAAAAATGTGAGGTGGAAACAATTGGAACCGTAACTAAAATAGTGTGGAACATGTAAAAGAGGAAAAATGGAGCCTCCATCGGTAAGAGAAAAAGAATACTTTCTCAGATTAGTAGCTTAAGGAATGGTTTGTTTTTGAGAGAACGCAATGAGTATTTCAGAATTAATGATTCAATTAGAGAACGCCTATAAGAGTATTACAGGTAAAAATTTTGATTTTTTCGTAAATGCTGGTTTGGCAAAAACAGAATGCACGACATGCCAACTCTTTTTCGATAATTGTTCTGGAAATGTTGACTTATTCGAACATCAATTCATAATCGACTATCTTAAAGACAACCCTCCTAAAGGCGATATTGAACAATTCAAAATAGATGTTAGAGATTTTTTCAAAACATACGGTGAACTCATCTATAACAAGGAAACTCAATATCTCAAACTTAGCGCACAAGTTTATGTAGATTTGTTTGTGAATCGGTATGTGGCGGCCGGAATTTCAGAACCTAAGTTACCCCCCGAATGTGCCAATGGTGATTTCTGCTTAGATTTAGCTTCCGGTTTTAATTACATCGATTTCCTTGAAAATCTAAATCCATCGACATCGTATTTCTTAATCGATAAATCGTATTATACTTGCGAATGTCTTAAGTACAAAATCAACAAATTGGGGTTAAAGAATATTGAAATTTACTGTGGGTGTGTCAAAGGTTTTGACACTTCAATAATTAAAAACCATACAGTCTCAGCCATAAGAGCTAAAAACATATTGGCATACATTCCAGATTTTTATGATCATATTGATAAGTACAAGAAAATTATTTGTGAAAATGGACACTTTGTATTTCAAGAGAGCATACGTTCATGCGCTATGAACATACACCTTTCTAACAAGGATAGATATTTTTGTAATGGGTGGGATTCTACTCTAGAAATAGGTAGCAATCAGAAAGACCCATTGTGTCTTCACACATTAGTATACAAAAAGGTCAATAATGACAATCAACAGCGTTAAGGATGCCATAGCTTCGCAACAGCACCTGTACAGCGAACTGGCGTATTTATAATTCATTTTCGCAAAACTGAAATAGTATATTTTTCTAATCGACTCATACTTGCGATTCGCTTGATTTCTTTCGGGTTAAACATACATATTCCGGCTCGCCCGTGATGATGGCCGCGGCGTGCCGTTACGGAACGGCGGATTAGGACATCCAAGGAACAAAGGAGCTTACATGGAGTTCATTACGAAGCTGTTGCATGCTTTCAGCCCGCAGTCCGATGCGTTTTTGTTCATGTGGGCGATTCTCGTAACCGGGGTGTTCGCCTTGTCGGTCATCATAGAGCGGTTCATTTATCTGCAGACGAAGTCGGGACGTAAATCCGAATCGTTCATCAGGGATATTTTGCAGAACATCCAGAAGGACGACGTCGACTCCGCGGTCGGGATATGCGAAAAAGGCAAACGGATGGCGCTCGCGAACGTCATCAAGGCGGGGCTTGACGAGGCGAATACCGGCGCGGAGCGCATCCGTAACGCCATCGACGAGGCGATGCTGAAAATCATCCCGCTGCTTGAAAAACGCACCGGGTATCTCGCGGTAATCGGCAACGTGGCGACGCTTTTGGGACTGCTCGGCACGGTGTACGGTCTCATCATGTCGTTCGCCGCAGTGGGCCGCCCCGGCATCGACGCGGCGCAAAAGTCCGAACTGCTCGCCTCCGGTATCGCCACCGCCATGAATTCCACCTTCACGGGATTGTCGGTCGCAATCACTTCGATCATGGTGTACGCGTTCATGAAGGCAAAAACGCAGAAGATAATCGACGAACTCGATGAATATTCGGTACGCGTGCTCAACGCCCTTATAGAGAAATCGTTCAAGACGCACAAGTACCACATCAGCGCTGCGCAACTCAAGGAAGGCGTTGGCCTTCATATAACGCATAACAACATCAAAATTTTCACCGACAACAAGCTCATAAAGGAAATAAACATCTAAGGGCTCAAGTTCAAACCGTGGCGCATTTTACCGTCAACCGTCAACTCATGAAACTTTGATATGGGTATTTTCGGCGAACTGCTTAGATGTTTTCTGCCGTCGCACGACGCCTTCGTGTTCATGTGGCTGCTCGCGGCGCTCGGGCTTTCGGCCGTCATGGTCACCCTGGAGCGCTGGCTTTCCACCAACAGCCGCACCGATTACGACGCCGCAAGTCTGTTTACGCGCATCAAGCGTCTCATTGAGGACAAAAACCTCGACGAGGCGTATCGTATCTGCGCGTCGGGCGAACATCGGGCCCTGCCGCGCATCCTTGGAGCGGGCATAAAAAAGGCACAGGTCGAGCCGCATCTGGTGGAAGGCGCCATGGGGGAGGAATCGACCCACATGGCCGCGGCCATGGAAAAACGCCTTTCCCTGCTCGTGATGTTCAGCAACGTGTCCACGCTCCTGGGGCTTTTGGGGACCGTGTTCGGTCTCATCATGTCGTTCGCCGCTGTTGGAAAACCAGGCGTCGCCGCCGTTGAAAAATCCTCACTGCTCGCGGCGGGTATTTCGACGGCCATGAATTCGACGCTCGTAGGACTATCCATCAGCGTGCCGTGCATCATGGCCTACGCGTTCCTGCGCGCCCGCGTCGACCAGGCGCTCGTGGAGGTGGACCGGTACGCCGTCGCCATCCTCAATCTTCTCAACCCGCCCACGGGTGAACAGAAAAAGCTCAACTCGCTCATCCGCAGGTCGGGCGAGGAGGAAGTCGCGGACACCGACGTGACGCCGATGCTAAACCTCATGGTGATGCTCATCCCCTTCCTTCTCACTTCGTCGGAATTCGTCAAGATGGGCGCCATCGAGCTCAAGCTGCCCGAATCGTCGCAGGGTGGAGGGGGCGGAGGAGGTGGGGCGGAAAGCCAGCAGGAGATCAAGCTGGACGCGGCGGTGGTCATTACCGCTAAAGGGTTCAACCTCTTCCATTATTTCAACCAGGCCGAAAAGGCTGCGCAGGCGAACCAGACGCTCGGCGAAAAGCCGCCCGACATACCGCTCGTCAACGGAGAGTACAACTTCGACACGCTCAACGCGAGGCTCGCTGAAGTAAAGCGGAAGGCGCTGATCGAGATATTGAAGGCCTACGCGCCGTCGATACCGCCCGACGCCTCGCTGTATCAATTGTACAAGGCATACTCGTCGAGGGACATGAGCGGCAACACCGTGTTCACCGACAACGAGGCCATCAAGCTGGTCGGTGAGGAGAAGATTAAATACAAGACCGTCGTCGCGGTGATGGACGCGGCGCGTGGAACGCGCACGCCCGACGGCAACGTCACCATGTTCCCCAACGTGTCCATCGCCGGAGGTATCGTACAATAATGGCGCAGCAATCCGTACGACGCAGGCACCGGAAGCGGAGCGAGGGGACGGTAAAACTCAACATAACCTCCATGATCGACATGTTCACGCTCATGGTGGTGTTCCTGCTCAAGAACTATTCGGCGCAGGGGCAACTCGTCACGCCGGCCACCAACCTTCTGCTGCCGACGTCGTCGGTGGAAAAAAACGCGGCCGAGGCGCTGAACGTGAAAGTGTCGGAGAGCAATATCATGGTCGAAAACACCATCGTTATCGATGATAAGGCATACCAGGCAGCGCTGGAGCAAAAAGATTTTCTCATTGAGCCGCTGTACAACGTGCTCAAGAAATATTCCGACGAGGCGAGAAAATCGGCCGAGATGTTCAAGACCGAGTATACCGGAAAAATTTCGATACAGGGCGACGTCGGGATTCCCTACAACCTTCTCACCAGGGTCATGTACACCTGCGGCCAGGCAGGGTACCCTGTGATGAACCTCGTGGTGTACAGGAAGGGATAATGGCGGGCACAGGGCAATCGGGTCTCTTTTATCTGCAGAACGCGGGCGGGATCGCGCTTCAGTCGTTTCCGAAGGATCTTCGTCGGAGCCTGTTGTCCCGCATTGAGCCCCGTTTTACCATCATCTTCGGCTCCCTGTTCCTCGCCGCGTTCGTCGCGGTTTCGTTGCTTTCGTCCGTCAAGGTGACGGAGACGGTTAATGACAAGCAAATCGCCAAGATACAGGAGCGCTACGCGCAGCTCGTCCTCAACCAGCCCAAGGCGAAGCCGCCGGAGGAAAAGAAGGAAGAAAAAAGCAAGGTGGGGGCCGAAAGCGGCAGGACCGCGGCTAAGGAGGCGCCCAAGGAAGCGAAGGTCGACCGTGAAAAGGAATCGTTTGCCGCCCGCCATGCCCGTCAGGAGGCGACGCGGGAGGAACGCCAGGCGGTACGGCAACGCGTCGCGGCAGCCGTGCAAACCGCGGGAATTTTCGCGGCAATCACGTCGTCGGGCGGCGGTAAGTCCGGTTCGTCGTCGGGTGGCGGCGGGGGCGTTTCCGATTTGCTCGGCGCGGCCGGTGACGGCATAGGCGATCTCGGAAACATCAAGGTCTCCAAGGGTACTTTCGCGACGCGCGGCAACGTCGACGTCGGCGAACTGCGCGCGCGGCGCGGCGCGGTCACCGGGGGAGTCGACATCGCGCGGGAAAGCGTGGGACATACCCGCGCGGAACGCATCGCGACGGGCGGCGGTGTGGCTATTACGTCCGCGGTACCGGAGGTGACGGGAAACACGACGAACGCGGAGGCGAGGAGCCAGGCGTCCATCAAGAAAGTCATAGACGTCGAGAGCAACCGTCTCAAGCGCGTCTACGAAACCTGGCTCAAGCGGGATCCCTCGCTTGCCGGCCAGCTCAAGATAAAGTTCACCATCATGCCGGACGGTTCCGTCACCAACGTGACCGTGGTGAGTTCCTCCACCAAGAACTCGGAGTTCGACGAGACGCTTGTACGTTATGTCAAGCGATGGTCGTTTCCGGCGATGGAAGGCGGGGGGCCGGTGGAGGTCGTGTACCCGTTCGTGTTCGAAGCGCAGGCGTAGGCCGTACGCCGGTTGCGCGCGAGGCAAGGAACGTCAAGGAAAACGCGGGAGAAAACCATGAAGCAAAGAAAAAGCGAACGTATCGAGCTTCTCCACCCGAACGGAACAATGTCTCCGTCGATGTTCGACTTGAGCAAGACGGGCGTTTGCGCGTTCAGCGCGAAGAAACTCGAAAAAGGGGCATTCGTCTTCATCAAAATCAATACGCTCAGGATTAAGGCCAAGGTGGTGTATTCGATGGAGCGCACCGACGGGTTCAGGGCGGGAATGGAGTTCTGCGATTTGACCCCTGAGCAGACCAAGGGCCTGAGCGACCTCGTGGACAAGTTTTCCCGCGGCATTCCGATTTCCTGCGCTGTAGAGGCGTGACGGGGGAGGCCGGGCGGGGCGTCCAGTCGCGGATAGCTTCTCCGCTTCCGCGTTTGCGCGGCCGCTATGTGTTCCCGTCGGCGTACGGAACGATATTCGATGAAATTCCAATCAGGCAAGGTGGAGTAACATGCTTATTCTGAAAGTTCTCGGCGCGGTGTTCGGGTCCAAACAGGACAGGGACATGCGGAAACTGCGCCCGATAGTCGAAAAAGTGAACGGGTTCCGTGACGCCGTCGGCGCGCTCACCGACGAACAGATCAAGGCCAAGACCGCCGAATTCAAGGACAGGCTCGCCAAGGGCCAGACGCTCGACGACATCCTTCCCGAAGCGTTTGCCGTCTGCCGAGAGGCCACCCACCGCGTGCTCGGCGAGCGCCGCACCGTGTTCGATCCGTATTACAAGAAGGAAATCCCGTTCATGGCGCACTTCGACGTCCAGGTGATGGGCGCGGCGGTGCTTCACCAGGGCAAGATAGCCGAAATGAAAACCGGCGAAGGAAAAACGCAGGTGTCGGTCCTTGCCGCGTACCTCAACGCGCTCACGGGAAAGGGCGTGCACGTGGTGACGGTGAACGATTACCTTGCCAGACGGGACAGCGAATGGATGGGGCGCATCCACGCGTTTCTCGGTCTCACCGTGGGATGCCTCGATACGACCGAACCCGGCACGCCCGAGCGGCGCCAAGCCTACGAATGCGACATCACCTACGGTACCAACAACGAGTACGGCTTCGACTACCTGCGCGACAATATGGCCAGCTCGCCCGCGCAACTGGTGCAGCGCGAGCTTAATTTCGCCATTATCGACGAAGTCGACAACATCCTCGTCGACGAGGCGCGCACGCCGCTCATCATCTCCGGGCCGGTCACCAAGAGCAACCGCGAATACGAGGAGCTCAAGCCGCGGGTGGAGAGGCTCGTGAGCGCGCAGTCGCAGGAAGTGCAGAAAGTCCTCAACGAGATTGAACCCCTCATCGGCAAGGAGGGGAAGGAGTACGAACTCGGCTACAAGCTCCTGGTGGTAAAGCGCGGGGCGCCCAAGAACAAGAAACTCAACAAGCTGCTCAAGGAGGAAGGCGTTTCGAAGTACATGAAGCAGGTGGAGACCGATTACCTGCGCGAAAAAAAACTGTACGAAATAGACGAGGAACTGTATTACACCATCGACGAATCGGGCCACAGCGCCGAGATGACCGAAAAGGGCCGCACGCTCGTGTCCCAGTCGAACCCGGATTTTTTCGTGGTGCCCGACCTCTCGGAACTGCTTCATAAGATAGACACGGATGCGTCCCTGTCGCCGCTCGAAAAATCCGAAAAACGCGAGGAAATGCATCGCGCGCACGCCGAGCGTTCGGAGCGCATTCATTGCGTGAGCCAGCTTCTGCGCGCCTATTCACTGTTCGAACTCGACGTTGACTACGTGGTGCAGGACGGCCAGATACTCATCGTGGACGAGTTCACGGGCCGCATCCTGCACGGCAGGCGTTGGAGCGAGGGCCTGCACCAGGCCGTGGAGGCGAAGGAGGGCGTCAAGATAGCGGGCGAGAACCAGACGCTGGCCACCATCACGTTCCAGAATTTTTTCAAGATGTACGCGAAGGTTTCGGGCATGACCGGCACCGCGCTCACCGAGGCGGGCGAGTTCAACGAGATTTATAAATTGGACGTGGTGAGTATTCCCACCTACCGGCCCATGCAGCGCGTCGACCACGAAGACGAAATCTACCGGACGCATCGCGAAAAGTACAACGCGGTCGTCAAGGAAATCACCGAGATGAACAAGGCGGGCCGTCCCGTGCTGGTGGGCACCACGTCCATCGAGAAATCGGAACTGCTCTCCAAGCTGCTTCTGCGCGCCGGAATCCAGCACGAAGTGCTCAACGCCAAACAACACGCGCGCGAGGCGCAAATCGTGGCCCAGGCAGGGCGGCTGGGCGCCGTGACCATCGCCACCAACATGGCGGGCCGCGGCACCGACATCGTTCTCGGCGGAAACTTCGAGGCCAATGCCAACAACGAATTGTTCAAGGAAGGCATCGCCGTTGAGGATCTCACCCTCGATGAGAAGCGAAAGCGCTACGCCAAGCTGTACAAGCAGCTCGAAGAGGAGCACGCCAAGGTGGTGGAACTCGGCGGCCTGCACATCGTGGGGACCGAGCGCCACGAGGCGCGGCGCATCGACAACCAGCTCCGCGGCCGCTCGGGGCGACAAGGCGACCCGGGATCGTCCAAGTTTTTCCTTTCCCTCGACGACGACTTGATGAGGATTTTCGGGTCGGAGCGCATCGCCTCCATCATGGACCGGCTGGGCGCGGAGGATGGTGAAGTGATTTCGCACCCGTTTGTGACGCGCGCCATCGGCAACGCGCAGAAACGCGTGGAAGCGCGCAACTTCGAGATTCGCAAGCACCTCAAGGAATACGACGACGTGATGAACCTGCAGCGCAAGGAAATCTACGGCCTGCGGCAGCGGATTCTCAAGGGCGAGGACATCAAGGACGAGGTGCTCGACCAGCTCGCCGGATCGCTCGAGGAGCTCATTTACAAATACACTTCGGAGGGACGTTACTCCGACCAATGGAATCTCAAGGAGCTTGTCCGGGAGGTTCGGGCGCTTTTCGGCGTTTCGTTCGCGTCGTCCGAGAGTGAGGCCGCGCAGGCTACCCAGGACTCGCTGTTCGACGAAATGTGGAAGCTCGTCAAGGCACGCTACGAGGAGAAGGAGGCCCGGCTCACGCCCGAGATCATGCGGCAGTTCGAGCGCGGCGTGTTCCTCATGGTGATCGACAACCTGTGGAAAGATCACCTGTACGAAATGGACCACCTCAAGGGTGGGGTGCAGTACCGCGCCTACGGCCAGAAGAACCCGTTGTACGAATACCAGCGTGAAGGCATGAAGATGTTCGAGGAACTGCGCAGCAACATCGCGCGGGACGTCACCTCGTTTCTGTTCCGGCTTGAAGCGGTCACGGCCGAAGAGGACCGCATGGGCCTCAACCGCAGCCAGACCATGCACGGCGCGTTCGACATTTTCTCCTCGCCGCAAGAGGCGCAGGCCGAGGTGGAACCCCAGCCGCAGCAGGGCGGACGGCCCGCCGCGCCGCGCGGTCAGCCCGAAGGGCAGGTGCGGCGCGCGCCCGTGGTGAAGACCATGCCCGAGGTGGGCCGCAACGACCCCTGCCCGTGCGGTAGCGGCAAGAAATACAAGAAGTGCCACGGGGCCTCGGCGTAGAAGAAAAAACCACCGCAGAGACGCAAAGAGCACAGAGAAAATGGGAGTTGAACAAAAAGCATTTTTTTGCTTTGCGCCTTTGCGGTGAATCCTCCGGCGGGAAGCGATGAAAGGCCTCCTCGTAACCTTCGAAGGCATTGACGGGTGCGGAAAAAGCACCCAAGTGGAACTCGCGCGGCGCATGCTTTCCCAAAAAGGGATCGCCTGCCTGGTCACCCGTGAGCCCGGCGGGACGCCCACGGCCGAGCGGATACGCGACATCCTGCTTTCCCCCGACAATGCCGTAAGCGACGAATGCGAAGTGCTCCTGTACTTCGCCGCACGTGCGCAGCATGTGCGGGAAAAAATCGTACCTGCGCTTGACAAAGGCGTCACCGTCCTGTGCGACCGGTTCGCCCTCGCCACTTTCGCCTACCAAGGATACGGCCGCGGCATTCCCATGAGGGTGCTTAAAAACATGAACCGCTTCGCCACCGGCGGCGTCGAACCGGCGCTCACGTTCGTGTTCGACATCGGCGTCGACGCGGCGTTTTTAAGGCTCAAAAAAACCGGCAAGCGTCCCGACCGTCTCGAAGCCAGCGGCAGGAAATTCTACAAAAAAGTTCGAAAAGGGTACAGGGAACTGGCACGAAAAAATCCGGGAAGGATAATTTTACTGAACGGCGGTACGGGGATAGACGATCTGGCGGATATCGTCGGCGGGAAGATTATAAGAAAATTGCGGATGAAACAATAATTTTTTGAGTCCCATCGCGTTTCGTTTTCGGTTTGCCGCTCTACTGACTGCGTTGCCGTTTCAACCTTGCCGATTTCCGGCGCATTCTCACCCGGACCTTTCGATACAACCACCGCGTACATGTTGATTCCGTTTGCTTATGCGCAAAAGCGCCCTCGATAATCTAAAACGGCCGAAGGCTTTATCAAGAAATTAAACCCGTCACAATTTTGCAAATCCCCGCCGAAATTCTTATATTTCATACGAGGGAAGAGGGAGGGGGCCCGCGGACGGACGATCCGCAATCATTCATGCTAAATTGATTTTATTCACCAGCCGTTTCGCCGCCGCGCGCCGGATGCGATATCCTCCACCTCGAATCAGACCGTCGTTTACATCGATAGTCATCCCGGTTCCGCGAAGTCGTCGCTTGCAAAGAAAATCGCGGCGCGATAATAGATGAAGTGTTCAATACGGTTATTAATAATAGGGGGAGTGTTCATGAATAGAACCTTTCTTGCCGTGTTCTGCGCGGCGCTGCTTCCTGCGGTTGTGCAGGCAGAGACCTATTACCCGCAGGAAACCAACCGCGTCAAGATCAACCTCGGCGCCACGCCGTGGAAGTTCACCAAGGGCGACGTGATAAACGCCCAGAACCCGACTCTCAACGATACGGCGTGGAGCACGGTTGGCGTTCCGCACACTTGGAGCGACACCGAGTCGTTCAACAACCAATCGGGCGGCGGTGCCACGGGTTCCATGTACGGAGGCGTGTCGTGGTACCGCAAGCACTTCACGCTCGATAACAGCTACAACGGACGCAAGCTGTTCGTCGAGATCGAGGGCGCTCACCTCGGCGCCGCGGTGTACATCAACGGTACTTTTTTGCCGGGCAACGACGGCATCAACACGAATGCGACGCACGTGGTGGGGTTCATAGGGTTTGTGGTCGACATCACACCGTATGCGAGGTTCGGCGGCACCGATAACGTCCTGGCCGTCAAGGTGAGCGGCAACGGCGGTTTTTTCACCTATCCCGGTTTTTCCATCGACTACCGTTTCGGTCAGGGGGATTACGGGCTTTTTAGGCCCGTGTGGCTCCACGTCACCGACAACGTCCATGTTCCGCTCAACGTGTATTCCGTGATAAACCAGTGGGGTACCTACGTGGCCACGGTTTCGGCCACCGACGCCTCGGCTACGATTCGAATTCAAACCAACGTGAGGAACGACAACGCCTCGGCGCAGACCGCATCGGTAACCACCAAGGTGGTAGACGCGGCACACAACGTGGTGCTGTCGATGGACGCGGACGCGCAGTCGATAGGCGCCGACACGAACCTCGTTTTCGATCAGACCGGAACGATTGCGAATCCGACCCTGTGGTATCCTGCCGGCAGCCCCTACGGCACGCCGTATATGTACAAGGTGTATCATATCGTCAAGGTAGGCGGGAACGTGACGGACGTCTTCGATAGTCCCCTCGGCATCCGGGTGATCACCTGGGACCATAACTTCCCCTATATCAATGGGCGCCAGCATTATATGTGGGGCGTGTCGAGCCGCTACGACTATCCCGCGCTCGGTACCGCCGTGCCCGAGGAGCAGCAGTGGCGCGACGCCAAGCTCGCTGCCGAATGCAGCGCCGATCTTTGGCGGCCGGGCCACTCGTCATCCAGCCCGGAGTTCGTGGATGCCTGTGACGCTTACGGCGTGATGCTGGTCCAGCCCAGCGGCGAGCTTGAAGGTACGTTCAGCACCAACCAGCTCAATCCCACCAAACAGGCGTACAAAACCCAGTTGCACAGGGACATGATAATCCGCGACAGGAACCATCCTTCTGTACTAAGCTGGGAAGTGAGCAACGGGCCCATCGACGCCGCATTCGCCGGCCAGCTCAAGACGCTTTCGCAGACGTGGGACCCCGTCAATACGCGGGCGCAATCCGATAGGGGTGGAAGCGCCGCCGACCTGAATAGCGCGGATATCATCTCCTGCTCGTCGTCGGGTTGCGAGATATCCATGAAAAATGGACGGCCCAACACGCCGTGCTGGGGAGCGGAGGCGTGGGGCGGCAGGCGCTCCGCGCGCTTCGCGTGGGACTACGAAATCGCGTTCGCGGGCCAATACCTGCAAAACTGGAAAAAATCACGGCAGGCGAACTGCTTCGGTCTGGCACAGTGGTACCTTACCGAGACGCCGGGCGAAGCAGGCAACTTCCTCGAAGGAGTGGGTGAGGCAAACGTCCGGTCGTTCGGCTCCTCAATGATGGATTTCAACCGCATCCCCAAGCTTTTATATTACGCCTATCAGGCCGCGTGGACGCCGTATTCGGTAAAACCCGTGGTGGCACTCGCGCATCACTGGAACCGTTCGGGCGCGGTGCAGGTGAACGCGTTTTCCAACTGCCCGAGCGTGCGGCTGCGCATCAACGGTGCGGATCAGGGAACCAAGACGCCCAATCCGTGGCAGGGCACGGGCGACGGCAGCGACCAGAATACCACGCAGTTGCCGTTCCAGTGCTCCTGGAACGTGACGTGGACATCCGGCACGTTGCGCGCCGAAGGCCTTGATGCCGGCGGGGCCGTGGTGTGCTCCGACGAGAGAAAAA